>TARA_R110000868_G_scaffold143298_1_pt1 | contig 13832 bp, 16 predicted proteins | sample TARA_R110000868 | Tara Oceans TARA_R110000868 (sample SAMEA4397489) | marine metagenome | biome: Polar Biome; feature: [SRF] surface water layer (ENVO:00010504); material: water (ENVO:00002006), including particulate matter (ENVO:01000060) such as... | depth 5 m | reverse complement strand
GGCACAAGCCGGTCATGCGGGTGTCTAAGGAAAGAGGCCAACAGCGATCTTCATGCGAAACACCGTATGTGTTCGCATCCCGGATATCGTTCTTGGGTCAGCATGAAGCAGCGATGCCAGAATGAAGGGAAGCAAAGCTTTCGTAGTTATGGCGGTCGCGGCATCACGGTTTGCGAAAAGTGGCAAACCTTTGACGGGTTTTGGGCCGACATGGGCCGCACTTGGGCTCTTGGCCTGACTTTGGAAAGGAATGACGTAAACGGCAGTTATGAACCGTCTAATTGCCGTTGGGCGACACGCTACGAGCAAGCGCAAAACCTTCGCAAGAGCGTGAAAATCGAAACGCCATGGGGCGTTTTGTCTCAAGCTGCCGCAGCCAGAGCGGCTGGCATAAGCCTTGGAGCATTGATCGGCCGGATGAAAGCCGGATGGCCGAAAGAGCTTTGGTTTACTCCGTCCATCCGACCACCACGAAAATAGGATACCCCACCATGACCGCAACCCCCGACACGCTTCTCGTCACCGGCCCCGTTAATCAGCAGGTGCCGTCCAATGCCATTCTCGTGACCCCGGACGGTGGGTCGCAGACCACGCTTGCGCTGGCTCTGGCGACGATCCCCAGCGGCGCTTTGACCGCGACCTCGGTTACGGGCACGGCGGCAACGTTGCCGATTACCGGGCTCGCGGCGGCTCAGGGCGGCTCAGCCACGCTGAAGGGTGGAGCGTCGTCAACCTCCGGCAACGCTGGTGGCGCTGCGGCTGTCACGGGCGGCACGGGCGGGGCTACGGGTGCTGGTGGCGCGGCCACGCTCACAGGCGGCACGGGCGGCGCTACCAGCGGCACGGGCGGCGCCATTACGATCACGTCTGGCCCGGCTGGCGCGACCACGGGCGTTGCTGGCGCGGTCAACATCGCGGCGGGTCTTTCGACCGTTGGCGCTGGCGCGGCGGTGACCGTCACGGCGGGCGCGGGCGCGGGCGGCACGGCGGCGGGCGGGGACGTCAACCTGATCCCTGGCGCGGCGGTCTCGACGGGCACGCCGGGCGAATTCAAGATCAACAGCAATTCCAACGTATCGTTCGCGACCTACTTCTGCACCGGCACGCCCGCCGCGACGGATCAGGTGTTTTTCGTCGCCACGCGCGCGATGCGGGTTAAGACCATTTCCGCCGTGTTCTCGGTTGCGGCTGGTGGCGCGTCCACCCTGACCGTCATCAAGGATACCGGCACGTCCGCGCCGGGCGCTGGCACGTCGCTGCATCAGTCGGGATCGTTCAACCTGAACAGCACGGCCAATACCGTCCAGAATGCCACGGTATCGACCACCATCGCGACCGTCACCATGGCGGCGGGAGACCGTCTCGCGGTGAAATTCGCGAACACCATTCAGTCCACGGCTGGCCTTGTCGTGACCGTGGGTATGGTTCCGGTCTAACCATCAATGCGGGTTCCGTTGACATCGGGCGCCTATCAGGCGCGGGGGATTATTGCCTCCGCGCAACGGTGCGTCAATTTGTTCGCGGAGCGGAACCCGCAAGGCGCGTTGGCGCCGTTCACGTTCTACAACGCTCCTGGTCTTACGTCGCTGGTGGAACTCGGCACCCCGGCCAGCGGTCGCGGGCTTTACCGTGCGAACAATGGGAGCCTGTATTACGCGGCCGGGGCGTTCGTCTACCTGGTCAATTCCGACTGGACGATGCAGACGCTCGGGGTGCTGACCACGACAACCGGGCCGGTCAGTATGGCGGACAACGGGACCACCATCGGCCTGGTGGATGGTTCGGCGAACGGTTATCAGATCGACATGACGACGAACGTCATGACGCAAATTACGGAGGCCGCGAATTCTCCACCGTCTGGCACGTTCGCGTTTTACGGTGCGAACCGGGTGGATGTCGTGGACGGCTACATGTTGTTCAATCATCCGGGAACGCGAAACTTCTACAGCACCTATGCGAATGAGATGGTGTTCGACGCGCTGTATTTCGCGGCGAAAAACGGGTTTTCGGACAATCTCGTTGGCCTTGTCGTCACGCGCCGGGAAATCTGGCTTATTGGCGAGAAGACGACGGAAATATGGTATAACGCGGGGGCAACCGATTTCCCGTTTCAGATCATGCCGGGGCCGTTCATTCAATATGGGTGTATCGCGCCAGCATCGATCGCGTCCGTCAATGGTTCCAACTTTTGGGTGTCGCAGGACCAGGCGGGTCAGAATATCATCCTCCGGACGGACGGATATGTCGCGAAGCGCATTTCGAACCACGCCATGGAAAACGAAATGCTGACATACCCCACGGTAGCAGATGCTCAGGCGTTTTGTTTCCAGATCGAAGGCCATGCGTTCTATCAGGTCAATTTCCCGGCCGCGAACAAGACATGGCGATGGGATGAAGCGACCCCGGAAATCTGGCATGAAGCTGTTTGGGTAGACGAAAACGGCCAGGAAAACCGGCATCGCGCGGCGTGCGCGGCGTTCGCTTATGGCAAAAATGTTTGCGCTGATTGGGAAACCGGTGATCTTTATGAATTCGACCTGAATGTGACGACCGATAATGGCGACCCGATGTATTACCGGCGAGGCTATCCACACATGATGGATGACGGGCGCCGCGTGATTTATCCGGGGTTCGTGCTGGACGTGCAGGCGGCGACTTCGCCTTACACGGTCGACCAGCCGGGGCCGTTCCCGCTTTTGGCTGGCCCTGGGGGTGTTGGCGGTGCGCCGTCGATTGATGCTGGCCCGGTTGAGGATGCGTTGCTGTCAGGCCCGGCGCCGGTGTCAAACCCGCCGATTGTCTGGCTTCGTTGGTCGGATGATCGTGGCCGGACGTGGAGCAATCCGGTTGCCCAATCGTTGGGTGCGACGGGGCAATATCTCGTTCAGCCCGCATGGAACCGATTGGGGATGGCGCGTGATCGGGTATTTGAAATCTTTGGCGTGGTCCCTGGGAAGCTGGCTATCAATGGCGCTTTCCTGGACCCGAAACCAATTCCGCTGGGATCGTAACGACATGCCATATCTTGACGGATTGCCAACGGCTGACAGTGCGAGCCTCGACGATTACGTTGCCGTCGCGCAGGGCGGCACAACGGATCGGCCTGGCACCGCGACTGTGAGGAAGGCAACGCTTGAGCAGATATTCGAGGGCATTGGCATTTCGGCGTTGTTCGCCGCGCCCCCGCCAATTGGCAGCACGACGCCAAACACCGGGGCTTTCACGACGCTTTCCGCGACGAATGGCATCACGTTCGCGGGCGGGAATAATGCAGTCGGGACGATTTACACGGATGCTAACTGGGGTGGTTTGATCCGGGGCCGTTCGGGTGCGTTTGCCGATCTCGCGCTGGAAAGCAGCACGGCGAACATCGGGCTAAAGCTGGCGGCGTCGGGTGATGTCACGATGCCGTTTAACCTGACGACAGCCGGGCTTACTTCATCGAACCGGATTACCGTCACCCCCGGCGGCCGGGTCATGTCCGGAACGGGCCTGGCGCAAAGTCAGTTCGCGGTGTTCGATAGCTGGACTGGGACGGCATCAACTGCCGATGCGGCGATCCTCAATTCCATCATTACGACATCCGACACAATCGACGCGGCATCGAGTGGAGTGCGCCAGCTTTCGATGGATTACACCTTTGGCGGCTCGGCCATGAAGGGGTTCCGGGTAGGGCTTGCGGTGCAGGCGGGGCTTGCGTCCGAGAGTGGTAATACGGCGGGTGGTTCGTATGTCGCAGCTGGGTTCACCACGAATATTGGCGCGAACGATCACGGGACGGCGGGCGGTGCCGGGTTCGGGTTGGGCGAAGCGTTCGGCGGCAATTTTGTTGTTCACCTGAACTCAGCGGCAACCTATTGGGGCGGCGCGGCCGGGGTTGAAATTAACACTCTCGTCGAAACCGGCGCAAGTGTGGTCGATAAGATCGGGATGCAGATCGTCCAGGTCGTGGGTGATAACGTCGCGGGCAGTCGCGATAATGTGGCGTTCAGCATTGGGAACCAATTCACGCAAGCGGTGGGCAAAGGGTGGAGCGTCGGGATTGAGTTCGGCCGCCAGGGCGGCTATTTCCCGATGAATCCCAATGGGGCTTTGTTCGCGGCGGCATCTGTGGGCGGGACGATGATCGTTGACAAAGGGATATATTTCCCGAACGTCACTTTTACGACAACGGCCATAACCCTTCCGGGCTTCACCGTGGACGGCTCTGGGAACACATACGCGCACAGTCTTTCGACCTTCTTTGGCACGAACACTCAGGGTATCGCGATAAACGGGACAACGACTGGCGTTTCGCCTATTCTCCAAATGGTCGGGAGCGATACCAATCTTGGGTTGCGCGTGCTTTCCAAAGGGACGGGGAGCTTCTCTGTCGAAAGTCATTCCGGGTTGAATATCATGTTTGCGTCCACGGCGCTTGCGGCTTCGACGGATTATCCATTGCTCAGGCCCGGAACCGCCGCATTGCCGGTCCAGATCACGGCGGTATCGAACAACATCATCTTGGGCGGCACGGCCAACACGAACTATGCTGGCCTTGCTACCAACGCGACGGTCGGGTTCCCATTGCTGCCGATTTGCTCCGGCACGCCAACCGGGACGGTCGTTGCGAATACATCAGGATCGGCGATTGTCATTGACGTGACCGCCTCGAAAATCTGGGTCAACATCAGCGGAACATGGAAGAGTGTGGCAGTCGCATGAAAACCGTTCAAATTCCACATGACTTGTTTGAGAACATCGTGCGCGTTCTCATGGAGCTTCCGGCGAAGAACGTCTTCGTGCTGATGAAGCGGATCGAGACGGAAATGGTTCCGATTGATCCGTCCCCTGAAGCGCCCCCGCGAGAGTAAGCCGGTTGGCGATCTCTCCCGATAACGTCACGCTTCCGCAGCCCGGCATCGCGTTTGTCGGGCCGGACGGGAACATCTCGCGGGAGTGGTATTATTTCCTGCTGGGGTTACTGAACCGGACGGGGGGCAGCACGCCGATCCCGCCATCGAACCTTCAGGAGCAGATCATCGCGCTGTTCAATGAATCCGCGATGCAGGATGTCCAATTCCCCGCCTCCCCGCCGGTCCTGGCGGCGTTCCTGGCGGATATGATGGCGCCGGACGTGCAACCGGCTGTCAACTGGTCCGTGCCTGCCCTGATGGGCTTCATGGGGTCAGACGATACGGCCGGGCTGGCATCCATTGGCGCGGCTCAGTCCTATCGGCGGGCGCAGCAAGGCGCGATTGTGCCATTGACCTACGCGGCGACGGTGACGCCGGACTTCAGCGCTGGGAACAACTTCGACCTGACGCTGACCGGCAACGTGACATTCGCCAATCCGGATAATGTGACGGCGGGCCAGGGGGGGCAGATCGCGGTGCATCAGGATGGGACCGGCGGCCGCACATGGGCGTTCGGCGGGAATTGGTTTCCGGTTGGCGGTGTCGCGCCGGTCGCGTCGGTCGCGGCCAATACGATTGATATCGTGACATACTACACAGTTTCGACCACTCACATCACATATTCCGCTTTGTTGAACGCTTAGGGGGACTAAATGGCCAAGCAAATCATCATTCTGGAGCGTGTGGATGAACCGTCCGACCTGAATTTCCGCTATGCGCTTTGGGCCACGGTTCCGGCGGCGCGAGTGTCGGCTTACGCCAACGCATCCGCCACAAGTGCGTATAGAGACGCGTCGGCGCCCGAGATCGCCGCGATCCAGGCGGGGCAAATTGTGGAACAGGTCGATAAGGCAACGTTCGCGGTAGGGACGCCGCTCGGGCAAATCCAGACCGATCTCATCCGCCGGTTCAATGTTTTCCAGGGGCAGATTAACGCCAAAAACCCGAACGGCCGGTATGGTACGTTTTGGGATGGGGCCTCTTGGACAGCCGGGGGGACCGCGTAAATGGCGACGATCAACCAGGCCTACGGGACATACGTCGCGCTGGCCGTCACGGCATTACAGTCCCTCGCGTCATCACAAACCGTTGGGTGGAAGTCCGTTCTGGTGGACCTGCAAACGTCCGTGAAGCCGCTGGATGTCGAGTTTTTCGTTAAGCTGACCGCGGCGAACACGGCGCCAGCGAATGATAAAGCCATGTATGTGTGGCTGTGCCCGGCGATGACCACGGACGGCGGGAGCACGTGGCTTTATTCGGACGGCGGCACGACCACGCTGCCCACGTCGGCCGATGCTACCTACACGATTGCGCTGCCAAATAACCTGAAGTTGCTGGGAGTGTTGAATTACACGACGCAGCAGATGGTGTGTCAGGGGAGTTTCTTGCTCTCGAACGCCTATGGCGCGTCGATGCCTGACGGGTTTTTGATTATCATCACCAATTACTCCGGCGCCGCGCTGTCCACATCCTGTGTGGTGGCCTACCGCCCGATCACTCAGACGGTTGCCTGATGGCGTCGCCAAATCTCAATCCGCCGCCGGGCGCGCGAGTCAATACAAACCATCCCCTGTCGCGCGGTCTGGTCGGTTGTTGGCTGATGAACGAGGGAGGCGGCGGCGTGTTGCAGAATATCGCCGGGCCACAAACGTCGAACCTGACGCACACCAGCAACCCAAAAGCCGGTGGCGGGCCTTACGGCGCTGGCATGGTGTTCGATGGCTCTGGTCAGAAGTTCAGTACCAGCATCGTGCCTGCTGCGGTGTATCCTTTAACCATGTGCATCCTGGCCAGATCATCGGTGTGGAATAACGGCGTCCTGTTTTCAATCATGAACACCACTCCGTGGAATGGTTTTTATCTTGAATATACTGGTGGACAATTTACCGCCGTTGCCGTTCAGAGCGCGTCATTCAATAAGGCCGTTGGATCGACGTCGGCAGAAGTGTGGCACCACGTCGTTGGGGTTTATGCCAGTTCGGCAGATCGGTCCCTCTATATAGATGGGGTGCTGGCAGGGACAAACACCACGGCATGCACGCCTGCCGCGACGCCGAACGAGATCGCGATCGGGAGTTATGTGGCACACTGGACCGGTTCAGCATCCGGGGCGCGGCTCTACAACAGAGCATTATCAGCGCATGAGGCGCGGCAGCTTGCCGCGCAACCTTTTGCCGGGGTCGTGCCGTTCCGCCGGAGCGGCCGCAACAGTATCGCAGCCGCTGCGACTGTGTTCCGCCGGACCATGATGGCCAGGACAGGCTCCAGGGGAGTGATCATCTGATGGCTCAATACGCGGTCACGCAATCGACCACGACCTGGGCTCTGGTGTTTTTGATGGTCCAGTCGTCCGACCATATCACGGCGCTGACCGGCGCCAGCCCGACCGTCACGCTTTCCAAAAACGGCGGGGCGTTTGCGTCTCCGGCTGGCGCCGTCACCGAGATCGCGAGCGGTTGGTATAAGGTGGCCGGGAACGCGACGGACACAAACACGCTTGGCCCGCTGATCCTGCACGCGACCGCCGCGAGCGGCGACCCTGTCGATATGGTATTCGAGATTGTTGCATACGCGCCGCAGTCCACGGCGCTCGGCTTATCTCTGGCCAAGACCACGAACATCACGGGGTTCAACGACATCGCGGCGACGGACATCGTGTCGGCGGGTGCGATTACGACCAGCAGCGGCAAGGTCTCCGGTGTCATTCTGACGGACACGCTGACCACGTACACAGGGAACACGGTGCAGACCGGGGACGCCTATGCCAGGATCGGTGCCGCAGGCGCGGGCCTGACCGCGCTTGGTGACACGCGCATCGCCAACCTGGATACGACCGTCAGCAGCCGGTTAGCGCCGGCCGGGACACTCGCGGTTGTCACAACCGTGACGAACCTGACCAATGCCCCAACTGCCGGGGACTTCACGGCCACGATGAAAACCAGCCTTAACGCGGCAACTCCCGCCAGTGTGACCGGCGCAGTTGGTTCGGTCACCGGCAACGTCGGCGGAAACGTGGTGGGCAGTGTGGCCAGCGTGACGGCGGCGGTGACCGTGGATGGCACCAGCACGTTGACTGAAGCATACGCGGGCAAGGGTGCTGCGTTCACTCTGGCAAGCGCACTTTACGGCCTCAATCAGCAGTTCGGGGAACGCAGCACATCGGGGACGACGATCACGGTTAAACAGCGCGACCAATCGACCACGGCGCAGACGTTTACGATTGACAACGCCGTCACCACGACTTCCATTACGCAGGCATAGGGATGTCTTCCGCCGCCGTTCTTCGGATTGGGTATGGAGAAAGCGTCGGCACCGTCTTGCGTCTTGGGTTCGCCTCTTATGCTCCCTCGCCGCCGTCCGGAGCGATTTTACGCCTTGGGTTTGGCTTGTCGGCGTCTTGCGTTTTACGCTTAGGGTTTGATAGCGGTTCATCCTCGCCGCCGTCCGGAGCGATTTTACGCCTTGGGTTTGGCTTATCTGTGTCTTACGTCTTACGCCTAGGGTTTGATAGCGGTTCATCCCCGCCACCGCTCACGGGACAAATATTCTTCAGGGCGTTTCCATGACCACGAACGTAACCCCGGCCGTCCTTTGCGCGGCGACGCAGATCACGAACGCGGCGGCGACCTACATCACGGGCGCGGCGGCATCGCAGACCATCATCAAGCGCGCGGTGTTCAACAACATCACGGCGGGTGCGGTGACGATTACGGTCTACCGCGTTGCCAGCGGAGGCAGCGCGGGCACAACGAATGAAGTCATCTCCGCCAGGCCGGTCAGTGCGGGGGCAACGGACCTGGCGCCGGAGTTGGCCAACATGGTTTTGAACGCGGGCGATACGATCCAGGCGAAGGCCAGCGCGAATACATCGGTGAACATGACGGCCAGCGGGTTTATCAGTTCGTGACGCATATGGTAAAATTGATGGATGGCATCAATATCGGCGGCGTTCTGGCCGATCTCGACGCCGCGCCTGACATCTGGGGCGTTCATCCCGAACGGGTTCATGACAATGGGCCGCACGCCGGATGCCAGGATGTTTGGTTGCGTTATCGCGCGAAAGACCGTTTGTTATGCGGTCAGGATTATCTTGACCCACACTGGGCCGAGTTTTATCCGGCGTGGTGGCGCTTGCCTTCGCTGCGTCCGGTTGTTTTCTGGATTGCTGGCCTTATGGAGGCGACTTATCTCGGCGGGATGCTGATTACGCGTATCCCACCGGGGGGGCAGGTCAAGCCGCATGTGGATGGCGGATGGCATGCTCTGACGATGAACTGCAAGGTCTATCTGCCGCTTCGTGCGAATGACGGGTGCATCAATCGGTGCGGTGACGAGGCGGCGGTTATGCGGCCGGGCGAGTTGTGGACATTCTGCAACCAGGTTGTGCATTCCGTTGAAAACAACGGGGACACGCCGCGCGAAACTCTGATCGTGAGCATGAAGACCGAACATGAAACCATTCGCTGAAGAATTTCCCGCCGGGAACATCAGTCACCATTTCGCGGGCGGTGTATATGCCAAGGAACTGGTCATCCCGGCTGGTTTTTGGCTGAAATCGCATAGGCACGTTTACGACCATATTTCTGTGCTGGCGTCTGGCACCGTTCGTCTGACCATCCGCGGGGAAACGCATGAGATGGTAGGCCCGCGCACGATTATTGTTCCGGCATGGGCTGATCATGAAATCGAAGCGGTTACCACCGCCGTCTGGCTTTGTATCCACGCGACATCGGCCGCCGATCCGGACACGGTTGACGAAACACTGATTGCAAGGGAGCCAGTCTGATGCCTTATGTCGCTGCTGCCGCCGCTGCCGTTGCCGGTGTCGCGGGTTCCGCCATTCAGGCGGATGCCGCCGGTTCAGCGGCTGACAAACAAGCGGCCGCGTCGAACAACGCCGCGCGCATGTCGCAGGCCAACGCGGATCGCACGCGCGAAGACCTCGCGGTTTACCGGGATTCCGGCTCGCAGGCATTGCAGGCACTCATGGCCGCGCTTGGCATTGGCCCCGGGACAAACCTGCTCGCGTCGAACGGCGTCAATGGCCTGGCATTTCATCCGGCTGGTGGCGAGACTTTTACGCCGGATCAGGCAACGCTTGAGGCCACGCCCGGGTATAAATTCACGCGGGATCAGGGGTTGCAGGCTGTCGCCAATTCCAACGCCGCGAAGGGCCTTGGGGTATCCGGCGCGGCCATGAAAGGCGCGGCACAATACGCGACGGGTCTTGCCGATAACACGCTTAAAACGCAGCAGCAAATCTTCCAGGACAATCTGAACAATCAGCGGACGATTTTTCAGGGCAATCTATCCAACATCCTGGGCTCGCTTAGCGGCGTGGCCACCATGGGCCAAAACGCGGCGGTGCAGACGGGGCAGTCCAGCACTGCGAACATCAACAGCGCCAACGCGGCATCGATTGGCGCGGCGAACGCTCAGGCATCCGGGATTGTCGGCGGAGCAAGCGCGATCTCTTCCGGGTTCAATTCTGTCGCATCGGCGCCGATGAACTATCAGCTATACAAAAGACTTTTAGAAAACAACAAATCAGACAAAGGTTCAGATTCGTCCGGTGGTGTTTATCAACCGGCTGGATACAGCACTGACCCGCTCACACTTTTGAACAATCCGGGGATGAGCTATGGCGCAGGATAACCCACTTTCTGACCGCCCGGCATCAGACCGGGCGCCGGTCGATCCAATGTATCGTCACGCGCAAATCTGGCAGCACGCGCAGGGCATGAAAGACAACGACGCGGACGTGAAAATCGGGCAGCTTGAACACATTCTGCCGGTTCTGGGCGCGCTCGCGCATAATCCCAGGACCACGGCGAAGGATGTCATCAAGGCGGCCGCCAACTCCGCGTCGAAGCAGGTTATCACGCCGTCTGAGGCGGTGAAATTCATCACGATGATCCCGCCGAAAAGCGATGATCTTTTGCCGTGGTTGCGCGATCTTTATACGGGGAATCTGTCTCTCGCGGTTCACCTTCATGCGTCGAAGATGGCGCGTCTACCGGCGCAGGACGGTAGTGTGGCGCCACAGATGCCGGGGCCTGGGGGGATGATGCCGCAGGTGTCACGTCCGGCGCCCGTGGCGGCTCCTGGCGCCCCGGCGGCCGTGCCGGGCAACCCATTGGCGGGAGTTGCGCTATGAGCGGCAGTATGACAGGCGGAGTGGATGCTTCGATCCCGTTGCAGGCCGGACGTGTCGCGCCGGTAAACCCGTTGCAGCAGATTGGCGAATTCGCCAATGTGATGAACGCGCTGAATACCGGCGATCTACAGAAGCAGGCGATCACGCGCGGCAAGTCGCAAACGGCGCAGACGGTAAATCAGATTGCGTATCAGGCTCTTTTGCCGCTTCTTGCGAGCCCAGAGCTTCTAACAGTGCCTCGCGTGGCTAAGCTTTTAGGAAGTCTCGAGGATATGGGACTACCTACTGGGGAATTGGTTCACCACATTGGCCGGATCGCGGTTACTGGTAATCCGGAGCAAAATAACCAGATTTTACGGGCACACATAGCCACGAGTTCGCAGGGCTCGCCGGAAAGCGGTCTTCGCGCAGTCACGCCATCCGCGCAGACGATGGATGTCGGCGGTCAAATCCTGCCTCTGAGCGTAAGCCCCGCCGCATCGCTTCAACCTGGGGCCATTTCGCAAAGCGGCGCCGGGTTCCGCCGTGGGTTCACGCCCGGCGAGGAAATGGGCTTCACGACACGCCCCGCAACCCAGGAAGACGTGGACAAGAGCGGCGGTAAATATGCCGTTGGCCAAATGATCCGCGAACAAACGAGCCAGATCGTCAGCCCAGGCGGAAATCCTGGGGTAGGTGGCGGCCGGGTTCCGCCCGGCGCGCTCGGTCCGGGTGGTTACACTCCGCCGCAACGTCCCTTGGATCAACTCGGCCCGAAGTATCAGAAAAGAGAAGGAGGCGCGGCGCCTCCGGCACAAACCGCACCGCCTCCGGCGGAAACTCCTCCGTCCCCAGGAATGCGGCTTATGCGCGGGCCAAAGGGCGACAAATATTGGGTTGCGCCTGATAAAGTCGGGGAATTTGCGAAGGCGGGATACAAATAATGGCTGAATTTGACCCAATCGCCGCTGGGGGGATTCCCGCTGGTCCATCGCCGGGTTCCATCCAGGCTCCGTCTTCTTCTTCGGCGCCCGTTGTCGCGGCCGGGAACCCGCCCGGCTTCGACGAAATGCTCCGGGATCAGGTCGAACGATACAAGGTTATGTCGAAACGCGCGGAGGGGTATGCGACTGATATGTATCCGCTTTTGAGCGCGGCGCGGGAACTGAAAGTCGCGCCAACGGGCGTGGCGTCCGGCCCTGGATATAACGCGGGTGCGTTCATGTCCACGGTCGCGCCGGAATGGCTGCACCGGGCCGCCAGCTTTGTAACCAACCTGGGGGGCGCGATGGGCGGGGGCATCATGACGCCGGAACAGGTGCAGGCTTATGCGAAGGCGAATAAATTTCTGACGCAGGCTCAATTGTCGATGCCAGGGGCGGCCAGAAGTGACCAAGGCGGACAAACGGCAGCGCAAAGCAGCCCGAACGTCCATATCCCGAACGATGCCGCGCAGGCCGTTCTCCAGGGCATGATCGGCCTACGTCGCATGGAGCATGACCAGCTTCTTCAGTTTCAACAAAGCGGGTTGCCCGCGCATACGTTAAACGGCTTCGTAACGAAATTCCAGACGCGGGCTGATCCGCGCGTGTATGTGTGGGACCAAATGGACGCGAAGCACCGGGGCCAAATCCTCGATAAGATGCCCGCTGACAAGCGGCAAGATTTCATCCGGCGCGTTCAGGATGCGGATAGAAACGGCCTTTATAACACGTTTGGGGTCGATTGATGGCGCGCCCGGTCAACCACGATTACGACGAGTTGTTCGACAAATATGGGGCCGTCTACAATGTAGACCCCCAGTTGTTGAAGACCGTCTTCCATCTGGAAAGCTCCGGCAATCCCGACACACGGCCGTCGAAAGCTGGTGCGTTGGGCGGCATGCAGATCATGCCCAAACTCGCCCGTTATTATGGGATCGATCCTCGCGATATCACGCAAGCCATTCCGGCGGCCGCCGCCTATCTGGCGGAGGGGTTGCAGGCGAACAACGGAGACCCGGCCAAGGCGCTCGCATATTACAACGGCGGCCCATTGACGAAGCAGCGGTGGAAGCCAGAGACAGTCGGTTACGTCCGGAACGCTCTCGATTATTATCCGAAAATGGGCCTCACGAAACTCGCGGCGGCGGATCGCCCCGGCGTTGTAAGCGATGTTCCATCAGGGTTGGTCCCGGCCGAAACTCCGGACGAGAAGGCATTTCGCGAGAAGTGGGGGGTTACTGCGACGCAGGGCGCCAAGACGCCAGATACGCCAGACGAAGCCGGGTTCCGGAAAAAATGGGGGCTTGATCTCCCCGCCTCTGTTGCTCCGGCCGCCGCGCCAGCAGGTCCCGCTCCTACCCCGGCACGGGCTCCGGTCGTCGCGGCGCCCGCTGTGGGCAATCCAGATGTCGCGCTGAACTCTCTTGGCGGGGATCAATTCATCCCGCCGCCCAAACCCGCGAACCAAAGCCAGGAGGCATATTCGAAGGCTCGGGCATCGGTGGCGCGCGATCCTTCTCTGAGTTACGCGGAGATTTTGCCGTTCGCGGTGGACAAGTCGGGGAAGACCGTTCTGGCGGTTCCAGGCATGGTCCATGACCTCGCGCAGGGCGCGGTTGACCTGGCATATGGCCCGCGCATGGGCGCAGTCACGCCGGAGGCAACCAATACGCTGGCAACCACCGTTTTGTCAGCGCCTGGCATGATGCGATCCCCGGCCAACAATCCCGGCCGGTTGGCTCTGTTTGGCGGCGAGCGTCCGCCGCCGGCGCAGGACAATCCTCTGGCGGCGGTGCTATCTGAACCCCAAAGCGCGGC
>TARA_R110000868_G_scaffold42895_5_pt1 | contig 13837 bp, 14 predicted proteins | sample TARA_R110000868 | Tara Oceans TARA_R110000868 (sample SAMEA4397489) | marine metagenome | biome: Polar Biome; feature: [SRF] surface water layer (ENVO:00010504); material: water (ENVO:00002006), including particulate matter (ENVO:01000060) such as... | depth 5 m | reverse complement strand
GTGAATAGTTAACGTATTCGAATTGCTACGGCAAGGGATTTTTCAACACTTGATGCGATGTGTCGATGTAATCTTTACTGAATTCATGCCCCAAAGCGCGCAAGTTGCTAATATGCGGTTTGGAGGTCGGTTTTGCGACTATTTATTTGTGGTTTTTCAGGTACTGGTAAAAGCACGCTCGGGCGTGAAGTTGCATTGCGTTTGAAAACATCATTCATAGATACAGACGAGGAACTGGCCGATGGAGAGATTTTGGCCAAGCGCATTGAAGTTTGGGGATGGAGTAAGTTTAGGCAGCTCGAAGCCGAGATGATTATGCGTTTAAGCGGTGGTCTCAAAGGCGATGCCATGGTCGTTTCCCTCGGTGGAGGCGCCCTCAGCGATGCTGTTGTTCATGCTACAACTCACAAGCAAAAGGGAAATACGCTGGCTTGGTTGGATACTCCGTTTGATGAATGTTGGTCGCGCATTGAGGGAGATTCCTCGAGACCGCTGACTTTAAAAGGGAAAGATGAATTAGCAAGGCTCTATGAGGAGCGTTTGCCTCTGTATCGCCAGGCCAATATTCGCGTTTCAGGCGGCGCAGCGGTGGACGAGCTGGTGTCTCACGTGGCATCATTTAATCGAGGATAAGATTATGAACAACACAAATGAAGTTTCTGTAGCTCTTTTAATGGATGATCTTGAAGCGGCTCGTGAAGTCTCTCAAGTTTTTCGTCTTGTCGGAGTGATTCCTCATCTCTTTCAAAACCTAGACGAGTTTTGGAAAGGGGTTATGGATGGAAGTTGTTCACTGGCCGTGGTCGATGTCAAAAGCATGAACCAAGGCAATCTTTTATTTAAAGATCATCCGATGGTGCGCTCGGGAAAAATTGCCGTGTCTTTTTGGTATACGGAAGCTACTCAAGCTCTAACTTATAGTACTTTTGATATTCCAAACCTTGGCTTAATTAGAAAAGGCGTAAGTCTCAAAGGGCAAATCAAGTCAGCTCTTAGAATCTTTAATGAGCAAAATAAACTTCGCACAGAAAACAAAACTCTTCGCATTGAAAGTGAAAAATTTGATCGTCAAATTGATCAGCTTATTGAGCGTGTTGAGCACGATAAACAAGTGACAGCTTATCAGGACAAACTTTTAAGTCTCGAAGAGCGCATTGATACACTCAAAAAATCAGTAGATTTCAATACCGCCATCGAAGCCTTGGCCGATGAGTGGGATGATGTGGGCGAGTTCGCTACGTTTGAACTCTCTAGCACTGGTCAAAAACTTGTTTCACCAAAACTTGGTGGTAGAAAATTTCGTGAAATCCCGTCTCTATGGCTTGGAAAAACTTGTGCCCGCGGCATTGAGTTTTTCGCTCAGAACATGGCTTCGCAAGTGACACTCGATCTTATGGGTGGCGATATCATGGCCCTTGCAGTTCGTGGTATTTATGAAAACCCAGATCGTTTGGTTTTCTTCAAAGTTAAGAATGATGAATTTATGAATATGTTCGCCTGGGACGCCCTTGAGCGCGCTCTCTCTGGACTTCATTTGTATTTCGAACAGCGCGATCGCGGCGAATCTCTGCGCTCCGAAGGCGTGATTTCTCCGTGGGATCTGCTTGGCAAACTCGATGACTATCTTTTTGGTGTCAATCCCGCTCAAGCAGCTCGTGGCAATGGCAACAAAGAGAAGCTTGCTTTGATTGATCTCGATTTTAGTGATTTGGTTGAAACAGTTCGTCGCTATAAAACAGTTCGCTTTCAGTGGCCTAATTTTTACCGCGACTTCTTCGCCAAACTAAAGCAAACAAAGCTTAATAATTTTACAGTGACTGCCATGGGTGTTTCTCATGTCGGTCTTTTGGTCGATCACGAAGGGTTGGACGCAACTCTTAAAACCATTCAAGCTTTTTCTGGTCGCTTTCCCTATTGGAAGTACTTTGAAGATGTTGATCTAGTTCTAGGCCAAAGTCTTAAGCCACGTGTAAAGATGGTTCCTCTTTCATCGCTTGGATACTTGAATCAAATCGATCAAGCCAGACTTGAAACAAGCATTCTTGAAAATGCAGCAAGAACCAACTCCAAGCCAGAAGTTGATAATGCGATTGTCATCCCTGCCCAGTCTCGTCCGTGGCGATCGGCTCCAAATCAAGATATGTAATCTATGCAAACTCGCGCCTCACTCTATGTTTATCCAGAGCTGCTGGCGCGAAATATTGCCGACCTAAAAATTTTAGCAGCTGGAAAAGAAATCATTCCCATGGTCAAATCCAATGGCTATGGCCATGGTGCCGTTGAAATCTCTAATACATTAATGGATTTAGACATAAAGATTTTGGGTGTGGCCTCGCTGGCTGAAGCGCTAGAACTTAGAACTCAGATGAATAAAAACAGTTGTGAGATCTATGTTTTTTCAGACCCACAACTCAGTGACAATACTAACCTAGCTTTTTATCAAGACTTTCGATTAACCCCGGTTATCTCAAATCAAAGTGATTTAAATATCTTTTTGCAGACAAAAGAGTTTAATCATACACCTTTGATTTTAAAATTTAACACCGGCATGAATAGACTAGGCTTAGCACCCGAAGAAGTAGAGGCGATTTGCTCACAAATTAAGAAATCGGGAAGGAAGTCGATTGATCATGTCATGACTCACTTTGCATGTGCTTCACAAAGTATCGAGTTGGCACATAATCTCAGACAGCAAACAGAGTTTACCAACGTGCTTACTCAAATCAAAGCGACAGGGCTTAGTCTAAATGCAACGTCTATTGCAAACTCTGGAGCGCTTGAGCAAAAAACGGGACTTGAGTACACCCATATTCGTCCCGGTCTAATGATGTACGGGCCATCGTCTTTAATTCCAGGAATCGAAAGCCAGTGGAGTGGACGAATTATTTCTTCACTGAAGGTTCGTATTCTCGAAACAAGGCAGATGAAAAAGGGCGATCCGATTGGATATGGCCTGACTCCCATTTCTAAAGACGGCAAAGCTTTGATTGCTTCGATCGGTTATGGCGATGGTTTTAATAATCGCTATCAAAAAGCAAAATTTCAAATTGGTGACAGCAATCAAGCAAAGCATGATGTGCAAGTTGTTGGTCGAGTGAATATGGATATGGTCCAATTACTGGCCTCGTCTGAATGTTCGATAAAAGCTGGGGATTTAGTTTCATTTTGGGATGACGATCCGCATAGCATCGATCAAATCTGTGCAACTTCTAAGACCATTCCCTACGAGCTTTTTTGCCAATTGTCTGTTCGCGTTCCTAGGATTTTCAAGCTACCATAAAGCATGGAAACAGCTTCTGCCCCAGTTAAACATTCTTGGCTTCATCGCCGAATTTCAAAGATTGGCAAACAAGTCATCGAGACGATTGATGGTCTTGGTAATATGGTCAATTTTGCGGGGAGAGTTTTTTATTGGGCGGTAAGACCTCCGTGGCGGCTTAAGCTCATTCTTCATCAATTTTATTTTATCGGAAATAAATCGTTACTGATTGTCGGACTCTCGGGCGCATTTACCGGAATGGTGATGGCCTACCAAGTTTATTTTGGCTTTCAGCTCATCTCGGTCGATTCCCTCGTGGGTCCAGTTGTTGCACTTTCTTTGGCCAAAGAACTTGCCCCTGTCTTAACTGGATTGATCGTCGCTGGCCGCGCTGGCTCGGCCATGGCCGCTCAGATTGGATCAATGAAGGTCACCGAACAAGTTGATGCTTTAGAAGTCATGGGGATTAATGGCGTCCAGTATTTGGCCGTCCCGCGGATTATTGCCACAACATTTTGTATGCCAATGCTTTGTTGCCTTTTTCTTTTTATTGGCAATATAGGCTCTTATTTCGTTGGCACGAAAGCCCTTATGATTGACGAAGCGATGTATCTCTCCAAGCTTGGAGACTTTATGCATATGAGTGATTTCTATCAAGGAGTCATCAAGGCATTCTTTTTTGGTTTCATTGTCGCCTTGATCGGCACGTATTTTGGCTTTGGTGTAACTAAAGGCGCTGAAGGGGTAGGCAAAGGAACCAATCAAGCGGTGGTATGGGGAATGATTTCGGTTCTCGTACTCGATTATTTTTTAACTAGCTTTTTGGTGAAGATTTTATGATAGATCAAGATCAAATTGCCGTTGATGTAAAAAATCTGACTAAGATCTTTGATGGTCATACTGTCTTAAATAATCTGAACTTTTCAATTCCAAAAAATAAAATCATTACCATCTTAGGCTTTTCTGGTGCCGGAAAGTCGACACTGCTCAAGCATATTTTGGGACTAATGCTACCAACTTCAGGTTGTGTTGAAGTCTTAGGTCAGGATCTCACTTTGCTTGATAAAATCCAGCTTCGCGAGTTTAGAAGAAATTTTGGCATGCTTTTTCAATACGCCGCGCTATTTGATTCTATGACAGCGATTCAAAACGTCACCTTTCCACTTAGAGAATTTACTGATCTCAATGAAGAGCAAATGCATCAAAAAGCCGCTGATCTTTTAATTTCAGTCGACATTCAGGAAGTAGCATTCAATAAGCTACCGTCTGAACTTTCGGGCGGCATGAGAAAAAGAGTGGGTCTGGCTCGCGCCTTGGCCCTTTCTCCCCACATCATGCTCTATGATGAGCCCACCACTGGACTTGATCCGATTACGACAAAAATGGTCAACGATTTAATTGTTGAAACACAAAAGAAAAACATTAGCCGAGGGATGACCTCAATCATTATTTCCCACGACGTGAGAGCAACTCTGCAAATTTCCGACTTTGTTGCCTTTCTAGACCGTGGTAATATTGTTGAGTATTTACCTGCTCCTGAGTTCGCCAAATCAAAAAATGAATTGGTCCAGGAGTTTATTAATCTTTAAGATGAGATTAAATAAGCAAGGATGCTGACGCGTGAACGAGTTTAAAGTAGGCTTAATGGCCCTGGCGACACTAGCCTCGGTTGTAGTCATGTCCTTCAAAATTACATCTAACCAATCTGGCTTTGGTGACTATATTCCTTATCGGACAATCGTGTCTGATGCTTCCGGTATTTTTCCAAAGACTCCAATTAAAGTGGCGGGTATTAACGCCGGTAAAATCAAAAATATTGAATTAACTGGTAACCAAGCCTTAATCACTTTCGAAGTTCTAGAAGAAATCAAGGTACCAGCAGACTCAAAGCTTAGAATTAAAACTGTTGGTTTTTTGGGTGATAAGTATATTGAAATTTCTGTTGGAAAATCCCAAGAGCGTCTAGAGTCTATGGGCTTTCTTATCGCCGAAGAAGCAGGTGGCATGGAAACACTTGTTAAAGATGCTGCGGAAGTTCTGAAAGATGTTCGTGAAATTACAAAAAGTGTAAGAGATGCACTTGCTCCAGAAGGGGAGCAAGCGGTACTTAAAAAGATCATGGGAAATGTAGATGAGATGGTGATGAATGCCAAAGATGCTACAGCTTCAATGAAGCGAGTGCTTGGCGATAATGAAAATAAGCTTAACAAAATGATTGATGATTTAGGTAAGTTCTCGGGAGAGTTGGCCAATCAAACGGATAAAGAAAACCCAGAGAGTTCACTTCGAAAAGTTAAGAAAATCTTGGCCAACCTTGATGATATGACCCTTGATATGAAAAATCTTGTGGCCGACATTAAGGCGGGGAAAGGGACAGTTGGAAAGCTGTTAGTCGAAGAAGAGATCGCCGATGAAGTCAGGGCCACGTTAGCGGGTGTGCAAAAAATTGTTGGTAAAGTTGATGCCATTAGAACAGAACTCGAACTCTTTACCGGTGCAAACTCTGATTACGGTAGTGAGAGTGCACTCTCGCTTAAAATCTTCCCTGCTCCAGAGCGCTTCTACCTGCTAGGGCTTGTGACTTCAGAGATCGGACCAGATAGAACACGTACTATTGTTTCAACCGTCAATGGTGTTGAAACGACTGAAAATCGCATTGAAAGAGATCGCGATACCTACCGCTTTAATATTCAAATTGGGCGCATCCTAGGTCCTTGGACTTTTAGAGGCGGCATTATTGAAAGCAGCGGAGGCCTTGGTGTTGATTATGATGTCAGAAATTGGGGCACAAGATTCAAACTTGAAGCCTTCGACTATAGAAAGAACATAGGCATTAATTTAAGACTGAGCTTTGAACAACAACTTTGGAATGTTTTCTACGGTCGTATAGCCGTAGAGGATTCATTAGAAGAAAATCGTAGCGCCACGCTAAGTGCGGGAATGCGCTTTAACGATGAAGACCTAAAAGGTCTTATCGGCTTCTTCTTTTAGTGAATGGTGAGTTTTTAATGAACGATAAAATTGAACGAAATTGGCTTATCAGAACAAGATCAATGCAGATCTTGGGGCCGGTAAGTCTTGAGAAAGTTCTAGAACTCATTGAGAAGAAATCGCTTCGCGATGAAGATGAAGTGACTTCAGGTAATGGTTATTGGTTTTGTATACGTGAAGATGAGCTAGTTGAGCGCTATCTAAAACAAAAACAAGGACAAGGATTTAATCCTATTACTGAAGCTCCCAATGTGCTGACTAAGCATGAAGATACTGCACCCGTTGCCGCAAAGTCGGAACGTCGAAAAGTTGAAGAAGAGATCATTGCTCCGGCCGAAGAAGATCTTGAATATCCAGACATGGCCATGTCATTAGATGATTTACCTAACGAAGAAGTGAGTGAAGAATCTTTGCCACCACTTGGACTCGAACAAGAAGATGAAGAAGACGAAGAGCGCGAAGACATCACAATGGTAGCCTCTGGCCTTCAGCTACCAGTGAAAGAGAAGCCTAAGCCACCTGCGCCTATTGAGCCAGAACCACAACCTGAGCCTGAAGAAGAACCGGAGCCTGAGCCAGTTACCTCTAAACCAGCAGCTCCAGTTGAGGGAACAGAAGAAATTCCAGTTGTCTTAACTAAGAAAGTTCAAAAAAAGAGTAAGGCCGCAGCTAAAAAATCAGCTAAAAACGACCGCTACTTATTTGTACTTTTGGCTTTGGTTTTTTGCCTCATCATTGGGGTTGTTTATTACTACCGAACGATTCTCAATCGTCCGCTGCCGGGCTTTGAAACGTCATGGCTTATAAACTCGGCCCATGCACAAAATGCTCTGCTGACCACGGCCACTAAAAAAAAAATGCTCTAACCTTTGAAGCCTTAGAGAACTCATCGGGAACCATCCTGCCAGTGATTGATGAGCGAGGCTTTGCCCTTTCTAGCGAGGGCTTTGTAGTTTCTCCAGAGGGTTGTAAGGTCACATTTAGGCAAGAGCTTGCCGCCATCGATTCACTTAATAAGAAAAATTCGGAAATCTCTGAGAAGTGGGGACAGCGCTTTGATCGTTGTTCCCAAAAACTAAACCCTGAGGAGTTGTTGCGCTGGCAATTAGCCTCAAGTCCATCTTCTGAATGGGAAGCCATCTTAAAGAAAAGCTCTTTGCCCAAATCTAGAGTAGATGAGCTCCTTGCCATCTCTCAAAAAAGAGTGAATTTCAAAGATAAGGTTGAAAGACTTCGTGGCATTATTGAGCAAATTTTAAATTTTAAAAGCAGTGACAATAAGGCCAAGGATGGAATCTTATTGCAACGTTTTGGCCGAGACCTGACACGCTTTCCAAACGGTGTCTTAAAACAGTTTGGTCTATTGCTACTTGCTAGCGAAGCTAAGAATAGATCACTCTTAAAATCTCTTATTGAAGAAGTTGTTCATTGGGAACAAAGAGTCATTCCATTTTATGGCATCGATATGCCTCTTAGTGAAGAGACCTGGAAGTCAGTTGATATTCTTCTTATCAATGCAACGGCGGTGATTGATGACTCAGTACTACTTCGTGCATTTGGTACAAGAGTTTTTCAATTTATTGAGCGTGCTAAGCTTCCAAAATTCTCAGATCTTGTAGACACTACGTGGAGTCTGAGTGAACTTAGAAAGTTAGCAAACTCAGCATGGTACGCGCCGTTGATACCCGCCTTTTGGTATTCGCAATTGGCAGGTAGGGTTTCAACTAATGAGATCGGTATCGTGGTGGATTCACTTTTAGAACGAGTTGCCGCAAAGAATTGGAATAGTCATGACCTATGGGTTTTTAGTGATTGGTTGCCCGGTAATACCAGCAAGCGCGATGATATTTTTGAAGCCGTTAAGGAGCTATCTAAGCGCGAAGAACCGTATTTAAAAGAGTTACTGGTTCGCTTCAGTGAGAATTCAATTTTGAGGCGAGAGCTAGAGAGTAGAAAGATTATTCCCAGCAAGGCACTTTTTAAATTAAAAAGAGACTTCTACACGGACTTACTTAAACAAGGACGCCAAGTCGATTATGCTCTTTACCAACTGACGGCACTTGGCGACGAAGACAAAGATTATCTGTGGTGGTTCGTCTTCAATCCTTTTAGGTATTAATTATTTCAACTTCGTCTGCACGTAAAGCGAGATCAATGAAGCTCTGGCTTCTTCATCTTCAATATGACTGAAATTCTCGATTGCTTCTTTTTTGGCCGCTCTGACTTCCGGTGAGTGGGGGTGGTATTTTGTTGCAGTTTCTTTCTTTGCCTCTTCTTCTTTGTTGCCGGCACCAAGCTTGGCCATCATGGCAGTTTTAGTTGAGAAGAAACTTGGATCATTTTGGAATAAAAGGCGTTTTATTTGATTTTTTAGACTTGGAAACTGTGCTTCGATCTTTTTAATAAGGACTGTCTGTAAAAAGCTTAGCTCCTGACCGTAGGCGGGGTGATCGGTTAGTACCGTCAGTACTCCTCTGGAGTTCTTGACTGGCAATGTGTGCTTAGCCAGTTTTTGGCCAACGATCTGAGGCCAAACCTTCACCAGATGAAGAAAATCAAAAACATCCTTAGCGCGAGCACCACGGTTATGCGCTTGATCAGATTTTTGTTTATGCCCCCCAGAATTATAGGGTGCGAACTGTTTTAAAAAATCTGAAAGTCCTTTAAGGGCCATAGTTATTTTCTCTGTGCGTTATTTTGCCGCCGTCCTATCAATGTACTATATTCTCTGTATGCTTGAAAAAACACTGCGTCTTTTATTAACTTCGATTCTACTGAGCGCATGTTCTGGATATCAGTTTGTTGAAAATGATAATCCTTTGGCCATTCATGGCGTACGTTCACTAAGTATTCCAATGTTCATCAACAAGTCGCCTCTGCCAGAAGTTGGGGCACTCGTGACTAAAGAGATCACTCTCTTGTTGTCGAGCTATCCGGGCTTGAAAATTCACTCGGGTGAAAACTTAAACAGTGATGCCATTCTTATTGGTGTTATTGGTGGCCAGCAAAGTCTATCGGAATTAATGCAAACGACTGAGAGAAAGTTTACCTCGGGTGATTTGAAGACATCTTTGGGCACAAGAAAAGAGTTTTATGTTCCAACCGGAACATCACTGATACTAGATGTTCAGTTCATTCTAATAAAGAATCCTCGTCGTGAAGATTTAGAATTGATGACGGGGGAGTTGGCTCCTGTTATTGTCGCCCACCCACGAGTGGTGCTTAATCAAAGTCTTAGTCTTAATGCAAGCTTCACTCGAGTCGTTGGCGCCACAACGGATATTGATTCACCTGGCTTGGTGAATTTAACCAAAAATAAGGCGATTTTAGATCGAGCTTTAGAAGAAGGTTCTAAATCCCTCGCTAGTCAATTTAAGGACGTCGTACTCAATGCTTTCTAAATGGAACCCGTGGGACTACGCCCGAAATCATTCTCATTTCATGCCAGAAAGCGCCAGGTTGTGTGCTTATTATTGTTTTGACCCGTTTGTTGAAAAGGTATTGTATGCGCGCTTTCTCGCCTCTAAAGCAGAAGGGGCTCCACATGCCGTTCTTGGGAGTGAAATCACTCCAGAATGGGTAGAAGAAAACATTCTAGGCAGCGATCTTTTTGGAGAGCCGGCGTCATATCGTGTTTTGCACGCTGAAGGATTGCCTGCAAAGACACGAAAGTTTCTTCTTGAGAATACGATCATTCCTGAAAAAGGACACTTGATACTCAGCTTTTCTAGTGATGATAAATTCCTGAGCGAGTTTTCTAAAAAACAAGAAGGTCACTTTTTTAAAATTCCATCGGTTCCCTTTTGGTTTAACGATAAACTTTTAGATTTCTTTGCTGATGGTATGGGAATGAGACTGCCTTGGGATGTAAAACAATATCTTCTTGGTTGCGTCGAGGCCGAAGGTGGAGAGTTTGTAGGAGCGTTAAAACAAATTGCTTTGGCCATGCCTGTCAGTGATATTACACTTGAGAAAGTTCGCGATGTCATTGGAGTTAAAAGACTTGATCAATTTGCCTTGGCCGAGACTTTTTGCAAAAAAGATTTCACAGGTTTTTATCAATTCTTTTTAAAAGAAAATCACTTTGAAAGCCTGGGATTTGACTCGCTTCGAATGTTCTTTTCTTTTATGCAGGGGCACCTGCTTAAGATTTCAGATCCTCGCTATATTGATTCAAAGCCTAAGCCTTCACAATATGATCGCTCGATTCAAGCCTATTCCAAAACGTGGCAACTAGCAGAACTTAGAAAGTTTGTTGGCGTTTTTGCTCAGTATGAAATGGAAGCAAAGATGAAGTCAGACTTCTTAATTGATAGAATGCGCAGAGATTATCTCTCTCATCTTTAAACTGTAGAAACAAAAAAAGCGCACTCGCGGTGCGCTTTCAATATCTTAATCTAAAACCGAAGTCTTAGAGTTTGTTGATTTGTTGAGCTAGACGGCTAGTCTTACGAGCAGCTGTATTAGCTTTGATCACGCCAGTCTTTGACAAACGATCAAGAAGCTTCTGAGCTGTAACAAGAAGTTTTGCAGCAGTTGGCTTGTCGTTTTCAGTAATAGCAGCACGAACACTTTTGATGGCGCTACGAACTGAAGTCGTTTTAGTTTTGTTACGCATTGTGCGTACTTTAGTTTGACGGGCACGTTTTTCAGCAGACTTATGGTTAGCCACGGGGACTCCTCACTCACATTCACTAGTATTAACAAAATTCGAAGCCCATTTTTAGTCCAGCTCCCTAGAACTGGCAAGGTTTTATTTGAGATTCCACCTGCTTGAGGATAGGATGCATGCGATTTCCAGTACTTATTTAACGCTAACGGCCAAGCTTTTGAGGTAAATTATGTCTGAAATTAAGACTATCGGTGTCATCGGCGCCGGACAGATGGGTCGAGGGATCGCCCAAGTCGCCATCCAATCTGGATACGACGTTCTTCTTTTTGATGCTTTTACTGACGGTTTAAATAAAGGTGTGAGCTTCATTCAGGCTCAACTTAATAAAGGAATCGAAAAAGGGAAGTGGGATAAGGCCGCGGCCGAAGCGGCCCAAGCCCGACTACGTCCAGTTGAAGAAATGACCGCACTCAAAATTTGCGATCTCGTAGTCGAAGCAGCGACAGAAAATAAAGCGATTAAGTTTGATATCTTCGCTGAGCTGGATAAGATTTGTCCGCCCCATACAATCTTGGCGACCAATACGAGCTCCATTTCAATTACAGAAATTGCCGCAGCAACTTCTCGTCCAGATAAAGTTGCTGGCATGCACTTTATGAATCCCGTACCGGTGATGAAGTTGGTTGAAGGTATCAAAGGGCTTGAAACTTCTGCTGATACATTTGCCACAGTTAGAGCAACTGCTGAAAAAATGGGCAAGACTTTTATTGCCGCCAGAGATATCGCCGGCTTTGCAGTAAACAGAATTTTGATGCCTATGATTAACGAAGCAGTTTACGCACTTTATGAAGGTATCGCTTCTGTAGAGGATATTGATACCGCGATGAAACTTGGAACAAATCAACCGATGGGACCGCTAACTCTGGCCGACTTCATTGGCCTCGATACGTGTTTAGCGATTATGGAAGTTCTGCACGACGGTCTTGGTGACTCGAAATATCGTCCATGCCCGTTACTTAAACAGTACGTCCTCGCTGGCCGTATGGGCAAAAAATCAGGGAAAGGTTTTTATGACTACAGTGTATGAAACTTTAACAATTGAGAAAAAAGGCGACTTTGCTCTTTTAACACTTAATCGTCCCGATAAACTCAATGCTCTTAACTCAACAGTCTTAAGTGAACTTAAAGCTGTGTTTGAAGCCTGGGGCAAAGACGCTCAAGGTCTTAAAGGCGTTGTCTTTACTGGCGCTGGAGATAAGGCTTTTATTGCGGGTGCCGATATCGCGCAAATGTCTGATATGAGCGTTGATCAAGCGCGCGAGTTTGGCAGTCTTGGTCAAAGTGTAACCTTGGCGATTGAAAATACTCCATTCCCAGTGATCGCCGCTGTTAATGGTTTCGCTCTTGGTGGTGGCTGTGAAATGGCCATGGCCTGTGACTTTATTTACGCCACAAACTCTGCGGTCTTTGGTCAACCAGAAGTAAAGCTTGGATTGATTCCAGGCTTTGGTGGGACTCAACGTTTGGCCAAACTCATTGGTCGAGCTCGCGCTAAGGAAATTATTTATACTGGCAGAAATGTTAAGGCCGATGAAGCTTATCGCGTGGGTTTAGTGGTTTCACTGTTTGAAAATAAAGACGAACTTCTTGCAGCGTCTTTTAAGACTCTTGATTACGTCGCCAAAGTTTCACCAAATGCCGTAAAACTTTCTAAGCAAGTCATGAATGCCGGAAATGATTTAACGGTAGAGGCCGGACTACAGACTGAGCTGGCTCAGTTTTCGGCCGTGTTTTCTTCTGAAGATATGAAAGAAGGCTGCAAGGCCTTTGTTGAAAAAAGACCAGCACAATTTAAAGGCTGCTAAAGGAATACAAAGATGAATGATTATCAAGAAATTCGCGACATGGTTTCAAAGTTTGCCGACGCAGAAGTGGCACCTTTGTCGGCACAAATTGACCGCGAAGGGAAAATTCCACCTGAGTTAATCAAAAAGCTTGGAGAGAATGGTTTTCTTGGCTCTTATATTCCTGAAGAATACGGCGGAGCGGGAATGGATTATTCTTCCTACGCCATTATCGTCGAAGAAATTTCTAGAGCCTGCGCTTCAACGGGTGTCTTAGTCTCGGCCCACACTTCTTTATGTGTTTGGCCAATTCTTGAATTTGGAACTGAAGAACAAAAGAAAAAGTACCTTCCAAAGCTTGCAACAGGTGAGTGGATTGGCAGTTTTTGTCTTTCTGAGCCAGGTGCTGGAAGTGATGCTGGCAGTCTGACAACGTTCGCCGAAGATAAAGGTGATCACTTCGAAATTAATGGTTCTAAAAACTGGATCACCAACGGTCGTGAAGCGGATATAGCTATCGTTTTTGCTAAGACCAAAAAGACTGACGACTATAAGGGCATCTCGGCCATCATCGTTGAGACGAAATCACCGGGCTACGAGATCATCAAGATCGAAGATAAACTAGGTATCCGTGGCTCATCCACGGCTGCTCTTGCTTACGATAAAATTAAAGTTCCAAAAGAGAATCTACTAGGCCAACCCGAAAAAGGTTTTAGAGTTGCTATGGCAACACTAGACGGCGGACGTATTGGCATCGCGGCTCAGGCCCTGGGGATCTCAGAAGCGGCATTTAGATATGCTAGAAGCTATGCTCTTGAGCGCGTCCAGTTTGGTAAGCCACTTGCCAACCTTCAGGCCATTCAATTTATGTTGGCCGATATGTCGACGAAAATTGCAGCGTCGCGTCTACTTATCCATGATGCGAGTCAAAAGAAAGACCGTGGTGAGTTTTACTCAAAGACTTCAGCTCAGGCGAAGCTTTTTGCAGCAGAAGCGGCCATGTGGATTACCACTAAGGCCATTCAGGTTTGTGGCGGCAACGGTTACACTAAGGAATATCCAGTGGAGCGATATTTCCGCGATGCCAAAATCACAGAGATCTACGAGGGAACCTCTGAGATACAAAGAATA
>TARA_R110000868_G_scaffold92723_3_pt1 | contig 13842 bp, 9 predicted proteins | sample TARA_R110000868 | Tara Oceans TARA_R110000868 (sample SAMEA4397489) | marine metagenome | biome: Polar Biome; feature: [SRF] surface water layer (ENVO:00010504); material: water (ENVO:00002006), including particulate matter (ENVO:01000060) such as... | depth 5 m | reverse complement strand
GGCGCACTTGCCGCAGGTCAAATTACATCTACATTTGGCGATATCGACATTGGTACAAGTGAATTTACTGGTAATGGAGCTGGCTTAACTAACGTAAATGCTGCTACATTAGACAGCCTAGATAGCACAAGTTTCATACGCAGTGATGCAGCTGATACATCTACCGGACTGTTAACTCTTTCAGGTAATGGCGAAAGATTACAAATTGCTTCAATTAGTACAACTGACTCACCATTTATAGGCTTCTACCAAGCTGCAACACGCCGTGGTTACATACAGATGGTCAACGGTGGTACATTACGTCTTGCTAGTGATCAGTTTGCAAGTCGACTCGACATTGGCAACGGCACAAACGGTCTAACATACACAGACGGAACTACATGGACTGTATGGCACAGTGGCAACGATGGTACAGGATCAACACTTGATGCTGATTTACTAGATGGAGTTGAAGGCAGTAGTTTCTTACGCAGTGATGCTAACGATAGCTTTAGTGGAACATTAAGTGGTGCTGGAACTATTAACATCACTGGCAATGTTAGTGCTACTCTCTTTACTGGTAGTGGCGCCGGCCTAACTGGTGTTACTGCTGATAATGCTAACACATTAGACAATCTTGACAGTACTGATTTCTTACGCAATAGTGCAACGCTACAAACTCAGAACATGTATATTAGAAATGCATCACCGACTTTGTACTTGCGTGACACTGATGGAAATAGTGGTATGATTCATCAAAACAGTAATATATTCTATGTATTACGTGGTGCAAATGATACTACTGCATGGGCACAAGTGAATGGTCGTTGGCCACTACAAATTGATGTTGCCAGCAACGATATGCTCACAGGTGGTAGTATCAATGCACGTACTGAGATTACTGCTTATGGTTCTGATGAACGTTTAAAAGAAAATGTTCGTACAATTGAAAACGCACTTGAAAAAGTTAAGTCACTAGACGGTGTGTTCTATGATTGGAAAGACATGGTAGAAGACGTAGGCTTCTTCCCAAGCCGTAGAAAAGATGAAGCTGGTGTACTTGCTCAACAAGTTCAAAAAGTTCTTCCACAAGCTGTTGCGCTTGCTCCGTTTGATGCAGATTGGACTAGAGATGAAAATGGTGCAACTGACGGTACTGGAAATCAATATAGTAGAAGTGGTGAAAACTACTTAACTGTTAAGTATGAAAAACTTGCACCGTTGTTTATTGAAGCTATTAAAGAGCAAGATCTTAAAATTGAAGCTCAGGCAGCAGAGATTGCAGAGCTCCGTGCAATGGTTCAAAAATTACTGGATAAATAAAAGTATAGCAGTAGCCGGATTTTTCGGCTACTGCACTTGACATAATGTAAATAGTGTGTTATTATAAGATAATATAGGAACGTAAATGGCATTACCACCGACAGGCTCAGCAATTACAATGAGTGAAATATATACCTATTTTAGTGCGACTGGTGCGTACTCTTTGGGCAATCTTGGAACTTATATGGGCGTTTCTTCGGGAACAACTATTTCGATGAGTAGTACGTTTGGCGGCCAAGGAACTGTATAACAAAGGAAACACACAATGAAAACACTATATGAAGTAATGAATGTTGACCTTGCGCAACAATACACCAAAGCAAGAAAATTATCAGTATTAGACACTATTGGACTTGACAGCGATCTAAAGCTAGAAGTAGAAACTGCTATTGAAGCAATGGATATTCCAGTAGACGACGATCGTCATCATTGGATTCAAAAACTAGGTCTTGTAATGGGTGCAGATTTGCTAACTATTGGCAAAGTACAACCAGAAAATATGTTGGCGGCTGCTGCCCTTTCAAAAGAAGACTTTCAAGAAGCAGTCAAAGTTGCTGTAAAAGGTGCAAACGATCTAAATCAATATACCATTGCAGCAGAAACTACAATTAAAACAGATACCATCTCCGAAACTATTACATGATCAAAATAGCAGTTTGTGTTCCAGCTAGAGACAGCGTTCACGCAGGTTTTGCGTTGTCTCTAGCAAAGATTGCATCTAGTTTAACTAAATCAAATATTGAACACACTATTCTTATTAATCTAGGTAGTGTTATTCCTCAGCAACGCAATACTCTTGCAGAGCAGGCGCTAGAATGGGGAGCAACACATATATTATGGTTAGATAGTGATATGCATTTGCCTGCTAGAACCGCAGAAATTTTATTAGAACACAACAAAGATATTGTAGCAGCAGCATATAGCACACGAGTACCTCCGTATAATATAACTGCATTTTGCGACCCAGACGATATGACAAACAGACTTAAAGAATCATCCGGCTTGCATAAAGTATGGGCAGTAGGAATGGGTTGTATGTTGGTAAACACAAACGTTTATAGTGTACTAGGTAAACCGTGGCATCAATATGTTTACAATCAAGACACAAAAGACTTATCTGGAGAAGATATATATTTTTGTAAAACTGCTAACGATGCCGGATTTGAAGTTTATGTAGATGCATATTTAAGTTATGACATTGCCCACTATGGCACAAAATCATTCACATTAGGCGATATAAAATGAGTACAGCATTTGATAGATTTGAAAACTTTGGACGTAAAACATACAACGGTCAAGACGTTTTAAAAAATCATTTTTTAAAAATTTATCCTATACATTATACAGATAATACAGAAGATGAATCAATTGTTTCGCAATACACAAATGATGATTATGTATGGATTGTAGATAATAGTATTGAAGTTTTAGGAACATTTCCATGGCACTTCCGTCCAGCAGATAATAAGAAACATGTGTTTCCTTACATCTACAAAAGTAGTAAACGTATTAAAAGTTGGGAAAAAGTTAAACTAGTTCCAACTAAACAACAATACGTTGACACTGCGGAACATAAAAATATTGCAGCAATTTACGATGTATACTGCGGCAAAACATTATTTGATGTATTCTATATTGGCGAACACACTGACATACTAGAAAAAATACCAACTGCAATTCAAGTTAAAAGTTTTGCCGAAGCTAAAAAACTGTCAACTACAGATATGTTTTGGCTTGTTCCCGATGATGTAATTATAGGCAAGTTTTTTAAATTTAGTTATAAACCAGACGACTGGAGTCATAACTTTGTTCATGTGTTTTCAAATGGCGACACTGGTAAATTTGACGGCATTGCATTATTTCCAACATCATACAATCCTGCTGAAAAAGAATTAACACACAGATTTTATGTAGAAAAGAAAACAATTAGTATTATTGCAAGTGAGCCTAAAACATATCCTGTAATAGAAATTAAAGAATATGATGACTATCAACTTGCACTTGCAAACTGTACTAGTGATTTATTTTGGTATGTACCTGACGATGTAGAATTAACAAATAAATTAAACTTATATTTTGATCATCATAACCAATACGACAGAACTACCAATCATGTATTTTTAAATAGCGAAGAATACGACGGGGTTGCCCTTTTTAGTATACATTCGCCAATAACTGAAAAAGAATTCACTCATCGGTTTTACGCAAATAAAAAAGAGCATCCGGAGATATACAGTCAGCCAAAAAAGTTTGAGCAGTTTGTAATTAATACTTACGAAGATTACAAACTGGCAAAAGAACATAGTAAAACAGAAATGTTCTGGGGCGTCCCAAGCGATGTTGTAATAAATCAAGACTTTGATTTTGGCTTATACTTTACGCATCACAATACATATGATAGAAATATTACACATGTGTTTGTTAATGGAACTTGCAATGACGGTATTGTTCTTCACAGTAAAAACATTGATCTAACTGAGCGTGAGATTGAATACCGATTTTATGTAAATCAAAAAGAATGGCCTATTGTAGCAAGTAGTCCACGGTTGTATGATGTGTATGAAATTGAAAACTATAACGATTACTTGTATGCATTAGAAAATACTAAATCTGATTTATTTTGGGCAAGCAGTAAAAATATTAATTTTTATAAGTCTGTGTATTCTGTATACTTTAGTCACCACGATCAGAATTTAAGAAAACAAAATCATGTGTACTTACATCAAAACAACGATACAGTTTCTTATAATGGTGCAATCTTATGCAGTAAATTTTCTCCGTTAACAAAAAAAGAAATCAACCATCGGCATCCTGTTGTTCGAATTGAGCATGACGAAATTATAAGCTGTAATAGAATATACGATATATTTTTTATTGAAACGTACGACGACTATTTAAATGCACTTGACAACTCTAAGACAGAAATGTTTTGGATGACATCGCCAAATATTGCAACTGATAATTTTAATTTTAATTTTACTTTTGATTTTACAAATGCATTTGATCGTAAAATAAATCATGCATTTTTGCATGTAGTAGACGACCGCAGTTTATATAATGGATTGTTCCTTTGCAGCAAACATGCTCCATTAACACAAAAAGAAATTGAACATAGGCATTTTATAAATGTAAAAGAATGGGATATTGTTGGTAGTACAGATAAATTTTATGATCAATTTATCATTAAAACGTACGACGATTACTTACTGGCATTAAAAAATTCCACAACAGAATTATTCTGGGGCGACAGTTGGAATATTGATACTAGCGAATTTAATTTTAATTTATATTTTACACATGATAACGAATATGATAGAAAACAAAATCACAACTTTATTCATAGTGTCAACGGTAAAGATCACCGTAATGGATTATTTTTGTTTAGCAAACATAAAATTGTAACTGAAAAAGAAATAGAATTTAGACATTTAGTTGATGCAAAAGAATGGAATATTGTTGCAAGTATTCCTATTGAATATCAACGTTTTACAATTAACAATTACAACGAGTATCTTGCAGCACTTGATAGTTCAACTACAGAAATGTTTTGGGGTGTTCCTAGTGATGTAAATATTAATATTGATTTTGAATTTGATTTATACTTTACACACGATAACGAATATGATAGAAAAACAAATCATGTATTTTTAAATGGCGAGCATAGAGATGGAATTGTACTGTTTAGTAAACATGCAGTACCTACAGAAAAAGAAGTCAACACTCGATTTTATATCAATAAAAAAGATCATGATATTATTGCAAGTTACCCTATGCCGTATGATAAATTTATTGTAGAAACGTATGAAGATTACTTAAACGCATTTGATAACAGCACTACTGATATGTTTTGGGCAACTACGCACAATATTAAAATAAACAAAACATTTGATTTTAATTTATACTTTAGTCATCACAACACATACGATCGCAATATTAATCATACCTTTGTTCATTGTGTTGATAACAAAAATTATTATAATGGATTGTTTTTATTAACTAAAAATTCTCCTTTGAAAATGAAAGAAATTGAATATCGATTGATTGCAAAACGCAAAGAACATAATACTGTAGCAAGTGGTCCGGTAGAATACGAAAAATTTAAAATCAATTCTTATAAAGATTATACCAAGGCAGTTAAAAATAGCAAGACAGAAATGTTTTGGATGATTCCGCCTGAAGTAAATGTAGATCCTAATTTTAAATTTGATATGTATTTTACACACGATCAAAGATTTGAAAGAGAGACAAGTCATAATTTTAAAAACGGCGATGCTTGGGACGGAATTAATCTTGTAAGCAAACACGCATTAATTACCGAGCGTGAAATTGATATGCGATTTTTAACAAATAAAAAACAATATGACATTACTGCAAGTACTCCACTGCCCTACGACATTGTGTTTATTAGCAAAGACGAAGAACATGCTGATGAAAATTATAATGCATTGGTTAGTAGATTTCCAAATGCAAAAAGAGTACATGGAGTTGAAGGCATCCACCAAGCACACATTGCTGCTGCTAAATTGTGTTCAACTGATATGATTTGGATAGTTGATGCTGATGCTAAAATTGTTGAGAATTTTAATTTTGATTATTACATACCAGCATACGATCCTGATAGTCGTAAAACTGTGCATGTTTGGAAATCTCAAAATCCAATTAATGGACTAATGTACGGCTATGGCGCAGTTAAGTTATTTCCAAGAGAGCTTACATTAAATATGGATGTAACAACTCCAGATATGACTACAAGTATTAGTAAGTTGTTTAAGCCTGTAAACAGAATTAGTAATATTACACAATTCAACACAGACGAGTTTAGTTCGTGGCGTAGTGCATTTAGAGAAACAGTTAAACTGTCATCAAGAACTATCAAAGGACAGCTGGATGAAGAAACTGAATTTAGATTAAATGCTTGGTGTACACGAGGCAAAGATAAGCCTTTTGGAATTGCAGCAATTAATGGTGCCAAACTTGGCAAGAAATACGGACACGACAATCAAGACAATCGAGAAGCACTAAGAAAAATAAATGATTTTAATTGGTTGTTTGAACAATTTAACCAATCAAGCCAATAACTTGAAAGACAGTTTCTAATTTTTGTTGATTGGTTTTACTGCGTAGTGTGTTAGCAAGACCTGAATGCAACGGCTTGGGCCATTTATTAAAATTAACCCAAGCATACCCATCGTGTTCTGCATTTAGAATAGGAATAAATTCTTCTTCAACTACGCACAAGTATGTATGAAAATTAAAATGTTCGTCATTGCTTACAAATGTTTCAAGAGGAATTATTTTTTTAATACTAGGCAATGCTCCAATTTCTTCTTGAATTTCTCGTTTGAGACCTTCCCACGGAGTTTCTTTTTCTTCGTTGGTGCCACCAACTAATCCCCATACATTATTTTGTCTGCTTTGCGTCCTGTGTAAAAGCAAAAATCTATTAGTATTTAATGTATAAAATAAGGCGCCGCTACAAATTATTTTCTTCATACAAGTAGTTATGTATCTAAGTAAATTTCCCAGGCACCTACTGGATATTCGCCCTCGAATGCTTGTACCCATTCAAATCCTGTCCACTTGTAAATTATATTGGTTGTAAGATTTTTTTGATTAAATGTAGATGCTAATACACTACTTCCGTCTTCGGGTACTTCTTCACTTGCATCAAATACTACAACCCAACTTGCTCCGTCCCATTCAATGATGTCGTTTGCACCTGCTACAAGATCAGCATTGGTAACACTTTTCCATGCATCTGCACCGTCAGCATTATTTGCATTGCCAATATTGCCCAAAGTTAATACTCTAAAGCCAGCAACTTTATCAGTAGTTGGATTATAAAGTAATGGATCAATTACTTTATCAAAACTAGTAAAGCTGTTTGTATCTCTAGCAGGTCCAGTTAATACATCTCCAGTTGGTAATGTATCAGTGTCCCAATTTATAGATATTTCAGTTTCGTTTAGTGGATTAAGAGTGATTGTACCTACAATAAATCCTGTATTAGTTCTTAATCTAATTTCACTTAAATCAGCAGTATATGTTCCTGGATATGCTTCAATTACTTTACGCCAGTTTATAACGCCAACTTCGTTGTCACTATTAATAAGTTTTCCTGTAGTTCCTTCGATGTACAATCCGTAATTTCTATAACTTGTAGGCACAGTTGCTCTAACACCGGTATTAGTATCAATTCTAGTAACTGTATTAAGTCTGCCATCTACATCAGGATTGTATTGATTTACTTGTTCAAGTGGTGCTAACTCGTCGTTGTATGCTGTTAGCTCTGGCATACTTTGTTTTAGATCAATCGTGCCTCTTGTCTCGTCCCACATATTAGCAATAACACTTGTAATAACTCCAAGTTTTTTAACTTTAGCAGGAGGCGCAATAAATATTGGTGTTTCAAAACTTAGTGTAGCAATATCAATTTCACTATCTAACCCAACCGGGATAGTTCTATTACTCCATCTAACGTCAGTTAAATGTAATACAGTAAGACTTGTCCAATCAACATAATTATCAGTTGTTTGTAATTCAAGACTTGGTCTAAATAATACAAGAAGTTGCTCAAGTATTTGTAACTTTTGGTCAGTGTTGCTTGCCCAAATATCAACGTTTACACTTAATAGAAACGGAGCAGGATATAGTCGTTCAACTGTATAATTTTTACCTTGTGTATTAAGATATTCTTTGCCATTTTCGTCGTATGTTCTTTCACGGATATTTACTTTATCAACAAATGATGCATCGCTTGTTCTTGTTCGATCAATTTCAATGTTGGTTATATATACTGCCATACGAGGTACAGTAGGTAATTTATTTTCACTATTTTCTTTTATAATGTTAGCAACTTGTCTAGTTAAATCGCCATACGACACTGGAATTGATTTTAAACTTCCGTCGCCGTTTTTTACACTAAAGCCGCTCATTACTCGTGTAATCTGAGTAATGTATTTTCGTATCTGCCCATCATAAAAATGCTGCATTAGTTATCCGCCCGTGGTCTAAGTGCTTTTGACAAGCTCTGCTTTTCTGAAACTGTATCTCCGCCAATTTGATTAGTTGATGTATTGTTGATAAACGTTCCAATTTGTGTACTTTTTGAATCTGTATTTGACATTGTTGTTCTTACTCCGTCTACTACTTTTGTCCAACGATTGCCACTGTATCTAAATAATCGATTGGGCATAAAGTCGGTTCTTAAAAAATAATCTCCAGGTGCATTATCTGTTGGAAATGCAATTCCGCTGCCAAATACTTCTCCGTTAACACCCTCAACTCCTAACAAATATCCTTTATATCCAGCACGTTCTGGCGTAGCATTTATTCTATCTGCAATTACTGCATTGCTTGCATCTAATTCGTTAGTATCTGTTGTTAGTAATTCCGGATTACCGTTTTCATCAACTTGAAGTGTATAAAAATTACTAATGTTATAACCAGACAACGGAGCATCTACTTCAGCTTGTGAAACTACTGCATTATTAATTTGCATTTCGGTTTCGTATGTACTAAGCACATCACGAAGAGTATTGCCTGATTCATTGTCTGCATCTGCCGGCAAGTCTAATATTTCTTTAAATTCTTGTCCATCGTAAATTTGTTTTAATTTTACACGATACAAGTGCGGATACCAAGTTTGACTAAATCCTTCTGCTGCACGATTGACATCTTCTACAACATAAAAACGTTTTAGTGCAACACTGTAATCGTTTAGCGCATACTCGTCAATCAAGTGAGGAAACTCAATTACATCGCCTGATAATATTTTGCGTCCTAATGTCTTTACACTACTATTAATATGTATTGTCATGTAAATAGTGTCGTTGCTTAAAAATAATCCAAATTGACTTAGATTAAAATCGTTGTCCGAGACATTATATATAGCTCGAGTTGTGTAAATATCTGCATCGTACTTTCTATCACGATTTTCTAAAAACAACATATCTTGTATGTTGGTTTCTTTTACAGCGTTGTATTGAGGTTCAGCAGCCGATGCATTTGCATCTGTTGGATTTTCTGGTCCTAAATATTTGTGGATATTAATATCCGTTCCACCGATGAGAAACTGTTCGTAGATAACTCTATCTAAGAATTCGTAGTCGGCTGTTTTGTTTGGTCTATATAAACTTAATCTTGGCATACTTATATTTATGCCATAAATACATATGGAGAACACCAATGGTAGATAATAATTTAGTAACTAAAAAACAAGAAATATTTAATTATGTAAATGCTTTCTTAGGTGGCGGCATGGTTGATGTTGAACTAGACCCTATACATTACGAAGCTGCGCTAACAAAAGCATTATCGCGATATCGTATGCGAAGCGATCACAGTGTTGAAGAAAGCTATGTTAGTTTAAAATTAGTACAAGATCAAAACGATTACATACTACCAAGTGAAATAATGGAAGTACAACAAATATATCGTCGTAGTGTTGGTTCACGACCTATGTCCGGATCTCAAGCAGGACCGTTATATTCGCAATCTTATGTTGCTACTGCAAATCAGCAAATTTTTACTGTAAATTATAATCTCAGCAGCATCGGTACTATTATAGTAACAATCAACGGAACCGAGTCTAGTAATTATGCAACAGATTCGGGTGCTCGTACTATAACTGTTAATACTCCGTTAACAGCAGGTACAGTAGTAGGTGTTAAGTTATATGCTGTTGGAGAGTCAACTACTGGTTCGTTGTTTGATCCGTTTAACCTTGCATATTCAAATGCATATTTGCTGTCTAAACAAAATACCGGCGGCTTAGCAACTTATGAATTATTCAGTCAATATCAAGAACTTATTGGTCGCATGTTTGGTAGCTTTATGGAATTTACTTGGAACAGCAGTACAAAGAAATTAACAATATTACAACGTCCAAGAGCCGAAGAAGAAGTATTACTAGAAGTGTTTATGTTTCGTCCTGATGTCCAATTACTTGACGACTATCTTGCCAAGCAGTGGATCAAAGACTACACATTAGCTAGTTGTAAATACATGTTAGGTGAAGCAAGAGAAAAGTTTGCTACAATTGCAGGTCCTCAAGGCGGCACAAGTTTGAACGGAAGTAGTTTAAAAGCAGAAGCACAAAGTGAAATGGAAAAACTTGAAAACGAAGTTGCAATGGCAATGGCCGGCGGTACAGGATATGCGTTTACTATAGGTTGACACTTCTTAAATAGTATGTTATATTACTATTATGAAAAAGAAATTACTAGTTATTGGACACGGCAGGCACGGTAAAGATACTGTGTGCGAGATCCTACGAGACAAATACAGCTATACATTTGAAAGCAGCAGCCAGTTTTGCAGCACACGTTTTATCTACAATCAATTAAAGGACAAGTATGGATATGTTAATGAAGAACAATGCTATGCTGACAGGCATAATCACAGAGCAGAATGGTATGATGCTATCTGCGCTTATAATGTACCTGATGCAGCGACTTTAGGTAGAGAAATGTTTGGTGCGTATGATATCTATTGTGGGCTACGCAACAAACGTGAATTCTTTGCAATGCAAAACACCGGTGTATTTGATTACTGTATTTGGGTTGATCGCAGTATGCATCTTCCTCCCGAATCAAAAGATAGTATGAGCCTAGAACAATGGATGGCCGATTTTACTATTGACAACAACGGATCATTAGAAGAACTACAGTTTAATGTAGATCAGTTAATGAGTTATATACGTACTTAACCTCGAAATCCGCGTATTTTCCCAATATCCTGCTAAATACTAACAGCAAAATGATATCCATGAGGAGAATATAATGGCATTAGTATCACCAGGTGTATCAGTTTCAGTAATCGACGAGAGTTTTTATACTCCAGCTGAACCAGGTACAACACCAATTATTTTTGTGGCAACACAAGAAAATAAAACTAACCCAGGTAGCACCGGCACAGCACCTGGTACTTTAAAAGCAAACGCAAACAAAGTATATTTGATGGGCTCGCAAAGAGAACTGTCAGAAACATTTGGCGACCCAATTTTTTATAAAGATTCAAATAATAATCCAATTCATGCTGGTGAGCAAAACGAATACGGTTTGCAAACAGCATACAGCTTTTTAGGTGTAGCTAACAGAGCGTATGTAGTACGTGCAGATATAGATCTTGCAGCAATTACTGGGCAATCTTCACCAGTTGAAGGAAAAGCAACCCAAGGTGCTTATTGGTTTGATACTAATGATTCTTTATTCGGCATATTTGAATGGAATGGTTCGGCTGCAACAACTACAAACGGTCAAACTTTTGTAAACAAAGTTCCAACTGTTATTACAGATACAACTAAAGTTGTAGATTTTGCTGGCGAAGATTACACACCAAAAGGCAGTGTTGGCGCAATAGGCGATTATGCAGTTGTAGCAGTTACTTCAATAAATCGTGTATGGTACAAAAATGTAGACGGTGCATGGGTTGAAGTAGGAAGCAGTGAATGGAAAGCTAGTCAGCCGTTTGTAATCGGCGGAGCAAATCCATCACTTAGTGCTCCAGGTACTATTAGTTTTACAGTTGACGGAAGTTCACTTTGGACTGTAACACCAACAGGTGCCACACTTGATCAAGTTATTTCTACTATCAACAATGACGCTAATTTAAGTGCAAACGGTATTACTGCTGCAAAACGCGGTAGTGCATTGGCATTGTATTATGCACCATTGCTTGGCGATAACACTGAAGAAGTAATTGTATCAGGCGATGCAACATTGCTTAGTGAGCTAGGAATTACTGCTGCAACTTATTATGGCCCAAAAGTAGCAATTCAACCTCACACATCAGTTCCGCTATATAAATCACGTGATGCAAACCCACGCCCAACTGGGTCTGTTTGGATCAAAACAACTACACCAAACTTAGGTGCTAACTTAAATGTAAAAACTTATAGTGCAGCAACAGATTCTTGGTCAGCAGTTAGCGCACCAATGTATGCAGACGGTCATGCAGCAATTTATGCTCTTGATGCAACAGGCGGTGGCCAAAATATCAGTACTGGCACTGTATACGCAACATACAATGTTGGCGAAGATACATCGTTGCTGGCAACATTTAAATTGCAAAGAAGAAAATCAACAGCCGCAACAACAATTACTAGTTCAGCAATATCAATTGGATCTTTTACTTCAGGAGCACAATTACTTGATATTTCTGAAAGCATTAACGGCCAGGCTACAATGTCAACTCCGACTACTGTTTCATTTACAACAACTGGTCAAATTACAGATGCTGATGCAGTTGCAGATGCAATCAATGGCGCCGGATTAGGAAATGTTACAGCAAGTGTTAACAGTAAAAACCAAATTGTTATTTCTCATGCAGTTGGCGGCGAAATTCGCTTTGTAGACACAAGTGAACAATTTGATAATATATTTGCTCCGTTTGATGCAAATGTAAGTTCGACTACTGCAAATTTGTATTATGTACCAGGTACTAATAATGCATCATCACCAAAGCAGTTTCTTGCAACCAACTGGGAACCATTAACATATACTGCAAAAGATGGAGAGCCAACAACTACTCCGGCAGATGGAGCACTATGGTATAGTAGTGTAATTGACGAAGTGGATCTTATGATCCACAACGGTACAAAATGGGTTGGTTATCATAACTACGATCACACAGGCGGTGCGCTTATAGGTGCAAGTAGTACAAACGATCCAGCAGGTCCATTAGTTGCAGCAGCAGCACCAACAAAACAATCTGATGGTAGTGCATTAATTGAAGGCGATATTTGGATTAGTACAGCAGATCTTGAAAACTTTCCTAAAGTTTATCGTTGGGCTGATGCAACATTTAAATGGGTATTACTTGATTCAAGTGATCAAACCACTGAAAACGGTATCTTGTTTGATGATGCACGTTGGAGCACAACTGGCGGTATTGCAACTGCACATGCAGCAGGCGACATTGCAGACATGTTGATTAGCGATTACGTTGACCCAGATGCACCAGATCCTGCACTATATCCAAAAGGTATGCTACTATGGAACCTACGCAGAAGTGGCTTTAACGTTAAGAAGTTTGTACGCAACAGTGTTGATATTGATGCACTAAATATTCGTTATAACAACGAGTCAATGGCAGCATACTATCCACATCGTTGGGTTACTGAATCAGCTAACAATGCCGACGGCAGCGGCGCATTTGGTAGAACTGCACAGCGTAAAGTTGTTGTTCAAGCAATGCAAGCTATGATAAACAGTACAGAAGATCTTAGAGATGACGAAACTCGTATCTTTAACTTGATGGCTGCTCCTGGATATCCAGAATTAATCGGCGAAATGGTTAGCTTAAACTACGATCGCGGATTGAGTGCATTTGTTGTAGGTGACTCACCAATGAGACTATCGCCATCAACTACGTCAATCAGCAACTGGGCAACCAACGTTGCAAAAGCAGTTGAAGACAATGACAGTGGTCTTGTTAGCCGTGATGAATACTTAGGTGTTTACTACCCAGCAGGATTTAGTAGTGATAATGCAGGAAACAACATTGTTGTTCCACCAAGTCATATGGCACTACGTACTA
>TARA_R110000868_G_scaffold57476_7_pt1 | contig 13854 bp, 11 predicted proteins | sample TARA_R110000868 | Tara Oceans TARA_R110000868 (sample SAMEA4397489) | marine metagenome | biome: Polar Biome; feature: [SRF] surface water layer (ENVO:00010504); material: water (ENVO:00002006), including particulate matter (ENVO:01000060) such as... | depth 5 m | reverse complement strand
GCAAAGAAAGAGCAATCAGTTTAGTTTGATTGACACATAAAAAAAGGACCCGTTTTTGCGAGTCCTTTTTTTTATGCCTTAAAAATTGTGTTTTTAGATTGTAGCTTTATGTATTGTTTTATAATTACTGACAATGTTGTATTGTTATAATAAAAAAAAGGACCCACTTTCATGAGTCCTTATTCTTGATTTTATCCTGGAAAACCACCACCTTCTTCTTCACCATTTTTTGGAGCATTTTTATCTTTTTCTGTTTTCTTTTTATTGATTCGGTACGTGAATGATAAATTGAATTGTCTTTTTCTCCATTGAAATTCACTGTAATTGCTTACACTGGGTAAATTAGTTTCGGATCTCATTTTACGAGTATTGAAAATATCACTAATATTAAATGCTATAGTTCCTTTATCTTTTAGGATATCTTTACTAAATGAGGTATTGATGCCGTATTGACCAAGGTTTTTACCTTGAGCAGTTTTACTAGGCCCAAAGTACATTCCGCTCAATTGCCAATCAATTTTGTAGGGTAATGTTAAACGAGAGTTGACTCTGGCAAACCATGATGTGGCTTTGTTATCTAAATTTTGAGTTACTAATTCATTTTGAGAATTGGTATAAACAAAATCCCCTGTTGTTTTAGTATTAAATAAGTTGAAGCTACTGTTAATTTTCCATGCTTTTATGGGGTTGTAGTTTAGAGTAAATTCAAAACCAAATTTTTGTTCTTTTCCAATGTTGATTGGAGTACTTAAAATTACAGGAGTTCCATTTACAAATTCGCCACTTTCATATCGTACAAATGAAAATACATCAGTTGTATTTTCCATATACATAGAAGTATTTAAGGTTACTTTATCCCAACGGTTGATGTAGCTTAAATCAAATTTATCAGTTAATGATGGATTTAAATCTGGGTTTCCTTTAAAAATATTGATATTGCTAGAAATGTTTGGAGTAGGATCTAAGAATCTACCTCTTGGTCTAGATAAACGTTTACTATAGCTTAAAGATAGGCTACTTTGATTTGATACTTCGTAATTAATAAAAGCACTTGGGAAAAATTTATTGTACTTTTTATTGTTGAATTCTTGAGTATCTAATAAGTTAACATCAATATTGGTACCTTCCCATCGTAAACCAAATAAGTAAGAAAACTTGTTTACTTTGAAACCATATTGCGTGTAAAGTGCATTAATTTTTTCTTTGTATTCTAACGTATTTGATAAAAGATTTCCAAGGTCACTACCATCATCAGAGAAAATATCGAAGGCTTTATTTAGATTGTTGAAGTTTCCTTTGTATCCAGCTTCAAATTGGCTTCCTTCTCCTATAGGTAAAACATAGTCAGCTTGAATTTGATATTGTTTTTGTACTGCATGATTATAAGTTGTACTATACGTGTTCTGATCAGGGAATGTTTCGTTAATACCATTGATTGCAGAATCATCGATATCATTTTCTCTAGAATAAGATGCGTCAGCTGTCAGTTTATGGCCTTTATCATTGAAATTTTTAATGAAATTCGAAGAATATTCAAAGTCTTTTCCAGTTGTGCTTCCACTATTTAACCGAGAACTTTTTGAAGTAAAGCTTTTATTGGCATCAAAATTATTATAGTTCACTAAGTCTTCCGTACTTCCGATGTTATTTTGATAGCTAACAGAGTTTGTCCAAAATGTATTTGGAGTAATTGACCATTCTACACCAGTTTTAGTTGTAATTCCTTTTCTGATTCTTTGTGTATCACGAGATTCATCAATAAATTTATTAGTAGAACCATCCGAATTGAAATATTGAGAGTTTGTTTTTCCACCACCTTCATTCGTTCTGTAATTATAACCAGTAGTTGTGAAGTAATTCATTTTCTCAGTTTTATAATTTAAGTTTCCGCTTAAACCATACGTTTCTGGAATTCCTGTAGAGGCAATAAAGGTTCCGTTTAAACCTTGGTTTTTTCCCTTTTTAAGGATGATGTTCAAGATACCTGCACCACCTTCAGCATCATAACGGGCAGACGGATTTGTAATTACTTCCACTTTGTCAATTGCATCAGCAGGAATTTGGCGCAAAGCTTCAGCCATATTTAAAGCGTTTGAGGGACGACCATCAATGAAAATTCGAACATTATCGCTTCCTCTTAAACTAACGTTTCCTTCAACATCTACAGAAACTGAAGGTACATTTTCTAATACATCGCTTACTGTTCCTCCTTTAACAAGCATATCCTGACCTACGTTGTATACTTTTTTATCGAGTTTAATTTCAACAGTAGATTTTTCTGCACGAATGACAACTTCATTTAATTGTGCAGCGTCTTCTACCAAAGAAATAGCTCCTAAACTAGTACTTTCTTTTAGGGTTTGTTTTAATTCTATAGATTTGAAAGAAATAAACTCAATTTTAATGGTGTACATTCCTGGGAATACATCTATATTAAATTCTCCTTTTGGATTTGTAATTCCTCCAGCGATTACCTTTGCATTCTTTGAGCTAATAAAAGTAACGGTTGCATATTCTAGCGGTTGCTTACTGATTTTTTCAATAACAGTTCCTGTGATTTTTATTTTAGGCATTTCGGCTCCGCCTGGACCACCTGGTCTTTGTTGTGCAAAATTCAGTAAAAAGGTGAAGAACAATGTGAGGGTCAAATAGTATTTTAATTGATAACGCATTAGTTTTTAGTTTAGTTTATGTGAATTTGATTGCAAAAATCGCATTTGGTTTAATGCTTAAATCATAAAAAACTGTTAAATAAAAATGCTTCAAGCTATAGGAAATGGGTAATTTTTTCTAAATCTCTGCCTATGATGGCTTTATCTCCTTTTATGATAATAGGACGTTCAATAAGTATTGGGTTTGAAACCATCGCCTTTATTATATTTTCATCACTCATGGTTTTATTCTTGAAATTTTCAACCCAAATTTTTTCTTTTTGCCGTACTAATTCTAGTGGTTTTAAATCTAGTTTTTTTAGTAATAAAACCAAATCATCATAGGAAGGTGTTTGTTCTAGATATTTTATAACTTCAAATTCTTGAGTTGTTTCTTCGACTAATGCTAATGCATTTCTTGATTTTCCGCAACGGGGGTTATGGTATATTTGTATCATTTGTTTTATTTTTGTTTTTTAGCCTATATTAAAATAAAAAAGGTATTTTCGACTGACAAAAATAGACTTTGAAAGTCTAATTATACTCATATTTAAATTAAATAAATGTTTATAGAGCAAGGTGTAAATTCAGAAAATAAGTTTTGGAAATATTTAGTAGGTTCCTCTTTAATTATATTAATCTCTTTTGTGGGACAAATTCCATTATTAGTCGGATTTTTATATGAAGTAATGATAAACGGAAGAGCTTATCCATCGAATAATGAAGATATAATGCGTTTTTTTGAGCCTAATTTAACTTTGTTTTTAATTCTTATTTCGTTTGTTTTTACTTTAATTGGAATTTATTTTGTGGTGCGGTATCTTCACAATCAAACCATGCTTTCCGTAACTACTTCGAGAAAAAAAATGGATTGGAATCGATTTTTTTACTCTTTTTCAATATGGTCAATTTTTACAATTGTATCCACTTTGATTTTTTATTATGCTAGTCCTGATAGTTTTGTGTTCAATTTTAAACCTGTCCCTTTTGCGATTTTAGTAGTGATTGGAACGCTTTTAATTCCTGTTCAAACCAGTACAGAGGAATATGTATTTAGAGGATATTTAATGCAAGGATTTGCTAATTTAGCTAAGAATAAATGGTTTCCATTGGTGATGACTTCTGTCATTTTTGGTCTAATGCATCTTTCAAACCCTGAAGTTTCGAAAATGGGGAATATCATCTTTATTTACTACATAGGTACTGGTCTATTTTTAGGAATACTCACTTTAATGGATGAAGGAATGGAATTGGCATTGGGTTTTCATGCTGCCAATAATTTAATAAGTGCCTTATTAGTTACTTCAGATTGGTCTGCTTTTCAGACGAATTCTATTTTTAAAGATATTTCGGAACCAAAAGCGGGAATGGATGTTATCTTACCAGTAATAGTTATTTACCCATTACTTTTATATATCTTTAGTAGAAAATACAATTGGACAGATTGGAAGGAAAAATTGACAGGAAAGATTGAATTAAATAAGGAAACAAATATCTTATAAACAACATATTAGTAATGAAAAAAATAACTTATAAAAACGTGCACAATCAGTTCAAATTAAATGGTTATCATTTGAATAAAGAAGATTTATGCCGTGTATCTTACTGTTTGATAAAAGAAGGAGATGAGTTTGAAAAATCGATTGGAGACTTTTTGCTCGATTGGTTTGATGAGAAATCATACATTGATTTACAAACTTCAGGAACTACTGGTACGCCTAAGATTATTAGAACAAATAAGCAAACCATGGTAAACTCAGCTTTAGCAACAGGTGATTTCTTCGAATTAAGTCCTGGAGATAAGGCATTATACTGTTTGCCAACCAAATATATTGCGGGTAAAATGATGTTGGTTCGAAGTTTTATTTTAGGACTTGACATTGATTTTGTAGAACCAAACTCACATCCGTTGACTAAAAATGAAACCAAATATGATTTTGTAGCAATGGTTCCTTTACAGGCTCAAAATTCTTTGGCAGGGTTGAAAAATGTGAAGAAAATGATAGTAGGTGGCGCTAAAATGAGCAAGTCTCTTGAGAAAAGTCTTTTAAAAGGGAAGACTCAAGTTTATGAAACCTACGGAATGACTGAAACGATTACTCATATTGCAGCCAAAAAAGTAGGAGATAAAGCTTTTTCAATTTTACCTAATATTCATATTTCCCAAAATGAGAAAAATTGTTTAGTAATTGATGCACCAAAAATATCCGAAGAACTTATTGTTACCAATGACTTAGTCGAAATTTTAAATGACAACCAATTTGTATTTTTAGGACGTATTGATAATGTGGTAAATAGCGGAGGTATAAAATTAATTCCAGAACAAATCGAAGAAAAATTAGCTAATGATATTCATTCTCGCTTTTTTTTAGGTGGAATTCCGGATGCCATTTTAGGAGAAAAATTAGTTTTGGTCATAGAAGGAGAAAAAGACGCTGCTGTCGAATTGAGTTTTGACGGATTGGATAAATATGAAAAACCAAAAAATGTTTTTTATGTTTCTAAATTTATGGAAACTGAAAATGGAAAAATAAAAAGGAAAGAAATGTTAGAAAGTTTATAAGTTCTAATTGAATTGTTCTATTATAAAAAAAGCATTATGATGATTTCATAATGCTTTTTTTATAGATTCATTTTTGCATTTTAAAATAATAATCAGCAGAGTGCTTGCCACTTCCATAAAACAAGAAAAAGAGGCATACTACTAATATAAACAACGCCAATAATAAATTTTGAGAATGCATTTCTCCCATAAAATTGACAACAATGGCACCTATCAGGATGGGCAATTGTGCAATTATAGCCCACCTAGTTAGTAAACCAAATACAATCATAATGCCTCCTATCATATGGGCAGGTGCAATATAATGAATTAGAAACATTCCACCGCCAATGCGATCAATTGGAGAAATTAAATCTACTAGATACTGGATATTTGTAATAAAGGAAATACCTTTTGTAAACAAAAATACTCCAAGTGCAATTCGTACTAAATCTAAAGTTAAATAAGTGTGCGCATTGGCCCATTTATTTAGTTGTTTTACATTATTCATATCACGCTAGTTTAAAAATACTTTGCTAAGTTACTGATTTTAAGTGTTAAAATGTATTTTTATGTCTGTAAATTTCCCTTCAGTTTGAAATAGAAAATAGAGGTTTTTAGCGCATCGTTTCTATTTGTTTTATAAACTTTATAAATTCTTGTTACTAATGAATGAAGCGGTATTTTATTTTTAAGCCAAGACTGTTCTCTGCATGCCCATGAGCTAAATATTGGGTGAAATCAATAGATAATCCTAATTTATTTTTTTGGTTTCCAAGGAAAAAATACCTACCAATATAGAAGCTCGAGGAAATTCCAAAGCGTTGTGGCCCACCAAATTCAGATACAAAACCAAGTCCAAATCTACCATCTACATCCGAAAGCGCATAGCCTATACCTGATTCTGCTCCCCAATACCATTTGTTCGTAAGACTATATTGTGTATTTGCTTTTAATGAAAAGATGCTAAAGTTACTGTATAATGCTCTATCGCTTAAGGAACTTTCGGGTGTTAGGACAGGTGGATTTTTTTTGACAAGCCAATAGTCATAATCGAATTTAATTCCCAAGTCCCATTTGGGTGAAATTTTTCTCCAAGCTCTTAAGTTCAAACCAATTTCAAACCTATGGGAACGATACATTTGTACGTGTACTGGTACCGAAAGATTTATGCCTGATTCCCAATAAATTTTTTTGTCCTTCTTTGGTGAGATGTTATCAAAAGTTGTAGCCTGTGCAGCAACAAACTGTACGGTCATAAGCAATACACTTAACAATGGAATCGGAATCTTTTTCATCTTACTTATAATTTTAAATCATTACAATTTTTAAGTAATTACTTTTTCATTTTATAAATGAAAAAGAGTGTAAAAGAAAAACATATTTATATGTTTTAGATTGCTATTTGGGTATATAAAGTTATAAAATAATAAAGTAAGTAGCTGTAAATCAGTGTTAATTGTGGTTTTTTTTATTTTTCAACATGCTTTAAAACCCAGTTGAGTTCAACATCGGTTTCCTCTATTTTGTTTTGCAGGGTTGGTGTTATTTCTTGATCCGGAAAAATACCGTGTCCGTGTTTAGCTGTTTTATAGTGGGGTGCAAACAACATTAAGCCAATTCGGATTTTTATATTGGATTTTGGGAGTTTTATTTTAGGCATAAATCCAGCTACAGTTCCGTTATAGCCACCACCTGTTTCTTGTCCTACAAAAGTGGCTCTTTTTGCCCCCTTTAAATTGGATGAAATAATACTGGAGGCCGAAAAACTACCTCCGTTAATCAGTACATATATTTTTCCTTTAAATGCATCTTTATTTATTTGATGAAGTCTAGTTTGCGTTGCATAATAATTTTTTTCGTTTGCCCCTTTGTGCACGGTAAAAAATAAATAGCTATAGAGTAGAGGGGAATAAATGGTTTTGATAATTTTTTCGGCAAATGTACCTTCGTTGAAATAAGCTCCTTTTAATAAGCTCGATTTTGAAACAACTTCTGATTCATCTATAAATACAAATGCGGAATCGGCTAAATAGGTATATAAATCAACTATTTCGTTTAATCTCCCGCCTCCATTATCTCTTAAATCAAGAATCAGTGTTTTTGATTTATACCCTGCTATTTTATTGAAGCTTTCTTTGTAAAAAGTTCTAAAATTGCCCAGTTTAAAACTATTTATTTTCAGTATCGCAATACTGCTGTCTTTTTCAACAAAACGTAAATTTCTATTGAATATATTTTCGGTTTTGTTGTAGCCGTTAACTCTTTTTTTCTTTCGGATAACTTTTCTTTTAGCACTATTAAATGCTATTTTTTTTGACTTGTTTTTTTTTATGGAATTACTGGTTGAATCATCTTTGTGTCTTAGTATGGTTATTTTTTTTATACTATCATTTATTTTGAAAACATAATTTAAACTATCCTTTAATCCATTTTCAATTGTAAAATAAGATGAAAAACGTTTGCCTGAATAGCGTTCTTTTAATGTGGTATTATAGCCATCCGAGCTATAATAAGCATTATACTCCTTAATTAAATCTATAGGTTTTACACTATTTACTGACATAACCTCAGTCCCAGGCTTTATGGTTTTATTGTATGATTTATTTTTAATGACATATAATTTATCATTTATAAAATCAAAATCAAATTGTGAAAACGGCCCAGTTCCTTTTTTTGTAATAGCTTTAGTTTCTTTTTTGCTCATTAATTTTGTTGGAGCATAAACAAAAGTATGACCTTGTTTAATAGAAGCAACTACAGGACTTAATTTTTTGTAGAAGACCAAACTTGTCATGGGTTTTCGAATCGTTGTTTTTAGACTGTCGAATTTCGAATCCAATTCCTTTTTAGAAATGTACTCATATAAATCAGGATGCAATTGCTGTAGTTTTTTATAGGTAAAATCTACATCTAATTTTAAATCTTTTGCCGAGATTAAATCATTCAAATGGCTATTGTGCTTTTTGATAGAAGCACATTGAACAAAGAATAAGGAGACAAAGACTAAAGCAAATAATTTTTTCATAGTGTTAGTTTAGGTCTCCGTTTTGATTTCAAGGGAGTTTTAAAACTCTAAAAAAATAAAAATAAACGGAGAGCCAATACTATTTTATACTTGGATGACACCTAAATTAAACTGTTTTTTAATAGGAGCATGGTTGGCTGCTTCAATACCCATAGAAATCCAGGTTCTAGTGTCTAGTGGATCGATAATTGCATCAGTCCACAATCTAGAGGCTGCATAATAAGGAGATACCTGTTCATCATAGCGCGCTTTGATTTTATTGAACAATTCGGCTTCCTTTTCTTCATCTACGGTTTCTCCTTTTGCTTTAAGTGAAGAAGCTTCTATTTGTGCCAATACTTTTGCAGCTTGAGTTCCACCCATAACAGCCAGTTCTGCGCTTGGCCATGCAAAGATTAATCTTGGATCATATGCTTTTCCACACATAGCGTAATTACCTGCACCGTAAGAGTTTCCAACGATTACTGTAAATTTAGGAACAACGGAGTTACTAACTGCATTAACCATTTTGGCACCATCTTTAATGATCCCACCCTGTTCTGATTTGGAGCCTACCATAAAACCGGTAACATCTTGAACAAAAACTAATGGAATTTTTTTCTGATTGCAATTGGCAATAAAACGAGTGGCTTTGTCAGCACTATCTGAATAGATTACGCCACCAAATTGCATTTCTCCTTTTTTAGTTTTCACTACTTTTCGTTGGTTAGCTACTATTCCAACTGCCCAGCCATCAATTCTAGCATAACCAGTAATAATAGTTTGTCCATAACCATCTTTATAAGCTTCAAATTCAGAGTTATCTACCAAACGATTGATGATTTCCATCATATCATATTGCTCATTTCGGGCTTTTGGTAGAATCCCATAGATTTCGTTTTCGTCCAAGGCTGGTTTTACAGCTTTTATACGACTGTAACCCGCTTTGTCAAAATCACCTATTTTGTCAACTATATTTTTTATTTTGTCCAAGGCGTCTTTGTCGTCTTTGGCTTTATAATCGGTTACACCTGATATTTCGCAATGTGTTGTTGCTCCACCCAGCGTTTCATTATCGATACTTTCACCAATGGCTGCTTTTACTAAATAACTTCCTGCAAGAAATATACTTCCCGTTTTATCTACTATTATAGCTTCATCACTCATGATAGGGAGATAAGCACCACCTGCAACACAACTTCCCATTATAGCTGAAATTTGGGTAATTCCCATGCTACTCATTTGGGCATTATTTCTAAATATGCGACCAAAATGGTCTTTATCAGGAAAAATTTCATCTTGTAAAGGCAAAAACACACCAGCACTATCTACTAAATAAATAATTGGTAACTTGTTTTCCATGGCTATTTCTTGCGCACGAAGGTTTTTCTTCGCGGTAATAGGGAACCAAGCTCCCGCTTTTACAGTTGCATCATTAGCAACTACAATACATTGTTTTCCTTTGATGTACCCAATCTTAACGACCACACCACCAGAAGGACATCCGCCATATGCAGCATACATTCCTTCACCTACAAAGGCACCAATTTCAATACATTTTGCTTTAGGATCAAGTAAATAATCAATACGCTCTCTAGCAGTCATTTTACCTTCGGCATGTAGCTTTTGAATTCGTTTTTCACCACCACCTAATTTTACTTTAGAGAAATTTTGTTTTAATTGACTTAATAAAAGTTTATTGTGGTCTTCGTTTTTGTTGAAGTTCAAATCCATAGGTGAAATAAGGTTAAAAATAGTTTGTGCTAAAGTACAAAATCCCAACTAATAAAATTATTATTTGAATGGGATTATCATGGTTTATATGAAAATTTCAGGTCTTATAACCAAAAAAACAGAAGTAAGCTTCTGTTTTTTTGTGAATTTAATAAAAAGTGGAATTGTTATTTTTTTGAATCATTTACTAATCGTTTCAATATAGCCCATTGTTTTAATGCGTCACGTGCTTCAACCGCGGGATATCCTAGCATGGTTTTTCCAGCAGGAATATCTCCAGTAACACCGGATCCAGCACCTACAATTGCGCCATCACCTATTGTTGTATGGTCTTTTATTGATGCGCTTCCACCAATGATTACTCCATTTCCTAAGGTTACGGAACCAGCTAATCCACTGTTGCCAGCCATAATACAAAAACGTCCTAACTTACTGTTATGACCTATTTGTACCAGATTGTCAATTTTACAACCATCACCAAGTACTGTAGAACTGAATTTTCCTCTGTCTACACAAGAGTTAGCACCTATTTCGACACTATTTCCTATAATAACATTTCCAATTTGCGGAATTTTAACTAAACCTCTTTCTGGATCTGGGCGAAAACCAAATCCATCTGCACCAATTGTAGCATTTGGATGTATTATACAATCATTACCTACGTGGCAACGTTCTCTAATCACTGTTCCAGACCAAATTACCGTATTTTTTCCTATTGTACTTTCATCTAGAATAGTAACATTTGGGTATATTGTCGTATTATCTCCAAGAACTACTTTAGGGCCTATATAACTTCCTGCTCCAATTCTTACACCATTACATATAATTGCAGATTGATCTACAACTGCTGTAGGGTGAATGTCCACATGAAATATTGGAGTTGGAGGAGCGAAAAGGGCTAATATTTGTGACATGGCCAAATCAGCATTTTTTACTTTAATAAAAGCTCTGTTTTCACCAGGTTCTATTGAAATATCCTCGTTAACAACAGCAACTCCAGCTTTGGAATTTGCCCAGAATTTCTCATATTTCTTGTTTCCAATAAAAGAAATTTCTGATTCATTAGCAACTTCAAGTTGTTCAGGAGCTGTAATTTTTTGTAGTACACTACCAATGATACAGCCATTTAAAATTTCATTAATTTCTTCGAGTGAATAGGATTTCATTACGTATAGAATGTGTTTGGTTTGTTTAAGTTGTCAAATAAAACAAATTGGTACTGTAATTCCTAATATTTCGAAATTCTTTAACAAGTTTAAAAGTGTGATTTATGTAATTTAAGGGAATAAATATGTAACAATAAGCAATAGTTAATAGCTAGTTTTACGGCTAATATATGTTTTTAAAATATGAAAGTAATATCAATAAAATTAACGATTATTATAACTTTTTGTTCTTTTGTTTCTTTAAATGCACAAGTTCAAGCGCTATTCAATAATAAAACGCAACTTCGTAATTTGACGGAGCGTTGGGAATTAGATACCAACTCTGTACGAGGTACTTTTTTAGTAACACCTTATAAACCCATGTATGTTTTACCAGTTCGTTGGTCAGATAATCCAAATGAGCAGCCTCATTCAGGAAATGTTGATCCAGATTATATCGCACCGGCAGGAGTTGAATATAATAATATTGAAGCTAAATTTCAATTGAGTTTTAAAACCAAAGTTTTGCAAGGGATTTTTTGGGGAAGGGGTGATTTATGGGTGGCTTATACTCAAATATCACATTGGCAAATTTATAATAACAACCTATCAAGACCTTTTAGAGAAGTGAATTACGAACCAGAATTGATTTTAAATATTCCTGTAAAATTTAAAGTATTCGGTTTTAAAACCCGAATGGTTGGTGTCGCTTTTAATCACGAATCGAATGGGAAAAGTGATCCTTTTTCTAGAAGCTGGAACAGAATTATTTTTCATGCTGGTTTTGAGCGTAATAATTGGACGGTTTACATGCGACCTTGGTTGCGAATGAAAGCTACAAAAGATGATAATCCAGATATTTCTGAATATGTAGGTAGAGGAGATTTAAATGTTATTTATACCAAAAACGGGAATATATTCTCCTTTATAGGGAGTCATAATTTAAATTTTGGGTCAAAAGCTAGAGGGAATTCTTCTTTTTCATGGTCGTATCCTATTAAAAATAACTTGAAAGGATATTTGTTGCTTTCACATGGCTATGGTAAAACTCTAATTGATTATAACAATATGCAAACTACTGTTGGCGTTGGGGTTTCTTTAATTGAATGGTTGTAACATAAAGTACTTTAGGTTGAAAATTTTACTTTATCGTTATTGGAATACTATATTTCACTCGTGAGTCTTTGCCGTCTACTTTGCCAGGAATCCATAACGGACTATTAAAAAGTACTCTTAAAGCTTCAACATTCATATCATAATTTAGTCCTTCCATTATTTTAAAATCTCTCAAACTACCATCTGTTTCAACGATAAAATCTACTTTTATTCTTCCTTTTGCATTATTTGGCGACTTAAAGTTTTTTCCAATATAACGATAGAATTCTTGTATTCCACCTGGGAATTCTGGTTTTACATGATAAGGAAAAAAAGTAATTTCTATGCCGTTTTGATCAAAGCATTTTCCGTCGATAAATTCACCATTTTTATAATTTTCGGTACGCTTGATTTGACTGTTTTCATAATAGCGAGTTAGCTCACCTTCTTGCTTCCCTTTTACAAAAAAAGAAGTTAGTTCTTTAGCGCCAGATTTATACCAACTTTCGGAAGTACCATTTAAAATGCGTTTTTTGAAATTTGAAAATTGATCGTAATTGCGTTTTGTTCCATCAATGAAGTAAGTGGTTCTAGAAGTTCCTTCTTTAGTGTCTTCATAAGTACTAAAATAAGTTGCTCCTTCAGCTGTAGGTAATTCTTTAAATTCTAGGGTGTAATACACTTTTTTTTGTCCATAAAAAGGTAGCGAGAAAAGTAAAACGAATAGGAGTACCAGTTTTTTCATGAAAAGCAATGTTTTGTTTCAAAATTAACAAAAAAAAATCCTGCAGTTGAGATTTTACTTACTGCAGGATTAGTATTATTTTATATTAATGGGATTATTCCTCTTCCTTTTGTCCCATCATCATCAGATAGGCTTTCAAGAATTCGTCAATTTCACCGTTCATAACGCCATCCACATTACTGGTTTCATAACCGGTTCGCACGTCTTTTACTAATTTATAGGGTTGCATCACGTAATTGCGAATCTGCGAACCCCATTCAATTTTCATTTTTCCAGCTTCAATATCAGCGCGTTGTGCTAATTGTTTTTTTAATTCAATTTCATACAATTGAGAGCGTAACATTTGCATGGCTCGTTGTCTATTGTCTTGCTGTGAACGGGTCTCTGAACACTGAATTTGAATGCCCGTTGGTTTATGAAAAAGCTGAACTTTGGTCTCTACTTTATTCACGTTTTGACCTCCAGCACCACTGGATCTTGAAGTGGTTATTTCAATATCAGCAGGATTGATGTCAATTTCAATACTATCATCAACAAGTGGATATACATAAACCGAAGCAAATGAGGTATGGCGTTTGGCGTTACTATCAAAAGGGGAAATACGCACCAAGCGATGCACACCATTTTCGCCTTTTAAGTATCCAAAAGAATAATCCCCTTCAAATTCAAGTGTAACTGTTTTTATACCAGCAGCATCTCCTTTTTGAAAGTTTAACTCTTTTATTTTATATCCATATTTTTCACCCCACATCATATACATGCGCATGAGCATTTCAGCCCAATCACAACTTTCAGTTCCACCAGCACCAGCAGTTATTTGTACTACAGCACTTAGAGTATCTCCTTCATCCGAAAGCATGTTCTTGAATTCGATGGCTTCAATATGATTCTGAGTAAGATTGTATTGTTCGTCTAACTCTTCTGCGGTAAGTTCT
>TARA_R110000868_G_scaffold90895_2_pt1 | contig 13861 bp, 16 predicted proteins | sample TARA_R110000868 | Tara Oceans TARA_R110000868 (sample SAMEA4397489) | marine metagenome | biome: Polar Biome; feature: [SRF] surface water layer (ENVO:00010504); material: water (ENVO:00002006), including particulate matter (ENVO:01000060) such as... | depth 5 m | reverse complement strand
ATTTTTAGGTGATTTTGCAAAAATGCCTACTTTAATTCAGGCCAATAAAGAATTAAAGGCACGCAAGATTACGTCCAAAGTCATAGCAGTTTTGGAGTCTTCTCGCGATGCAGAGTTGCGTTATGAATCTATGGCTTGGTATTTAAAGCCCGTGCAGGAGGTAGCGTAATGTTAAGTTTAAAAGAAGAATATCCAGACCTTTTGATCATGGACGGTTACGACGAGGCAATCATTGGAGTTGTAAGCCGAATGGATCTAGAAGTTGTTTGCTACGATTTAGACAAGGTTATTAAACTATTAATGAAGCAGGGTATGGATGAGCAGGATGCTTGGGACTGGTATCAATTCAACATGATTGGTTCATGGATGGGCGAGAAGACGCCAGTTTTTTTACAGAGGATGACAGCATGAATGATCACTCCACTACAGGCAGCATGAACGGGCACGCGGTAATGTCTGAGTACATTAAGGGTTTTAACTCTGGCTACGCTTATGTTCTGGACGAGATTGAGCGTTATATTGAAACGTATCCCAGTAGGGAGTTTGTCTTGAGCGAGCTGCTGGCCCACCTCAAAATGGAAAATAAGCAACACTAGGGAAAGTACTTAGTAAATATTTTAATAAAAGTGTTGACATTGTTTAAGTTGGTGTTAAACTTTAGTTATGCAGTAAGTTTTACCAGATTGACGGGAAAACACTAGACGAAGTCTATATGACAGGATCAAGGGTGAGAAAGGTAGGTAGCAACAAGGCCTATATAAAAACAAGTCAGCGTTCTAACTTACTGCACCATTTAACACTTACAGCGAAGGAAGCAAAATGAACTACATAGCAAAAATAGAATCAAGGGTTGCAGGTATACCTTGCCTTATTGGCGTGATTACTTTTGACAGCGTTGATGGATCTTACAGCGCCGACAGCGACGTTGACTACTACGGTTATACCGAGTCTGACTGGGAAGTTTTAGACCGTCGTGGTCGTCCAGCAGGGTGGTTGTCAAAGAAATTGACTAGCGCAGAGTCTTCACGCATCGAGGACGAGATTGTTGTTTATTTCAACAATTAAGGGTAAACACCTACTAAATAATTGTTGACGTAGTTTAATTTCAGGTTATACTAACATCACTGACACAGCAATAACGCAAAGTCAGATAACAGCGAAGGAAAGCGAAATGGCAAAAAGACTTACACTAAAACAGCTCCGCCTCAGTCAATTGATTGTGCGCGGTACACATGCTGACGCACAGGTTTATACCTTAGCCGCAATACGCGGTACAAGTACATACCTTGTCTGGTTCGAGGGTCCTGCAAAATGTGGTCAGTGGTCCGACTACGACGGCTGCTACAAGCCAACGCTCGAGCAGATCGAGTACAGCATTGCAGCAAACGGCAGATTGGCTTCTGGCCAAGACATTAAGGACTTGGACTTAGTCTAAACAAACGGGGGCTGCGGCCCCCATATCAACTAACAGCGAAAGATAAAATCATGACAAACGAAATCGAAACAGTAATTTACACAGAGGACAGTGTCCGCGTATCAGTCTCCGAGTGGGACGACGGTGGTGCATGGCTGCACTTGCAGGTAAAGGGCGGCAGTGCTAGTGCAATACTTACTCGCGCAGAGGCAGAGCAGTTAATCGCAGGCTTACAACAAATTTTAGTTAAGGAGGCAGCATGAACGCAGGAACGCAAACAGGCAGTCTCGTTAATCACATATACAGTCGCATGACTAAGGGTGAGCCAGAGCCAACCGTGGGCATGGGCGTGACCATGTTGTCGTGGACTGATCGCGACGCAGGAACCATTGTCGAAGTTAATGTAAAGAAGCGTTATATTGCAGTGACTGAGGATGATAAGAAGCGGGTTGATAACAATGGTATCAGCGAGTCACAACAGTACGAGTACACGCCTGCGGTGGATAGTCACCCCTACTATTATCGTAAAGATAAGAAGGGCCAATGGCGTCGGTGCTATCACAACGAAAACGGTCGTTTAGTTTTTAGTATTGGTGGCCTGATTCTTGGTCGTCGTGAATCGTATTATGATTTTTCATTTTAAGGAGCTAACATGAATCGTCAAGAGATTGAGCAGTTAATGGCTGATTTGCCAAGCCAACAACGTGAAGAGACATTGACCGAAAAAGTAATTATTGGTACAATGTTTATAGCGTTTCTGGTGTTACTGGTAATGCTTCCCGAGTTATCTCGTTAAGCGAATCAATACCGAATCGGTTCCCACGAAAGTGGGACTAACACGCATGAAGATTGCCATTAGTAAAATAGTGGGATACTCAGTCTTCAGCCGTGTTGGTAATGGGCAAGGGTGCAATGGATTAGCTTACTAAGCGACATCTTGGTGCTGTGCTACAACCGCGGTTGGTCATTGCCAACTACCTATAGCGAACCGCAAGCGATCCGAAAGCGAAGGGAAACCGAATCGGTTTCGACCAGCACAAGTGGCTGGGACTACCAAACAAAAGGAGAGCTACATGACAGCAGCCCCAAAGCCATCAAACAAGCCCAAGAGCACCGTAACGGTAGCGACTAAGGGTAAGGGTACTACTGCGCCGCAAAACGCCCCAAAGAAGATAGGAGCCCCGAAAGGATCTGGTTCCAAATACACAGAAGAGATAGCAGATAAGATATGCGATCTAGTAAGTAACGGAGTAAACCTAAGATCAGTATGCAGAATACAGGGTATGCCAGCATGGCGAACAGTTTACGATTGGGTAGTGGCGCGACCAGAGTTTGCCGCACGCCTCGCGCGCGCTCGAGAGCTAGGCTACGACGCCATTGCCGAGGAAGCGTTGGAAATTAGCAACACCCCAGTGATGGGGCAGAAGCAGGTAATGGGAGACAGTAAGACGTATACGACGGTCGAGGACATGCTTGGTCATCGCAAGCTCCAGATCGAGACCCGCCTAAAGCTGCTGGCTTGTTGGGATCCAAAGAAGTATGGTAATCGTACTACATTGGCAGGCGACGCACAGAACCCTGTGGTGATCGACGCCGCTAAAGAAGCTAAGGACTTACTCGAGGCCTTGCTGCTGAACGTAGAACTAAACAAGCAGGCCAAGATTAATTCATGAGTATAGCTGAGGTTCTCGCGGACCCTGCGGTACAGAAGAGTCTTGACGCGGTAGACCCACAGTATCGACTTGCATGGGCATGGCGCATGACGTGGCTATCGAAGCAGCATGACCATCAAACATTACCCGCGGGTGACTGGTGGTCAATCTGGCTAATGCTGGCTGGTCGTGGAGCTGGTAAGACGCGTACAGCGGCCGAGCAGATCGCGTGGTGGGCCTACACTGAGCCCGAGACCCGTTGGCTCGTTGCAGCCCCTACAAGCGCCGACGTGAAGGCAACCTGCTTTGAGGGTGACTCTGGCTTACTTAACATAATCCCTAAGGCTTTGGTCGCTGACTATAACAAGCAGTACCATGAGCTGCGCCTATACAACGGTAGCCTGATTAAAGGTATACCCGCATCCGAGCCTGATCGTTTCAGGGGGCCGCAGTTCCATGGCGGGTGGTGCGACGAGTTGGCAGCTTGGGATTACATCCAAGATGCGTGGGACCAGATCCAGTTCGGTATGCGACTGGGTAAGCGCACCCGTATGATATGCACAACGACGCCTAGACCGAAGGACCTGATTGTGGAACTGATAGGCCGCGAGGGCGACGACGTGGTACTGACGACCGCCTCAACCTACACTAACCTTGACAACCTGTCCGAGAACTTCCGTAAGCAGATCCTTCAATACGAGGGCACGACCCTTGGACGTCAGGAGATCTATGCTGAGATCATCGATCCTGAGGAGGGTGGCATTGTCAAGCGGGACATGTTTAAGCTGTGGCCTGCTGGTAAGGAGTTCCCTAAGTTCGAGTACATCCTCCAAAGCTACGACGTGGCGACCAGCGAGAAGGTCCAGAACGATCCGACGGCATGCATTACCTTTGGCGTATTCAAGCCGACTGATGCGCCTATGAGCGTGATGGTCATCGACTGTTGGCAGGAAAGGATGCAATATCCTGACTTGCGCCCTAAGGTGATCGAGGAGTACGAGACCGTCTTTGGCGAGGGCAAGGACCGCAAGCGCGTTGACCTGCTCCTGATTGAGGACAAGTCGGCTGGCATATCCCTGATCCAAGACTTGCAGCGTGCTCACTTGCCTGTGCGCGCATATAACCCGGGACGAGCCGACAAAGTGCAGCGGCTGAACATTGTGTCCAACATCATTGCCCGTGGTCGAGTCTGGGTGCCAGAGAGCGACAAACGTAAGGGCTTTGTAAAAGACTGGGCCGAAGGGTTCGTGTCGCAGATATGCAGCTTCCCTGAGACAACCCATGACGATCTGGTGGACGCCTGCACCCAAGCACTGCGCTACTTGCGTGATGCTGGCTGGCTAGATATTGACCCGCCACCTAAGGATGATTGGGACGAGGATGACTATGCAGACACTGGTCGAGTAAGACGAGTGAACCCATATGCGATCTAACGGGATAGACTTGACAAGCAGTTACGATTATGATTGAGGGAAAGTGAAAGGAAAGACCATGGCTGAGGGTAGCACATCACAAATTCGAGCACTAGATCCTACGATCCGCGAGCGGCTATCTTCTAAGCTTCAGCAGGGCATCGAGGGCCTTGGCACTGATCGCTACACAGCGCGCCAGCATGCGCAGACGTTCATGGGCGGCGAGAACAGCCAGCTTCCCTTAGGGATTGGTGCAGCCGACTTTGTACCGTTCCTTGGAACGACTATGGCGGTTGAAGAGGGCGTGCATGGTTTGGGTGATGCATACGACGCGGCCAAGCGCGGTGACCCGATAGACGCAATAGCAAGTACGGTCGGAGCTGCGGCAGGATTAATCCCCGGCGGATATAGCACCGTTAAAGCGGCTAAAGCTGCACTAAAGAAGATCAAGACAATGGAGCTACCGAAGCTAAAGCCAATCGGAAGCGAATCGGTTCCCAAGAAGCAGTCGCTCAAAGAGTGGGCCATGGCTGGTGGTGGAATACCTAAAAGCCATAAGGACAGATCAGACGTTTGGCACAAGCGGGTGCAGAAGTATGCTGCTGGCGGTGAGGTGTTCAACACAACCCCTGACATGAGCGACGGCGGTGAGATCATTCAGGACCAATCCTTTGCTGGTGGCGGTTCTGTCAAAAAGATCATGAAGGATGCAATCACAAGCGCTGCTGAAAAGGCAGGCATGAAGGCCCCTGTTACTGCGAACAAGGATTTGACTAACGTGCAGGACTACCATACGTCCTTAATGGATGAGGTACGCCGCCGCACTATTGAAGCTAAGAAGGAGATGGACGCCTTTAACTACAAGTACGACAAGGGTCAGCGCGTGTTCACTGAGCACGGGGCTAAGAACAACTTGCCTCCCTACACTGTAGTGGAGCGCAGTCGTCATGGTAATCACCTTGTATGGGAAGGCGAGCCTTGGCAGAGTAAGAAGATCATCGACCCTGAAACGGGCAAGGCCAAGCGTACTCCATATGAGCCGGGATACAAAGTGCGACGAGATGGCCCAGAAGAGGGTGAGTTCCAAGAGTTCATTCTTCCTGAAACGGCTATCAAAGGCGACGTTGAAATGAACAAGGGTGGCGCATTAAAGAGTGCTGTTAAGGGCGCGCTAACAGAATTAATAAAGCCAGCTTCCAAGACTATTGAAGCGCCATCTATCATTATCCCTAGCAAACTCAGTAATGTAAAAGAGGCTGTTCGTAAACGTGAGGGTGACTACGGCGCAAAGCGTGTAGAGCGCGCGTCTGATGAGATACCTAACCTTGAGAGATTGTTTCAAGAGGATGCGCTTAGACGTGCCTTTGCTGGTGGTGACAATGCCAGAGCGCTGATGACCATGAACCCAGCAGACTTTGAGAAGTACGCCGCACCTTTAGACTTAAAAACAAGTGTAGGTCCTAAAATGGCCGAGTTAGCCAAGAAAGGGGATATTTCTAAAGGTACTGTAACAACTGAAGAATACTTAAAATACCTTCGTAGTTTAAAAGATGGGTTTGAAGATATACCACAACTAACAGTAAACAAGCAGGAAGTTGGCTTGCCGTTAATGCCCTATATCACTGGACATGAAGGGCGACATCGTAATCGAGCCTTGGCCGAGTCAGGTCAACCTACAAGCCTAATTCAATTCTATCCACGCGCTGAATTAAGAGAGCCTTTCCCGCGTCGTTCTCAAGAAGAGTATATCGACGCAATTAGGAAAGAGATGGAAATGACTGGCAATATGGTGCGACCAGAAGTATATTTGCACAACATATTGGAAAAAAATGTAAAACGCGACCCAATTGAATTGCCAGATTTATATGCCAAAGGTGGTTCAGTAAAGAAGGCCACGCAAGGCGTATTAGAAAAGCTTTTTGATATTCCGCGTATGGGCATCAACGTGCGTACAGATAAGAAAGCTGACTTGCCATTCGCCGATTTAATTGTTGACGGCAGTAAGCTATACGAATCGCGCGAGTCAGACTCTCTGCGGCCTTACGTTAATAAGAGTATGTCAATTGTTCGAACTGGTAGTGGTCCTGCAAAAGCAATTGGTTCAGTAATGATTGAAGAGCCAATGTTGGTTGATGCTAAAAAATTTAGAGAGCTTCAAGAAAAGCATTTAGTTCCTGAAGGGTCTGCGTTTGACATTGCCCCTAACGGTCAAAAATATTTGTACCCTTTGAGCAACCCTCGTCGATACGATCAGGAGTTTGACGTAGGTCACGGCATAAAAGCGCGTAAGGTAATCGTGCCGGATCAGGATATGGCTAAGGGCGGTGCCGCTAAGAAGATGGCAAAGGGCGCTATTGAGGGAATGGTCGAAGGCTTTCAGAAGATGATGCCGCGTACCGAGATTGAGGCTGGCATCGATAAGCTTCCGACAGCAAAGCAATTAATGAAGTCTGGTCAAGCGGTAATGAGCCAGACAGATGCATTAAGCAGGCTAGGAAACGGTGAGCAACTGTTTGCCTACCATGAAATGAGCTCAAAGCCTGTGCCGATTTATAGTGTCGATGACCTGAAGAACTGGACGCCTGATCAACTGTTGTCATTACCTAAAGCCGAGGGCGGTGAAGTCCATATGGACAAAGGTGGGGCTGCAAAGAAGGTAGCTAAGAATGTTTTAGAGACTGGCGTCAAAGGCATTAAGAGACTATTAGGTGCGGTCGATGAAGCACCAGCAGGGGTTGAGCCAATCATTGTGAGGACTCCAGAAGAACGAGCCGTGATCGAGAAGTTTGGCCAAAAGAAAGAACAAGAGGCTATTCGTCAAAAGAAGGTTGAGAAGGCTGCCAAGTCTGAAGAGCCTCAACGGGAAGTAAAGAGTAAAGGGCCGCGTGCTAAAGTGGAGGCAGACACCTATCGTAAGATGGCAGAAGAGTTTGGAGATGAGGCGGTGCTTAAAGCTGCCCGTGCAGGTGAGCACCTCAAGCCTACGTCAAGTGGCTACGTTGGAGCGCCCCGCACTGTAACCAGTGGCCAAGGATTAGGCGCTATGCGTCGAGCCATGGACAAGGACTTTGCCGACTCAGTTGAGGCTGTACGCCTTGCCGACCCTGAGCGTCTTGGTACTTGGTATGATCGAGCCAAGCAGGGTATTGCCGAGAGCACTGAGCCGTACCAACTACCGAGAACATTAGAGCAGCACGGCGTGTATTCAGCAGGCGTAAGTCCTGAGTCAGAGCTTGGCTTCTCACTCAAGCATTTAAACAGTCGCGCAGCAGGTGAGCCAGAGATGGCCTATCGTGGTGCGGGTATGCGCAACCTTGACAAAGCTGTGGCAGGTGATCGCCCAGCAAACATGGGATTTAAAATTGGCGAGTACGCAAACAAGAATGACCCGCGCCTACCGAACGAAGGGCTGTTTGGCGTAAACGACTTCCGTCGTGCGCAGGGAATGGGCTTCACTGATCCGCAGGGTAATCCTTGGAAGGCAGGCGTGTCTGAGACTATGCATCCGTTTATGGACGCCGAGACCGCGCTGCAAGTTGATCGAGCCAATACGGCAGGCACTGGCGGCAGATCCGATTGGGCTGGTCCGCACATTCAAGAGGTGCCATGGGTCTACGGTAAGGCGCAGGACTTGTACGGTCGAGGTAAGAAAGGCCGCTATGCAGGCGATGAGTTGGAGGGTATCAAGTCATCATTGCAGGACGCTAACAACACCGCTCGAGACTACATGTACAAGCACGCTGCATCGGCAACACATGAGGCAATACCGGGCGCTTCTCTCGGCCACGTTCGCCAAGCACTAGACATGAGCCCAGAAGAAAAGCTGGCTTATAGTCGTGAAGGGCGTTGGGATATGCCATCACCAGAGGCTGGTATGGGTGACTTTCCTGAAGTAGGCGCAGGTAATCGTGACGCAATCTACAGTGCACTAGGATACAGACAGCTTCCATCGCGTGAGGCTAGCGGCCTATACAGAAACAAACTGGGCGAGGTTGAGACTAACCCAATGACCATTGCTCGACCGCTCATGGATTTCCCTACTGGTGGCGGCGGTGGCAGAATGGCTGACAATTCCAGCAAAATGATGGATACTGCGGAGCAGTTCCGCGCTTTAATGGATGCGCAGGAGGCTGGAGCCTACAACCTACCCAACAGCATGGCCAGCGTGAAAGGTAAGAACTCTATGGTGTTTGACACTAGAGGACGCAACCCTGACAAACTAAACGATCCAAGCGCAGGCGTCCTTCCTACGTCTGAGCAGTTAGCTAAGATGGCTGACGTGTTAGGTGATTACGGGTTTGGCGTGACGTCTACTAATCGTGGTGCTGTGGCCTTCCCGTATGAATCATCAATGGACCCAAAGGCCGCATCGGCAGCGTTCCGTAAAACTAGTAAGGACATAGAAGACATCTTCCCATCGTCGCAAGAGAAGGCAATTACTAGCACAGGTTATGTCCCCGGCGTTGGTAAGCGTAGCCCAGAAGGTCCGCTGTCAACCGCTCCGTATAGCGGTGAGGCAACCAGCGACATGCTCAAGGCGTTTGCTGAAATGAGCCCAAATGTTGCCAAGAACCTCAGCGAGTCCGAAGCCGTACGAGCAGCTATCCGCGCTAAAGCTTTACGGGATTCTAAGAAGGGCGGAACGCGTGGCGACATCCAAGAGACCCGCAGGTTCTTTAGCGAGGCTGATTGGCCAAGAGCGGTCGAGATGATCCGACAGGGCATGAGTCCCGCCGCTGCACTTGCTGCACTTGGCTACAGCGCCAGCTCAATGGCAGGTGACAAGCAATGATTAGAGCAGACCACGCGCCTTTGCGTAGTACCGCGCCCCTGCATCCATTTGCTTTAAGCGAGCAAGGTGCTTTTTGGAAGGCTGAAACCGATTTGGTTTTGACTCTTCAACCTGAGCAACCAGCTCTTCCATTAACTCCGCGCACTCATCAAAGTAACTGCCCGGCTCAACACTCTTTAAAAACTCAATGGCTTGATCAAACTTATCCATTTGCATCCTCCTACGGTGTAATGTGAAGTTAAATCATAGCATAAGGAAAATAATATGGCAACCGAATTTCCAATAGACCCAGAATACAACCGCTTTATTGACGGGCAACCGCAGGATCAGGATGAGGAAGTGCCTGAAGAAATGCCTAATATGGATGACTCTGAGCTAGAAGAATTGCCTGACGGCTCGGTCGTTGTGACCCTAGACACTAAAGGTCCGATGGACGACGAGGACTTCTACGACAACCTTGCAGACACTGACCATATAAGCAACTTGGACCTTGACGGCCTAGCTTTGCGCTACATCGAACTGATTGAGAAGGACAAAAGCGCTCGTAAGCAACGAGATAAGCAATACGAGGAAGGTATTAAGCGTACTGGTATGGGCAATGACGCCCCCGGCGGGGCTAACTTCAACGGTGCATCTAAGGTAGTTCACCCCGTAATGGCCGAGGCCTGCATTGACTTTGCCTCTCGCGCTATCAAGGAGATGTTCCCACCAGACGGCCCAACTAAAACTAAGATACTTGGCGACGTAACAGAAGACAAGACGGCTATTGCCGAGCGTAAGAGCTCCTTCATGAACTGGCAATTGACAGAGCAGATAGAAGAATTCCGCGACGAGCAAGAACAAATGCTAACGCAGCTACCACTTGGCGGCTCACAGTACATGAAGCTTTGGTACGACGAGAAGAAACGTCGACCCTGTGCGCAGTTCTTGGCTATCGACAATGCCCTTTTGCCATATTCAGCAGGCAACTTCTACACAGCCCAGCGCTTTACTGAGGTTGACGACATATCCGACTTTGAATACAAGCAGCGCGTAGACTCTGGCCTGTACCGCGAAACGTCAATGACTCGCGCAACCATGGACCCAGAGATGACTGGGGCGCAGAAAGCCACAAACAAGGTTGAGGGCAAGTCCGAGAACGACAACGATGATGGTTTGCGTCGCGTTTACCACGTCTATACATGGCTTGAGCTAGATGATGACCCTGTTACTAAGGGTGATATGGCTCCCTACATTCTTATGATTGACGATTTATCAACAGATGTCATTGGCCTATACCGTAATTGGGAAGAGGGCGACGAAACAATGACCAAGTTGGATTGGATTATTGAGTTTAAGTTCATTCCTTGGCGTGGTGCATATGCAGTTGGCTTGCCACAGCTTATTGGAGGCCTTTCCGCAGCCCTTACAGGCGCTTTACGCGCTCTCCTAGACTCTGCCCACATCAATAACGCTGCGACGCTCCTGAAGCTCAAGGGAGGCAAGATCTCTGGCCAGTCGCAAGAGGTTGAAGTTACCCAAGTTGTGGAGATTGAAGGCGCGCCGGGCGTTGATGATGTGCGTAAGATTGCCATGGCCATGCCATTTAACCCACCATCGCCAGTTTTGTTTGAGCTTTTAGGTTGGTTAACGAATGCAGCCAAGGGTGTTGTGACTACGGCAGAGGAAAAGATTGCCGATGTTAACAGTAATACGCCAGTTGGCACGACTCAAGCCTTAATTGAGCAGGGTGCGGCAGTATTTTCATCCATTCATGCTCGTTTACATGAATCACAAGGTCGCGTACTCAAGGTTTTAAGCAGAATTAACCGTTGGTATCTTGACGACATGCGTCGTGGAGAGGTTGTTGAGGATCTTGACATCAAACGTGAAGACTTTGCCCGCGTTACTGATGTTATTCCAGTATCTGACCCACATATCTTCAGCGAAACCCAGCGTATGGCTCAAACCCAAGCGGTTATGGCCATTATGGACAAGAATCCTGAGCTATTTAACAAGCGCGCGGTCATTCAGAGGTTCTTGAAACAGATAAAAGTCCCCGGCATTAACGAAATCATGACCGATGTACCACCACCAGTAAAGATGGACTCCGCCAACGAGAACGTCGCCATGGCAATTGGACAGGCGGCCTTTGCTTACCCAGAGCAAGACCACCTTGGCCACATTCAGGCGCACTTGGACTTTGCAAAGAGCCCTATCTTTGGCAGCAGCCCAATTATTGCCCCCGCTTTACTACCAAAGGCGGTGGAGCACATCAAGCAACACATTGTTCTGTGGTATTTAAACCGCATGAACGGCTATGTACAAAAGTCTTTAGGCGAGAAGCTGCCAGATTACGAGTTGTCCAACGATCCAAAGGCTATCGACAAGCTATTTGCTTTGGCATCGCAGCACGTTGAGATGGATGCAGATCAAACACTGTCTGGCATCATGCCAGTTATTCAGCAGCTTGTACAAGGTCTGCAACAGTTCAAACCTGTACCGCCAATGTCGCCAGACTCAAAAGTCCTGTTGGATACAAGTATGGCAGAAACACAACGCCGCACCCAACGCGATCAGGCCGAGTTGGCTCTCAAAGACAAAGAGCTGGCTGCCAAGATTGAGATGGACATGGCAGATTTACAACAACGTCAGCAGCGCGATATGGAAGAGATGCAGTTGCGTCTGGCCATTGCCGTGGGCGACAACGAGATGAAGGAACGCATCGAAACAGCCCGCCTAACGCGCGATGCGGCAAAGCTCAATTTCGAGCAAAGCAAGGCTTAACCAACCAAAGGAGGCCATTATGGCAACTAGTGATCAAGAGCAGAAGAGTATTAATGTACCGCAGCACAAGCGCATGGCAATGGGCGAGAAGATTGACGGTCAGTCAATGCAGTCTAAAGGTCAAACCAACAACTCTAAACCACAAGGAGGTCTATCACAAGCGAAGAAAAAATGAGAACCCTGTCCGATCTGATCGGTGGAATTAAGGCTAGGCAGGCTGATATAGCCACGTCCCTCGCTGCTGGTAATGCGGCGAACTGGGAGTCTTACATCCGCTGTGTAGGTCATAACGCGGGCTTACAAGAAGCCCTTGAAATACTTAACAACCTGATGAAGGAAGATGATGAACATGAGTGAACCGGTAGCTTTTAACGAAGCTGAGATGGCTTGGGCATTTCCGAGCGTAGACCCCGGCGCAAAACCTCTTGGTGGACGTGTACTTGTACAACTCCGCCGCACGAAGCAAAAGACGACTAGCGCGGGAATTATTTTGGTTGAAGAAACCAAAGAAACCGAAAAGTGGCAAAACATGGTGGCAAAGGTCATTGAGATAGGACCACTGGCATTTAAGCATCGAGATACGATGCAACCTTGGCCAGAGGGATCTTGGTGCAGCGTGGGTGACTATATCCGCGTACCTAAGTGGGGCGGTGACCGTTGGGAAGTAAAAGTTCCTGACTGTGCTGAACATGAAGATCCTGCCTTGTTTATGGTTTTAAACGACCATGAAGTTATCGCTAAATTAACAGGTGATCCACTAGCTATGAGGGCTTTCCTATGAACACAGATACAAAAAAAGAACAACTAGACGACATTGCTGTTGTTGAAGAGCAGGACGGTTCTGTCACAGTAGACCTGCCTGATCATATTGAATCACCTGACGTTCAGGCGTCCGATGAGCAGCATGATGACAGCAATGACGACGATCATCCTGACGATACAGACGCGGTAAGAGAAGCTCGCCGTAATCGTCGTCGGGCCAAAAAAGAGTACATCAAACGTACAAATGAAGAGAAAGATCAGCGTTTAGGTCTATTAACTCGGCAAAATCAAGAGTTAATGGAGCGTTTATCGGTCGTGGAGCGTAAAACCCACGGTGCAGACCTTGCCCGCTTTGAAAAAGCTATTGAGGACGAAGAGTATCGTTTTAGATATGCCCAACAAAAGATGCAGGAGGCTACCGATAACTCCGACGGTCAGGCTTTTACTAAGGCTCAAGAGCTTTGGTATGACAGTCGCCGCAAGCTAGAGGCCATGAACAACTATAAGGAGCAGGCTGCCAAGACCAGTGTACAGGACACAGCACCAGCAAATCCAAAGTTAGTTCGTTTGGCAAATAGCTGGATGGAGCGCAATTCATGGTACGACCCAGAGGCTGGCGACGAGGATACTCAGATCGCTAAAGTGATCGATAATCGCCTTGTAGCAGAGGGTTGGGATCCTGCAACAGCAGATTATTGGGATGAACTCGATAATCGCTTGCAAAAAAGATTGCCGCACCGTTATACTAGACCTAATGACGAAAATTCCAGAAGGACTCCTCGGAGTGTCGTAACTGGGTCAAGTCGTGAATCAGTTGGTCGTGGAAACGGCAACACCTTTGTATTGGAACCCGAACAGGTTCGAGCAATGAAAGATGCTGGTTTTTGGGATGATCCCGAAAAACGGAACCGAATGATTAAACGATATGCCCAAGAAGCACGAATGAAGAGGAGCTGAACATTATGGATACACGTCTTAAAAAAACTCTCAACGCAGGTGGCCGAGAGCAAAGATCTTCGCAAGATCAGGACAGAGCCGCCCCCGAAGAGAAGTTCATTTCAAA
>TARA_R110000868_G_scaffold132380_4_pt1 | contig 13881 bp, 20 predicted proteins | sample TARA_R110000868 | Tara Oceans TARA_R110000868 (sample SAMEA4397489) | marine metagenome | biome: Polar Biome; feature: [SRF] surface water layer (ENVO:00010504); material: water (ENVO:00002006), including particulate matter (ENVO:01000060) such as... | depth 5 m | reverse complement strand
CTTCTTTGTGATCGCCATGACCTTCTTCTTTGTGATCGCCATGACTATCTTCGGATTCATCGTGATTCTTATGTGTTGCATGCTCATTTTTATTTTTTTTTACATGACCATCAATATCTTCATGGGACTCCTCACTAAAGGAAGATATGCCAAAAGTTACTAGTAAAATACTGAAAAGGATTTTTAATTTAATCATTGATAAGTCCTAACTCTTTTAAAGTGAGATTGCATTTTTCATCGCTTGATATTTTGATGAATTCTTCATCTGTAAAAAGTGATTTGGAAATTGATAAAAGGTTTTTATAATTTCGAACCTCTTCCGCACAGATATAAAATCCATTAACGGTACACTTGCTCATTAAAGAAGAGTAATGAGTCTGATCAAGTGTATAGTCCGTGCAAAATGAGCTCTGGAAAAAACGGTCAAACTTACTGTGTATATATTTTTGAATTCGAGAGCTGTTTTTTACCTCATAAGCGATATCATTTATTTTAGAGAAGTAGTTTTTGACTATTATTTGATTTTCAGTGGTGAGTTCCTCAGAGGAAATTTTCTCCACATCCAACTTTAATTCTTTTAGAGAATGAAGATTTGAGAATACTTCGTCATATCTACATGAACTTACCAGAGTAAGTACTAATATCAATACTAAGAATTTCATAAGTTAGTTCCTTGTAATACGTTCTCAAGTTTTCCTTCTATTTTCGAATAGTCTTCATTGAAAATAGTTCGTTTCACCTTTTCCATTGTTGTAACGACATCATATTTATAATTCACAAGTGAAACTGAAGCATCAAAGAGGTTTTGAATACTTTCAAGCATTTCAAGAGGATCAAGATTCATACCTAAAGCGAGCTGAGTTTTTATAATTTGATGATTTTCTTGGGCCAGTTGAAATCGATTGTTTTGATTGTCTATGTTTTCAACATAAGAATTAAAACTGTTCACAAGAACATAGAGACTCTTTTTAATAACTTCAGAAGTAGCTTTTTGGCTAATCTCTAAGATTTCTCTTTCACTTCTGGATATTCTTAGTGAGCTACTGAGTCCAAAGCCAAGTCCGTCTTGAATCGGTATACTATCAAAAATTCCTCCAGATAGCCCTCTTGCTGTAGATGAGGACCCTAAGAAAGAGAAGTATACTTCTTTTCTAGTATGGTTCAAGGCTTCTTTAATGTATTCGTATTGATTAATTTCTGGAGCATTGTCCAGTGCTCTAAAGATAAAAGTGTCAAATGAAATTGGTTCCATTTCCTCTACGCTTGGTAAGTTAATACTCTTTAATAGAATCTTATCTTCTTGGGGTATTCCCATTAAAAAAGATAAGCCCTTTTTTTCTTCATAAACAAGATTTTCTAATGAACGGATATCTTCACTAACTTCTAAGCTTCTTATTTTTAAAAACTTAACGACTTGAGGTGGAACATCACCGAAAACTGCTCTTGTCTCTGCAATTTCCAAAAGTTCTTGAAGCTGTTTTCTCTGAACTCTTAAGAGGTTTAAAAAATCAACATCCCTAAGAGTATTAATATATAAGAGTTTGGCGGTCATAACTTGATTGGCCCATAAAGCCCTATATTGCTCTTTTTGGGCAAGGTAAAAAAGATTGCTCTGGGAAACACGAAACCAGTTATTTGGCACAAGAAATGGGGCTAGGTCCTGGACGATATCAATAGCTGAAGTCCAATCAATGGGTAACTTGAGAATGCTCCAAAAATTTAGTCTTGGCAGAAGGTTTCTCTTACTGAAATTGATAGTTTCTTTCGCTTGATAAACTCTTTGAGCATTTTCTAGTACGCTGAAATTTGACTCTTTAACCTTTGCTGCGACTTGATCTAGTGAAATGATTGTCTCGCTAGATATTGATATATGTGAAAAGGATAATAATGATAAAAATAATAATTTTTTCATAATTAATCTCTCTTTAGTTTAAATTGATATTCTTTTGTACTAATACTCGACTCGAATACGCCGCTCAATATCTCAACTTGATCGATTTCATTATTTCTAATACTTCTTGATAGTACTCTTGCTCTTGCCTCTTCATCATTAATATTGGCAATTTGCATGTCATCAGAGAGCATAAGTTTAAATACATTTTTACATGCTTCAGAAATAATATTGATTGAGCCTTTCGCAAGGTCGGGTTTATAATTTTCAACGATACAACTTACTGCACTGTTAGCAACTCTAGGGTTTTCCAGTTTGATATTAATATTTATTGCAAGATTGGCGAGTTCATAGCTGATTTCATCAAGTGTTCTTACGCGATCTGAAAAGGCAATTGGAATACTTGAAGTAAATTGAGCTTTGATTGCAAAATCAGCACTTTCCATATCAAGTTCACCTCTAAAGCTGCCTTCAATTGCTTTTATGAAATATTTTCTCTCATTAAGCTCTTTTTCCATGCTGCGCGCCCAATCTCTTTGATTTTCATTTTGGGCACTAATTTGCTCTTGGGAACGAATGCTTTCCTGTTCCGCCAACCTCTCATCACCACCTTTACTGCACGAATAAAAGATTAAGAGTGTAAAAAAAGTCATTAGTATTCTCTGCATATAAACTCCTAGTTTAGTAACGTGTTGAAGCTGTGTAAGTCACCATCAATTAAGTTAATATTTTTGTATGTCATTAAGAGGTCATTTTCCATATCAAATAGAGAATTTAAAAAATCAACTTGTTGACGATGTGATTCGATCGTCATTGAAATAGAGACAAGACCTCTCGAAAATAATTTCTCCACTTCAATATGCTTTCTTTCTAAATCCTGTAGGGTAGGCATGTTTTTATAAGTTAAGAGTGATCGATTATATTTTTTAGATAGGTTTTCTCTTTCGATTTGAAGTATCTTTTTGTTGTTGGTTGATTCCATTGTTTGGGCTTCAAGCTCCTTTAAAGCCTTAAGCTTACCACCTGTGTTTGTTTGAAGAATTGGCAAGTCGAAAGTAATAGCTATTCCAACCGATACAAATTCATCTCGTCCTTGATTCTCATATTCAACCACTGGGCCTAGTTGTATATTGGAGTAGCCTAATGATTTTTGAATCTCGAGCTCTTCAATGGCTAGGTTAACTTTTAAATCCTCCATTTGGAGAAGGCCTGTATTACTTTTCTTCTCTTGATTATGTGAAAAATTAGGAAAACTGAAACGATAGTAGCTAACTTTAGGAGATTTACAGTTTGTTAAAAAGGTAATTTTACCAAGTAAGAGAAGCCTTTCATTTTCTATTTCATTAAGCTGAGCTTTGTACTCGTTTGAGGCTAGTCGCAATGTCGATAAAGATACGGTCTCTTCTGGATTGAGTTGTTTTCTCGAGGCTAGTTTTTTTACAAGTTTATCAAATGTTTCACTGGCCTCTTTTACGCTATTAATCAAAATTTGAAGTTGAGCAATTCTTTGATAGGTGATAGCGGCATCTACATTTGCTTCATATAAGCTTAAATCTGTTTGGGTATTATTCAAGCCAGAATATACCTTTGCTTTTGATATTCTTTTTTGTCTTTTTGATCCAAATTCGATCGTGTGCTTTATTGATAACGTGGCAGTATTTAGGTCTAGACCAAATTGATCCCCCTTAAGATAATCAAGATCGACTTCAGGGTTTGGTCTTTGCTTTGCGAGCTCAATTTCAGATGTAAATTGATCTCTTCGTTTATTTGCCAAATTTAAGGACGGTCCTTGTTTATTCAAGAACTCATAAAATGACTTTATATTTTTAATTTCACAACGCTCATTTGCAAAAGCCACATTAATAGCTAATGCTAATACGGATATTAGGTATTTCCTACGCATCATCTCGTTCCAATCAAAAGATTTACTTAAATTATTAATTTAATAGATTTTTGAGGAGACTACGCGATCGGTGGGCGAATAATAATAGATTGATAGTTTTGAATTTTTGAAACATTAAATGAGAGAAAATTTGCATCTAATAAATATTGAGAAGTAGTAGTTAGTGCAACTTCGGAACATTCTATGACTAAGTGAATGTGACCTTGGTGACAAGGCTCATTCTTATGAGACTCATTATGCTGATTTGTGGAACTACTTTGATGTAAATCAGAGTCTTGGCAGTATGATTCACTTTGGCAATTTGTGCTAATAACATCACTTGCTACTACAGCAGACGTAAAGTCAGCAAATATTGAAGTAGCAATGAATAAAATTAGAAAAAATTTCATAAGTCAGATATACACAACTTTTAACTTCAAAACAACACCAACTAAATAATTTACTCTCTCAAGCTATCCTCTTGAATTTACAAGGATTTCTCATCTCCGAAATGTTATTTTTGATTTTATCGGAAATGACTTACTTTAAGGACGGATATTTTTTGATTGAATATTGTAAGTCATGATTGAAATAAACATTTATCTAAACTGGTTTTTATCGGAATTATTTCTGAACTAAATTACATCAAAACGAGTGTATCCTTTTATACATTTACTTTAAATGAAGTATCTAGTTATGATAGCAATCTAATGAGATCATTTTTAATTAAAAATATTTTCTTTTCTTTGTGTTTTTGTCTCACCTTACAATTAATATCTTCTTCAGCTCCATATGCAATTAATTTGCATTTGAATCAGTACTCGGCTTTAAATACTACTCACCATGACAATTTGGACGAGCAGGTTCACACACATACACACAAACATAGCGAACAAGAAGATGAGCATGAGCATAATCATGAACACTCGAAGATCGTTCAAAATGATATTAAAACTTTCTGCAATAGTTACGAGATTGTCGCTAGATTAATAATAGCAGAGACTTCCAGTGGATTTTATGAAAAGTACCTATTTTCTGACCCCCTGATTTTTGACATCTTTAGGCCCCCGATAGCGTAATCACTTTCACATTTTTTCATACTAATTATTTACGGAGGAAATATGATTAAACTCATATTTAGTTTATTTCCATTGATGTATGCAGCGGACACATTCGCTCATGGAATCAGTGAAGATGCTAAGCGAGCCATGATTGATGGTGGTTACTTTAGATACATTGTCCTTGGGGCAGAGCATATGATTACTGGTTACGATCACTTGCTTTTCTTGTTTGGAGTAATTTTCTTTTTGAAAACCTTTAAAGATATAGTCAAGTTTATAAGTATATTCACACTAGGACACAGTATCACCCTCATAATTGCAACATTTATGGGGATAACTGCTAATTATTGGCTAATTGATGCAGTAATTGCAATTTCTGTAATTTACAAAGGCTTTGATAATAAAAAAGGGTTTCAAGAATACTTTGGTCTAAGCCGATCACCCAACTTGCTATTGATGGTCTTTATTTTTGGTCTTATTCATGGATTTGGACTTTCTACTCGGCTGCAACAACTTCCTCTTGGAGACAAAGGAGGAGAAATGTTAATGAGAATTATCTCATTTAATATTGGTGTAGAGTTTGGTCAAATAGCAGGTCTTGCTGTCATGTTGATTTTAATTACTCAAATTAGAAAACATAGAATGTTTGAGAGACTTTCTAGAATATCTAATGATGGGATTATGCTAGCTGGATTTATGCTACTTTTGATGCAACTTCATGGTTATCAACACACTTCCAATCCTGATGAATTTGGCTTTAGTGAGGACAATCACAATCATCATCATATGCAAATGAACCAATTGTTAATCGAAGATATTAAACACGACAATTTATAAAGGAAACATTTATGAAAGCACTAATTTTATTATTCTCTTTAGTATTACCAATAACAACTTTTGCAGGCCCTGGAGGAGGTCATTCTCATGACCATTCCGCCCCCGCAATTACTCAAGATAAAACTCAAACCATTGGAAAAGTTCATGTTGCTAGACTAGTTAAGGCAGGTAAGCTTGATAAATCATGGAATGATGCAGTCTACGATAAGTCTGAAAAAAAAATATTTAATGGAAGTGAAGAGTGGGTTGTAACATTCACAAACGAGAAGAGCATTAAAGAAAAGAAACTCTTTGTCTTCTTAAGAAAATCAGGGGAATTTGTCGCAGCAAATTTTACAGGAAAGTAGTATGCTGCTAGCTGTTGGAAAAACACTTTTGGCCGCTATTCTTATTAGTTTTGTATCATGGCTGTCTGGAAAGAAAACTGGCTTGGCGGGCTTCTTGACAGCATTACCACTTACTACTTTGCTTGCTTTGGCATTTTCTCATATGGAGTGGGGAGATTCAAAGCAATCAGTTGAGTATGCTAAAAGTGTGTTTGTAGCGATTCCGGTATCTCTATTTTTCTTTGTTCCATTTTTACTCGCTCAGAAATGGAACCTTAGCTTTTGGACTTGCTACTCAAGTGGAGTCATTCTTTTGGGATTGGGATACTTCATTCACTCGTATGCAACGAAAGTTATTTAGCTTATCGCTAAATCAATTTCTTTTGGTAGCAGCCTCCTCGCTATAATAGGAGGCTGCTCTTTTTAAATATCTATACAAAAAATGCCCTTCTATATACTATACCCCAGTATAATATATGGAGAAGTCATATGTCACATGTACTTGAAGACAAAAAGAGAATCATCTCAAGGATTCGAAGAATTAAAGGCCAGCTTGAAGCTGTTGAAAGAGGCTTGGAAGAAGAAAGAGATTGCTTTGCGGTCTTACAGACACTTTCAGCATGTAGAGGCGGCTTAAATGGATTAATGGGCGAACTTATTGAAGGACATATCAAGGAGCATGTAATGAAAAATCCTAATATTCCTAAAAGTTCTCAAGATAAATCTGCACTGGAGCTTATTAAATTAATGAAAACGTATTGGAAATAAGGAATATTAGATGTCACATACAAACCACAAACATAGTCATGATTATGTAATTCAAGATAGTAAAATTGGAGCTAATGAAAAGAAAACCATGTTCGTCGTTGGCTTGACATTTATAACGATGATTTTTGAAGTCACTTATGGGTATATTACTGGATCAATGGCACTTCTAGCAGACGGATGGCATATGGCAAGCCATGTCGGAGCACTGGGAATTTCACTTGTCGCTTACCGACTAGCACGATCTACTAAACTCAATCAAAAATTTTCTTTTGGAGCAGGCAAGCTTATTCCACTTGGAGGTTATACAAGTGCATTAATGCTGGGTCTTGTTGCTGTTTTTATGGGGGTTGAGTCTATAGAAAGATTTCTAAACCCAACCAAAATAGATTTCTCTGTTGCGATTTGGGTTTCCATTGTTGGTTTAGTCGTAAATCTTCTAAGTGCTTTGTTACTAAAGGATTCACATGATCATCATGGACATGACGAGCATCACCATCATAATCATGATGACCATGTTCATGACCACAATCATCAGAGTGCACTGGTACATGTTATAGCTGATGCGTTTACATCTGTTCTTGCAATTGTGGCTTTGGTTTCAGGTAAATATTTTGGTTGGAACTGGGCTGATCCTATAATGGGTATTATAGGATCAATTGTTATTTTAAAATGGGCTTATGGCCTCTGTAAGGCGACGATCTGGGAGTTATTAGATGGCAACTCAAAGTTAATTAAAGAAGATGATATAAAGAATCTTTTTTCAGAGGATAAAAACATCGAGATAACAGATTTGCATATCTGGCGAATTGCTCCAAATGCTCATGCGTGTGAGGTCATGGTTTATAGCATTAACCCTAAAGGTACTGAGTACTACAGGGAAAAGATTGAAAATAACTTTAAAATAGAACATTTAATTGTTGAAGAAAGACAGTGCGACCACTAGTTGAAATTTTGTAAGAACCTACACATTAATTAAACATTTTACATACTTTTAGTATACCCTATATGGGTATATTTAAATAATATAATACGTAGGTTTAATAATGGATAATAGCAAAAATAAAATAACTCTTCTTGGTGCTGTTTCGATGGGAACGGGTGTAATGATTGGTGCTGGTATATTTGCTCTAACTGGTGAAGTTGCTCACTACGCGGGAAATTTACTAATGTGGGCCTTTATTACTTCAGGCGCAATAGCAGCGCTCACTTCATATACTTATATAAAAATGTCTAATGCGTATCCATCCTCAGGTGGAATAGGGATGATTCTTGTTAAAGTTTATGGCAAGAGCACCCTTGCTGCATGGGGAGCGTTACTTATGCTCTTCTCAATGATCATAAATCAAAGTCTAGTAGCAAGAACGTTTGGTAATTATTTAGTTCAGTCTAAATATATACCTTTGTCAGCCGAAAGCGTCCCTTGGTTAGGCTTAGGACTCGTTACCTTTTCATTTTTAATAAATATTTTAAGTAATAAGTGGATTCAATCATTCTCTTTCATCATGGCATTAGTAAAGGCTATTGGCTTAGTTCTTTTGGCGATAGGTGGCCTTATTGCTAGTGGAGTTCGTTTTTCAAGTTTCAATAGTCCCGATTTAGGAACAACTAGTTTTGATTTTATGGGTGCAATCGCAATAGGCATTCTAGCGTTTAAGGGTTTTACCACTATAACTAATAGTGGTGGAGAAATTACCAGTCCTCATAAAAATGTAGGTAGGGCCATTATTATTTCACTAAGTATTTGTTTACTAGTTTATATTCTAGTGACACTTGCAGTTGGAAGCAGCTTGTCTTTACCGGAAATTCTGCAAGCAAAGAATTATGCTCTGGCCGAAGCTTCAAGGCCGACCTATGGAGAAATGGGAGTAACTTTGACCGTGATTACAGCTGTTATCGCTACAGTTTCAGGGATAATTGCAAGTATGTTTGCTGTCTCTAGAATGTTGACAATGCTGACAGAGATGAAGCTTGTTCCTCATAGTCATTTTGGAATGCCAGGATCTATACAAAAACACATTCTCGTTTACATCGCCGTTCTGGCAGGAGCATTAACTGTGTTTTTTGATGTGAGTAGAATCGCTGCATTAGGTGCCTTTTTCTATCTTGTAATGGATATACTTATTCACTATGGAGTATTAAAAAATGCTGATAGAACGGAAGTAAAGTTTAAACCATTTATTCTCGTTTCATCTATTGTCATAGACTTTATTGCCTTAGGAGCATTAATTTTTATAAAAGGTAAAGACGACCTTGATTTGCTGGGGATAACAGCTGCTTCTATGATCATAATTTATCTATTTGAAAAAATATTTTTAAGTAGAAGGAGAAACAATGAAAGCTGAACTATATAGAATGGCGACTGATAATCATATCTGCCCTTACGGTATCAAATCGAAAGACCTTTTAAAAAAAGAAGGTTATGAAATTGTAGACCATGAACTTTCATCCAGAGAAGAAACTGATAAGTTTAAAGAAAAGTATGATGTAAAGACGACTCCTCAAGCATTTATTGATGGAAAAAGAATTGGTGGCTATGATGATTTAATAAAGTACTTTGGAAAATCTACTTTAAAGCAGGAAGGCACTACTTATCAGCCTATCATTGCTATTTTTAGTTCAACATTTTTAATATCATTAGCTTTCGTCTGGAATAAACTTGGAAGTATGAGTTTAGTTCCACTTATTGAGTCATTTGTGGCCTTAAGTATGTGTGTATTAGCAATATTAAAGCTACGTGATTTGTATTCATTTTCTAATCAATTTATAACTTATGATTTGCTTGCGAAAAAATTTCTTCGATATAGTTATATATATCCTTTTGCTGAACTTCTTGCAGGTGTGGGCATGATCGCAGAAGTTCTTACTCCTTATGTAGCAGCTACTTCAATTTTTATTGGTACTATTGGTGCGGTTTCTGTAGTGAAAGCAGTTTATATTGAGAAACGTGATATCAAATGTGCTTGTGTTGGAGGAGACAGTAATGTTCCTCTTGGTTTTGTATCATTAATAGAGAATTTATTCATGATGGCTATGGGTATTTGGATGCTCTACAATAAGGTTCTATAGTGAAGAAACAAGGTACTGAACATACAACACATTTGCCAAGGATCAGAAAAATAGAAGGGCAAATTAGAGGGATATCTAAAATGGTAGAAGAGCAACGCTACTGCGTTGATATATTAACCCAAATCAAAGCAGTTCGCTCGGCATTAAAGTCCTTAGAAGGCAAGATTTTAGAAGAGCATTTAAATCACTGTGTTCATAATGCTATAAGTGCTGGAAGTTCTAAAGAGAGTAGAGAGATGGTGGATGAGCTCCTATTGCTTGTAAAAAAAGCCAGTAGCTAAAGTATCAGTTTAGTTATACCATATAGGGGTATAGTACTACTATTATTATGAACAAAGTGTTGTGTATATTAATGACTTTTAGTACCGCTTTTATGTAAGCGATGGTACTGAACTGTGGATTATTAAGTAGGGCTTAGAAATCAAGCATTGTTGTTGCATTAAACTGAAGAATCCTTAAAGAAATCGTGTCAATTTAATAGTACTGATCCCGCACCTCTTATTTATTTTGAAAGAGATCTAAATCGCATACCAAAGATTAAGTTCGCAGATATTAAAACTAAAGAATTTAGCTTGGGAGATACAATAAAAGGGGTTCCTTGTAGAATGTGGTGCCTAGAGAACCGGCTTTTTATTAATCCATTAAAAGTATTTTAGAGAACTCAATTGCTGCGTGTGGAATTTACAGAAGAATGTGAGCAGATAGATATAAAAAATCCAGATATCTTGAAGGATTATCCAAATTATTTGGAGATTGAGAGCGCTGATGCCTTCTTAGATTTAGATAAGGCCAGTAGAGCCTTTAAAATGATACAACGTTTTATGCCCAATTGTTGCAAAAAACACTTTGAGAATTCAAAACATTGATATTTGGCGTAGAAATGAATCTAAATTGTCACAAAGTTGGGAGCTTCGTCGTATATATAAATAAGAGGAAGTGGATAAATGCAACGATTCTTAAGTTCTTTTATTATATTACTAATAAGTGTAATTTTTGTTAGCTCGTCGGCATTATCTATTGCTAAGACAGTTTCTCGTTTTGAAAAGTGTCATATAAGTAAAGAATTGAAAGTAAAGCAAGCCAAAGAAGTAAGGTTAAGAAGCACCTCTTGCCAGCATATGAGTCATGTTGAAAAATGCGGTGATTGTGCTGTTAATTGCTGCCAGATATCAGTAATAGAATTTAGCTCTGGTAGGGTTCGCTGTGACAATGAATCGCATTCAAAAAATAGTAAATGTGATTTAGAGCTTGTGAGAAAGTCAGGAGATGTACTTGATATTGATGTTAAAAGCTTTAGTATCTTAAAGGAAATGGACACAGTAAATGAAAAACAAAGTCGCCGTAGTCGCTTTGAGCATCTCGATAGATTTGATATTTAATGGAGGTTGATATGTGTCCAGATTGTGAAAGTAAAATGAGTTTAAAAAACATATTTATTGTTCTAACTTTAGTTGTAGCGAGTGTTTTCGTGTTTGATCGCTATGCTTCTGCTTCAAATTCGGAAAATAAAAACGAAGTAATTGTTTACAAAAATGCTGATTGTGGATGCTGTTCTAAGTGGGCAGAACACTTGAGAGAGAATGGCTTTAAGGTTGTTGAAAAAGCAGTGGATAACCTTGATGAAATAAAAAATTCGTTAGGTGTGCCAAAAGGTAAAAGAAGCTGCCATACTGCCGTTTTGGGTAAATACATTTTTGAGGGGCATATTCCAGCCAAAAGTATTAAGAAGTTCTTAAAAGATGGTAAGAACTTAAAGGGATTAGTGGTTCCAGATATGCCAATGGGTAGCCCCGGAATGGATTATGGAAGTCATAAGGCTCATTTTACAGTGATGTCCTTTGATGAAAATGGTAAAACATCAACATTTGAAAAACTTTAAAACTATTAATTGGAGGTTTGAAATGATTAAATATTTATTGCTAGCTTCTCTTGTATTGGTCTTTGCATCTTGTAGCAAAAAGGAAATTGACCCAATGAAAGAATGCATGAAAACAATGAGTCATATGCAATGTGTAGATAAACTATCTAAAGAATGATGAAACATTAAAATCGGAGGATATGATGAAATATAGTATTTTAATAATTGCTTTGGCGTTTTTGGGAAGCTTTAACTTTGCTCAAGCGCACGGTGATGAGCACAAAAAGGAAAGTAATATCCATTCGGGCCATCATTCTATAGATTCTGATGAAGTCACTGTAAAAGGCCAGCTGATTGGAATGACCTGTTTTATAAAACATGATTCCAAAGGGGAAAGGCATAAGGATTGCTTTAAGGAATGTGCAGAGAAAGGACTTCCAATTGGAATCCTAACTAAAGATAATGTGATTTATCAAATATCAGGTGATGGGCATACTGACTTGAGGGAAACAAATAAAAAATTCTTGAAATACGCAGAAGAGCAGGTGGTGACCAAGGGCAAGGTGTATTCTAGTAATGGAACAAATATGATTGTAGTTAATGGTATAAAAAGAGCAAACTAGAATATGTACAGAATCTTTATACTCTTCTCATTTTTCTTCTATTCCAATATCGTTGTAGGTCACGGTGACGAAGATCATCGTGATCCTAAAGATTCGCAAGAGGTAAAAGTTGATGGAAGTGGTTTTGAGATCATTTCCTCTGTACCCTCCGTAGAAGTTTTGAAGAAGATTAATGACTTATATCAAGCTGAAGTGAAAACAATTTTTTCGAATAAATGTTTATCTTGTCACGGGATAAATATAGATAAGCCTTGGTATTATGTTTTGCCGGGAGCAAAGCAGCTGATAGATTACGACATGCTTGAAGCAAAGAAGCATATGGATATGACAAATGACTTCCCGTTTGCAGGACACGGAACTCCTAAAGATGATTTAGATGCTTTAAAAAGGACTATCAGAAAAGGTTCTATGCCCCCATTGAGATATAAGTTACTTCATTGGAACTCTAATATTACTAATTCTGAGAAAGAAATAATTATTAAATGGATTAACGAATCTTTAGATATTCTTCCTTGAAGTAATATTAAAAACTTACCAGAGATATATTAATCCAGCCCCAAGGCCGAAACGATTATCAAAACTTGCTGTTAGTACAAAGTTTTTACTTAAAACATAGTCTAAGCCAGTATCCCAAGTATATTCTTGATCCCAGCTCTTCCCTGTAGATAAACTTTTCTTCCATCCCCAATCGTTAGCCACTTCTAAGCGAGTAAATAGCATTGTTCTTGGTAGTATTAAATATTCAGTACCCAAAGAAAATTGTAGTTTCAAATCTGTGTCAATTCTAACTTCAGTATCTATAAAATAAGGGAGCATCCAACGCATTCCGATTGTACCAACCGTTTCAATCTTTTGAATGCTGTCTTTTTGTTTATTTTCAGAATTTAATCCAATAAAGCCTCTCAAGTATTCACTTAAGTATCGCTCGTAGCTAAAGTCTGCTTCTAGATTTTTATTATATCCATATTCAGCACCAAGGTTTATTTGGTTTCTTGTATTAGAGGTTATGATCTCAAAAGAACTCATATGTGAAGCGGCTTGAACTCTTCCCCAAGTAAACCAATGATTATCCATATCCATAATATTAGATAGCTTGTAATTCTTAAGTCTTTCATCTCGAGGTGTTTGATAGCTAAAAACTCGCGCCATGCCACCTTTCATATGATAAAGAACATGACAGTGAAAGAACCAGTCTCCATCCTCGTTAGCATCAAACTCAATAGTTGTTGATGACATTGGCGCAACATCTACAGTGTGCTTGAGGGGGGAGTACTCACCATTCTTATTAATAACTCTGAAAAAATGTCCATGTAAATGCATCGGATGATGCATCATTGTGAAATTATTTAAAGTGATTCGAACAGCTTCGCCTTTTTTTATTTTAATCATATCGACTTCGGACAAAGTCTTGCCGTTAATACTCCATACGTATCGCCACATATTACCTGTTAGATCGAAGTTAATTTGCTTTAAATTATTTAAATTTCGTAGAGTAGTTTTGGCTTCTGATTTAAGTTGGTCATAGTTAAAAGTCTCTTGTCTAGGGCCATGTTCATGGCGCATCCCTTT
>TARA_R110000868_G_scaffold97080_5_pt1 | contig 13898 bp, 6 predicted proteins | sample TARA_R110000868 | Tara Oceans TARA_R110000868 (sample SAMEA4397489) | marine metagenome | biome: Polar Biome; feature: [SRF] surface water layer (ENVO:00010504); material: water (ENVO:00002006), including particulate matter (ENVO:01000060) such as... | depth 5 m | reverse complement strand
CTGAACGTATAGAAGAACTCATCATAGTAGTAACCATTGTCAGAGTTGTTCTGATTCTTCTGGCTTTGAGTAATAGATATAGTTTTTGTGACGTATGCAGGTGCAGGTGGTTGTACCGGCACGATAGTAATAGTGCCTGTATTTGGGTTAACAGGTGGCGCTGGATCATCGGCAATGACGATCAATGGCCCGTTTGTTGCATCGGGTTGAGCAATAAACGTTTTCTCAAAGTATGGTAAGGTGGTTGTTCCACCGCCACCCACTGGAGTCAATGGAAGGTTAATTTCTTCAACTTTGGGACCAAGAAAACCATCTACAATAGAAGCATTGTACTGTGGGTTAGCAAGCTCGGCGTAGTTGTAGTCGTTAAAACCATCAACAAAGAAACCAAACTTAAATCTGTCAATCGAGCTATTGGCTGAACTCGGAATTACTTTCTTCTGTGCCATTGCCTCAACAAGGGTAAAGGAGGTATAGTACTCTAGATCCGCAATTCTTCTTTCAAGAGCACCAATATCAACCATCGTGTATCCACGCGGCTGTAGCACCGCGCGCTGCGCTGCGTTGACAGGGGCATTCACGCGGTATTGTTCAAGTCGGCGGTCGCTGTAGTTTTCGTTAGCAATCTTATTATCAACAAAAGCTAAGCTGCCAGCAGATAGTCTCTTGGGCTGTGATGGATATGGAGGAATCTCCAATATATTGATGGTCAGCGAATCGTTAGGCTCTTCAGGAGCTTCTGTCGAGTCTGGCGAACCTCTCATAATATTGAAGTTGTTATTCTGATCCACTGTGACTCTATCAAAGCGACCTTGATAGTACTCAATAATACCTGTCAAGTTTGAATCGGGAGCTGGGAACTTCTTATCTGATGTGCCCAACTTGTCAGCAGAGGTTTTCTCTTCGGGATTGATTGGGGCTGAAGCTGCTGTGGCGTTTGGTGTTGTGTTGGCTACCGAAACAGGACGGAAGTCGAACTGATCACGAAGATCATAGTATTCACCCTTTGTACCAAACACTTCAGGAATTTCAAGAGTGTTGATAGACGCCGATGAGTTGGCAAGGGCGATACCATCGTTAATAGTATACGTGCCAGCAGCACCAGGAGCTTTGAGCCCTTCGCCTGAATTTGTAAAGTAATCAAACTTGGTAAGAAGGAAGTTCGAAGTTGTTACAGCTGTGTTTGCATCTGTCTTTCTGTACAGATACGACATGCCATAATAGTCTTCCGTTTGATTGTGGTCAATATAGTATTCGTTCGTAACATCCGTTACACCTGAATCGCCATCCGCAAAGCTATTATTAGATGCAAGATACACACCCTTGAGATGGAAGATATCAGGAACACCCAGAGCCCAAGGTCCTGTATTAGTGGTGGCATTATTGGATAGCTGCAGCCTTACATACTCGTCACGGTTTACTGTCTTGGCTACAGGAGTTGTGTCTGCTGAGCGGACATTATATGATACTGCGACACTTGTTTCAGCGTTGACACTGGCGCCCAGGTTAATTGTAACCGTGTTAGCATCAGAATCGACGTTTGCTGAACGACCAGCTCTCAGAGAGATAGGAACAAACTGCGGGAAGTATGATACAGTGTTTGCACCTGTGTATGCTGATGCGTTTGTTGTAAGCTGAATTATTGTATCGTTAGCTACAGCAGCAATCTGACGAACAACACTTGTCGTCGAGTTAGCGATCTTAATATAGTCACCAGCCTCAAACTGTGTCGAGAAAGAAGTCGATGTTCCGTTGACTTGAGTCGATGTAGCATTAGCTGAAACGGATCCACTTGCGTTTGCAGCAAACTGAACGTTTGCAAGAGGAGATATGATCAAGTCTTGCTCTTGCGCAGGTGATAATACAGCTCCAGCTGTATATGGAAATGTTTCGTTACCCACAGCAGATAGTTCGATTGTTCCACCTACAATAAGTTTCAGATCCCCACTATCGTTTACCGTTCTGTAAACATAAGAGAAGTTATTGCCGTTCTTTACTGCTGGACGTCCTGCATAGTACAGAAGTGTCGAAAGGTTATTGTCCTTGAGTACTGCCGATCCACCCTCGAGGATAGGGTCACATACCCCTTTGTATGTACCGTCGAAGAAGATAGACCTAATCAGCTTAAAGTTGCGAGCTGTTGCAAGCTGGATATCAAACAGATACAGTCTATACGAAGCGGCCGCTGTACCAGGAACCCCTGATTCGAGAACCAATGAGCGGATACGAGCCGTACCTAGCAAAGTACCTAGTCCACCTGTAGCCGGAACGGTTCCGGCACTACCACCGGAGATGAAGTCTCCAGCCGTGCCATAGAGACTTACTAGAGCGCCCGTACTAAACTTGAACACACCACTCATTTCGTTAACACGGATGTAGTTACCATAGTTTAACGAGATGTTTGCATTATTAGCAACAAAGGTGTCGGTGCCCTTGTCTACAGTGGTGGTGTAGGATTGCACTGTCTCAACCCGATTTCCCCTGATATAACCTACGCCTGGATCAATGGAGATACGGAAAGATGCTGGCTCGTCCGAAATCAATGCCGTAGATATTGTATTGAGGATGAAAGGGTCTACAACATAGTTGCCCGATTCTTCATACGTTCTTTTTGCAAACTCTTTACCCAATATATTATAAGCGGTCTGCTGATTTTGCTTGTAGGGGTTACCTTCTGAGAATTCGACAACCGAGAAGAAATCTGTGTTGGCATCAGCTTCAGCTTTGGTCTTTACAACAAGAGTAGGGGTCAGCTTAAGACGGTTGGCGCCAGGAGCTGTGACATTCGGCTCACCTGTAGCGTTGTCGAGAAGAGAAGTATCTTGGTTTGAATTGATAATGGTCTCTGACGTATCGAAGCCTACAGCTTTGTTAAATTCAGTGTTAGCATACTTTTCGACGATGACCATGTGCTCGTTGACACGAGAGAAATATCCCTTTTGGAAGATAACACCCTTACCAACAGTAACTCCGTAGCTCGAGCCCACAGGGGCGAAAGAAGAATTAGCAATGGAGATGTTTGTTAGATAAGTCTGGGATACAAGATTTGCAAGCCCAATTTGAGTTGTTGTCGCTCCTATAGATTGGATTGATACTGTAGGAAGCGCGTAGTATCCGGAACCCTTTTGAGTAACGGTAACCGAGTTGATTTCTCCGTTGATAGTGCCCGTTCTCATGATAGCAGCTGCGCCAGTACCAACAAAGCCAACGATCTTAGCTTCGTCTGAAGGAGCTGCCTCGTCTGAGTCTGCTTGAACTGTGGAGTCAAGAGTAAAGGTCCACATAGTTGCATTTGCAGACTTAAGATCTACTGTGTGTGGCTTGATGCGGAGAATTACGGCTTCGGTATTGGAGGTTGTATCAACTGCAACAATCTGCACGTTTGCGGTGCCATCAGTCAGATATGTCTTACCTGCAAACGTATTGGCAAATGTTGTACCATTGGTTGAGTTCTGAACAGCAATGGCACTAACAATAACTACTGAATCGCTGTTTGAGAAACCAGTTGAGTTATTATAAGATATAATATTCTCAATGGGGTTGCTGGGCTTGTATACGGTAAGTGTATCGTTGGCAACAAACTGTTGGCGCTCAGTAGCAACAGACGCTACGTTTGTGTAACCTGAGTTAATGTATTTTACATACACAGTCTTGAGATCAGGCGACTGCGATTCGTAGCCATCAACAACTGTTTGAACGGAAGCAATGAGAGGTGAAACGTTCGCAGTATCTCTTACATAATAACCAATAAGCTGATTTACGTTGACAGGGGCGCCGTCGACCTGGATATCTTTGAGCTTCACATATTGCAGGGCTGATTGATAGGTGAGATCACACCCATCAACAATGGTTCCGCGCTTGAATACATGCTCACCGAAGCGCTCGATCTGGTTCTGGAGAATTGACTGGAGCTGATTAAGCTCACGTGTCTGTACAGCAACGCCTGGACGAAAAAGGACTTTATAGAAATCCTTATTCGTGTCAAAATCGTCGAAGTATGGAGACACACTCAAATCTGTGGAAATAGGCATTTAAATCAAAACTCCAGTATTAATTTGATTGTTTCAGTCTGGCTATCAGATCTAGAAATGGGCGCCACGTTTTCAATATACATGACCTCTCCACTTCCTGGTACCAGCTCACCCTCGTATTTATTAGTAACTGTAAACTGTGCATCACTTGTGTTTCCGGTGGCCACTTCACCAGCCTGCCATACGTTTTGAACGTTGGTCACGTACAAGTAATCCGTTCCACCGTCTTCAATAGCAGCATATAATCTGGCTGAAGGATCTGCATAGGATACAACGGAATCTTGTTTCACGTACTCGTCTGCTACAAACGTTCCAGAGTCGAGAGTTCCAGCAAGTTTGGTCAGCTGCGAAAACGTGACAAAGTTGTTTGTGTTTCTTACATCCGGTGTCGATCCGCCGCGGCAGATCTTAATGGTATCTGCTATTGTGGTACAGAACGATTCTTCCCCTACAAACTTCAGACTTGACGACACATTCGAAACGTTGACGTTTGCAACGTATATAGTGCCAACTGAGTTAGCAGATACAGTACCATACAGCACCGCGTTAGCCAATGATATGGAGCACTCATCCGAAGTAAAAGACGACTCAACGTCCAGGGTAAGAGAGGTGTTGCTGGCGATTGTAGCTACATTACCAAATACGTTACTAACACCATCTGTAATGAGGAGGGTATCCCCTACTGCTAGATTATCTTCAAAATATGTAGCATTGCCGGTTATAGTAGTAGTTGAATATGTGTTTACTGTACCAGTCAATATCACCTCTTTGTACTGAAGAATTGGCTCGTCTGCCAAGAAAGCGCCTACAGTATTACCAGCAGAGTAAGAAATCTCAACATTAGCAAATAGAGGATTGCGAAGAATACCAACTTGGCGGAATTGGTTCTCTGTTCTTAGCTCCGGAGCTACTCCTTCATTTTCAATAAACTTAACAGCTATACCGGCATAGTTTGAACCGAGCTCATAGTAGCTGTTTGCACCATGACCATTAGGGGGAGACATAATAGGTCTTAGCGAAGCGTTAGCAGAAACACCTACCGCGCCAGCTGGGCTTATTACAGCTATAGCTGATCTATACCCCGATCCAGGCTCAATCACCTCAATCTTTGATACAGAGTTGCCCGAAGCAGGAGAGACAATAGCCCTTGCAATGCAATTGACTTGCATTATGCCGCCTGTGTCGTATATATTTACAAAAGGATATACTTCAAACGTGTCAGTGACTCCAACCAAGCCAACAAACGGCTCATTGAGGGTTGCAATCTTCTGCCCATCGACAATATTATAGTTAGTAATGACTCTGTACTCATTAATAGCAGGCCCAGAAGTCATCAATATAATACAGTTGTTATAAAAATTGGGAGTAGAAGAAGCTGTAGAACCTAGGGCGTATCCATATCCTGAGTTTAGTCTCAGGTCGGTTGCAAGCTCAAAGGATCCTGTTAGATAGTTGTTGTATCCAACACCACCATCTTCGACAGCTATGACTTCAATAGAACCCACTGATGCCGCTGCAGTAATACTAGTATTAGGGGTCAAAGGTATATACTGATTAGTAGCAAACTTAGCTATCGTAGCACTGCTGGCTGAATACATGTACTTCCAAATATATCCATCTAGGACTGACTCGTAAGCATCGTTATCCGTTCCAGAAGGCTCGACTGTAGAAGCTACATTCCCGCCGTTGTATAGGCACTTATACACCTGAAACTGCGCCCCTGCATCAACCACAACAAAGAATTGCTTGCTGTAAAGCAAGGGATCTGTATCGTCGTACATGGCATATGTAGTGCCGGCTGTCCAGTCGTACCTTGGTATCATCTGTTCGACGTCAGCGCTCGATACTTTCTTTCCAAACAACATATCATTATAGATGTTAATATAGTTGTTTACAACCGCATCATTGGGAGTTGGCACAGAACTATCCCCCGAATCGTATGGGGTGTGTTTAGCGGCAAATACATAATAGGCAGAGTTAGATGTAACGTCATATACAAAGTCAATTGCAGTCGTTACATGAAGTCTCTTTGATATAATCTGTGTAGTGCTCATAGGATATATTTATGCCTTGTGTGCGGGATAAACTATTTATCACTCAATATCTATAGCTGAGTCTGCATAATTTACTAAATCGTCGAGTTTATCTTGGAGTAGCACACCACCGAAGAACCTAGTTCCTGCCGTGTGCATAACTTTCTTAAACATTGTTGCGTAGCGGTCCAGTGGAATGCTTGAAAGAATTTCATATGAATATTCTTGATAGTAGTCACCATCGAGTATCTTTGTAGTTGCGCTCAGCCGGCCCTTTGTATTCTTATAATAACCCGCACCGGTTCCCATACCACTAACGGTAGCTACAGCTGTACCCGATCTCAAACCATCTTCTGACGTGTACAACAGCTCTTCGTTGTCATTGTATCCAATACCCGAGTTAACCACATCAAGACTCGTTACAGAGCCGTTTGCAGTTACCACGTTGGCTTCTACATTAGCATTCAAACCAATTGGAAGAACCAGCTGATCTTGTACAACAGAGGCAACGTTGGCAGTTGCTCCCGACTGTTGGCCTGTAATAAGGAGGTCTGTTTCAAACAAGTTATCAAACTGAATACGCTTGATGTATAGATGAGTTGAATTAGCTGACTTAATAATGCCTTTTGCTGTTGACGTAATAGCGGAATTGGTAGATAATGAACTTATGGTTCCAGAGAATAAAGTATTAGATGCTGATTTAAGAGTATCTGCAACAACAAAAGTACCACCCACATCCTTGACAATGATAGTATTAGCAGCTGCTTGAACAACATCGATGATTGCATTAGCTGTTGACGTAGCAAGCGAAGCACCAACATACACTCTTTCTCCTGCTGCAAGCCCCGTCTCATCGTTAAGTAAAAGAGTCGTCTTAGACAGAAGGGTGTTGGTCTGTAATATTCTTTCACCTACTGTAAAAGTACCAACTTTAGAGGCATTATCCTGTAAAGCTATGATATAGTCTTTGCGATCAAACCCACTTATGTATGGCTGTTGCACGAGCACATAAGGGTCAACTGTGTAGTCTGCACCAGGGTTAAGCTCTATTGCCGAAGCAATTGTACCGATGGTAAAGAGATCAAAATTTAAACAGTCAAATATTACTGAAGCTGAATTGCCGGCTGGGTTTTTATCAAAACCATACTCATTGTTGTTTAATGGAATAGTCAATACAGCCTGTGTATCTGTATTTGTAAATGTACCGTTGCCCGAAAGAAGGTCTGTGTTCAAGTATATTGTTTCACTATCACTAATAGACCCCACACTAAAGCTAGCGCCGGATCCTGCAGATACAGAAATTACATTGGCAATTGTTGCAGTATTAGATGAAAACATTGGAACACTATATGTGTTCACAAAAGTGTTTGACACATTGTATAGACCAACCGTCAGTGTGATATTATTAATCTGCGCTGTTGCTATAGTATTTCTTACACGGAGCGGCAGCGATGCGCTTTGCTTGAATACCCCTTTGAGGTCTTGAAGGTGTATAGTACCTGATAGCCCGCTAATGGTTGTGTCTATAATATTAGCGTTGGCTACCTCAGCCCCTTCAGCATTCAACTGGTATATCTCAAGATCTTTAGTAAAGGATCCAGATATAGATGAGATGGAAAGGTTGGCTTCGTATGGGAGCCCCATCACCGTAGATGTTGCAGATGTATTTGTAATAGCAACTACATTAGCGGTAGTTGATGGGCTGCTAGTTACGAAGATTGTGTTGCTTGTACCGAACGATGCATTATTGTGAATAGCAATTGTCAGAATACCGTTAGCGTTTGCAAGTGTGTTATTTGCGTTGTCAATAATGGTACCAAATGCTAGGTTTGCCGATCCGTTGCTAACATAAATCTGCTCACCTGCGTTGAGTAGTTGATTATTAGACGAAGTGTCATATTCAACTTCTGCAAGCCGCTGATTCAATGGTTCAAAATACTGAAAATATGAATCAAATGCTTTGGTAGTGGCGGCAATGTTAGCTGCAGACCCACCAGAAGTAGCAATCGATACTGCTGGATTATACACAAAGAATCCTGAACCAGGATTATTAATGTTGATATTAGTAATTACACCACTCGCGTCTGTGTTAACTGACGCAGTACAATTAATAAAGTTTGATTGAACGGTAATAATGTCAGTGTTATTATACCCCGTACCTCCACTATTAATAACTAATCCTGCAATAGTATTTGATGTAACAACATTGCTTAGTGTTAATACCTTATCAGACACAATAACCTGGGATCTATCCGCGAGCTCTGCTTCCGAATAGTCTGCTGCTGGTCCTGATACAGTATATCCCCAGCCTCCATCATTAAATATAAAGTCTACAACGCCGGTCAGATTTGATATAGCCGAAACACGCCCCGTAGCCTCATCACCCCTCAAAGAAGTGAATGTAACCAGATCTCCAACTTCAAACAGTCTTGAGCCACCAGTAACAGTTAGGCTATTAAGAGAACCAATAATTGTCGGAAGATTGGGATACACTGCTCTCCCATTTGCTATCATCTCTTTATTATCAAAGGTACCCGATACATTGGAAATATAAAGAACGTATACAAACCCACCCTTGACTCTTCTTTTAATATACTTCTCGACGAAAGCGCTCGCACCGGAAGTAACACCAGTAATTTGTTTACCTACCAGATCAATTGTTCTTGGGGAGTTAGTAACTTCTAGATATTGAGGTTTATACCACTGAGCTGCGGACAAAGTTAATAGATCATCCCCAGGGTAGTATACAGTAGCTGTAGATCCGTAAATAAGTTTAAAGAACAAATCAACAGATCTTTCTGTTCCCTTTGATCTATAGAGGTCAAACGAATTCTTTACCAGAAGCCTCTTGTTCGTATTTGTATCGAACTCGATATTCTTAAGATATTTTTCTTTAAAGTGAACAATGAACTGATCTAAAGTATGATCAATGTCTCGCGTTTCAAATAGCTTACGACTATAATAGGTAGGATTGAGCTTATATTGACTTTCGACAAAAGTATTACCACCAGAAGAAGATGATAATGGAACGTATTCATCACAAAGAACGTTGCATCTAAAGGCATCAAAGTTATTCACAGACACGAGTATATTGTTACCCTCAACAGTAACAACTGTACCTGTAGTATTACCTTGAGCAACCGTGTCGCCTATAACAAAATTAGTGTTAGACGCTAACTCTAGCTGTTGGTGGTTTGATTCTAGCCATTCGTAATATGCTTCAACAAACACAACAAAATCCTCACCCTCATCCAAATAGAATGAAGGAAAAAGATTTTTGATCAAAGGACCAATTTTGGCTTGAATCTCTCTCATATGTTACTGACTCACACCCTGAACTGTTACGGCAATATCGTCGTCTACAATATTTAAGATGACATTGTTGATAACCTGGACGTCCTTGTTCCTTGGCTCAACACGGATCTTAATTCCAGCACCATCGTATTGGGATACGTTGAGATTAGAAATCTGAACAAGACCAGTTTCGTAGTCTACTGTTCCAATATTAGTAATTACCTCACCCGATGAAGCCACAATATTTAGAACACCATTGCCGCTATCTTGTAGGGTAGCTCGTGATCCACCGTAGATAAATCTCGAAGAGCTCACAGCATATCCGCCTCGAGCAGTAGACTGAGTTGTATCTAGAGGTATCTGGAAGTCAACGTCAATATTATTATTAATTCCAAGTGTTGGAGTAATAATTTTAATTACCTTAATAGATGTCTCATTCGAAATAATAGCTTGCTGGGTATTGTCAATAGCTTCTACAATATTAGAATATCTGAACACCTTATTGAAATTATTGAGGTTGTTCAGTGCATACTTCGTAATGTTAGATACAACAAGGGTTCTAATGTCTTGTGCAGATAGCTTTGTGACATTAATATTATATTTAACTGTTGACGTCACACCAATATAGGTGTATACTGGATTTACAAAAACGGGGTCGATTGATACAGGAGACCTTGGCTTCAAGAACCTATAATATTGATCCTTTTTAACTTCTGGAACACCATCGACCTCTTTGAGATCAACTGCAACAAATACTTTACCGAACTGAGGAGGGTTTAGATCTTCGCCACCGTATGCTGATACTGCATTAACTTCAGAGAAGTTCAGCTTCAGTAGATTTTCATAATCTTCTGTTGTAACGGCTCGCTCCTGGGTAGTAAAGTGGCGAGGGGCATTATATTTGATCTCTTCAATAGACTCTGAAACAGATCCCATCGATGCAGGCGAATTGACTGTTATGAGGATATTTGTTTCACCGTCAATGGTTGTGTCTGCTCGGAATGCGTTAGATCCGTTAGGTAGCTGACCATTAGAGATTCTATACTCGACAGAGACAACTGAATTGTCTTTGGGAGGACGTCCGGACACACCATCGCCAAAGACGACCTCGTACGAATCGTTCTCGCAGGGCTGAACAAAGAACACTTTAGATTTATCGTTGACATTGAACAGCGATGTTGCCCTCGTATATGTCTGTATAGTAGCACCTACATCTTCAATCACATTAATTGAAATAGATGAAATATCACAGTTTCTATTTGTGATAATAAATCTTTGAGTAGTATCAGCTGTGTAAGTAAATGTATCGTTTATGAAATATCCCTCGTATATAGGAATATTCGAGCCCACAAAAGTAATGGTATCATTACCATTAATAGTATAATCGGAAATAACCACACTATCGTTTAATGTAAAGGTAAAGTTTCTATTACTATATCTTGAAGTGAATGATGTACCCCGTGCAACAGGAATAGACCTCTTCGTCGTGTCAGAAGTAGTAACAACTATATTAACATTAGCCTCTGCCGACTTGAATGAGCGAGGGGTGTAATTGAGTTCCTTGGCATGGGATACTACTGAGTCTCTAATCTGAGCGGTGTCCAAGAACATCTCAGAAGATACCATGTTCAAATAGAACATGTTATGATACGTATTATACGACAGGATATCGAGGAGAACATTCATGTTCGATCCTTCGAAGTCATAGTCTTGGAAACGCGTTTGCGATCTAAGGTACTGCTTAAGAGTATTCTTATGAGTATCAAAGTCGATGTTTGATAGTATTATTGAAGAATTAGCTGCCATTATCGTACTCTTTGCAGGGTGACATTTACCGAAATCGGCTCTGGTCTATTTATCAGCATATAAATAATAGTTACAACATAACGATTGTGTTGTTCTTGAGCGTTGATCTTTATTGTAATAACCTTTGCTCTAGGCTCATACTGGTCAATAGTTTCCTGTATAAATCTATTAAGGTTGTTTGATGTAAATGAACTCATCGGTTCGAACAAGATAGATCTAATATCTGAACCAATATTGGGTTGATACAGTCGCTCACCTCTGTTAGTCATTATCAAGTTACGGATTGATCTCGTAACAGCTTTCTCGTTGACAAAGCGAAGCAGCATACCAGACACTGGATGTGGGTTGAAGTTGGTCAGGAAGTCTGAATAGACTTCCTCCGTAACTGATAATTCGGTAATCCTGTCGGCGCGTGCCATTTATCAATCCTTATGGTAGTTCTGTTTTAATAAATTCGGTCGTCTTGGTGTCAAGGTTATCAAGCTCTGCATAGGCTGTCTTATTAAAGTTGGCAATGCTCGATGTATCAAAATCGCTAACGGTTGAGCCAGCAATGGTATTTAACGATGTCTGAGCGTTCCCAATATCAGCAAGAGAAGACAGGGCAGTAGATTGCAGATCGCCTATTACACCACCAAGCTCCCCCTGCAGCTCATCAGCAAGACCCTTAAGCTCACCTGTAACATCCTTGAGAGCCGCCTGAGCTTCTTTTATAGCAGCAGCCACTTCTGCCATGGCAGAAGCAAGCTCCCCCAATTGTACAGTCAACTTAACCTGAGCTTTTAGCTGAGGAACGGCCGTGGCCGTTACAAGTTTGCCCAACCAAGTAACAATTGACGGGGGCGTAGGACTAGGAAGCGAAAGAATTGGTAAGATATCTTTGAGGATATCAGCCTGAACTGTCGACACCCCCGCCGTTAATTCTTTCAAACTACCCACATAATCAGTAATAATTAACTTCAGACTTTCGGGGTCTTTAGTATATTTGATCTGATCTACGATCTCTTTGATCTGTTGTTTATTAATCATTAGTCTATCAACACCACTAATCCGTTCTGTACGTGCACAGTTTGTCCAGTAACCGTAGTAAACGCACCCGAAGCTCCTACTGTTGACCCTAAAGTACCCTTCGTGTGGATACTTCCCTGTGTTACAGTAATACCACCAGGAGCAGCAATCTTAACTGAGTTTTTGGAACCCAAGGTAATCGAACCCTCAGCCTTTACGTCAAAGTCTTTGCTTGTAAAGAAGGTTTTTGTTCCATCTGTAATATCAAAACCATCGACTACAGATTTAATTACAACCCTACCTTCATTATTTATTTCAATATATGAACCCGATTTGTGATAAATGTGAACTCTTGTATTCTCAGGAGTATCATCTAACTCAATTACATGTCCACCTTTTGTTGTAATAGTTCTGTTATATGGATATTGTGCAGCGTATGCAGTAGGGGGTTCGGGGCCAATAGGCTGTTTGGTAATTGTATTCTGACCTCTATGAAGCCACGATAAAGAGTGCCGATCGTTGTTGTTACCTGGAATAGTAGGAAACGACCCTATAATCATAGGCATCTGCTTCTCGTTACCATCCATGTAGAAACCTACTACACGAGAACCAATTGCTAGATTGGGCGAGTCGCCTACCCCATCCACACATGCAGAAGTGGAGGGCATCATAACGTGAGCCCAGTCGATGTCCCCCGTCTCTACTGCTTCATCGTGCTCGTTAATAATGCGAACCTTGGCACGACCAAGCAGTTTTGGGTCTTGAAGATCTTCAACAATACCAAGCCACCAGCGGAAGCCCTCTTCACCCATTTTCTGTGTTGTCATGATACCACCTCTTGTATATCGTTCTTGATTAACTCAAGAGCTTGGGTATATTGAGGTCTGTCACCATTCAGAATAATATGCCTAACCTTCGAAACAAGATAGGAGCCACTATCCAACCGACTCATACCATCATCTGTAGTTGTATCAACACCCGAAGGAAGACGGCACTCAATCATATCGCCAGCCTGAATAGTAGAGTCACCATAGATATGTATCTGTGTAATGTTCTGCACCAACTTCTGAGCGTAAGCAGACACCTTAGTTAGCTTAACTTGTAGGTCAGTCTCGGGCTTGTCACTTCTGGATGGAATAATTCGCGACACAGCAGGAGCCTTACCATGGTTTCTTGTAAACGAAGTAGATTGACCACTACCGCTTGTAGATGATGTAGATCCAAAAGCATCTGCGCCAATATTATCAGTGTAGGTAGTCTTCGAAATGTCACCCGTAATCAAATCAAACTGCTGAACTTCATTGTTCATCCCACCTGCTTTGATCTTACCGATGGAGTCAGCAAACTGTATACGGTTATATGCTATAATATTACGCACAGTGACATCGTTAATGCTGTCCTTGCGAGAAGTATCATAGAAAAATAGCTTATCACTGTTGCCAGCCTCGATAGCCTTCTGACCCAATTCTATTAACTGTTCAATAGTAATGAAGTTGAATCCCTTCCTATTTTCATAAAAACAATACGAAGATGATGTGTATCTGTTTGACACAGCTCGCTGTCTGATCAGATCAATGGCTTCAAAAGGAGTACCCTTAGTAATTCCAATATCATGAAGGCCATCCGATTGAAAAATATTTACTGGCTTCTCTGTCTTAATATACTCTTCAAATATTTTACCAATTATGAAATCAGCGGTGCCCTTACCATAAAGATTAACAGAGGT
>TARA_R110000868_G_scaffold166806_4_pt1 | contig 13903 bp, 14 predicted proteins | sample TARA_R110000868 | Tara Oceans TARA_R110000868 (sample SAMEA4397489) | marine metagenome | biome: Polar Biome; feature: [SRF] surface water layer (ENVO:00010504); material: water (ENVO:00002006), including particulate matter (ENVO:01000060) such as... | depth 5 m | reverse complement strand
GAGATAGGAGATTTTAAGGCGGTTTTCCCATTCGGTAACGGACGACACAATCTCCGCTTCCTGACCGAGTTCCAGAGAACGGTAATAGCGCAGATGCATGTCGATCACCGGCCAAGCATAACCTGAAGCTTCCATGGCGCGATAATCATAGCCAATCTTTGCCAGCAAGGCGCAACACCCGATTTCGAAAAATTTGGCGTAATTGCCGTGCCAAACAATATTCATCGGATCGAGATCATAAAATTGCACCCGCACCGCGGCTGTGGTCGAAACAACGGGTTTCACCTGCCGCTCTCCCAGCGCAACTCCCAGTTCTGTAGGGCCAATTCTGCGCATAGATGACGCAACAGCCCGTCCAACGGTTCATCTTCGTCAATAAAGGGAACGGGTGCGCCGATGACAGACACGAACTCCGTGAGCGTGGCGGGAAGGTCAGCCGCCACAATGTCTCCGTCGCGCTGACGCAGCCGAAGCGCCTGAATGCAGGTAATCACATGCGCCGCAGCCACCTGCTCTGTCAGTTCCAGCACACGCAACGCATCACGCGCCGCAATGGTGCCCATCGAGACCTTGTCCTGATTGTGACATTCGGTCGAGCGCGAGAACACGCTTGCTGGCATTGTGAGCTTGAGCGCCTCGGCAGTCCATGCCGACATGGCTATCTGGAGCGCCTTCAAGCCATGATTGATCGTGGCTCGCTCTCCCACCGCGCCGGTCAAATTCGCGGGCAAACCATTGTTGAACCGCGTGTCCACAATCAAAGCCATCTGACGGTCCATCAGATCGGCAATATTGGCGACCAGCGTCTTCATGCCATCCATGACAAAGGCAACATGCCCGCCATAAAAATGACCCCCGTGGAGAATGTCGCCATTGTCGGGATCGATCAGAGGATTGTCATTGGCACTGTTGATCTCGGTTTCAAGAATGGTGCGAAACGTCGGCAACATATCTTCCAGAACGCCTATCACATGCGGTGCGCAGCGGATTGAGTATCGATCCTGCAAACGCGACGGCTCGTGGCGGGCGGCAAACGGTGCGAGATCATCGCGGATCCGCGCAGCAACACGGGCCTGTCCCGGATGCGGCTTGGCACTGAACAAGCGGGCGTTGAAATGGGCGGGGTTCCCCTGAAGCGCAAGGCAGGCAAGCGACGTGAGCCGCGTGGCCAAAGCCGAAAGTCGCTCACTACGCAGAAACACAATCGCGGCAATACCCGTCATCACCGCTGTGCCATTCATGATGGCCAAAGCTTCTTTTGGTCGCAAAGAAATCGGCCTCAATCCGGCCTGCGCTAGAGCTTCCGCTGCGGGCATTTCGCGGCCCTCAAAGCGCACCATACGTTCGCCTACAAGGGCAGCTGCGATGTAGCTAAGCGGCGTCAGGTCGCCACTCGCGCCGACAGATCCTTCAGCCGGAATCATGGGCAAGATATCAAGGCGCAACATTTCAGTCAGCAGATCCACCAACTCGATGCTGACGCCGGACCAGCCATGCACCAATGACGAAAGGCGCACCGCCATGACCGCCCGCGTTTCCTCCGCTGACAGAATACGCCCCAATCCGACGCCGTGAAAACGCGTCAGATGCAAAGGCAATGCCTCAACGAGCGCATCAGGAACACCGGTGGTGCAACTGTCGCCATAGCCTGTCGTCACGCCATAGATGACACCGTCACGGGCCAATGTCTGATCGACATAATCGGCCGAGCGCTGAATACGAGCGCGAAAATCCGCATCCTTGTTGACCGCCACGACAAGATGCCGCGCGGCTATCGCTCCAACGTCTTCGAGCGTCAGCGGCTTGAGGCCGAAGACAAATTCCCTTGCTCCACTCAACTCGCCATCTCACTTTTTGAATTTGACTGCGCCTGTTCAAGAGGAGCCTCAAGCCCTTCCGGACGCCAATAATCGAAAAAATTAAACCATTGCAACGGCGCAAGCCGCACGAAATGTTCAAGCCGCGCTGCATAGCGTTCCACGTAACTCTGAATAGCAGCCTCTCTGTCTTTGCGCGGCAGCTCTATACGATCGGCAAAATGCTCAAAGAATATCTTGTGCCGCGCACCAAACCGCACGCAGAACAAAAGATACACCGGGCATTTCAATATGGATGCTAAAATATGCGGCCCCTGCGCAAACGGAGCAGGTGACCCGAAGAAATTTACCCAACACACCCGCGACGTACCACTCACCGGAATCCGGTCGCCGACAATAACCACAATCTCACCGTCAGCAATCGCGGCCTGAAGAATAATAGCCGTGTCCGGACCAACCTCTGTCACTTCAATCATCCGCACAGTCGAGCCTGCCGAATAGGCTTGTATCAACGCATTGAAGCGAACCGCGTGTGCGGTATGCACCAGCACGTTGACGCGCGCCCGTTTTTTCAGCGTGCTGATGGCGCGAATGACTTCAGGATTGCCGAGATGCGCTGTCAGCACGAAGGCACCCTTGCCGCCGGAGTGGACAACGTCAAAGACGCTGGGCTCCACACCGTCCACATCCTCTGCCGGAATGTTGCCGGTCCACGCGGCGAATTTGTCCAGCGCCGCAGCACCGAAGGACATGAAATGCCGGAACGACATAAACCAACCGGGGCGGGTAACCAAGCCCCCTGCCCGCCACAACCTTTCAAGAAAGTCGCGCGACGCGCGGCGCTGTGTTTTCCCGGTCAAGAAGAAGAACAAAACGACAGGCGTCATCAAAGCGAGACTGACGTGACGGCCAAACAGACGAAATGCACCCGCCAAAATCCAAAGCCCCAACGCGCCGCCGCGCTCTCCCAGCTTCGCCCAATGCGTTGATGTATCGTTAGTCGCTCGCAAACGTGTCCAAATCAAATAAGGCGAACGCCACAACATGCCGAGAAACAGTCGCGCATGCATGGCCGAAACACCGACATTTTCGCTAAACTTGAAATTGGAGTAATTCCCGACCGGATAGGTCACGTTCACCGGCAATGTCTTGATATCGATACCGCGCCACCGCAATCGAACAACGATCTCGGTGTCAAAACCCATTCGTTTCGACATCAAAGCGCCTTCGGACGCAGCCAAAGACGCCGCGAGCGGGTAAACACGGAAACCACACATTGTGTCGATGATGCGCGGAGAAAGCGTATTGATCGACACCCAAATATGAGTGATCCAGCGACCGATCAACCGGCCACGCGGCACGCTGTCATCAAAGCGAGGTTCGCCGGTGACAAGAGCGTCGGGAAATTGACGGGCCAGCGCCAGCATGTCGGTTACGCTTGCTAGATCATGCTGTCCGTCGCTGTCCACCTGCAACGCATGCGAAAAACCCAGCTGAACTGCCCGTCGCATACCCTTGATCACAGCACCACCCTTGCCGCCGTTCTGCTCCCGCCTCACCAGGTCGACGCCTTCGAACCGGCTACAAATCTGGGACAACTCTCCTGCAATATCTTGTGCATTGCCATCATCAACCACGATCACGTCGAGCTGAAGCGCGCGCAACCGCGTGATGATCCGTTCCAGTTCAGCGACGTGTTTATATGTCGGTAGAATGGCACAAATCTGAATACTCATGTCTCCAGACCTTTAATCGCGCCACTCGCCGTGACATCGCCATCGACCAGATATTTAAAATCAAGCCGGTCGCTTGCCGAACGCGTCAATGTGAGTGTCACCCGATCACCGGGCTGCATCACACGGCGAAACTTGACCCGCGCCATATCGGCGCCGGTGGCGATGATCCCCCACGTCTCTTCCGCCAAAACAGAGGCAATGTGCAATTGCGCAACACCCGGCAGTATAGGTTGTCCGGGAAAATGTCCCTCGAACCATCGCAAATCCGGCTCCAGCGAGAGCTCAAAAGTTGCGGACCCTTCTGCTACTTCGCGCTTCAAAATGGTAGGCACATCGTCTTGCCGATCCGCAAACAATGCCCGCAGATCGCTCACTGGACGCTTCCCTTGAGCATTTTCAGGTACGTGCTCAACAAACCGCCACAAGCGCGGTAACTCCATGGGTTCAAGGCGCACCGACAGAGCGCGGCGCAGCAAGCGGGAGAAACGAAATGGTCCCTGTTCGGTCAGTGCGGACAAGCCTCCGCGCGCGACAACCACCACCGCACCCAATGCGCCATTCCGATCCGGCAGATCAATGACCGAGGCATCAACAATTTCTTCGAGTGCGCGCAATGCCTCTTCAACACGCGGCAATGACACGCGCTTGCCTTCAATTTTCACGATACGGTCAAGCCGCGCATGCAAAGAAAAGCGCCCGTCTGCATGCCGCGTGACCTGATCGCCCATGACAACAAAATCGTCACTACCGGTAAAAGTTGAGCGTACCGCGAGCGCTCCCTCCTCATCGGCTGTGATCTCGACTTGCGGCAATGGCGTCCACAGGACGCCTTCGCGTTCCTGCATCCTCCACGCCACGCCACCCGTTTCAGTGCTGCCCAGCACCTCAACAGGCGTCCGCCCCAACTTGACCAAAGCGTCCTTCGCGGAAGCCAAAGCCAACGGGCCACCAGACGAAAATACATGTGTCGGGCAATGAAGCAATTCCAACGCGTCCGGAATGCGGCTCAGATGGGCCGGACTAGAGATGATGACACAACCCGGGTGCGCGCGATGTGCGACCGCCTCCCACAATTCCTGACGCAGAGCCTCGATGGGTCGTCCGGCCATCAATGGCCAGAACACACGAAACAGCAGACCATAAATATGCTGGTGAGACACTGTGCCGATGACCGGGCCTTGAGGAGCGCCCCATAAATTGAGCTGCACAGCTGTCTCCGACAGAATCTGCGCCTGCGATTTGATGCAGATTTTAGGTGCGCCTGTTGATCCAGATGTAAAAAAGCCGATGACAGGACGACCGCTGATCGACAGCGGGCTCGACGCAACACCGGTCAATGTCTCTTTGACATCGACTAAAGTCGCGTCAGAATCAAGCTCCACAACATCCGTAACAAGGCTCGCACCCGTGGCGCCGATTTCGGCAAGATACCCCGGCGCGGCGTGTCCCGGCATCAGCACATCACGCCCCGCGCTCAATGCCGCAATAAGACCCGCGAGAAAATTGCCGCTGTCTTCGCAATAGAGATACACCGGACCATCGGTGGCAGCGAGACGCTGCTTCAGTCGCGCCGCTTCGATCCGCACATCGCGCGCAGACAACACAACACCGTCGCGCCGGACCATCGGATCAGCTTCGGTAAAAGCATCCAGAAATGACCACGCACCGGCGCTCATACTTCCGACTTTCGACTGCGCACCATCCGGCGGACAATATACTCAATCCCCATCAAACATCCTGCAAGCGCATATGAAATGCCTCCATTGTACGCGCCCCATTGAAGCCACGTTCCGTGTATTGCGGTCCATAGCGCAATTGAACCATTGACCACGAAAAATGCCATCCAGACCATGGTGACATATCGCGTATAAACAACGCCGCGTGCGTCGAGATCGGGATCTCTGATACGAGCAAATCGCTCGATCATGCTCGGTGGTTTCCACAGCGTAACGCCGAAAGCGAGCAACATGGTGATATTCATAAAGACCGGATAAAGCCGCGCTGCCAACTCCGGATCAAACGCACTGACAATCAACTCGGCACACGCCACCGCCAACAAACATAGTGTCATTTCGACCGGTACCGGTGTCGCCGAAGGTACGACGACGCGTGCGACCAAAACGGCAATCAACCCGACCACAATCGGCCAGGGTCCGATCCATTGCATCCCGATTGCCGCTATCGGCGGAAAGAGAAGTGTGGTGACCGCGAGAACAGCGGACCAAATATCAGGCCGCTTCGTTGAGGAGCGCATGAACCTGATCTATGACATCATCCACTGTGCGGACAGTGCGGAATTGTTCCGACGACACTTTGCGTCCTGTGAATTCCTGTAATTTCAATATGAGATCAACAGCGTCAATGCTGTCCAGATCCAGATCTTCCGCCAACAATGCATTCGGCGAAATATCACCGGGGGACACCTCAAACAACTCGACGAGAAACTCGGTAAGTTTCAATTGAACTTCTTCTCGCGTCATGATGCTTGCTCCTGCGGCTCCTGTCGTTGACCGACAAAATCTGCAAGCGCCCGAACCGACGAAAAATAGCTCGACAGATTTTCGTCTTGCGTGTCAATCTTGACTCCGAAAATTTTCTGGATTTCGACGCCGATTTCCAGCGCGTCAATCGAGTCCAGCCCCAGTCCATCTCCAAAAAGCACCTCATCAAGCCCTATATCTTCAGGCTTGATATCCTCGAGATTGAGTGTCTCAACAATGAGCGTCCGTATCCGGTCTTCAAGCGTTTTCCGCACGCGTCCCTCCATTAAGTTGCTCGGCCAGATAGGCATTGAGATGGCGAGCCGCAACTGATGGATTAGAGTCACCCATATAGCGGCTTATATCAATGAGACCGTGCACTGTAATTGTAAATTGCGACTTCACTGTGGGTATTTGATACCACTTCTGACCCTTCATCAGCGAGGGCGGTACGCAATCTATGGTAATAAGCCTGATCGGCGCACCGACACGAACGGCAATATTGGCCACCCCCCTCTGAAGCTTCATAGGCACACCAGGCACCGTGCGTGACCCCTCGGGGAAAATCACAATATTCTGCCCCCGCGCCAGTTTCGCCCCGCAATCTTCCAACAGCTTTTCAGGGTCTCCGTCATTTCGGATGTAGTCCGCAGCGCTTACAACGCCGCGCATGAACGGGTTTCCCCAAATTTGATACTTAACGATGCATTGCGCGCGCTTCATGGCCGCGATCAACAGGACAACATCAAGCAATGAAGGATGATTGGCGACAATCAAAACACCGCGATCGGTCTCCAGTTTCTCCACGCCGATCATTTTGACGCCGATCACACCGAATAACGTCATGTAGAACACGTGCAGCCGGAATGCCCAATGCACCAGCCGCTGTGCAACGATGGCGCGCTTTTCACGATCCGCGATCAACAGATTGATAAGGGGAAAAACCGTTACAGTCAGGATCAGGCCACCGACCCCGAATAAAACAAAGGCCATCCCCGTCCAGACAAGCCGCCATGCCTGCTCAAAGCGCTGCATCCGACCCCGCCTTCAACGACCAACGCAATCCGCGCGACCGCCACTGCAACGGAACAACCGGCTGCGTATCAAGCGTCGCCATCAACCGGGGGACAAGAAGGTCGGATACAGGCCCTTCCAAAACGGGCGCATCGTCCACCAACGTCCCCAACTGGATGACGCCTTCAAATGCAGCCGGCCTCTGCGCGGACAAAGTCATAGCGAATGCAACTCCGGTCTGTTCCATACCTATAGATGTGCCCAAACCATCGGGCATCTGCCCTTCCGCATAAACCAGCGTGACCTTATTGGCAGGCAGCACACTCAGCTTGCCCCAACTTTCCGCAAGGCCGGCGGACAGACTTTCGTCGCCTCCCGCTACCGCCGTATGCCCGACACGGCTTTTGCGCACGAGGTCCATGACGCCAGGCACCGAATTGTGAACTGAAAGCGAGAATGCGGCAGGCGACATCAACGCACCGTCCACGACATCAAGCAGCAAGCGGTAGGCAAGTTGAAGGTCGCCGAAGCGTGAACAGAAGACGAGATCGGAACAATCAGCACCCGATACACTGAGCCCGCAGGCGACCGCCATGCGTGCAAAAGCACTCAACCGTCGCCGGTGTCCGGCCGGAATAATACTCTCGTCCGCACAAGCGCCAAAACGCTGCGCTTCACTATCAGGTGTTTCAAATGTAACAGCTGCCCAAGACTCAACATAGACCGCAACGAGCGGCACATTGTTCACTTGGCAAGCTTTACAACATCGCCAATCAACCCAACGCCGGCCACAAATGAGCCGGCATGACACTCGAACTGATCATCATGCGAAACTTCTTTCTTCTTATAGTAGCTTCTGATGTTGATAACCGCGTTGCCACCCTCTTTGAACGCGCGCTCTTGCAAGCTCTTAACCGCCGCCAGCGCCACCCAATTGCAAGCCTCCTGATCGGACTTACCAAAGCTGTTGGTTTTCCTGTTGGTCGGATATGTACCCAGTTCCTTCAAGACCTTCGGATGGGGTGTATTCCCGAAATACATGGCAATCTCTTTATCAGCTCCAGGCATACTCAGAACACCCGATACCGGATATAATTGAGTTTCATTGCGGGCGAGCGCCCCCTGCGCTCCAACCAAAATCAGCGCGGCCCCGAGGGTGGCCGCTTTAGCGAAAGAAGAAATCATTTTGTATGTCAACATTTTGCAAAACCCCCATTTTTATCCCGAAGAATTGACCACCTGAATAGCATTGCTTCAAGCAAAAGATTTTGACACGGAGGGATAGATTTTGAACAGTCTGCAAGTTCTTCAGACCCGTGGTTGCCCTCGATTTACCATTGTTACCTACGTTTAGCCGACGGCTGCGATTTAGGCGGTCGCGAGGCCCTTGCCCGCCCTCTCACCTCATCAGGCGTTTCCGTATTGCCCTGATTCTCTTCCTGCAATTTCAGCCAACGCAGCAACCGGCCCTCGTCCAGCTCACCTTTTTTGATCGCTCCCCGGATCGCGCAACCCGGTTCCGTCTGGTGCTTGCAGTCGGAGAATTTGCACGAGGCAGCTAGATCAATGAGATCCGCAAATATCACGTCGATACCTTCTGCATTTTCACTCATTGTCAGAGAGCGCATGCCGGGCGTGTCGATGAGCCAACCTCCCGCATGGGTCAGGCGGAGGCTGCGTGCTGTGGTTGTATGCCGACCCTTTGAATCGCTCTCGCGAATCCCCTGCGTAGCAGATTCGATTCCCGTCAGCCCGTTCATGATCGTCGATTTTCCGACGCCGGACGATCCGACCAGCGCTGCCGTCCGGCCCAACCCGACCCATGGCGACAATTGCGCAAGTGATGCGCCATCACGCGCATTCACGACAATCACTTTCAAATTTGGCAACAGATTTTCAGCACGATGCCGATATGTGTTCGCATCCTCCGCCATGTCGGCTTTTGTCAGCACAAGCACAGGTTCAATCTCGCTGCTGATTGCAAGCGCCAGATAGCGCTCCAGCCGCGCGGGATTGAAATCGTCATTGCAAGAAGAGACGATGAGCAAGGCGTCCACATTGGCGGCGATTAACTGGTGCCGGTGACCGGACGCAACCGTGCGTCGACGCAACACATTGCGCCGCTCTAATGCAGCGACGACGCGGCTTTCGACAGGATCACTCAACACCCAGTCGCCCACCGCGAGATCGCCGGAACGAATTTCCATCGGCAAATCAAGTTCAACATCACCGTCAACAGTCTTGGCCTCGACACGGGCACGGTGGACATCACTGATGCGCGCAGGCGGCGTCATCAAAATCGCGTCCGCCTCAAGTTGTGATGCGAAATGCTCCGACCAACCGAGTGCGTCGAGCGTGACGGGGCTCATTGACTTGCGCGCTTCATCACGCCACCCAATCTTCTGTATCAACAGTGGCCTGCATCGCAGGAGGATAGCGCCCGCCCGCAACAGTGCGTTCGTTCACCAGTTCATCGACTTTGGCAATAATTTCAGACGACAGGTTCACGGCCGCCGCACCCGCATTTTCGGACATGTGCTTGGGCCTCGATGTGCCGGGGATCGGTACAATGATCGGGTCTTTGTGCAACAGCCAAGCAAGGCAGAGTTGCGCACGTGTGCATCCCGCTTCCTGCGCCAGCGCAGTGAACGCCTCAAGCAGCTTGAGATTGCTTGCAAATGCGTCCCCCAGAAAACGCGGCATGCCCTTGCGGAAATCGCCGGGGCCGAATTTTTCGGGGTCACTCGCGCCACCTGCTAGAAAACCACGCGCCACAGGGCTGAAAGCAATAAAGGCCACACCCAGTTCACGGCAGGCATCCAGCACTGCGATTTCAGGATTTCGCGTCCAGGGCGAATACTCCGTCTGCAAGGCGGCGATGGGATGCACAGCATGCGCCTTGCGCAGGGTGACCGCCCCCACTTCCGACAGACCGATGCTGCGGATTTTTCCCGCCTTCACCAGATCCGCCAAAGCCCCGACGCTTTCCTCGATCGGCACGCGCTTATCCCAGCGGTGCAAATAATAGAGATCGATCACATCAACACCAAGCCGCGCCAGGCTTTCGTCGCATGTCTGCTTGAGCCGCTCGGGCGACCCATTGAGCTCGCGTTCCTCCCCCCGCGTCATGCCGCATTTTGAGGCAAGCACAATCTGGTCGCGGTGAGGTTTCAACACCTCGCCGACAAGACGCTCGTTATGGCCGAGACCATAGACAGCGGCTGTATCGAAAAATGTGTGCCCCGCATTGATCGCACCGAGCAAGACACGTTCGGCTTGTTCGCGCGACGGCGGCGGTCCGTAGGAATGAGACAGGCTCATGCAGCCAAGCCCGATAGCAGACACTTCAAACGGCCCGACGCGACGTGTTTCCATGGGCGGAATTCCTTCAAAGCAATGATGCGGTCCGGCAATGTAGCCGGAGTTAATGATGAGTGCGAAACAATGCGTTCGCTTTAGGACCAGCCGCCCGAAACAGACAAAACTTGCCCCGTCACAAACCGTGCATCAGCCAGTGCGAAGAACTCAACCGCGGCCGCTGCCTCGCCCGGCTCTCCAAAGCGCCGCACGGGCACGCGCGAGAGAATTTTGCTGCGCACCGCCGGTTGCGAAATAAGTGCCTGAGGGAAGTAGGCTTCCGTCTCGATGTAATTGGGCGCGACCGCATTGACCGAAACGCCCGCCGCTCCAAGCTCAATGGCGAGAGACCGGACGGAGCCGTTGAGAGCAGCGCGTGCGGACGCATAAGCCGTGAAATTCGGGATACCGCCAACGGGCCCTGCCGAAGTAACAAAGACGATCCGTCCGTATTGACGCGCTTTCATGCCTTCGACAAGCAGGGACATATAGGCAAGCGGCTCGATGACAAGTTTCTCAAAATACGGTCGCGTCACCTCTTCACTAAGCCCGCCCGCTGTCGTTCTATTGGCCGGATGAACACCACCAGTGCACAAAACATCAATCGCAGCCTCATGACCGAGCGCGCGGGCAACCGTCTCCGCAGGCGTTGTCTGTGCGACAGGTGTGACGCCGGGGTGCGCGGTCGCATATGCGGAAGCGACCCCCGCGTCGGCAAATAACGGGTCGGCGGCCAGCACCTTTGCGCCACGATCCCTGAACATGCTCACCAGCGCCGGGCCAATGAAAGCTTCAACGTCAGTAAGCAAAACGACTGGGGTCTGCTGCGTCATTTCTCTGTTCCCTATTTTCCGGAGGACAGTTGAAGCCCGACCGATGTTTTGTCGTTTTTAGCTGGTTTTCCGCAGGAAATATGCCCGCTGCGGCGAATAAACCACGATTGCCGCCTAAATCAATTTTTGCGAATAATTCGCATTGCATGCTCCACAACGCTCATGCTAATGAGAGTCATTCTTATTAACAATCAAACAGGAGGGTTGGGCGACGAATGAACGCGCATCGCGAACGACCGCTTCAGGCCAAAGGCGCGACACCCGCCAGTCCGGTTTCGGTATCAAGCGCCACACTCTTCGACGGCAAGCGCGAGATCATCATCGAGCACGGAGCTGAGCGCTACAGACTTCAGATCACCGCCAGCAACAAGCTGATCCTGATCAAATAAACGCAGGTAACTGCGGTATCAAATCTACCGACGGCAACCAAGCCAGCCACGCCGTTTCGCAGCTCACGCGAAACGTCAGCCAGCCAGGAATGCACATTTCAACGCATCTCTTAGGACTGGAACATGGCAGGCAACAAGACTTCACTACTCCTCATGATGGCAACATCACTGATCGCCCTCTCGACAGTGCAGGCGGCAGAGCCCGCAGCCAAGGTCGAAGACACCAAAGAAAAACCGGCCGTGACCGCCACGCAACTTGATGCCGTGACGACAACCGCGACACGAAACGCGCAATCGCTGAACGAAATTCCGGGGACCGTCTCTGTGATCGATAGCGAGACGCTCGAACGCAACAACGCCAGAAACCCGCGTGACGCCATTAAATACGAACCGGGCGTCTCGGTCGGCAATCAGCCGCTGCGCGGCGGCGGCACGAATTACACAATCCGCGGCATCAACAACAACCGCGTCCTGTTGCTTATGGACGGACAGGGCGTGCCGGATTTTCCGGAGTCAAATGCTGGCCCCGGCACCTACACGCGTGACTTCGTTGACCTTGAAAACGTCAAGCAGATCGAAATCATCCGTGGTCCGGCGTCTGCCCTGTACGGCAGCGACGCACTCGGCGGCATTGTGTCCTACATTTCCAAAGACCCCGAAGACTATCTCGATCTCGTAGGCAAGGATTGGTTCGGCAGCATTAAAGGTGCTTATTCGAGTGCCGACAAAAGCTTCTCTGAAACAGCAACCGGCGCCATGCGGGCAGGCAATGTCGAAGCGCTTGCCATTTTCACCCGCCGCGACGGTGAGGAAACCGAACCCAAAGGTTCGGTGACCACGGGCAACGGCGTCAAAGTCAATCCGCAGGATTATTACTCCAACAATTTCCTCGGCAAACTTGTGTTTCGTCCCACCACAACAGACATCATCAAGCTGACCGGCGAATATTCCGAAAAACAGCTCGACACAAATATGCTGACGGATCTCAGCGTCGCGCCCTCAACAACAGTCGTTGACTCAAAAGCCCGCGACAACACAGAGCGCGTCCGCGTCACCGTCGATTACACACATGACGCCCCGATCGGCTTCATCGACCGCACGCAGATCAAGGCGTTCTACACGACACTCGACCGCGCGGAGCACACCGAACAATTGCGCAGCGCCGGTACGACATTGCGCGTGTCGGATTTCGGTTTCTATCAAGACATCTTCGGGGCCGACGCGCAGTTCAACACAACACGCAACCTGTTCGGCGTGCCTAATGCCTTCACCTATGGCATCAGCGGCGAATTCACCACCACCGAACGTCCGCGCTACCGCTATCAAACGACAGGTGGCATCACAACTACGGTGATTTCAGGCGAAACCTTCCCGAACAAGACCTTTCCCGACAATGACACAACCAAAGCCGGTATCTATGTGCAGGACGAAATCACCATTGATCGCCTGACGCTCGTGCCCGCGCTGCGCGTCAACTATTACAACATGAAGCCGAAACCCGATCAGATGTTCCTGAACTCGGGTGGGGCCATCGTCAGCGAAATGACCGAGACGCCTGTGTCGCCCAAACTCGGCGTCACCTATGCCTTCACCGAAGAATACACCGGCTTTGCACAATATGCCCACGGCTTCCGGGTGCCGCCCTATGACAGCGCCAATCAGGCCTTCGCCAATGCGGCCTTCGGCTATGAAATCATCGTCAATCCGGACCTCAAGCCGGAAACAAGCGATGGTGTTGAAGCGGGCTTTCGTGGAAAATTCGCCGACGGCAGCAGCTTCTCGACCTCGGTCTTCTATAATCAGTATCAGGACTTCATCGACGCCCCGCTCGTTTGCGAAGGCACAATTTTCGGCGGTGCCGGACCCTGCTTCCTGAGCCAGTACCAGTACACGAACCTTCCCAACGTACACATCTACGGCGCTGAAGCCCGTGGTGACTATCGCTTCCTGCCCAACTGGGCGCTCCTCGGCAGCCTTGCCTATGCCTATGGCGAAGACGAAAGCACAAAAGCCGCTATCGACAGCGTCGATCCCCTGAAACTCGTCGCCGGCCTGCGCTACACGACAGAGAACTGGGGCACGGAACTCACCATGACGCACGCCTGGCAGCACAGCCGCGTCAGCAACGCGACCTACTTCAAGGCACCAGAATACACCACGTTTGATCTGACGGCCTATGTCGAAGTCATGCCGACCTTCACGATCAACGCAGGCGTCTTCAACCTGACCGACGAAAAATATTTCGTCTCACAGGATGTGATGTCGCAAGCCTCCGCC
>TARA_R110000868_G_scaffold378658_5_pt1 | contig 13910 bp, 8 predicted proteins | sample TARA_R110000868 | Tara Oceans TARA_R110000868 (sample SAMEA4397489) | marine metagenome | biome: Polar Biome; feature: [SRF] surface water layer (ENVO:00010504); material: water (ENVO:00002006), including particulate matter (ENVO:01000060) such as... | depth 5 m | reverse complement strand
TTCTGCTTTAGTAGGTTTTAATGAATTTACTCTTGACTTCATCAAACCATTCGGCACAATTTTTATCACCCTTCTGAAACTAATTGCAGTACCGCTAGTTCTGGTTTCTTTGGTAGCTGGAGTTACCAGTTTAAATGATACAGCTTCACTTTCTAGGATGGGGGGGAAAACTGTACTGATTTACTTAATTACTACTGTATTTGCAATTTCAATAGGGTTGGTGGCAGTAAATGTAATCAAACCTGGAAAAGCATTACCTGAAGCTACAAAAATTGAGCTTCAAGAAACCTATAAAGACAATATCGGGGATAAAGAAGAAGGCGCCGCTAAAATTAAGGAGCGCAGGCCGTTAGATTTTCTGGTTGAGATTGTACCAGATAATTTTTTTGCTTCGGCTAGTAAAAATGCAAATATGCTTCAAGTAGTGTTTGTTGCAATCCTATTAGGTATTGGAATTATAAAAGTGGGGGGTAAAGCAGGTGAAACACTAATTAGCGTATTTGATGCATTTAATGACGTCATCATTAAAATTGTGGACATAATTATGCAATTAGCTCCATATGGTGTGTTTGCACTTATGGCTTCCTTAATTGTCGATTTAGCTGGGGATGATTTAGGAAAAGCCTGGGGTTTACTGCAAGCATTAGGTTGGTATTGTTTAACAGTTGTTATCGCATTACTTCTGCACGTTTTCTTAGTATATAGCTCAATGTTTAAGATTTTTAGTGACATGAAATTGAGAGAATTTTTTAGTGCAATTCAACCGGCGATGTTACTTGGTTTTAGTACAAGCTCAAGCTCGGCAACATTACCTGTTACTATGGAAAGAGTTGAAAAGAATTTAGGGGTAGATGAAGAGGTTGCGAGTTTTGTACTACCAATTGGTGCTACCATTAATATGGATGGAACAAGTTTATACCAAGCAGTTGCTGCTGTTTTCATTGCACAGGCATTAGGTATGGATTTAACCATAGCTCAACAACTTACTATTGTGCTAACAGCAACATTGGCATCGATTGGTGCAGCAGGAGTTCCAGGTGCGGGAATTGTGATGTTGGTCGTAGTTCTTCAAGCTATTCAAGTACCAGTAGCAGGTATTGCGCTAATTCTTGGAGTGGATCGTATTTTGGATATGTGTAGAACTACTGTAAATATTACAGGAGATGCAGCAGTTTCGTATACTGTAGCAGCACTTGAGGGTAAATTACACAAGCCTGAACTGGAAGATTAAATTTCTATGAAAACTAAAGTTTAATGTGTCTTTTAGGTACGAAATCAGTTTATTGAGTAGTTGTTTTAACACAAAATCGCTTATGGTTCTAGAGCTACTATCAAGAGTATTATATAGCAATCGACATATCGCCTTTTTTCTGCTCATTTTTTTTAGTAGTAGCTCTGCATTTTCTCAATCAGTGTTATTGCCTGCAGATATTGTAGTGGTTTCGGTAAATTCTTCTGGAGACTCTTTTGATTTCATACCCTTGGTACCTCTTAAGGTTGGAACAACGGTCTGGTTTTCTAATGGAGTTTGGAATTCTGATTCACTACAAATAAAAGGGAATGAGGTTGAATTAGTAATATTAGAGGAAATTGAAGCTGGAACCAATATTCATGTAAATAAAATAAAAGATCCTAGAGTTCAAGTTAACGGGAATTTGGATTTTGTTGGAAATGGTGATCGGCTTTTTGTCTTCCAGAAAGATGAGGGAGCAACTCGGGTTATTTTTGGTATTGGTTGGGGTAACCCTGATATCTGGAATCCTCAAACTTCGAATGGATCAGAAGTTCCTAGAAGTATTTCCAAAAAGAATAATTCGCTAATTCAACTTGGAATACAAGAAAACTATCAATACTACTTAAGAAATGGAGCAAGTGGAACTCCCTCGATGTTAGCAGACTTTGTTGCAGACCCGGCAAAATGGAAAGGAAAAAATGACGTTGCTTTTCAAAGTTTTGGAACCACATTTAGAATTTTAAGACCACCAGTAGTTCTTTTTAATGAAAGCATTTCAACTACTCTTGAAGGTGAAGGTATTCTATTAAATGTTGCTATTTATGAACATGATGGATCTCGTTTAACTGTAGATGCTGTCTTTAATACGTTTAATAGTCTTGCAGATACAAATGACATTAAAAATTTTAATAAGCATACTTTTAATTTCACTGGATTAATTGGAGATGCGGTTTATGCGATTGAGATTCCAATTGAAGAAGACAAGACTTTTGAGGGTACGGAAAATGCTTTTTTTGAACTTCAAAATCTATCGAAAGGTTCATATGGGGATTTTGTTAACCACGTTTCTTTCATTCAAGACAACGAATTGCCATCGGTATTAATCTCATCAATCGAATATTCTGGAGACCCAAATGCAGACTATATAGAAATTCAAAACAATGAACGGATTGATGTAGATATTTCTGGTTGGCAATTAGTAAGTAGAAATTTAATACACGAGTTTAAGTATGGAACTAATATCCCTGCTTTTCAATCATTAAGAGTGTTACATCCTAAAGTGAGAACTGAAGTATTTGAAAAGGAATCTTGGTTAACCAGAAATACTGGAACACTAGATTTGAAAGCTCCAACTGGAGAGAAGGTTTCAAATTTAAAATATCGTCTTCAAATTGATAGAGATGATGAGGTTAATAAAAGAGAAGTAAGCTCTACTGAATTATCCGAATCAACAATGATACCCCCCGAGACTTCCGTTAGTACAACTACTAGTAGAAATGAAGTTAAAACGGAAAATATTGCTCATCGAGATGGTTGGTATGTAATTACAGAAGATATCAATGAAGAAAATTTAGTAGATAAAGAAACTTTTCAATGGAATGAAAAAGCAAAATCTTTTCAGAAATTTGATGAGCTATCAGAAATAGCACCAAGCGATAAGCCAAGAGTTGTATACTTAACAAAAGAACAATTAACCCAGATTTATAATACTGAGGATAGCACCTCAAACACCTCCATAGAATTAAATGAGTTTGTAGAAGAAGAGTTTACATTTTCTATTTCAGCAACCGATATAGATGAGAATGGGGTAATTAATGGTTCTGAAGGATTTAATTTCCTAAGAAATACAACCAACAACCCAATTGTTGTAGACGAGTTTTTGAATGCTATTAATTCAAACCTTTTTGAAGGAGCTATTTATCCATATGTGTATTTATGGAATAATGACGGAAATGGTTGGATGACATCCTCAATATTATCAGAAAAAGACCTAATACCAGCCAATAGCTCTTTTTGGGTTCGAGCAGATTCAATATTTGACTCTGCTGATTTAAGCATACCTATATCTCCATACTTCGATTTAGAGATTGAGGAAACAAAAGAAGAATTAAGTGAAGCCGAATCTAGTATTGGGATATCAATTAGTTCCAAAGAATTGACTAGAAATATATCATTCGATTTTTATAGTAACGACGAAGAGCTAAATAGAGATATAATTTCTCCTGAATTAGAAGATGAGTTAAGGATAATCTCCTCTAAATATCTTTTCTTTGGAGCAGGTACTGGTTTAAATTGGAATTCGAAAATTAATCTCGAAATCATTGAAGACCAAAAAATGATATTCCCTTTAGCATTTAAATCATCAGAGCTGGGATCAATGACTTTAGAGATTTCAAAATGGGCAAATATTCCAGCAGATTGGAAGATTTTTATAGAAGATTTGGAGCTTGAAAAAAAGTATGAAATCAGCCAAAACTGGACTTTTAAATTTGAATATTTAGTTATAGAAAATAAGGATAGTGAGACAGAACAAGTTTTCTCAGTATCCATGAATGAGTCGGTTGAATTGGGAAATCATCGATTTAACTTAATAATTATTCCACCAGGAGTTGAAGAACTAGAATTAATAGCACCAGAAGAAATTTCATTGGGGCAAAATTATCCGAATCCATTTAATCCAACTACAACCATTGCTTTTTATTTACCAGAAGCCGTGCCAGTTAAACTCTCTGTATTCAATGTGGTTGGGCAACCTGTAGCAGTTTTAACAGAAGGTACACTTAGTCCTGGAGATCATGAATTTGAATGGGATGCTTCTGGCTTACCAAGTGGAATGTATATTTACCAACTTGAAGTTGGGAATAAGATTTTGACTCAAAAAATGACATTAGTTAAATAATATTTAAACTCTAATAATTAATAAAAGGCTTCACTTTTACACTATGCAATCAAAAAAAATTCAAGGGATAGATGTTCCTGAAATAGGTCTGGGTACTTATGGACTAATTGGGAGAACAGGAGAACAAGTAATCAAAATGGCGTTAAATATGGGCTATCGCCATATCGACACCGCACAAGATTATAAGAATGAACGAGAAGTAGGTAATGCTATCAAGCAATCTCATATTAAAAGGGATGAACTCTTCATTACAACTAAAATTGATCGCACCCACCTTGAACCTGAAAAACTCTTAAAAACGGCAGAACAATCGTTATTGGATTTGGATATTCCTTACGTCGATTTACTATTAATCCATTGGCCAAATCCTGAAGTAGAAATTGAAAAGACAATTGAAGCAATGCTTTCTTTCAGAGATCAAGGAAAAGCATTGAACATTGGAGTAAGCAATTTTCCAATGAAGTTATTGAAGGAAGTTAACGAAGAACTTGCCGCCCCAATATTTTGTAATCAGGTAGAATATCACCCATTATTGGGTCAATTTGATTTATTGGATTATGCAGCTGATCAGGATTTAATGGTTACTGCCTACAGTCCGCTAGGTCAGGGTAAATTAATTACCAATCCTCTACTTACTGAAATTGGTGAGAAATATGGGAAAACAGCTGCTCAGATTTCACTTCGTTGGTTAATAGAGCAAGAGCAAGTTGTAACGATACCAAAGGCATCGTCTAAAGAACATTTAGAATCTAATATGGATATTTATGATTTCGAGCTTGAAGACGAGGACTTTTATGCGATTGATGATCTTGATAAATCATATAGAATCATAAACCCAGATTTTGCCCCTGAATGGGACTAATTTAATTCACGACTAACTTCTGCTAGGGCTACAGTTTTACCATCTTGGTTAGATAGTTGAAGCTTTAGTGAACCAGCAGTTCCAATCTCTTTACAAGAAGAAATTACATCTCCTTCAAGACCTTCGTGTAGATAAACGATATCAAAGGATGTTATCGATGTTGTTTCTTCCAGAGGAAGACTTTCTAACATCCAGTCGATATAGGTAGCATTATTCACATGTAAATTCATGTCTAAGTCAGATCTTCGAACTGTAAAGGAAATATCATTTTCTACATTGGAAATAGCTGACATTCTATTCGATTTGACTTCGAGTACATGTTCCCTTTTCGAAAGTCGTGTATTGAGTATTTCTTGAGTCATTCGGATTGGTCGACGTGTTTTTAAATTCAGCATCATCCAATAACTAAGGCAGCATCCAAGTTCAATTCCTTGTTTGTCTAATATTCTGTAATTGCGGTAAGCTCGAAGTGCATCTCCAGCGGCAGGCCAAGTTTCAATGGTAATAGTATCGCGCCATTTTGGGAATGAATCTATTTTGATATCCATCCTGTGTAGAACCCATGTTCTATCATTTTCGTGAAGATCGGTAATATCGAAATTCAAATCTTTAGCGTTGTTACCAGCTACTTCTTGGAAGAAAGAGCAAATAGATTTTAGTGTTACCTTACCGTTAATATCTACTTCGCTTGCCCTAATAATAAATTTCTCTGAATGGAAAGTATTTGTTTCTGACATTAATGATTTTTTGATCGAATATAGAGGTTCAACAAGAGGTATGAAACTGGGTATAAATATTTGTTAATTCAGTTATGGGTGAAAAGCTCAAAAATAAATACCGGATTAAATCAAATAGAGCCGATTGGTGGGATTATCGAAATGCGGGAGGCTATTTTATTACGATTTGTACGAAAAACCGATTCTATTATTTTGGGGAGATAAAGAACGGTGAGATGAATCTGTCTGAGGTTGGTAAAGTTGTTGAGGAAGAATGGCAAAAAACACTTATCGTAAGAAAAGACATGAATTTATTGTTGGAAGAATTCATTGTTATGCCCAACCATTTTCATGGGATAATAGTCATTGGCGAAAATGCTTTCAACCAAAAAAATAGTTAAGAGGCGATGCATCGCGTCTCAACTGAAGCTAAAAATTCATTCGAATCACAAGCAAAAAACTTAGCATCTATTATTAGAGGCTTTAAGTCATCTGTAACCATGAAGGCAAGAAAAATTGATCCTAAATTTGCTTGGCAAGCTAATTACCATGACCGTATAATTAGGGATTATGCTGAATATGAAAGGATTGCCAAATATATCATCAACAATCCTTTAAAATGGAGTTTAGACAGTTTCTGCAAAAGTTGAAAAATTTAAACTCTAGACATAATCCCAATTCGACCTGCCCAGATTTTTATATCGTCTAAAATGATATAAATGGATGGAAGAACAACAAGAGTTACAACGGTTGAGAAAGTTAACCCCCCAACAATTGCACGTGCCATTGGAAAGTAGGGAGGACCATCTCCACCGATTTGGGTAGTTCCTATACAAAGAGGAATCAAACCAAGAACAGTAGTTCCAGCAGTCATTAGAATTGGTCGCATTCGATCTTTACCACCTTGAATAACAGCTTCTCTTCGACTATAACCTTCACCACGCAAGTGAAGAATATGATCGATTAAAACAATTCCGTTGTTAACTACAATTCCCATCAGAATAAGAATTCCGATAATTGCCATGAGGTCAAATGTTGTTCCTGTAATAAAGAAGAACCAAAAAATTCCTACGATTCCGTAAAGAATACAAGTAAGAATACTTGTTGGGTAAATCAGAGATTCGAATAAAGCAGCCATTACTAGGTAGATCAAGAAGAAAGCGATGGCTAGGTTAAAAAGCATAACGTTCATAGCTTCCGAGTCATTATCAAAACTGCGACCATAACTCCATTGATATCCAGCAGGATAAATGATTTGATCCATCACCTTTGATATCATAGGTCTTGCGTCATCCATTGTAATTCCATCTAAATTAACGCTAATTCCTAAAGAGGTTTTTCTATTCTCTCTAAAAATTCTACCTGGACCTTGAGATTGTTCATAGTTTGCGAGAGTAGCCAGCTTTACAGTTTGATTTGGACTTACTGCTATCGGTAATTCCATTAAATCATTAATCGATTGACGATCAGAATTTTGTAAAGCAAGAACTACATCGATTTCTGATTGAGTACCTCTAATTCTTCGTAACGTCTGTCCACGAACGGTACTAGAAACGGCTCTTGCAACGTCGGAAGATGTAAGCCCAAAACTTCGTGCTCGCTCATGGTCTATAGTAAGTTGAACTTCATCTTTTCCTATTTCTGCATCTGATTTGACATCTGATAATCCGTCAATTTGGTTCATTCTCCATTCAACTTGTTCGGCTAAGCCTTCTAAAACATCCATAGACTCGCCTTGAACATAAACTCTAAGTCGTTCTCCATTATCTCTGCTTCTAAATTCGAAAGCAGGATCGCCAATAGCTACGACAGGAAGATTTTCTTCAATTTCTTTTTTAATGAGTTCAACGGACTTAACCGCTTCATCATCGCCAACTAGAATTATTGTTGAGTTTGCAAATTCTGCTTGGTAGTAAGTATAGACTGATTCTATTTCAAATTTTTCTTTATTGTCATATAAATAGTCTTCTATCCTATCCACATCTTGTTTAATTCGATCGAGTGTGTATGACCCATTAAGATTATATGTAAGTCCCAATTCTCGTTGTTCTGTTCGGGGAAACATATCAACGTTTACAGATGTAATTGGGATAATGACACTAAAGAAAAGAGCTATAATTCCGATTGTAGAAACCCATCTTCGGTCTATAAACCATCCCAAAAAAGCAGCATATTTTTCAGATAAAGAGTCAATAATGGTTCTTTTTCGTTTCTCTGGAGCTTTAATTTTTGAAGTTAGAAGAGGTATTACGGTTAATGAAATAAGGAGGGACGCTATCAAGGAAATAATGATAGGCATTCCTATGTAATACATATAAGGTTTGATGAAGCTTTCATTCACAATATTTGGTAGGAAAACTACAATAGATGTTAAAGTACCAGCAGTTACCGCAATACCTACTTCCCGCGCTCCAATTACAGCCGCCTTCGAAGCTTCAACACCTTTACGTTGATACCTGTGAATATTTTCTGTTACAACAACCGCATTATCAACGAGCATTCCTACCGCTAACATTAAGCCCATCATGGAAAGAATATTTAAAGAAATATCGAGGAAATAGAAGAAACCGAGAGTCACAATCAATGAGAAAGGAACCGCAGTTGCAACAATCATAGTAGTTCCAAATTGACGAAGAAAGAAAAAAAGCATAAAGATTGATAAGCCAGCTCCAAGTATTCCTGATTTAAATAATTCGCTTAAAGAACTTAATATTCCTTCAGCTTGATTATTCATTTCATAAATCGTGATACCTTGCATTTCTGGTAGCTTATTTATCTCTTGAATTTCTTCTAATACCAAATCTACCATGGCAACTGTATTAGCAGTAGATTCTTTAACTACGTCTAATCCAACAGCAAATTTTTTATCTAGATGTCGAGCTTCGGTAAGTTTAGGTTCTATATATTTTACTTCAGCTATGTCGCGTACACGTAGGTTATTTTCGCCGATAATCAGTTCTTCAATATCTTCAACACCTGTAAGCTCTCCCATTGGTCGAACATTATATCGAAGTCCATTATCGGTGATTTTACCTGCACTAGTAGAGAAATTAGCTCTACTTAATGTTGCCGTAAGTTGATTTAAGTCTACATTGTAGCTAAGAATACGATCTGTAATAAGTTCTATACGTATTTCTTTTTTTTGAACACCATAAAGGGTTACTTGACCAACACCTTCTATTCGTTCAATTCGTTGTTTTAAATTTCGGTTCAATAAATCATAAGCATCTTTTAGATCACGATTACTCGAAATTCGAAGTTGTAGAGTGTTACCTCCGCCATCCTGAAATTTGAAAATATTGTAATACTCAAAATCATCTGGGAGCTGACTTCGGACACTTTCGATTTTTTCTTTTATTTCAATAGCTTTTAGGTTTATATCAGCACCTTGTTTAAAGATCACCTGAATTCCACCGTTATTCTCTCCTGCATTAGAATTTAGCCTCTCAAGTCCACTTATTGTAGCGAGAGCTTCCTCCATAGGGCGTATTACTTGTTCCTCAATTTCTTCAGGAGAAGCATTGGGATAAGGTACTTGTACAAAAGCTCCTGGAAAACTGATATCAGGAAAATACTCAAGGGGTACTAATTTTGTAGCAATAAAACCAACAACTACCAAGCTTACGAAAACCATCATAGTAGTAATGGGTCGTTTTACAGAGAGTTCAGTTAAGCTCATATCAACCCTCTGTAGTTTCTGGTTCTAAATTATACACTTTATGGTCTAAAATGGAATACATAACCGGAATTACAACTAATGTCAGTAGAGTTGAGACCAATAATCCCCCTATTACTGTTACTCCCATGGGAGCTCGTAATTCGGCTCCATCTCCAAAACCAATTGCTAAAGGTAATAAGCCAAGTGTTGTAGTAAGGGTGGTCATCAAAATTGGACGAAGTCTAGATTTGGCTCCTTCCATAATTGCTTCCAGTTTGTCCATACCTTTTTCGCGTAGTTGATTTATCAAATCAATAAGCACGATTGCGTTATTTACTACAATCCCAGCCAATAAAATCAACCCAATAAAAACTACAACGCTTATAGTTGTTCCTGTAAGAAAAAGAGCGAGCACAGCACCAATCAATGCCAGAGGAATTGTAAAGAGGATTATAAATGGATGAAGTAAAGACTCAAACTGAGAAGCCATTACTAAATACACTAAGAAAATAGCTAAGGAAAGTGCAAACAATAAAGATTGGAATGAATTAGACATTTCCTCGTTTTGCCCTGCAACTCGTGCATAAATTCCTATTGGAGCAGTTGTATTATCAATAATAGTTTGAACTGCAGTAGCTGCCTCACCAAGATCGCCATAATTTAAATTTGCCGAAATTACAGCTACCCGTTGTTGAGATGATCTTCGAATCTCGCTCGGACCATTTGCTATTTTAATTTCAGCAATTGCGCTAAGAGGAATAGGACGGTCACTTCCTGGATTTATAATAATTTGTTGAATTTCTTCTGCAGAAGATCGGTCTTGTTGGCGAGCTCGAACCAGTACATCAATTTTACGATCTCTCCAAGAATAACGAGTAGCTACATCTCCACGTACATTACTTACAACACGATCAGCGACTTCATGAACTTGAAGTCCAAGTGCAGCTGCTCGATCGCGATCAAATAGAATTTGTATTTCAGGACTACCGATTTCCATTGAATTTTTGATGTCGGCAAAACGATTATTCGCGTCCATCTTTCTAGTAATTTCATCACTCAAAGATTTGAGCTTATCTAAATCAAAGCCACTAATTTCAACTTCAACTGGAGTAGAAAAACTAAACAGAGATGGGCGAGAGAATTTATACTGTAAACCAGGTATTTGAGATAAAGAACTACGCATTGCGTTCATGGTATTCTCCTCATTATTAGCACTAGTTCCAGATGCGAGAAGAACATTAAGTTCCCCCCAGTTTTCTCCACCTTCATCTGGGTTAGCGTCAATTTTGTTGCCAGTCCCAGCAACTGCAAAAGTAGAACGAACGCCACTTCTATCACGAGTAGCATCTTGTACTTTTCTTAGTGCATTATCAGTTTCTTCAATAGGAGTACCGGGTGGAAGTTTAAACTCAACGGCAAACTCACCTTGTGATAGTTGAGGTATAAGTTCAATTCCGATTTTTGGGATCAAAGCTAGTGACCCACCAAAAGTTCCGAAAGCAATTAAAAGTACAATAGTACGATGATTTAAAGCACTAGTAAGTAAGAGTTTGTATACATTTTCAACAGCTGTATAGAACTTATCAAACAAGTATAAAGGGATGAAAAACAGTTTGCTAAAGACCCAAGCAATTCCGGCAATGATGAACCGAATACCTTTAGTGATAAGAGAAGGGATAGTGTAAAATAAGAAAAGACGTAATGCTCGAAGCATTCTACCAAAGCCCGTTCGTGGTTCTTTTAAGCTAAGCGGAGCATGCTCTTTTTTAGTTGAGCTTATCGAGGACATCATAGGTATTAAAGTAACCGCTACAACCAATGAAGCTAATAAAGAAAAAGTAACCGTTAATGCTTGGTCTCTAAAAAGTTGACCAGCAATTCCATCCACAAAAACGAGAGGGAAGAAAACTGCAACGGTAGTAAGAGTAGAAGCTATAACGGCAGTTCCTACTTCTCCAGCACCATCTTGAGCCGCTTGAAGTACTCCTTTTCCCATGGCTTTATGTCGTGCTATATTTTCAAGAACAACAATGGAATTATCCACAAGCATACCTATACCTAACGCAATTCCCCCCAAACTCATAATGTTTAGAGTGATGTCATTTCCATACATTAAATTGAAAGTTGCGATAATGGAAACCGGAATTGAAATTGAAATAATAACTGTACTCCAGAAATCACGAAGGAAGAAAAAGAGGACAAGAACGGCCAAAATACCTCCTATGATGCCGGCATTCTTAACCTCATTTACTGCTGAAGAAATAAAGATTGATTGATCGTATACTTTTTCAAGTTTCATTCCCTCAGGAAGCGTTCCTCGAATTCTGTTAATACGTTCTTCAACCACCTCTGCAACAGCCACGGTATTTCCATCACCTTCTTTATAAACGGCAATTTCTACGGCTTCCATGCCATCAAGCCTAGTTATGGCTTCTCGTTCTTTATAAGCTTGAACAACTTCGGCAACATCTTTTAAATAAATAGTATTGTCATTTGCCGTAGATACAATCACATTTCGAATTTGATCTATATCTTTAAACTCATTCAGTGTTCTTACTAAATATTGTTGAGTTCCTTCTTCGAGTCGCCCACCAGATAGGTTTACATTTTCAGCACTTAAAATAGAAGTTACGGTTTGAATAGGAATTTTTAGATAAGCTAGGCGCTGTTGATCGATATTAACCTGGATCTCTTCCTCTAGTCCGCCGCTTATTTTTACAGAAGCTACTCCATCAGATGATTCGAGATTTTTTTTCAGGAGCTCTTCGCCAATAATTCGAAGTTGCTTTAGCCGAACAATTGCATCCTGATCGTCTGTACTTTCTACTGATGCATAATCTACTTTAACATCATCTTCTTCCGTTTTTGGGTTAGAAGTATCAAAGTAGAGTGCGTACCTCATTACAGGGTCTAACGTGGGATCAAACCTTAGCGTAACAGGCTTTTTAGCTTGAAGTGGAAGCTGAATAGCATCAAGTTTAGAAATTACATCTAAATTAGCGAAATCCATTTCTGTTCCCCATGCAAATTCAAGAACTACGTCAGACTGTCCAGTTCGGGAAATCGATCTTACTTTTTTTACCCCTTTAACAACACCAACTGCTTCTTCTATTGGTTTAGTGATAAGGTTTTCGATCTCGATAGGAGCTGCACCTTCAAATGAAGTTCTAACTGTAAGAGTTGGATAGCTTAAATCTGGGAGAAGATTTACGTTTAACCTTCCTAAGGAAACAATTCCGAAGAGAAGAATAGCAACCGTAAACATACTTATAGTTACTTTCCTTTTGATGGAGAAATCGATCAGTTTCATAGTTGATTCTCCTTGTTGTTAAAGTCTAATAACATTTACACGTGTACTATCAGTTAAACTTCCTTGCCCTGTAGTTACTACAATTTCACCGTCTTCTAGACCATCAATAATTTCAATATTCGTTCCATTCACATATCCGGTTTTAATGATTTTTTTGAATGCCAAGGAATCTTTAATCACAAAAACAGATTGAGTCTCATCTTCAGAAATAACAGCCATTTTTGGAATCATCTTAGTATTCAATCTGGTATCGTAAACGATTTTAACACGTCCGAACATCCCTGGTCTGAGTAAGTCTTGTTCATCATCTAAATACACAGTTACCTTAAAAGTCCCTGTCAATGGATCTATGGTTGGGCTGATACGTTCAATTTTACCTGTAAATATTTTTCCGGGAATAGCGTCAGCAACTAATTCCGTTTTTTGTCCCTTTTTCATCTTAAATCGTTCGTGCTCAGGTATATACAAATTAGCTTGTATGGGATCGAAATCGGTTACTTTGAATACTTGTTGGTCTGTGCCAATCATATTTCCAACTTTAATAAAACGTTCAGAGATTACTCCACTTATTGGACTTTTAATAGAAGTATAATTGTAATTTAATTGTGCCAATTCATGCGCTGATTTCTGAGATTCATATTCATAGCGGGAATTCTCGTAAACCTCAGCACTAATTAATTTTTTATCAAAAAGCTCTTTATTTCTCTGGTACTCATTATACAAACGATCCATTGTAGCTTTGGCACGTTCACTTTCAATTCTATATTGATCATCTTCAATTTTAGCGAGGATTTGGCCTATTTTGACATAATCACCTTCTTCAACTTGAAGATTTTGAACGATGCCTCGTACTTTTGAAACAATGGTAGCTTCTTGTACAGCTTCCAGGGTTGCAGTGTTTGAGTAATATGCTGAAATATCCCCACGACTTACATCATTTACTTCAACAGGTATTATAAGTGTTGAATCTTTGTCGTCTAAGTTGTTTTTTTGATCATCTCCGTTTCCACAGGCTTGAAGAGTAAAGATGGATAAAGTGGCTGCAACTATAAAATAACCGAGTCGTTTGGTTTTCATTCCGATAATGTAGGTTGGTTTTTAAATAACGGACAGCCGTTACGTTGCCAGGGTTACAATGTTTCGGAGATGAAAATGTTTTCAGTTTTTAATCTTAGGTGTTTTTCTAAAAATAATATCCCCGTAATAGGCCTCAGTTTTACTTTTTGTGTCA
>TARA_R110000868_G_scaffold80881_3_pt1 | contig 13919 bp, 12 predicted proteins | sample TARA_R110000868 | Tara Oceans TARA_R110000868 (sample SAMEA4397489) | marine metagenome | biome: Polar Biome; feature: [SRF] surface water layer (ENVO:00010504); material: water (ENVO:00002006), including particulate matter (ENVO:01000060) such as... | depth 5 m | reverse complement strand
ACTTCATCATCCACTCCGGCATTCGCCGGCGTCCCGCACACCTCCCAAACCGGGGAGGGCCACTCAAACCTCCAGCGGCAAGCCGCGTGGAGATTTTGGTGCAGCTTCGGGGCCGTCATCACCGCCTGTGCGCCTATGTCGCAGATTCATGTTTTGATAAATATCAAGTTGCAGCGGTATCACTTTGGGGCCGGTTTTGGTCCATTCGGAGATCGAAACGGCCCGGGGCTGATCGATCATGCTGCCACAATCCCTGCTTCATCCGCTTCAGGCCGCGGGTCGTTTCCTCGCCGCCCGGCCCTGGCCGCAAGGCCCGCTCGGTCGCGCCGGGGCACGCGCCGCGGTGACAGCGATGCAGCCGGCAGGCTTGATGCTGACGGCGTCATTGCGGCGGCTGGCGAGGCGAAGACCCGATGTGTTCGAGCGTCTCGGCGCGGCGCGCCAGGCGCGCATCCTGATCTGCCCGGCGGGGCTGCCGGTGGCGTTCCTGGTCCGTCCGGACGGTGTAGGCGGCTCGGTCAGTGTCGTGAGCGCGTCAGGGGCAACGCCCTGCGAGGCGCGGATCGAGGCGCCGCTCGATCTCTTGCTGCGGCTGATGCAGGGCAGTGAGGATGGTGATGCCGCCTTCTTCGCCTCGGATCTGTGGATCGAGGGCGAGACCGCCATCGTGCTCAGCCTGCGCAATGCGATCGAGGAGGCGGAGATGACACTGACCGATCTTGTGCCGCTGCCACCCCTGTCGGCTTTGCCCCAGCTGCCGCGGCCACCTTGGCACGCAGCGATGCCGGGGAGCCGGCCATGAGCCGCGGCGCGCTCGAACTGGTCTGCCCGGCGGGCACACCATCGGCCTTGCGCGCGGCGGTCAATGCCGGCGCCGACACCGTCTATTGCGGCCTGCGCGACGAGACCAATGCGCGCAATTTCCCCGGCCTCAATTTCTCCGATACGGAACTGGCCGAGGGCATCGCCTATGCCCACCAGCGCGGCGCCAAGGTGATGGTGGCGATCAATACGTTCGCCCAGGCCGGCCGCGTTGCCATCTGGGAGCGGGCGGTGGATGTCGCCGCCGGGGCCGGCGCCGACGCGGTGATCGCCGCCGATCTGGCGGTGCTCGACCGGGTGGCATCGCACCATCGCGATCTGCGGCTGCACCTCTCGGTCCAGGCCGCTGCGGGCACACCGGAAGCGATCCGATTCTATGCCGAACGCTTCGGCGTCCAGCGCGTCGTCCTGCCGCGCATTCTCTCCATCCCCGAAATCAAGGCCCTGATCAGCGAGATCGAGATCGAGGTCGAGGTGTTCGCCTTTGGCGGGCTGTGCGTGATGACCGAAGGGCGCTGCGATCTCTCCTCCTATGTCACCGGGCGTTCGCCCAATCTCGATGGCGTTTGTTCGCCGCCCGAAGCGGTCAGCTATTCACGCCAGGATGGCAGCCGCTCGGTCGCGCTTGGCGGGTTGACGATTGACCGCAAGGCGGACGGCCAGCCGCTCGGCTATCCGACCCTGTGCAAGGGCCGTTTCATGGCCGGCGGCAAGACCGGGCATTTGTTCGAGGGCCCGGTCAGTCTCAATACGATCGATGTCCTGCCGCAATTGCGCGATGCCGGCGTCACGGCGCTCAAGATCGAGGGCCGCCAGCGCGGCAAGGCCTATGTCGAGGCGGTGACGCGTCAGTTCCGCCAGGCGATTGATGCCCTGGGCACACCGGACAAACCCGGCGGCCCCGGCGCATCGGAAACGGAGGCGGCGATGCTCAATGCAATGGCCGAAGGCCAGCGCGGCACGGTGGGAGCGTACAAGAAGACATGGCGGTGAACCCAACCCCGATATCCCTGAGCCTCGGGCCGCTCTATTTCAACTGGCCGTCCGCGCAATTGCTCGATTTCTACGCGCAGATCGCCGATGAATGCCCGGTCGACCGGGTCTATCTCGGCGAGATTGTTTGCGGCAAACGGGGACCGCTCACCCAGGCCGCTGTGGCGAGCGCAGCGGAACGGCTGGAGCGGGCCGGCAAGACCGTGATCTGGTCGACCCTGATCTCTCCGGTCAATCGCCGCGAACGGCGGCTGACCGAGGAATTGGTGCGCGATGGCGAACGGGTCGAGCTGAATGATTTCGGCGGTCTGGCAAATCGAGGCGGTGCCGCCTTTACCGCCGGGCCCTTCCTCAACGTCTATAATGAGAGCACCGCCTTGATGCTGCAGCAAATGGGCTGCACGCGCTGGTGTCCGCCGGTCGAATTGTCGCTGCAGGCCATCTCGGAGATCGCCGGGCATTGCCCTGGTCTGGAGATCGAATTGTTTGGCTTTGGCCGTCTGCCGCTGGCCCATTCGGGACGCTGCTATCATGCGCGTCAGCATGGGCTCAATCGCGACAGTTGCCGCTATGTCTGCGAACAGGACCCCGATGGCTGCCGGGTATCGACGGTGGATGATACGCCGTTTCTGGCCTTCAACGGCGTGCAGACCCTCTCCGATGGCCTGCAGCTCTGCACCGAGACGCCTCAGACCCTGCGCATTGCCGGGATTTCGGCCCTGCGCCTCTCGCCGCACAGTGTTGGCATGGTCGAGGTCGCCAACGCCTTGCGTCAATTCCTCGACGGCGCCAGCAGTGCGGCGGAGATGGCTGAGACGGTGCGCGCCAGCACGCTGCCACTGCCGTTGGTGAATGGTTATCTGGGCGGAAAGGCAGGGCGCGAATGGACGATGTCGTAAGCGAGACCGATCTCGCCGCGGTGCGGTTGAAGATCGACCGGGTGGACCGGCAATTGGTGCGGATGCTGGCCGCGCGCAAATCCCTGGTCGAGGCGGCGGCGCGCATCAAGCGCTATCCACGCTATGTCGTCGATGCTGATCGCAATGAGGCGGTGCAGGACAATGTCCAGCGCTGCGCCCGCGAATTCGGACTGCCGGAGGCCTTCGCCGAGCGGGTCTGGCGCTTCCTGACCCAATTATGGATCCGGCACCAGATCGAATTGATGGTGCGCGAAAGTGGTGAGGAACCCTATGCGGGCAACCGGCCTGATGTGGGCGAACGCGATGTCCGGTCGGGCTGACGGCCCTCAGGTTTCAAGAGCCAGGCCCGCGCCCTACCTCACATAACTCGCGCCATTGATGTCGATGCAGCTGCCGGTCGCGCTTTGGCAGGCACCCGAGGCGAGGAAGGCGCACATGGCGGCGATTTCTTCCGGTTCGGCCATGCGGCCGATCGGGATTTCCGACTGGGCGGCGGCGATGCCGGAGGCGTTTTGCGGCGCCATGCGGGTATTGATCCAGCCGGGGGTGAGGGCATAGGCGTAGATCGCATCCGGACCCCATTGGCGCGCCAGCGTCTTGGTCAGCGAGAGGAGGGCAGCCTTGGAGGCGCCATAGGCCGTGTGGTCGCGATCCTCGCCGCGATAGCCGGCGCGGCTTGAAATATTGATGATCGAGCCACCTCCGCGCGCCACCATGGCAGGCAGGGCAGCGCGGCAGATATCGGCGACGGCCATCAGATTGACCTGGAGGATGGTCGCCCAGGCCGCTTCCCAATCGGGATCAGAGGCCTCGAAGGGCGTGGCCCAGTGAATACCGGCATTGTTCACAATCGTGTCGAGCTTGCCGCTGGCGAGATGCTGCGCTGCCTCAACCAGATCGCGTCCGGCTCCCGGCATCGCCAGATCGGCCTGGATGGCGCCCAGCGCCCGTGGTCCGATCTCGCGCACGGCCAGATCGGCATCGGCCATATTGGCATTGCCATGCAACACGACTTCCGCGCCCTGCTCGGCAAACAGTTTCGCTGCCGCCAGGCCAACGCCATGGCTGGAACCGGTGATGAGGGCGCGTTTGCCGGAAAGGGGGAGAGGCATGATCAGTGTCCTGTTGCGGCTATGGCGCAGGAGCTAACCCAACTCGCCAGGACTGCCAAGGGGAGCGGTGTCTGCGGTGAGCCTGCAGCGAAATGCGCGTCGATGGGAATGCCTCATCGGGCCGGTCGGCCGGGTGGATGCTGGTGCTGAATTTCGACCCTCAAGCCGCGCTTGTGGCGGACAGGAACTCATTCATTTTCGACTTCAAATCATCGAGTTGTGCCTGGACAGTGGCGGTTGAGCGGGTGACCGATTGCGCCAGTTCGGCTGCGCTCAAGGCTTGATCCGCAGCGCCTGCCTGCGCCGGGCGGGCTAGCTCGGACGCTGCTTGGTTGAGCGAGCCCATCGCCGTGTCGAGCTCGGACATGGAGTGTGTGAAAGCTTGCCGGAAGGCATTCGAGTATTTCAGCCTGGTCAGGCGGGCCCTGGATTGTTCGGCTTCGGAATAGCTGGTCAGGGCGACCCCGATATCGAGCAGCGCGGCGCGCGTCAGGGCATCAATGACGATTTCCGGGGAATGGCTCGATTTGTGACCCCCGCGAGTCTGGCCGCCATCGGGCCGGCTGGCATCGCGCAGGAGTTTGGACAACACCGCGGCGTAGCCGGTCAGAAAGGCGTGCGGTTCGAGGCCGATGGAGCAGTGGACCGTGCCGATCCGCCTGGCCGATTCCAGATAGGTTTCGTCGAACAGCCCGGAGAGCAGGGTTCTCCAGTGTTCATATTGCTTCTGCCTGACATGGGTGAGTTGCTCGACATCGTCGAAATAGGCGGAGAGATCGGGATTTTCGGCGATCGTCGTGTAGAGCTCGAGCAGGGCCTTCTTCAGGCGCGGCGCACTCTCACGCCCCCATCGGTCCATCTCCTCGGAGGCTTCTTGCGTCAGCCCCATGGCGTCGACAAGTCGACGAAATTCCACGAAATTCATAGAGATGCCCCCGCTGTCCACACCGGTCGCCGGGGCCGACTCACTGGCGGTCCCGAGATATACAACCTTCAGGCATTCGGGGGCATCGTCAATTGCGGATCGTGCGCGGCTAGCTCATCTGCTTCTTGGCGACCGTCTCATAGAATTTCCCGTAAGGCGGGGCGAGCAGGCGGGAGGGATGCCATTTGCCGGTCGCGAAGACCGAGCGCTCATGGCTGAAGGTGAGGAAGCCTGCCTCGCCATGATAGGCGCCCTGGCCCGAGGCTCCGATGCCGCCAAAGGGCAGATCGGGGATGGAGAGGTGGAGGAGATTGGTATTGATGCCAACGCCGCCGGACTGGCTCTGATCGAGAATCCGCGCCGCCATCTCCTTGTCGGTGGAATAGACATAGAGGGCGAGCGGGTGTTCGCGATCGGCGACATAATTGGTCGCGGCATCGATCTCGCTATAGCCGATCACCGGCAGGAGCGGACCGAAGATTTCCTCATTCATCAGCTTGGAATCGGCGGGCGGATTGAGGATCACCGTCGGCGGGATCTTGCGCGCTGCCTGGGCGGCCTGGGCGTCATGCTTGGCCTGCAGGATTTCGGCACCGCCGGCACGGGCTTCCTCGATCATGGCGTTGAGGCGCTCATAATGCTTGTCCGAGACGATGGCGGTATAGGCGTCATCGCTGGAGGCTTCGGGGAATTCATGCTCGGCGATTCTGATAATCGCTTCGCCCAGGGGTTTCTCCTCGCCCTTGGGCACCATCACATAATCGGGCGCAACACAGGTCTGGCCGGCATTGAAGAACTTGCCCCAACCGATTGATTTGGCAGCACTCACCTGCGGATAGCCCGGGGTGACGATGGCCGGAGATTTGCCGCCGAGTTCGAGTGTGACCGGCACCAGGTTTTCCGCCGCCGCCATGGCGACGAGACGGCCGACCTGGGTCGAGCCGGTGTAGAAGAGATGGTCGAATTTCAGCGAACTGAAGGCCTGGCCGACCGCCGGACCGCCGGTGATGACGCAGACATGGTCTTCCTCGAAGGCCTCGCCGATCAGCCGCTTCATCAGCTCGGCGGTGGCCGGGGTGAGTTCGGACGGTTTGATCATGGCGCGGCAACCGGCGCCCAGCGCGGCGACCAGTGGTGCCATGGCCAGCTGGAAAGGGTAATTCCAAGGCGAGACAATGCCGACCACGCCCTTGGGCTCGCGGCGGATCGTCGCCTTGCCGGGCATCATCGTCATCGGCGTCGAGACGGTGCGTGATTTGGCCCATTTGCCGAGATGCTTGGCGGTGTGGTCGGCATCCTGGATCACGAAGGCGATCTCGCCGATCACGCTTTCCTGTTTGGCACGATTGCCGAAATCGCGGCTGATCGCTTCGCAGATCGCGTCGCTATTCTTGCGGCACAGATCGGCGATGCGGTCGAGATCACCCTTGCGCAGATCGAGCGGGCGATGGCGTTCATGGCGAAATGCGTCGCGCTGGGTGGCGAGCAGGGTCTTCATGCGTTCGATCTGTTTGGCTTCGGCTTCGCTCATGGCGGCCTCCCTCATGGCGACTGGGCTCGAAAATTTCGGGCTCAGGCGGTGTTGTTGTCTTCGGCGATCATGGCGCTGGCTCGCGTCGCGATCATGATCGTCGGGGCATTGGTATTGCCGCCAACCAGGCGCGGCATCACGGACGCATCGACGACGCGCAGCCCGGTAATGCCCTTGACCCGGCAGCGGCTGTCAGTGACGGCCATTTCGCCCGATCCCATCGCGCAGGTCGATGTCGGATGATACAGGGTTTCGGCGCGATTTCGAACATCGTCCTTGAGACCGTTCAGCGTCGTCACCTCGGCCCCGGGCCAGCGCTCGGCCTTGCGGTCATAGTCGAAGGCCGGTGAATTCAGGATGTCGCGCACCTTGCCGAGTCCGTCAGCGAGCACGTCGAGATCGAACTCGTCCTCGAGATAATTCGGCTGGATCGCCGGATGCTCATAGGGATCGGTCGATTTGAGCGTGATCTCGCCGCGGCTCTTGGGATAGAGCTGGCAGGCATGCAGGGTGACGCCGTGGCCCCAGGCCTTTTCCAGCCCGTGCGGGTTGGAGATGGCGGGGATGAAGACCAGCTGCATATCGGGCAGATCGCCGGCGAAGGCCGATTTGATGAAAGCGCCGCCCTGGACCGGATTGACCGTGAACGGTCCGCCGCCCGTCAGCGCCCAGCGTCCCACCATATACATGTGGTTGGGAATCGAGCGCAGAGAATTGCCGATCGAGGTCGAGGACTTGGTCCAGAGCTGGGCCGTGATGTCGAGATGGTCCTGCAAATTCTTGCCGACACCGGGCACATCGGATTCGACGTTGATGCCGAGCGCGCGCAACTCATCGGCCGGCCCGATGCCCGAGAGCAGCAGGGTTTGCGGCGAATTGATCGCCCCGCCCGAGAGGATGATTTCCTTGCGGGCCGTCAGCGTGGTGGTCACACCATCGATATCAACTTCAACCCCGGTGGCGCGGCCGCCTTCAATGATCACACGCCGCACCATCGCCTTGGTCGTCACCGAGCAATTTTCCCGCTCCAGGGCAGGGCGCAGGAAGGCATCGGCGGCGGAACAGCGTTTATTGCCCTTCTGGGTGACCTGATAGGGGCCGAAGCCTTCCTGGGTCGGGCCGTTGAAATCGGGATTACGCTTGTATTGCAGCTCGTCGCCGGCCTTGAAGAAGGCCTGGGTCAGAGGATTGAGCGGGGCGATGTCCTGGACCCAGAGCGGACCATCCGTGCCGTGCAAATCGCTGGCTCCGCGGGTCTGGTGTTCGACTTCCTTGAAGGCGGGCAGGGCATTGGCCCAGTTCCATCCCTTGGCGCCGTAAGCGCTTTCCCACTCGTCGTAATTTTCGTGGGCACCGCGCATATAGTGCATCGCATTGATCGAGGAGGAGCCGCCGAGCGTCTTGCCGCGCGGCCAGAGCAGTTTGCGGTCCTTGAGGTGTTTTTGTTCCTCGGTCCAATAGCCCCAGTTGAAGTCCTCGCCGGTGACGGCGAATTGCAGCAGCATCGGCGTGCGGATGATCGGGCTGTCATCGGAGCCGCCCGCTTCGAGCACGCAGACCGAGACCGACGGGTCGCGTGACAGGCGTTCGGCGACCGTGCAGCCGGCCGAACCGGCGCCGCAGACAATATAGTCGTAGCTGACCTCACTCATCGCCCGTCTCCACCAAAGGCGTCTCCGTTGCCGGCATGTCGCCGGCTTCCGTCTCTGTGACCGGTGCGGGCTCGACCGGCGCTGCCGGCGCCGTCAGCGGGTCACCATAATGGGCGGAGAGGGCGCGCATGGCGGCAATCGATTCTGCGGTACGCCCGCTCCAGGCGGTGTCCGCGGCGGTTCGGGCGATCACGATATTGCGGCGTTCATCGACCCAGACATACTGGCCGTAAACACCGGCCATGAAGTATTCGCCGTCATGCTCCTCGGGTACCCAGAAATGCAGGCCATAGCCGCGATGGGGATAGACCGATGCGGGGCCGGCTTCCTGGAAGGGTGCGTTGGGGCGGGTTGCTTGTGTGACCCAGCCTTCGGGCAAGAGGCGTTGGCCGTCCCAGACGCCGTCCTGCAGGTAGAACTGGCCCATGCGGGCATAATCCTCGAGCCGGGCATTGAGGCAGCAATAACCGATCGCCATGCCGTTATCGCCCTGGATATTCTGGTTCCAGGAGGCGTCGCCGACCATGCCTAGCGGGCGCCAGATCTTGGTCTCGACGACCTCGGCGAGCGGCGCATTATAGATGCCGCGAATGACGGCTGAGAGGACGTGGGTATTGGCACTGACATAGTGCAGATCCTGGCCCGCCGGACGGTCGCGTTCGATCCCGGCGACCAGTTCATCGATATTCTGGCCGTAAATATTGGCGCCGAGGAAGAGGCGGCGGATATCGGAGCCGGGCGCGTTGTAATCTTCCTCGAAATCCACCCCGGCCGACATCATCAGCAAGTGCCGCAATGTGGTCTGGCCATAAGCCGTCCCGGCATATTGCGGGGCAAACATTTCGGCGGTCTGGTCGAGGCTGGCGATGTGGCCGTCCTGCATCGCCATCGCGATCAGGGTGGCGACAAAGCTCTTGCCGACCGACCAGCTCGTATGCCGGGTCTCGGCAGTGGCATCGAGCCCGTATTGCTCGTGCACGACAATGCCATTGTGCAGTACCATCAAGCCGGTCGCATCGGAGTCGGCGAGCCAGTCATTAACCGTGCGTGGCTGGCCGTCGAAGACGAATCCGACATCGTCATTGAGCGGTTCGCGCGTCAGGGGAATCGGTGATTCTGTTGCAGAAATCGTCCTGTAGGGGAAAATATCGTCCATATCGCGAAATGTGGCCGCGAGCCGGTCCGGCTGTGTGGCAGCCTGGATTTCAGCTGGCGAATATTCGGACCAAGGGCGGAAATACCAACCCGCAGCGACCAGGATAAGGGCGGCCAATATGGCACCCAAGCCTATGAAAAATTTCTTCATTTCTCTCCCCAGAGTCAGAAACCTGAACACCGTTCACTTCGTAGCCTAACAGAGTCCGGGCAGGAAGGAAGAGGCTCGCAGAGGCGCAGCCGATCTTTGGCAAGTGCGGTATGCTTGCATCATGTCGTAACCTTTTTTGCCTAGACGGGAGAAACGGGCTGACAGTTCGCGCGGACGATGCTCAAATGCGAAATAGATACGCGGACTGGTTGGTTAGAAAAAACCGCGTCACCAAGGGGAGAAGAAATTCACATGAAAATGTTCTCAAAAGCGGCCGTCCTCGGCACGACCGCAATTCTCAGCGGGTTGATCGCCGCATCCGGCGCACTCGCGCAGGTCGAGACGATCACCATTACAGCGCAAAAGCGCGAGCAAACGCTTCAGGACACGCCGGTTTCGGTCGCCGTTGTCACGGGCGAGCAGATCGAGCAATCGCAGATTCGCGATGCGGCTGACCTGCAGATGCTGGTGCCGTCGCTGCGGGTTTCCGAATTCGCGACTTCGTCCAATACCGAGTTCAATCTGCGCGGTATCGGGACTTCAAGCTTCAACCCTGGCCTCGAGCCATCGGTCGGCATCTTCATCGACGGCGTCTATCGTCCGCGCTCCGGCTCGGCGATCAATGACCTCCTGTCGGTCGAGCGCGTCGAAGTTATCCGTGGTCCTCAGTCGACCCTGTTCGGCCGCAATACGCCGGCTGGTGTTGTCAGCATCATCACCCAGAAGCCTGAATATGAGTTCGGCTATACTGGCGAAGTGACGATCGGCAATTTCGGCGCCCGCATCCTGCGCGGCACCGTCACGGGCCCAATCTCGGACACCATGGCCTTCCGTCTGGATGGCACCACGCACCAGAATGACGGTTACATCACCGCCGAAGACGGCCGCGACATCAATAACCGCGATCGTCAGAGCTTCCGTGCTCAACTGCTGTGGAATCCAGGCGACAACACCGAAGTTCGCATTATCGGCGATTACGGTACGATCGACGAGAATTGCTGCGCTGCCCCGTTCGCCTACTATGATCCAATCGATCAGGGTGCGATCGTCGGCCTCGGCGGCACCGCCGTTCCTGCCAATCCGAATGGCGGCCGCATTGCCATCGATGGCGATCTCAACACCGTGCTGGATACGTCCGGCGTCTCGGTCCAGATCGACCATGATTTCGATGGTGTCACGCTGACCAGCATCACTGCCTGGCGCAATTATGACGAAGACCAGAATTTCGACGCCGACTTCTCGGACCTCGATCTGATCAGTGCCCGTCATATCCAGAACCAGTATGACAGCTTCACCCAGGAAATCCGTCTGACATCGACCGGCGACAATCAGGTCGACTGGATGATGGGTGGCTTCTTCTACGACAATCAGCTGCACTTCCAGAACTCGACGCCTTATGGCGCCGATGCGCGCAACTTCTTTGATGCGGCTTCCGCACCAACGGTCGCGGCTCTGGTTTCCAGCCTCGGCCTGCCAGTTGGGACCGGCGGCATCACGCTGCTGGAATTCTTCCTCGACATGAATCAGGCCGCTGGTGTTGGCAATTTCGTGCCGCTCGCTTCGGGCAGCGCGGCCCTGCCAACGACCCCGGCCGAAGGCTTTATCGCCACCAGCCATGGTCTGCTTTCGGAAGACTATCAGTACGATACCCAGGCTTACTCCTTCTTCGGCCAGCTCGATTTCCATCTCACCGATGACTTCACAGTTACGCTCGGTGGCCGGTATTCGAACGAAGACAAGACGATGACGACGTCGGTCAATCAGCCCGATCCGATCTCGGCCTTCAGCTTCATGGATCTTGCCCAGGACCTGCGCATCGTGGCTCCTGGCCTCTGTAATCCAGGTCTCTTCCCGGTCATCGGCGGCGATGCCTGTGCCTATCTGGTGCCGGTCATCCTGCTCGGCCAGGGCGCGACGCATTACCCGAATCCGTCGGGTGGCGCGCCGATCCCGATCGATCCGGCTTCGCCACTGCCATCCTATCTGGCAGGCACCGCCTATAATCCTCTGCTCGGCTTCTCGGCCTTCCAGAACTGGGCACCGGTCAATGCGGCTGACTTCCCGACTTCGCGTAACGACTCCAACTTCTCGGGCAATATCATCCTGTCCTACGATGTGTCGGATACGTTGAATGTCTATACAAGCTACGCCACCGGCTTTAAGCCAGGCGGGTTCAACGTCTCGACCAATGCTGCCTTCACCGGCGTGTTCGAGTTTGAGGAAGAGACCTCCAGCTCGTTCGAAGCCGGGATGAAGGGCTCGCTGTTCGACAATCACTTTGTCTATGCGGTGGCCTACTTCAACCAGGAAGTCGAAGGCTTCCAGACCAACAACTTCGTTGGTAATGGCTTCGCCCTCGAAAATGCCGGCTCCATCGAGGTTTCCGGGATCGAATTCGAAGGCACCTGGGCACCAACGCCTGGTCTGGTCTTCACCGGTGGCTTCACCTACCTGCTGAAGAGCCAGTATGGCGATTACAGCTTCGCGCCTTGCCCTGACACCTTCAACGGTGTTGGCGTCTGGGATGCTGGCGATCCTGATTACGCGCTGTGCGAAGTCGGTGCCGAGCGGACCAATAGCGGTGGCGTTACGGCCTTGTTCAACGACCTCTCCGGTCGTGATCGCGGCAATTCCGAGTTCGTCGGTTCCATCACCGGTACCTACACCTGGGCTGTGAACGACAGCATGGAGGCCTTTGTTCGCGCTGAAGCGACCAATATCTCCAGCTTCGGCCTGACGACCTCGCAAGACCCACGTACCTTCGCCAACCAGGAAGGCTTCAGCCTCGTCAATGCCAGCTTCGGCATCGGTGCGGAAGACGGCCGTTGGGGTCTCCAGGTCTGGGGCCGCAACCTGTTTGAACAGGATTACGTGAAGGGTGCCTTCCCGTCGGTCGGTTATCTCGGAACCAGCGTCAATGCTTATCCGGGCGATCCACAGACCTACGGCATCACCCTGCGTATCCGCGGGTAAACAGCGTTCAATTTTCGCTTTGAATGGGGGCGAAGGCTGTATAGCCTTCGCCCTTATTCTATTGCGGGAGCCTGTTTGTGATGGTCGCGTTTTTATTGCTGGGGTCCTTGATTGGCATTGCGGCCATGGTCGCACTCAATCTCTGGCTTGGCCTGAGCCAGCCGGCGCGCCTGCGTAATATCGCCGAGGCCATTGCGCGCCTCGATACCGATGCCGTCGGCTTTGAGGCCGGCGAAGCCGTGCTGGCCGAAGACGGCAGCGCCGCCCTGGTCGAATCAGCTGATGGCTCATCGATCGGCCTGCTTGCTGCACGCGGCGACACATTTGTGATCCGCTATCTGACACCGGGCCTGGTTCGCGCCGCGCGGATGGGTGAGGGCGGCAATTTGACAATCAAGCTGGCCGATTTCACCTTTGCGCCGGTCGAGTTCCGGTTCGGCGCCTCACCGCAAATCCGGCACTGGGCCGACAAACTCAACGCTTTGCAGGGCTGACCCATGGAAAACGTGCCGGAATTCGTTCGCAATTTTGATCCCATCGTATTTGCGATCCCGATCTTCGTAATCGCCGTGGTCGCCGAGATGATCTATGCGCGAACCAAGGGCGGTGCCCGCTTCGAGTCGCGTGATACCGCGTCGAGCCTGATGATGGGGCTGGGCAATACGGTCTCAGGCGTGATCTTTGCCGGCGTGCTGACGGCCTGGTTCATGTTCGTCTATGACCACCGGTTTTTCACGATCGGCTTCGCCTGGTGGATCTGGATCCTGGCCTTTGTGCTCGACGATTTCGTGTATTACTGGTCGCACCGGCTGGCGCATACGGTACGCTGGTTCTGGGCCGACCATGTCGTGCACCATTCCTCGCAGCATTATAATCTCACCACGGCGCTGCGGCAGCCCTGGATCAGCCCGCTGACGTTCAAGTTTCTCTGGCTTGGTTCGGCGATGATTGTGCTCGGCTTCCATCCGCTGATGGTCGGTACGCTGGGTGCGTTGAACCTGATCTATCAGTTCTGGATCCACACCGAAGTGATCAAGCGCTGCCCGGACTGGTTCGAGGCGGTGATGAATACGCCGTCGCACCACCGTGTGCATCACGCGACCAATCCGCTCTATCTCGATCGCAATTATGCCGGTGTCTTCATCGTCTGGGACAAGCTGTTCGGGACGTTCCAGCCTGAGCTGGACGAGGAAAAATGCCGCTATGGCATCGTCAAGAATCTGGGGACACACAACCCGATCAAGATCTGCCTGCACGAGTGGCTGGCGATCATTGATGATATGCGCCACGCGAAATCACCGCGCGATGCGATGATGTTCCTGCTGGCTCCGCCGGGCTGGTCGCCGGACGGATCTCGCTCGACCTCCAAGCAATTGCTGGCGCGTTGGGAAGCGCGCGGCGGCGTCCAGCCTGCTGATGATGGCGAAGCCAATTCGTCCGCCGCAGCTCCAAGCGCTGCAGAGTAGGGCGTACGCGCATTAAAACGCCGGAAGCCCTCTTGCTTTCCGCTGTATTTTGACCCACGTTAGGGAAGTGAACGTTGTTCACTTTTACATGTCTGGCCACGCCTGGGGAGGTTCAACGCCATGGGAACGCTTCGCGATCTCTATCCGATTCCGAATATCGACAAGTCGTGGTCTGTGCCACAGGACTTCACCACCCTGTTTGACTGGGATTATGATGAG
>TARA_R110000868_G_scaffold84975_5_pt1 | contig 13922 bp, 11 predicted proteins | sample TARA_R110000868 | Tara Oceans TARA_R110000868 (sample SAMEA4397489) | marine metagenome | biome: Polar Biome; feature: [SRF] surface water layer (ENVO:00010504); material: water (ENVO:00002006), including particulate matter (ENVO:01000060) such as... | depth 5 m | reverse complement strand
GGCGTCGAGCCGCTCCCCCTACACCCTGAGAGCCCCATGCCCCGAGTCAAGACCCCCTCCCTCGTCCCGGTCCCGGCCCCCACCGAGGTGCCCCTGGCGCCGGCGACCCCCGAGACCATGAAGCTCACCGGCGGTGAGGTGGCGCAGGCGACCCTCCAGACCATCCGCGACCTGGTGCAGCCCACCGCCGACGAGACCGTGGTCGACGCCGTGAAGCGGGTGCTGTCCACCCCGACCCCCCTGCCCTCACCCGCGCCCCCGAGCCCCGCCGAGGACGCCGACCTCGCCATCCGCAAGACCCTCGGGCACCTGTTGGGCATCGGCCCCACCGAGGCGACCGCCGTGCAGATGGCGACGATGCTGTCTCGGAAGATTCGGGGCGGGTAGCACCCTGTGACCCCGAAGGTCGACCCCGCAGCCCAGCGCGCCGCCCTCCAGCACCTCGCTCAACTGGAGCTGGCGGGCACGAACTTCTACGAGTTCGTGAAGTACATGTGGCCGGTGCTGCACCCCGCGACCCCCCTTGTGGAGGGGCCGCACCTGCTTGTGGTGTGCGAGGCCATCGACCGCCAGCTACGGGGCGACCCGGCCTATCAGAACCTCATGCTGCTGATTCCCCCTGGGTTCAGCAAGTCCGTGCTCGCGTCGGTGATGCGGCCGGCGTGGGTGTGGCTGCACTGGGCATCCCGGTCGAGCACCTACGTCTCCTGCATGGAGACCCTCGCCGAGCGCGACTCGCGCAAGACGCGCCTGCTGTTGCAGTCCGAGGAATACCGCGCCCTCCAGCAGCACCTCTCGGGGGCGCCGCCTGGCGCACCTCCTGGAACGGGCACGCCGCGCGCCCCGTGCCTGGTGTGTGGGCAGGTCAAGCATCCGGTCTGGACGTTCGCGGAGGACCAGAACGTCAAGATCAACTTCGAGAACACCCTGCGGGGGGTGAGGCAGTGCATCGGCATCAACAGCAAGGCCATCGGCCGACGGGGTGACGACATCCTCTTCGACGACATCCTCGACGCGCAGGAGGTGCGCGAGGCCTCGGCGCCGCGGCTCCTTGAGATTCTCACCTCCGTCGACGACCAGGCGTCCTACTTCGAGTCCACCCGCGTCAACAACCTCCGCACGGCGACCCGCACCCTCATCATGCAGCGCCTGTGTGATGGCGACCCTGCGGCCCGGCGCATCGCGGAGGGTGGGTGGAAGGTCATCTGCCTGCCCATCCAGTACGACGCCGACCACCCCAACGTGTGCCCTGAGGATTGGCGCCGCACCCCTGGGGAGTGGCTGCACCCGCAGCGCTTCGGCCCCGTCGAGGCGGCCTACGTCAAGCGCAAGCTGGGCGACGAGCACTACGCGACCCAGTACGAGATGCGAGCTCGCCCGAAGCAGGGGAACCTCGTCAAGCAGACGTGGGTGGAGCGCTACTACTTCGAGACCCCCGCCAGCATCAAGGCCTCGGCCGACGAGGTGGTCCTGGTCATCGACTCCGCAGTCAAGGGCGCGGCCTCCAACGACCCGGTGTCGATGGCGTGCTGGGCGCGCATCGGCAACCGCAAGTACCTCATCGACCTCGTGAACGAGCGCATGGGGTGGCTGTCGCTGAAGCGGCGCACCCGTGCGTTCATCGACCAGCACCCGGAGGCGCGGGTCAAGATCATCGAGGACAAGGCCTCGGGCTCCCAGCTCGCCGAGGAGCTCAAGGACGAGGGGGTCTCCGGCGTGGTCCTCTTCAATCCGGGGGTCAAAGACAAGATGACCCGCTTCAAGATGTGGGCGACACCGGACCTCGAGGCGGGGGACGTGCTCCTGCCGCAGCCGGAGCACCACCCCTGGGTGAGGGGCTACCAGTCGCGGATGGTGGCGCTGCGCCCCAACGGGTCGGACGACGACGACGCGGACACCACCGCGATGGTCCTGCACCGCTGGGCGTCCGACCGCACCGCCCCCACCATCGAGCGCGTGGCGGGCCACCCGGTCCTGCGCGCCGGCCCCGTAGTGCGGTGGCAGCGCCGGGAGGCCATGGGTGCGTACCGCATGGGGGTGTGGGCGGACTGGAGCATCGGGACCGCCACCGCGACCTGGGCCATCGTCGTCGACCATGACTCCGGCATGGAGGTCGCCCGGGTGGCGGTCACCGAGAGCGGCGAGGGCGCCGCGGTCGTGGCGGTGGCGGAGGAGGCCGTCTACTGGAACGCCGTCGTCCGTGTGGGCTCCGCCCGGGCGGGGATGGCCTACCGGTTCGCGCGGGAGCTGGCCCGGCGCAAGGCGCGCGTGGCGGGGAAGGACGGGAAGTACCTGTCGACCGACGGGGAGAAGTGCGTCTGGGGGCCGAAGCACGCCCTCAACCTCTGGGCCGCCCTGGAGCGCGCGGGGCGGGAGAAGAGCATCCGCCTGCGCTCCCCCGACGTGGAGAGCGACCTCGCTGCGGGGGACATGGGCGGGGTGCCCCTGGCCTCCGTGGCCGCGCTCGCGCTCGCGAGCACGGGCGCGCGCGAGGCCCCGCCCAAACCCGCCGGCGGGCCCCGCCTGACCATCCTCCGCCCCACCAGCAGCGCGGGGGACACCTGGTCCCAGACGGCCACCAACCGGTTGAATAGGTAGCACTTGTTGGCACATTAGACCGACCGGTTGTAAGGTAGATGCAGGGAGTGCTACTCATCATGCCGTCTGACCCCATCGACTTCGACAACCTTCTCGACGCCGACGCCCAGCAGGCGAAGCGCAAGCAGCGCGCGGACGACCCCGCCGACGACGGCGGCATCGAATACGTCCGCGATGCCCGCCACATGCAGGCGCTCATCGCGGAGGTCTTTGACGCGGCGAGGCCGCCGGCGGAGGACCTGGCCAAGTGGGCCGCCGCGGGTCACCGCACCGTGGTCCTGCACGAGGGGCCGCTGAGCGTGGACGGCATCGTGTCGGCCCCGGAGCGGGTCAACCTGGTGACCTTCAAGTGGATGATGCAGCGGTATCTGGACAAGGACACCATCTCCACGGCCATCTACACGCACACCCGGAAGCAGTTCACCGGCCGGTGGGAGCTGGCGGCGTACCGCATCACGGAGGGTGTGGAGTCCAAGCAGGACGTGCGAATCAGCCGCAAGCAGATGGAGGGCATGTCGGAGGAGATCGTAGCGCTGTCCCCCGACCAGACCTTCGACGACTTCCGCACGCGCAAGGTCCCTGTGCTGAACATCTCGATGGTGTGGATCGACGCGATCAACGGCGAGCCCGTCCGCTACAACATCCACGGCATGCCTCAGGACGCCCCCACCGTGGTGGTGAACAACACCCCCGCGCAGGCGCCTTCGCACCAGATCATCGTCATGCAGCCCGGCCAGAACCCCTCGGTCGACCAGTTGGTGGCGATGGCGACGGGGAAGGCGGTCATCGAGACCGCCCCCGCGCCCGCGACCCCCACCACGAAGGCCGAGCGAGACTCTGCCATCCTCAAGGCCGCGGCGGCCAGCGCCTCGAAGACCTGAGGTGGCGTCCAGCCCAGGGCGCCCGTTCCGGACGTGCTCGACCTGCGGGAAGCGCGCGCTGCTCGACGAGGGCTCCTCGACCTGCGATGCGTGCCTCGCCCACCGACTGGTGAACGAGCTCGCCGCCGTCGACATCATGCTGATGAAGGCTGGATGGGACCGGCGCAACTCCCCCGTGGGAGTGCTCCTGGCCAACACGGTCTTCCCCACCCCTCGGGTGAAGGGGGACACGTTGGGCATGCCTCGGGAGGTGTTCCTCGAGAAGCTCTTGGAGCAGGTGCCCGTCGGGGCCCCGCTCCTCGACCTCAGCCTCCTGGAGTTCCCCGCATCCGCTCGACAATCGGAGTAGACTGCGAGGCATGGCCACTGACCAGTACACGCCCGACAGGGTGCAACGCCTCCTTTCCCTGCACGGGCGCCGCTTGGAAAAGCGGTCCAACGTGTGGCGGATGCTCAACGCCGCGTACCTGACGCGCTTCTGGGAGTACGTCGGCAACACCACGGGGCAGGACAAAAACTCCCGCTGGAACATCAACGGCACGGAGATCGAAGTCAACCGCCTGTGGCGGCGGGTGATGACCTACAAGGCGGCGCTGTACCGCAAGACCTCCCGCATTGAGTGCGGACCCGACCCACTCGACGACCGCGGCGACCCGGTCATCGGGTCGGCGGTATCCAACGCCCTGTGGATGGACGAGTCCAGCGCGGAGCAGATGGACCGCGCGGTGGAGATGGGCATTCTCTTCCCCGGCGCCGGCTTCAAGGTGGGCGTGGACGAGGGGCGCGCCCCGGCCCTGCGCCGGGTGTGGACGCGCGTCATCCCCTGGTGGGAGATGGTGCTGGACTCCGACGTCAGCGACGTCAAGGACGAGCGCTTCCGCGGCCACCGGTACTGGGCCCCGAAGGCGCTGATCGAGGACAAGTACAACCTCGTCGGCTTGACCGGCTCCCAGCGGAAGGACTTCCTCTTCGAAGACAACTCCGCGAGCAGCACGCCCCAGCAGGGTGGCGCGGGCTCCGCCAGCGTCACCGGGTCGAACGGAGGGGACGACGACGGGGAGTTCGTCGAGGTGCTGGAGTTCTCCAACCTCATCGACTGGGTCCGAGGATCGAGCGGCGGAAAGTACAAGGGGCGGCAGGAAATCTACATCCTCAACCAGGGCGACAAGTACCGGGAGCCCATCGACCGCAGCCCCCTGCCGTTCGCGGACGCCGACGGGGTGGGGATGTCGCACATCGAGTACCTCATCTTCTGCCACGAGCCATCGTTCCCCCTGCGCGGGGTGAGCCCCTGCGAGCGCATCCTGCCCCAGCTCCGGGAGACCAACGTCTACCGCACGAAGCTGGCGGAGATGATGCGCCGCAACGCGCGGAAGGTGTTCTACCGGAAGGGGGCCATCGCCGACGACCAGCTCGACAAGCTCATCGACGGCAACGACTACGTCTTCCCCGCCATCGAGGACGACTCGGTCGACCTCCGCGCCATCGTGTTCCCCGTTCCGGCCATCCCCATCGCGGCGGAGTTCTGGCAGTGGATGGGGCAGGTTCAGTCCGACGACGACCAGGCGTGGGGGCAGATCACACCGGCCACCGGCGGCGCGTCGGAGCGCAACAAGACGGCCTACGCCAACCAGATCGAACAGTTCTGGACGGAGAGCGAGATTGGCTACCACGGGCAGTGCCTCACCTCGGCGGTGAAGCGCCTGACGAGGCTCCGGCTGCGCGCGGTCATCCACGCCATGCAGAGCGCGGGGGACGCCGTGGGCGGCCACGGCGCCGAGCTCAACGGCGCGATTCCGGCCGACACCGACCTCGCCCCCATCGGAGCGACCAGCGGCGACGACGCCGCGCCCGTCGTGGCGCTGACGGACGCCGAGCAGGGCGCCGCGGGCCCCGCGGTGTCCGTGAGCGAGGCCTCGACGGTAGCCGTGGCGGTGGGGGACGCCGAGCAGTCGACCACCACGCAGACGGGGGACGTCGCCAAGGTCGTGGTCAGCGAGTTCAAGGTGAAGGACCTCGACGGCAACCTCCACACGGTGACCGTCGAGGCGCTCGACGGCGACTTCGAGATCAAGTTCGTCGACGGCGGGCGGACCCCGATGGCGGACTCCGCGCTCCTGCAGTTCCTCTCCACGCAGGGCAAGCAGTACTTCGAGTGGTTCGCCCTGGTGATGAAGGGCGGCCCCGGCGCGGTCATCGCCCGCGCGTGGATGCAGGAGGTGGCGAACATCGCCCAGCTCCCCCCGGCGCTCCACGTCGACACCCTTGAGCGCAAGGCCAAGGAGGAGGGCAAGGCGCCCGAGGAGGTGGCCGCGGAAGCGGGCCTCCCTCCGGGCGCGGAAGAGGGCCCCCCGGAGCAGACGGAGCCCGAGCCGGAGCCCGAGTCCGCCGCCCCGCCGGGCACGGCGCCGCAGCGCGCCGACCCCCTGGGCATGGCCCTGGCCGAGATTGCTCGCTCCCTGCAGGAGGCCGCCGAGGCGGCCCCCGAAGCAGCGCCGGTCCTTCAGGCCTCACTGCAGGCGTTGCAGGGCGCGGCCGCTGCCAAGGAGAAGGGCGACGTGACCGGCGTGGTCGAGGCGCTCACCGCGGCCATGGACGCCCTTGAGCCCCTCGCTCAGAACATGCCCGAGGCGGCCACCCCCGCCATCGCCCACGCGGTGGAGGTCATGGACCAGGTGCGGAGGGCGCTGATGAAGGGCGCCCCGCCGGCGGCCGAGGGCGCCGCCCCCGAAGAGGAGGCTCCTCCCGATGCCGGATGATCCCCGCAGCTACCAGAACCCCTCCAAGAAGGCTGAGCTGCTCGCAGAGAGCCGGGAGTACGGGAAGAAGGCCTCCGAGGCGGAAGCCCTGCGCCCCTCCTCCGCGTCCCGCTGGGAGGTGCTCGGGGGCACCACCGGCGACATCGAGAGCGCGCTCATTCGCGACACGGTGACCGGCAGGACCCGCACCTACCGCGTCGGGGACTTCCTCCCCGACGGCTCGGGCGTGCAGGAGGTCCGCCGCGGCGGCATGGGCACGATGTCGGTGAGTCTCATCGACGAGGGCGGCAGAGAGGGCTGGGTCGGGGCTCCGCCGCCGGCCCCCGCTCAGCCGTCCAAGAGCGCCCCGGAGGCGCAGCCGGGGTTCTCCGATGGGGCCGAGCTCGCGCATCTTCTGGGGGCCGTTCGAACCCCCACGCCCGCAGGGATGGCAGCGATACTGCCCCCGCTCAGCGCAGACGAGGTAGACGATGTCTTGTCCGACTGGGCTGGACCGTATGAAGGGGTTCTCGACGAAGAGGGCGCGCTGCCGTACCTGGAGCCCTTCTCGCGCCAGAGGGAGACCCTCGACGCAATGGAACGTGCGGAGGAAATCATCCGCAAGTTCCGCGCCTACGAGAGCTACACCCCTCAGACCCCCAAGAAGGACCGCTGATCATGCCCCTGTTCACCTACCGCTGCTCCGACGGGCACAGCACCGACCACCTCTGCCGCTACGAGCAGCGCCCTCCGTCGGTGGCCTGCATCTGCGGGCTCGACGCCACCCAAGCCATCGCCCTCACCGCCCCCGGCATCGTCGTCGGGGGCACCTCGGGGGGCAAGGGTCGGTTCTCTGCGGACCGCGCGGGCTACGTCGAAGAATCGCCGGGGGTGTGGGTGAAGGGCTCCAGCGCCCTCAACCCCAGCTTCACGGACTACCGCTGCATCGGCTGCGGGCACAGGGACGTCGCCGTCGACGAGGCCATGCCCTCGATGTGCCCGGCCTGCGGGGGCACGCTCGAGGTGTACATCAACGAGGCGGTGCGGCCGAAGGACTGGTTCCCTCACGGGGGGTACTACGACCGGGCGCTGGGCATCCATCTCCACAGCCGAGCTCACCGCGCGCAGGAGCTCGAGAAGCGAGGCCTGCGGGAGTCCGACAACTTCGAGATTGACGACCGGTTCCGGGCGGCGTCCGCGGCCAGATCACAGCAGGACCGCGACATCGCCGAGATGCTCGACGAGTGGGACGACGACAAAGACCGCCAGCGCCTCGTCGACGAGGGGCGAACCTGGGACCACTCCTGGGCGCGAGAAGTCCTCCGCTGACGGTAAAAGTGACCGGCCGGTCAGAACATGGTAGGCTGGAGCGCATTCCGGATTCACCATGCCCCCTGTCGCTCCCATGCCCGCTGACTCCGCCGCTCCCCCTGCCGACATGGCGCCTCCGACCGGCGGCCCCCCGGAACAGGCGGGGCCCCCGGAAGTCGCCGCGCCTCCCCCGCCGGCCGAAGGCTACAGCGAGAAGTGCGTCAAGGACCTGCTGAAGGCCCTGGGCCTCGCGCTCAAGGCCGCGACGAAGGCCCTGGGTCGTGAGGAGCCCGCGCTCCCGACGCCCCCGAAGGGGGTCTTCGAGAAGGGCAAGATGCGCCAGCCCCTCCCCGCGTTCATCGTGCAGGAGATTGCCATGCTCCTCGACGTGGCCGCGAAGCTCGGGGGGAAGGTCGAGGGCCGCTACGACGTGGACATCATGGAGCTTCTGGCCTCGGACGACGGTATCGATCGCCTCTCCGTGCTGCTCGAGCTCTTCGCCAAGGACAAGGTCCTGCTCGCCGCGCTCAAGGAAGCGCAGAAGGCGGGCCCCGTCGGCGGCCCCCCGGAGATGGAGGAGGCCGAGGAGGTGGTCGAAGAGACCCCCGCCGGCGAGGTCGAGGAAGAGACCATGTCCGCGAGCGAGTACCAGTAGGGGAGCTCAGCGAAAAAAAGTTCGAAACTGACTCGCCGGTCAGTTTTGTGTTATCGTTCCCGCCATGAGCACCGAAGACCTCGTCAACACGACCCTGGAAGGCGCTGCCGACAACGGCAGTGGGGGCGGCGTGTCGGCTGTGACGACTCCGGAAACGGCGGTCGTGCAGTCTGCGGCCCCCGCAAGCGACACCCCCGACAGCGAGGACTTCCTCGCCAAGGTGGCCGCCGCCTTCGAAGGTGAAGAGTCCGATGCCGTGATGCGCCACGTCGCAGTCACGGACGTCGAGGCCCTGAGCGGGAAGGAGCGCGGCATCGTCCGCGCGCTCATCGCTCACCGCCAGGCGGAGCGCGACAAGAGCGAGGCCAAGTACGCGGAACGGGAGGCGGCCGCGGCCGCTCGTGAGCAAGCCCTCACGCAAGCCGCGTCGGACCTTCGCCGCCGTGAGGCTGCGCTCTACTCCCTGGCCAACAGCCCCGAGCTGGACGCCGCCCGCCGCAACCAGAAGCCCAAGGTGGACCCGCTGTCCCCGGAAGGCATCGAGGAGCTCGCTGCGTTCAACGCAGCCAAGGGCGTGGCCAAGGCCCTCGACCCCATCTTCCAGCGCAGCGAGGAAGCCCGCAAGGACTACGCCTACGCGGAGCTGCAGGAGAAGTACCCTGTCATCAAGGCCCAGGACGCAGAGTTCCGCGCCTTCATGGCCGAGCAGAACGCCGGCGTTCGGCGGGAAGATGTGCTGGCGGGCAAGGCCCGGTGGCGCATGACCGTCGACGTGGGCGCGCGGCTCTTCGCCGCCGAGAAGCGTGCCGAGGAGGCGTCTCGCGCCGCCGAGACGCGCCGCGCCGCCGAAGTGGCCGACCGTGGCCTCGCCGCTCGCGCCCTGAATCGGGTCGCCTCCGGCAGCTACGCCGAGGCCGACCTCAAGATTCCCGACGAAATCTACGAGCGCGGAGAGGTGACCCAGTACCTCGCCCGGTTCACCCCGGAACGCCGCGCCGCCATCCTCCGCTTCAACGCGGCCAACGCCTGACCTTTCCGCTCTCCCGAAACATTCCGACCAGTCGGTTTTTCTGAGGACTCACCAACATGCCCGCTGCGACCATCACTCCCTCCATCGACCTCGAAGCACTCACCCTCGTGGGCATCAAGGCCGCCGCCAAGGCGACCGACGCCCAGGCCGTGACCAACGGTCTGAAGGCGGGCTACGAGTCGACCCTCGGCAAGTCCCCGGCCCAGTGGACCTTCGGCGAGCGCCGCACCACCGAGGTGCAGGTCATCGACCACACCGCGGTGACGAACTTCAGCACCGGCTTCGAGCCCTACGATGACACCGCCCTGACCACGGGTCGCCCCGCGGCCTACGGCTTCGCCATCTCGGGTCTGGCCGCGAAGATCGGCCAGCGCCAGATTCGCACCTACCAGAACGCCAAGGCCTTCGAGGACTGGGTCAAGCGCACCATCTCCAACTGCAACGGCATCCTCCAGCGCGGCTGGGACAAGCGCATCGTCGCCGCCACCGGCGCCGGCTTCGCGGACTGGCAGACCTTCAACGGGTTCGACAGCACCACGGGCTTCTTCGAGTCCGGTGCCAAGGGCTCCCAGACCAACAGCGTGGGCGGGCTCTCGAAGAGCACCTACGCCTACACGCCGGGCTGGAACAACATGGTCGTGGACATGGCCAACGCCATGGGCAGCAACTTCTTCCAGTTCGACACCTCCCTGAGCAGCATCCGCATCCTCGGCGCGCCCATGGACAAGCTGTTCGGCCTCGGCCACCAGAACTTCATGGACAACGCCAAGCGCTACCTCCGCGCCTACGAGCGCTACACCCCGCAGACCGGCAGCTACGACTCGGGCGTGGCCTTCGAGATGTTCGGTGGCGTGAAGTTCTTCCTGGACTTCTACATGCCGACCGCGGGCGCGACCACGATCAGCAACGTCATCTCGGCGTACATCGTCGACGCGAGCAACGTCCCGCTCTTCTGGATGCCCTCCTGCAAGATCGGCGACACCGAGCTCCCCGACGGACACTTCGGTGTCGGCTCGTGGCGCCAGGTCAGCGGCATGCAGGACGTGTTCGTGATGCCGATGGCCTGCGCCGGCCAGGTCTGCGCGGACCTCCTCGGCACCTCGGGCGTCATCCGCCGCGGCAACACCTACTAAGCCTCCTCCTCCCCCCGCATCTTCGGAGTACACCATGGTCTTCAAAACTGACGGCTACATCGCCGCCGGCGGCACGGGTCGCACCCTTCCGCTCATCGCCAAGCTCTGGGTCACCGACCAGACGGTCACCGCCGGCCAGTGGATCGCCTCCTACGCGGGCGACGTCACGAGCCCGAGCGGTCTCGCCGGCGGCCCCCAGGGCAGCTTCCGCAAGGCCGACGCGGACAACGCCGACGCGGTCTACAACACCGTCGGCGTCGTGCGGACGGCCGTGGACAACAGCGCGTCGGCCACCGCCGCGGGCTACGTTGAGGTCATCATCGGTGGCTACGCCGACACCATGAACATCGTGTCGGCCAGCGTGGCCGCGAACGACGACCTGATCATCAGCACGACCTCCGCCGCCGCGACCGTCGTGGGCACCCCGACCGCCAACGTGCGGGTCATCGGCCAGTGTCTCACCGACGGCGGCTCCAACCAGGGCACGGGTATCATCCACCTGCACCCGATGTTCGCCGGCATCGTGTAGTCCCTGCCCCTCCGGGGCGCGACCAGTTGGCGTCGATTGGCGCGTCCGCGGGCCCTCTTCCCCTGCGGCGCGTTGGTCGACGCCCTCCTCGTTTTTGGAGTACCTCCAGATGTCCTACGGCAACGTCCGCACCCTGCTCGACCGCGTAGGCGTGAAGGTGGAGCACAGCCCGCAGGACCGCAACACGCGGGAGGCGCGGCTCGACATCCTCAACCGCTACCTCTCCGACGTCTCGTCGGAGCAGCCCTGGCGCTTCCTCCAGACGGAGGCGGACTTCAAGGTCTGGTACAAGCGGGACAACTCGACGACCGGGTTCACCGTGTCGCTCACCAACGGTGCCACCGACGTCACGGTCAGCGGCGACCTCGGCACCGACTTCGCGCTCAACAACGCCGGGATGGAGTTCAACGACGGGCTGGACGCGGCCGGCGGGGCCTCGTCCTACACCATCGGCCGGTTCACGAACGCCAACGGCGCGGCCTTCGAGCTGGACCGGCCCTACGAGGGGTCGACCGACGCGGCGTTGACGACGTGGTGGATCGGAAACGACAAGGTGCTGCTCCCCGCGGACTGCGGCCAGCCCATGGGCTTCATCGACCGCGTGAACGGGCGCGGCCGGCTCATCTCCTGGGACCGCCGCCGCGAGGAGATGTACCTGTCGACGATGTCGACCGGGGGCGACGTGTGGTGGATCGTAGACGGTGACACCCCCTACGACCGGCCGCCCGACTCGACCTTTCGGGGCACCCTGTCCACCGCGGCGGGCACCCTCGAGGCGAGCTCCATCTACCAGTACGCCTACACCTTCACCCAGTTCGGCCGGGAGTCTCCCCCGTCGATCATCGTGGAGGTGACGACAGGCAGCGGGGCCAACAACCAGGTCCAGCTCGCCGGAATCGAGAACACCCAGACGGGCGGCCTGAGCGTGGGGAAGCTGAAGAAGCTGTACCGCCGGCAGGTGTCGCGCAGCTCGACCACCCTGGGGAACGTCAACGGGCCGTGGATGCTTCTGGCCAACGCGATCGGAGAGTCCAGCCCCACCTACACCGACACGAACGCGATCACCCCTACCCGTGCGGACAGCAGCTCGCTCTACTACGAGGGCCCGTCCCAGTTCATGCGCCCGAAGGCGGACCCCGTGACCGACGAGACGCTCCGGGTGCGCTACCTCCAGCGGGTCCGGAAGCTCGTGAGCGACTCCGACATCCCCGCGCGGTGGCCCTCCGAGTACTACGACATGTTCGTGCTGATGACCGCGATGGACGTGGTGGGCAGCAACTCGGAGATCGCGAAGGCGCGCGACTGGGAGCGCGCCGCCCAGGGGATGAAGAAGCGGGCCATGTCGGGGTGGGTGCAGGTCCCTGACCTCCCCACGCAGCGCCAGATGTGGGGGGTCGGGGGGGTCGGTTCGGGCACCGTGCGGGCAGGCGTCGTCACCTCCGACTTCGGTTCCTGACCGATGCAGAGCAAGCCCCTCGTCATCCCCGGCATCAAGGGCATCGACCAGCGGTGGGCGGCGCCCGCGGCGTCGGCCGCCCGAGCCCGGGACCTGCGGTGGGATGGCCGAGGGTTCTGGACGTCGGCGGGGGGCTTCGGGCTCATCCTCGAGGACTCCGAGCAGGCCAACCCCTTCTCCGGGGTGGGGCGCATCAACTCCCTGCACTTCTTCAGCCAGCACAATGGGGCTCGGAACTGGTTGATCTACGAGGCTGCGAACGGCAATCTCTACGAGTTCAACCCCTCCACCGCGGCGCGGAACGCCTCTCCGGGCGACATCGCCGAGGACCGGGAGGCGCTGCAGCAGACGGACCGGGCGAGCCCAACGACCCCCTGGCAGCACAGCCAGTCGGCGACCTGGGGCGACAACTTCTACATCGTCAACGGCATCAACCGGCCCCTCGTGTTCGACGGGTACTGCTGGGACTACGCGGGGTTCAGTGGGCCGGCGGGGGCGCCCACGGCGACCACGTTGTACTCGTCCAGCACGGTCTCGCCAGTGGGGGCGTGTACCGCGAGTGGAATCAAGCTGACGTCCATCGGGCTGGGGCCAGCCAGCGACGACTCGACGGTGAGCTACAAGGCGGCGTACCGGTGGCGGTGCGCGCTCGTGAACGTGCGCCAGCAGGTCTCTCCCCTGTCCCCGCCGTCGGAGATCGTGAGCTTCACCAACTCCGGTGGAGACACGGTGGACGACGGCGCGCACCTGGCGTTGCTTTCTTTGCCGCTCGGGGGCCCCGAGACGGTGAAGCGCATCCTCTTCCGCACCCAGAACATCTACGACTCGACCGGGAACCCCATTCAGGGGTACGCCGACCAGTTCTTCTTCCACTCCGAGATTCCCGACAACGTCACGACCCAGATCATCGACGGGCTGCTCGACAGCAACCTCGGCACCCCCGTCGACGAGCTCGACTACGGGCCGTGGCCGACCAACGCCAAGTACATCGCGCCCTTCAAGGGGTGCATGTTCGCCACGGGGAGCACGCAGACCGACGTGTTCTACTCGGCGCCCAACGCCCCCGAGAACTTCCCCATCGACAACGTGCTCCCCGTCGGGGACGCCTACCTCGGCCCCATCACGGGCCTGTACGGAACGCGCAACGCGCTGGTGGTGTTCAAGGAGCACGGCATCTACTTCATCAAGGGCGACCCTGTGGTGGGCTTCACCGCCTCGCTCTTCACCAAGACGACCGGGTGCGTGGCCCCCAACACCATCCGCGAGGTGCCGGGCCTGGGCCTGGTGTTCCTCGGCAGCAGCGGGGTGTTCCTGCTGAAGGGCACCCTTGAGAACGAGGGGGTGCAGACCGAGATCGTACCCATCCACGTTCCGATCACGAGCTGGATCAATCGGCTCAACCGGTCGGCGCTCATCGGCGCGGTGGCGGGGGTCTACCACCGCGACAAGGAGTACTGGCTGTGCGTGCCCACGGTGGGCAGCGCGGAGAACGACCTCGTGCTGGTCTTCCACTACGAGATTGGGGAGTGGACGACGCGGGAGAACTTCCCGGTCTCGTGCATCATCGAGACGCCCGACCACCGGGGCCACC
>TARA_R110000868_G_scaffold157854_2_pt1 | contig 13923 bp, 2 predicted proteins | sample TARA_R110000868 | Tara Oceans TARA_R110000868 (sample SAMEA4397489) | marine metagenome | biome: Polar Biome; feature: [SRF] surface water layer (ENVO:00010504); material: water (ENVO:00002006), including particulate matter (ENVO:01000060) such as... | depth 5 m | reverse complement strand
ATTCCATTGCCAGCTGAATTTCTTGTTGGTCCTGTGACACTTGCTGTAAGTGCTACGCATGACGGTACCCATAATTCAACGGCTTCTTATACAACTCCAGTATTGCCAACAATGCCAGATTTAAGAATAACTCAAGGCTGTAGTGCGGTAAAATTGGCGTGGAATAAATTATCGATTCCATCAAATTTAAATGCCTCTGATTTTATCTATGTGATAAGTAAGGATGGAGCAGTGGTTTGGGCATTAGATGCTTCTCAGGTAGGTTATGAAGTAAAAGGTGTTACTGGTACTGTTAATGCTAAAGTAGATTTGAGATGGAAAACTGAAATTATTGATAGTAAGTCAATTGATGGTTCGTCTTATGATCCATTATCCATACCTGCAGAGCTCACGGCAAGTACGAATAGGTGTGATGGAACGGTAGAGTTAAAATGGCAATGGTCGCAATCAAGTCCAACTAATTTTGTAGTGTATCGTTCTGACAATCCTACAACAGGTTTTACACTTGTTTCGAATACAATTTTAGGGACCAAAAGATCGTATATTGTTTCTGGATTAGATCGTGGAAAAGAATATTATTTTAAAATTGCTGCCAAAGGCGGAAAATGTCCTGATGAAATAGGAGCAAGATCTGAGGATGATGTTGTAGGTATTTCTCCTGCTGATCCATTGGAACCTATAAATGCTAAAATGAGCTTGGTCACCGGAACTGATTCAGGAGTCAGCTTAACTTGGAATGAAAAACAATGGTTAGCTGTTGATTTCCAAAATGCGACAGATCAAAAATATCGAATCTTGAGAAGAGATTTAAAAAAGGGAAGTGAGACCATTATAGAGCTTCCTATTGGAGATTTGTATCAAAGTCAGGTTCAAGGAAAAACTAGAAATGCAGCAACAGGATTTGCACTTAGTTATTTAGACAAAGAAGTGAGTACTTGTGAGTCATATTCTTATAAAATTTTAGCCATTAATAATTGCAAAACAACTACTGCAGTTGTGTTTACTAAAGTGGATAACACGGATAAATTAAGTGTTACCAATATAGATTTATCGGCAGTTTTTGCTGCTAAAAACCTAGAAACATCAAAAGGATATTTTGGTAACATCGTTCAATTAGATTGGACTACAGATCAAAATGCTGATTTTGTTGGGAATTACAAAATTTATAGAAGAACACTAAACAGTGTTGTTGTGCCTGAATTGCAAATTACTGTAGATAAAAATACTCGCTCTTGGGCTGATACCCGTGCATTAGCGCAAACATTATATGAGTATTATGTTGTAGCTGTTGCTGATTGTGGTTTGGATAAAATCGTGAGTTACGATATCAATTTATTATCAGGTAAAACCTTTACTCAAGTAGCCGCAATACAAGGCTTAGCTTCAGGTATTGGTTTTAGATTACCTGCTGGAATTGTAACAGGTAATATTAGTTATACTGGCGGTTTTGCAGTACCTAATGTTAAAGTTGTTGCTGAAAAAGACGGGGCTATTACCGGAAATGCTTTGTCATTTGATGGAGTAAATCAAACGGTAAAAATTAATCCAGATGCAAGATCAATTAATTACAATACCTCAGGATTTTCTACATCTGTTTGGTTGAAACCTAAAGTGTTAACAGGAATTCAAACTATAGCTTCACAATCGGGTGTTTTTACTATTGGAACGAATGGTAGCAAAGTAACTGTAACTATTGGAAGTACTACCATAACCTCTCAAGCAAATTTGGTAGTGAACACATATACTAATGTTTTTGCAACTCGAAGTGGTAGTCAATTAACATTATATATTAATGGTAAAAAAGACAAAGAAGTTGCAATAAGTGGATCGTTAGTGGCAAGTTCTAGTAGTTCTATTTATTTAGGAAGTAATGGTACTGCCAATTATTTCAATGGAATTCTAGATGAATTTCGTATCTACAAAACGGCTTTATCTGCTGCAGATGTAGAACGTGACTATGGTCGATTAATACAAGCTGAAACTCCAAACATTGTAGGTAACTGGCGATTTGATGAAGGATTTGGTCCTTATGTTTTCGATTCTTCTAAAGAAGGAGGGGTTTATAATAAGATTGATGGTGCATTAATAAATGCAACTTGGAGTAAAGACGTGCCTTCAAAAGTACAATTGGGCTTTGCTGGTTTTAGTGATATTAATGGTAATTATGTTATCGAAGGAATATCATACAATAGTACAGGAGAGAATTTTAATATTACCCCAACGATTACTTTGTCGGGTTCGATTCATGCGTTTTCTCCATCCAATCGAATTTTGTATCTAGGTGAGGGAAGTAGCACCGAAAACAATATCGATTTTATAGATAAATCTTCATTTAATGTTTCGGGTTCTGTGGTTTATAACTTCCCTAATATTGAAGGCGGAACCTTTAAAAGTTCCGGTTCAGAAGGGATTTCTATCTGGATCGATGGTGAACAACAAGCCATGAAAGAAGGGAAATTTGTACTTACCGATCAAAATGGTCAATTTGCTTTAAATGTACCAATCGGAAAACATTTTTTAGAGTTTAGAAAAGATGGGCATACTTTTCAAAGTGCTACTTATCCACCTACTGGCACTTATGACTTTCAAGATAATCTTTCAGGAATTGAAGTTTTAGACAATACCAAACATAAATTAGTAGGTCGTGTAATTGGTGGATTGGTTCAATCTAGAAAAATATTAGGTTTTTTAGGAGATAAAGGTAAGCTAAAACCAGAAAATCAAAGTGTCAATAATATTGGTGTAACTACTTTTACATTGACATCTGTAGATACACGTATTAAAAGAAGCGTAGAAACGGATCCAGAAACTGGAGAGTTTGAAATTTCATTACCTCCCAAAGAATATGAATTTTCAGATGTATTATACAAAGAGGGCGGTGCGACTTTGTTTTTTAAGAAAGATATTCAATCCGTAAAATTAGATGATGAGGATGCGTATACCGGTGTTGAAGTTGAAGCTCCAGTTAAAGTTGGTTCGGAATATGTTAACAAAAAAGCAACATACAATGTAGCGAAAACATTGACTTACCGCAGTACCCCAAGTATGACGGTTAAAAATAGTAAAGCACTTGATTATTTGCCAAATACCAAAGTAGGAAGCGTTGCCAAAACTCAAATAGGCGAAACTACGGTTAAATTTGTCGATAAAGCATCAGGCCTAGATGTTGCAGTACCAACTGAGGATTTACCTTATCCAATGTTTTTACAAGGAAAAAGTTATCAAACAACTATAAAAGCGGTCGAAGTGTATAGCTATAACGGAACAAGACCTTTGAAAAATCCAGCAACTGATGAAGTAGCTGTATTAGATGGTTCCTTGACTGTAAGTAATGGTATTAGTGCCAAAGCCGATCAAGGTGGTGAAGCAGCTTACCAAAAAGCAGACCAATCATGGGAAGTGCTTTCAGGAAATACACATGAATTTGACTTGCAAGAAGAAGGAAGTGTTAATTATACTTTTGTTGGGGGAGATCCTGATATTATCAAAGGGGCAGGGCCAGAAGATTCCTTTGTAAAATCCATTTCTATGGCTTTAAAAACAGGAGATTATACCATTTATTGGCCAGAATCGACTAATGCTACGGGTCTATATAAAGGATATGTTACTGGTTCTACAAAATTACCAGGAACCGACTTTGTAACCGAAGCTCCTGTCTCTATACAAACAACACTTAGAATGCCTCCTGGAAGCAAAAGTAGTGTTACTATAGAGAAGGGAAGTACTTTTACGACTGAATCAACAAACAGCACCGTTGCTGGTGGTGATTGGGCGTTTGGAATTGGAGTTGCATTTGAGACTGAAATAAAAGAGCCTCTTTCTGAAACTAGTCTTGCAAAAGCAGAAGGGAGTGTAATAGCCTCTACTTATGGGTCTAAATACCTAGGAAATGAGAAAACAAGTGTGAGTACACAAGCATTTTCGGAGAGTTTTACTATTTCTAGTGAAGACGCTTTTGATAAAGGTGATTTCTTTATTTCAACGGCTAAAAATGTTGAAATAGGTCGTGCTACAAATATTAATTTTCAACTAGCGTCTACTTGTGTTGACTGTAAAGGCCCAAAAGTGACAGGAAATAACGGTAAGGAATATGTGTTAGATAAAGGAGAAGTTTATTATCAAAAAGAGAAAGGGAAAACTACTTTCTTGTATTCTGAAGATCATATCAAAAATGATATTATCATTAAATTGAAAAATATTAGAAATGCTTATTTTGTAAACAATTCCGATGTCTATTCATCTAAGTTGGATGCGTCAAGTCCCAATTATGGATTGAATAATGATGATCCTCGTTTATTAAACTTGCGAAATAACAATGATTATACAAAAGATGATGCAGCTGATGATTCTGGAAATTCATATGTATTTAATCGTGCAAAAGCTCCAAAAGTAAATGGGGTGATCGTTGATAAAGTTCGTTGGTATAACAATCAAATAAGAGCTTGGGAAGAGATTTTGATGAACAATGAAATTGAGAAATATACCGCTATTTATGATGGTTCTCCAGAAAAAAAGAATATCTCAATTAGTTCAGGAATTGCTTACACTAATACATCAACTGTTGAAAGTGAGGAAATTCGTTTAGAATCTTCTGAGGTAATGGCAGGTGCATCTGTCGATGCTGAGGCAAAATTCTTGCTAGGAACAGGGGTTTTAGTTGGTCCAGCAGTTACTGCACATGGTGGTGGTGATAAAACTTTTGGATGGAGTAAAAGTAATTCAGAAGCTAAAGCGGTAACAACTTCTTATACCATTCAGGATAATGATCCTTATAATGTATATAGTTTAAATGTGTATAAAGGGAAAGGAAACGACGGCCCTATTTTTGAAGTGGTTGCAGGACAAACATCTTGTCCTTTTGACAGGGAAAAAGAGTTAGAAGTAACCAAAGCGAATGTGCATTATTTAGAGTATTGGATAGGTAAAATCACTGAAATTGTTACAGAACAAACTCGAATAATTACATCGAAATATGCTGCAAATGTTCCTTTCGGTTATAATATTAATCCTAAGCCTTGGAATGATCAAAGGGATGAGGAAATTGTAAAGACGACAGCTGCACTAAATAAGAAGAAAGACATATATAATACTTTATTCGATTTGTTTAAAAATAACAGCAAACCATTGTTAGGGGCTCGCACGGTTCAAATTCAAAAACCAGGAATGCTGGTAAATGGAAATGATAAAGCGACAATGCGTAACGTACCTTCAAGCAAAGCGGCTGTTTTTGACTTAGAATTAAGAAATGAAACTGAATTGTTGCCAGCTAAACCAAGCGATGCTATTACGTATCAATTGTCAGTTGATCCTGCTTCAAACCCAGATGGATTGGTCGTTTTATTGAATGGAGAGAATTTAGTACAACCTATTCCGATTTCTATTCCTTTTGGACAAAAAATAAGACAAACCATTACTGTTTTAAGGGGTCCTAAGTTGTACAACTATAAAGATTTGACTTTAATATTTGAGTCTCCTTGTGATGGAACTATACAGAAAATGGTTACAATGGATATTGATTATATTCCAGTTTGCGCTGAAGCATCTATTGAAAGTCCAGGAAATAAGTGGACAGTAAATTATGATGCGAACAACAAATTAGCATTGAAAGTGGGTAATTATGACGTAAACTATCAAGGTTTTAAAGGAGTTAAGATTCAGTATAAACGCGCTAATGAGTCGGAAACTAGCTGGAAGCTCTTAGAGATGTATTATCGTGATGCCGATGCTCGTTTGCTTGCGGGTCAAGAAGAAGTAGATAGAAAAGCACCTTTATTAACCGAGCAAGGAGGGAACGATTTTATATATAGTTGGGATGTTTCTAAGCTGAATGACGATTTATACGATGTTCGTATTCAAAGTATTTGTTCGGGAGACGGTCAAGATGTGGTCTATACTTCGCCAACGATATCGGGTATTATCGATCGTATCAATCCTTCTTCTTTTGGAGCTCCTCAGCCTTCTGACGGAGTACTATCTTCGGGAGATGAGATCATGATACAATTTAATGAACCTATCAATGCAGGATTATTAAATCCTTTTAATTTTGATATTCGTGGTGTTGTACAAGGCGGTAAATTATCGCATCCTGCTAGTGTATATTTTAATGGTGCCAATGATTATATGGAAATTCCAGAAGGAATTCAGTTAAATCGTCGTTCATTCTCTTTTGACTTTTATGCAAAACGTTCAAGACAAGGTGCAGAAGTATTGATTTCGCAAGGTGTCTCAGATGCTCAAGCGTTGACAGTTGGATTTAATGGTGCTAATCAATTTGAAGTAAATTTAGCAGGAATGAAAATAAAGTCTAATAAAACAATTCCTGCAGATGATACTTGGGTACATTATGCTTATGCTTATGATGCCTCTATTCAAGAAGCAATATTGGTTATCAATGGATTATTAGATACAACTACTCCAGGATTTTCGCCTAATTATGAAGCAGTAGGTAAAATATTGGTTGGTAAAGATGGATTGTCTCAAAAACCTTCTTTTGAAGGAAATATTCATGAATTGCGTTTTTGGGGTAAAGCACTTAGTGTGGCTCAAATTAATGTTGCTGCTACAAAAAGATTGAAAAACAATGAGCCTGGTTTATTAGGAAACTGGCCAATGGAAGAAACAGAAGGTGTATTGGCAAAAGATATTGTCAGAGAAAGACATGCTACTATTGTTTCTGGAACTTGGCAAGTTGCTCTAAAAGGAAATGCACTTGTAACAAACGCACTTGCAACGCCTACTGTAAAGTCACCTGCTTATTTAGATGTGTCTGATTTTAGTATTGAATTCTGGTTTAAAGGTAACGGAACTACTAGTGCCACTTTGTTATCAAATGGTAAAGGGGATAATTCAGATTTAAACACAAATGGATGGTCGGTAAATGTTAACAGTTCAGGATTATTAGAGGTAAGAAATAACAATAATTTATTTAACGCTTCTACGATTAACTATTTTGATAATCAATGGCATCATTTTGCTTTGGTTGTCAATCGTATGACCAACACAGTTTGTTATATTGATGGGAATCAGCAAAATTCAGCGGAGTCTAAATCATTAGGATTTTCTGGATTTGGTGGCGCAGCCTTACATCTTGGATCAATGGGATGGGTTGATTCGTTGGGTATGACTCAGCAAGCACAACGTTTTTCGGGAGCGCTTGATGAGGTTCGTGTTTGGCAAGGTGCTCGTACTGCATTGCAAATAAAACGTGATATGCGATATATGCTTAGTGGAGACGAAGCAGGTTTGGATTTATATTTGCCATTTGACAAATACGAAAACATAGGGGGAATTGAAACACTTAAAGCTTCAAACACATCTGCTGCTACTGGTTTGACTGCTGTTAGGAGTAACGGTGTAGAAGCTAGTATTGTTGGTACAGTTGCGTATATGCAAAACACACCATTAGTGAAATTACCTAGACCTGTTCGAAAAGTTAATTTTAGCTACTCTGCAAATCAAGATAAAATCATCTTGACGACTAGTGATGCCGATGCAGTATTAGAAAATGTTATTTTAGATATTAGCGTTTCAAATGTTCAGGATATTAATGGAAATACGATGCGCGCTCCAGTTACTTGGACAGCTTATGTTGACAAAAATCAAGTGGTTTGGACAGAGTCAGACAAACATTTTGCAATTGAATCTGGTAAAGGATTCACTTTTGAAACAACGATTAAAAATACGGGCGGAAAATTATTTAATTACTCTATAAACAATTTGCCTTCTTGGTTAACTGCAAGTCCAAGAAGTGGAGTACTATCTCCAGTGAGTTCTAAGTCTATTACATTTACGGTAGACAAGGATGTAAATATTGGGAATTATGTGCAGGACATATTATTAGAAACCGAATTTGGATTTGCTGAAGTATTGAATCTCTCTTTAGATGTTTATAAACCATTACCTGCCGATTGGAAATACACCGCGTCTAATTATCAGTATAGTATGAACTTTATAGCGCAGTTGAGTATTAATGGTGAGATTTCTAGAGATCCAAATGATCAAGTAGCTGCTTTTGTTGGTGGTGAATGCCGTGGGATAGCAAAACTTAGATATATAGAAGCATTAGATAAATATGAGGCTTATATTAGTGTCTATAGTAATAGAACTTCAGGAGACGCAATCGAATTTCGAATTTGGAATGCTAGTGATGGACAGGTTCATAGGGATGTAACTCCAACTTATGTTTTCGAGTCAAATGGAGTTGTTGGTACAGCCATTCAACCGTTAATCTTAAAAGCAGTTGATGTACTAGAATACACTTATGATTTGCCTAAAGGATGGACTTGGATTTCCACTCATTTGGATTATAATTATAACCCAAACAAACAATTAACAACGAATGATTTGTTAAAACAACTCAAAGCTGAAAATGGAGATTTAGTTCGTACTATTGATGTTTTTGATGGTTATGATACGCAGGCAGGTTGGACTGGAACTATTTCTGCTAAAGGAGGAATTAAAAGCGGAAAAGGGTATAAGATATTCTTATCTAATGCAAATCAATTAAAATATAATGGTCTTTTGTTAAAAGGCGATCAAGTAAAAATTGATGTTGTAAAAGGTTGGAACTGGATTGGATATGTTGGTTTTAAAAATACGCCAATTAATCAAGCATTAGCTGGATTTGGAAATGTTAGCGAAGGCGATGTGATAAAAAACCAATACAATTTAGCAATATATACTCAAAATGTGGGATGGGTAGGAGATTTGACAAGCTTGAAACCGGGTGAGGGTTATATGATGAAAACTGCTCAAGCAGGAAGTTTCTTTTATCCTAATTTGAGTTACAGTGCCTCGACAAGTAAGTCAAGTACAAGTAAGGAAAATATTCAATCCTCAATTTTACCAGTAAGTTCAAAGTATTCTAATACAATGAATGCAGTGGCTGAGGTTGTGGGAGATAATCAATCAATGAATAACAGATTAAGAGCTTATGTTGGAACTGAATTAAGAGGTGAAACACTTCCTGTCTTTAACCCTCTTACAAAAAAGACTTCTTATTTTGTAACAGTCTATGGTCAATCAAACAGCGAAAAAGTTCGATTTGAGTTTGTTGATGATAAAGATTCTGTTATTGATGTAAATGAAGTTATAGCTTTTGAAAAAGATGTTGTGTTAGGCGCTTTAGCTACCCCAACTATTTTAACACTAAAAGGGACCTTTGACACATCAATAAATTCATTACAAGTTTCACCAAATCCTTTTTCAGATCAGCTTAAGATAAATTTTTATGTGGGTCACACTGTTTCTAAAATAGTACTTGTCAATGTGCAAGGAAGGATTTTGAAATCAGTAGAAATACCTAAATCTGTGGCTAGTTATACATGGGGTGTAGAACAGATTTCGTCTGGAGTTTATATTCTTTTATTTTATGATGTTGATGGAAATGTTATTGATTCTCAAAAAGTAATAAAAAAATAAAGTAAAATTAAATTCACACTGCCAATTATAGATTGGGAGTGTGAATTCACATAAATAATTAAAAATGAAAAAAAATCTACTAGGGGTATTTACTTTATTCATTCTAAGTTTGCCATCGATTTATGCACAAGCTCCCGCTAGTTGGGTTGTAAATCCAAGCGCATATAATAATTCAATGACTATTACTGCTGTTTTGAATATGAGTTCTGTAGAATCCCGAGATACACAGGATGTTGTTGCTGCTTTTATTGGTTCTGAGGTAAGAGGTGTTGGATCAGCTATAACACCTATTGCATCTTCAAATCGTTACATAGCTTATTTCGTAATTTACAGTAACGATCTCAACGAGTTGGTTACGTTCAAGTTATATAATAAAGTTACAAATAAAGTAACGAGCTCAGTTACACTACCAGTAAAGTTTATTGCAGATGGAAATATAGGAACTTTTGTTAATCCACTTGTAATTAAAGATAATAATGTCCCTACTGATTTGACAATGTCTAATTTGACAATTCAGGAGAACAAACCTGCTTCTTCTCTAGTAGGTACTTTAAACGTGGTCGACGAAGATCTTTCTGACACACATGTTTTTACTTTTTTAGATGGTGTTGGCTTTGAAGATAATACAGCTTTCGAAATTTTTAATGGAGCTATTTATGCCAAATCTTCTTTTGATTTTGAAGCCAAAAGTAGTTATACGATCCGTATACAAGCAGAAGATTCTAAAATGGGTAAGATTGTAAAAACCTTTCAAATTACTGTTATCGATGATGCACTACCTACTGTTTTTACCTTATCTAAAAATGAAACTATCGAAAATTTACCAGTTAATTCTGTTATAGGTGATTTTAATGTAGCCAAAGAAAATAGAAAAGTATTTGATTTATCCTTAGTTTCAGGAATTGGTGGAGATGACAATGCTTCGTTCGAAATTGTAAATAATCAATTACGTAACAAAGCGATTTTTGATTTTGAAACGAAATCCATATATAAAATTAGAGTTCAAGCCACAAATACCCAAAACGATGTCCTTCTTCAAACTTTCGAAATAATCGTTAAGGATGATAATTTACCAACAGTTTTTTCTTTGTCAAAAGTAGTTATTGACGAAAATAAACCTGTTGGGAGTGTTGTAGGAGATTTCACTGTTGTTAAAGAAGATCGTTCTGTATTTGCTCTTTCATTAATTGATGGAGATGGAGCAGAGGATAACTCATCTTTTGAAATCATAGGCAACGCACTAAAAGTAAAAAGTATTTTCGATTTTGAAGCTAAAAGCACCTACAGAATCCGTGTTAAAGCAGTTAGTACAAGAGGTGATATTTTAGAACAAACCTTTGAAATTGAAGTTAAGGATGATAATTTACCAACAATTTTCACATTGTCCAAAGATAATATTGACGAGAATTTAGCAGTTGGTACTATCATTGGTGATTTTGTGGTTGTCAAAGAAAATAGAAATAATTTTAACCTTTCATTGAGTGATGAAGTTGGAGGAGAAGATAACGCTTCATTTGAATTGGTTGGGAGTGCTTTAAAATCTAAATTAATGTATGATTTTGAGGATAAAAAATCTTTTCGTCTTCGTATCAAAGCTGAAAACGCAATTGGAGATGTGTTGTATGCTAATTTCGTAATACACATTAATGACGTCAATGATGCTCCGGTACTAATTACCTCTACTAATTATAGTATTAAGGAGGACCTTGAAATTGGCGGTTTAGTTGGGGTTCTCTCTACTAAAGATCAAGATCAAGATGTTGCCAAGTATAGTTTTTTAAATACTGGATCAGATTACAAATATTTTCAAATTTTGGGTAATGAATTATTGTTAAAGCAACGACTAGATTTTGAAACTCAAAAGAGTTTTCAATTTGATTTAGTTAGTAATGACGGAAGAGGAGGCGAGGTTACTCAAACCCTATTTTTCACTGTTGTTGATGTTAATGAGAATCCTGTTATTCTGAATGCAAATGCAAACAACCTTATAGCGTTTTCAGTATCTGAATTAGATCCAAAAGATACTGTCGTTGGTAAAATTGAAATTACAGACCAAGATACGGCTGATAGCCATACTTATAAAATTGTTTCAGGCGAGAAATTGCCTTTTGCTATCGATGCTAATGGTGTTATCACTTTAGTCGGAGCAGTTGATTATGAGAAAAAATCAAATTATTCTTTTCAAGTAGTTGTTACCGATAATGGTACGCCGCAATTAAATGACGCGGTCAATGTTGAAATTGAAATAGAAGATGAAGTAGAAGCTAAATTAGCCTTCAACAACTTTGTAAGCCCAAATAACGATGGTAAAAATGACTTCCTAGTAATTGAAAACATTCAACTTTACAAAGATTATAATTTATCGATTTACAATGTAAGAGGTCAACTTGTGTTTAGCGTAGTGCGATATGAGAATAACTGGTCTGGAGAGGGCCTTTCACAAGGAGAATACTACTTGTACTTCATTGGGAAAAATAGTAATAATGAAGAGTTTATTTATAAAGAAGTGATCAATTTAGTCATTAATTAAGTGTTTTTATAAAAAACGCTTTGATAAAACTACAGGAAATCTTTTGATTTCATGTTAATATAATAATAATTACAAATGAAAAATATATTTAAATTCAATGTTGCATTGGTTATTGGCGTATTGATTTTTACAATTACAGCTAATGCCCAATATCAGCTAAATAATAGAATGGTTCACCAGAATAAATTCGGTATAAACCCTGCCTATGCTGGTGAATATGGTAAAACTCGAATAGCATTGATTGGAAGTTATACCCCTACGAAAATAGAAAACGCAAATAATTATCTATGGCAACAAGCTACATTAGAGACCCCTTTGAAAGATAATTTATCAACGGGAACTACTTTTTCAAATATCTCTCAAGGTAACTTTTCTCAAATGCAAATCAAACAAGCTTTTGCTTACAAAGTTAAATTTTCTGAGAAGCAAAACTTGTCAGTGGGTTTTAGCTTTGGATTGAATAGGGAGTCTTTAAATTATAAAAATGGATTTAATCCAAATGAATATGTAGATTTAAGTGATCCTTATTTAAATAAAGATAATTATGCTGAAAATAATTTAGGATTAGAAATTGGTGCAGTGTACCGTTATGATAATTTTGAAATTTCATTATCTATGCCAGCCGTAGTACAACAAAATGGAAATTATAGAGGAGTCACGGCTTATACGGCTTATAAAATTGTATTGAATGACGAATGGGATATTTCTCCATCTGTTTTAATGCTGCAGACTGAAAAAGAGCAATACGAATTTACTTCAACTGTTGGTGCTAATTATTTAGATAAATTGTGGCTTCAAGTCGGTTACACAGATGTAAGTCAGTTTGTTATGGGTGCTGGGTTTAAAATTAAAGGATTAGGTCTCTTTTATAATGTTTCGGTGCCGTTTGATAGTAAGTACGGTGGGATGGTAGGCAGTACTAACCAGTTTGGAATGTTCTTTAATTTATAGACTCAATTTTTTAATTGTAAAGATGTTCTTATTTTAAATTTTTATATTGCAAGTTTTGCAAATAATTGTAAATACAAAAACCGATGCCTTTCTTTAATAAAGTATCGGTTTTGTATTTTAATGAAAATGATTTACTTCAATTTAGAATTCAGTGTATTTTACCCAAATCTCCATTTCGTAGGGTTTGCATTTGAATTTGTATTCCAATGTGCCTTGTTTTAATATCAAAGGTTCTTTTTCCTTCTTGATCATATTTTATCGGTAGTATTTCGATCAGCGTTCCGATTCGTTTTTAAAACAATATTTCGTGATTACTACATGTGAATTCCTGGAACCCCATTGCAATTCAAAGGTTTTTTTGATTTAATTAGCACCATGATAATCAATGAATTTACTTATATTTTTGTGCGAAAGATTGTTTATTAAATCCAGTTTTGTCTTTTGATAAGGATGCGATATTTTACCAATTAGTACTGAGCAGCTTTGTAGTTAGACAAACGAATTTCCGATAGTCGTTTTAAAACAGTTCTTCATATTTGAATCATTTTGGATATTGGTAAGAACTAATTTTCAGAAAAAGTAATTGTGATTTTATGGGCTGTGCAATATGTCGCTCTATTTTCATTGTGATCGATTTTATTCACTTGAAGGGTGGTTGCGACATCTTTTTAAAAATAGAGGTGCAATAATAGATATGGAGCATTGACTTACTCCTACGGCACGCCAAAAACTGATAATAGTAGGCCAATTTAATACTTATAAGTGTGTTCAAGCAGGTGAGAGCTAAAAGAGGAGCAAAAAAAACTACTTAGTTGATGTGCTAAGTAGTTTTATAGAATTATAAGTAATTAAAGTCTTAATTCAATTTCTTAGCTTTTACTGTCAGTAATGCACTTTTGATTCCGGTTAATTGTTTCGAAATTAAAGCTATTTGATCCGCACCAAGCTCTTCAATGTCTAAGGCAGTTTCGTAGCTTGCAATTGCTGATTCTTCACCTGTAATACAAGCGTTTGAGATAGCC
>TARA_R110000868_G_scaffold113752_2_pt1 | contig 13931 bp, 8 predicted proteins | sample TARA_R110000868 | Tara Oceans TARA_R110000868 (sample SAMEA4397489) | marine metagenome | biome: Polar Biome; feature: [SRF] surface water layer (ENVO:00010504); material: water (ENVO:00002006), including particulate matter (ENVO:01000060) such as... | depth 5 m | reverse complement strand
GCCATAGGCTTCAGCCAGGTTGGCAGAGGTTGTGGTTTTACCTTCTCCTGGTACGGAAGACGTCAACAGCACCACCTTGGACGAGTGCTCCAAACCAGCCAGGGTCAAGCTGGTGCGCAAGGTTCGAACCGACTCAGAAAACCCGTGTAACGAATCATCTGAAAATGCCCGCACCAAACGCCCCTCCTCAAGACCCAGTTTTTCCAATACCGATTCTTCGATCATCGGTAGCATACCCAGCAACGGCACACCCAATTTGCGGTCGACGTCTTCTGCATTTTTAAGTGTGGCATCCAATGCATCCAGCAAAAATGCCAGACCAACACCAAACATCAAGCTGACCACCAGTGCCAGTGCAACCACCAGTTTTTTGTTCGGTTTAACCGGTATATTGGGCAAAATCGCTGGATCAGAAATACGTGCATTAGCCGTTTGTAAATCACCCGTTTCAGTGGTTTCACGAATACGGTTAAAAAAGGTTTCGTACATGGTACGATTGGCGGTCACTTCGCGGGTGTATTCATTTAGCGCGAATTCCGTACGGTTCAAATTACGAACATCCTTGATTTTATCCGCCAGCGCCTTTTCCAGCGCAGCTTCCTTGATTTTGGCCGAGGAATATTCTTTCTCTATCCCTGTTGCGATGCGTTTCATTTGTGTTGCAACCGAATCTCGTACCGCATCCAGATCAGATTGCGCCGCAATCATCTTCGGGTGCTTGGAACCGTAACGCTTGGAAAGCTCGGATACTTTTAATTCGGCATTGGTTTCATTCTCACGCAGCTTTACAACCAAAGGGTTACTGAGAATTATCGGAAAACTGCTCAAACTGTTGTAACTACGGTCAGCCAGGGAGTTAAGCTGCCGATAAACTGTTTCAGCCTCCAGGCGCTTGGAGCTTGCATCGACCAGACGTTTTGTAATTTCATCCAGCTGTTTAGACACCAAGGTATCAACGCCAGCCACATCAATAAGATTGTTTGCCTCACGATAATTCTGCAACTTGTGTTCTGAATCTTCCAATCGCTCTTTCAGGCCACCCAAACGTTCCGACAACCAGGCAGCCGCCTGCTGAGTTAGCCCCACACGAGCTTCCATCTGTGACTGAATATACGCATTGGCCATCGCATCGGAGGCAACCTGAGCCAATTCTGGATCACGACTTTCGACTGAAATTTTTACCAATTGAGTTTTGCGCAACGGATCTATTGAAACGGCTTGCCAAAATGTATCAACAGTAGCAGCTAGAATATCGGCATCGGTTGGCGGTTCGCTTTCACCAAAGATGTACTCCTTGATGGAAAACGATTTTTTGTTTGCCGGGTGATACGGATTAAATTCTGGGGTTTTTATCAAGTTCAGTTTGAGTGCGACCCGCTTGGCTAGTTCACGGGATTTCAGAATTTCAAACTGGGTCTGAAAGTATTCCGAAGACTGACCACTCAAGCCATACACTTCTTCGATAGACAGAATCTTGGCTTCTTCCGCTTCAATCAATAAAGTGGTTGTTGCCCGATAAATCGGCGTCATCGACATCACCACCAAAACCGCAATCAGGGTAGCCACCGCGCTAAGGGCAATAATTTTGGTTAAATGGCGTCGAAATACATGCCAGTAATGCATCAGGTCGATCACTTCAACCGACTGCGATGCTGAAGAGCCAAATCCTGGTGTTCTCTCATTCATATTCATAAATCAATCAGAAGAAACTCTGCTCCACAGTAATCACATCACCAGGCTGAACTACGTCGTAAAGCTTCACCGTCTTCTTCTCCTTACTGCGTTGCGCATCTTCAGCAATAGATTCATACGGACTTTGGTCATGCATCACAAAAATTTTGCCTTTCGAAGCCCGCTCAGTAAAACCACCAGCAATGGAAATCGCCTTATCAATAGTCAAACCGGGATGAAAGGCATAGCTTCCTGGCTTCTCCACCTCTCCGGTAACATAAAAAGGGCGGTACTCAACAATCGATACCGTCACGCTGGGATCAAGTAAATAGGGTCCTTTTAGCCGCTTAATCAGGTTTAGCTCCAGTTCCTTCGGGCTTAACCCGGCAACGGTGACATCACCTAACAAAGGGAAAGAAATATCGCCAGACAGACCAATACGAACATCCAGACTCAGGTCAGGTTCGTCGTATACACTGATCTGAATAAGATCACCAGCACCCAAGCGGTACTGATTAGGGTTCGCCAACGCAGCGAAAGAGAGACAACAAACAATAAGCAGGCCGGACAACCGCAGCATTAGGACATCCTGTTATGACAACTAAACAAAAAATCATCGGCCTGAAAACAGACCGATGATTTACAAGCATAAAGTGCGACGACTTAGAACGCCAGATTTATACCCAACGACAGTACTTGCTTGTCGTAATCAAGGCCAGTCGCATTGGAACTACGAGACGCCTTTTCCAAACCAGCTTTTACATCCAGCATTTTATTCGGGGAGTAGATACCCGCAACCCCCATGGTGGTGGTTTTGTCTTGACGATCACTACCGCTATTATCCAGAACAACAAAGTTATCCTTGTTTAACGATAGGTTGGCTTTTAACGCCCACATCGGCGAGAAGGTGTGATCCCAAGTGATTGCCGTGTACTGGTTCGCATTGTAGTTACCCGGGCCAGTGGTTTCGTTGGCTGACTCGCTGGTGGTGATATTCAGCACTGAGTAAGAACGAGGCGTCCAGGTAATACCGGCTTCCCAGGCAAAGCGGCTATCGCTATCAACAGAAGAGTGGTCAAAATCACGAGAGGTGGTACCGATTTTGAAGTCACCGGTTGTTTTACTCGCGATATCCCAGCTGGCACCCGCCAACAGCGTCATGATACTACCATCCTTGATAGAACCTGAATCTTCAGTGTAAGAAATACCGGCATTACGCAGCTCAAATAACACCCGTGTAGCAGAACTCACTTTCAAACCAAGCTTTGCGCCAACGGTGGTTTTGTCGTAGTTCAATGCATCAGTAGATGTCGGGTTATTGGAATACTCTTTATTGTATAGAGATCCGTAGACCGTGACATTAGCAAAGGCTGAATCTGCACCATAGGTATAATCACCACCAAACGTAGTATCCGTAAATTCACTTGGATCAACGGTTGTTTGACCTTCCAGAGAACCGAAGCCACGCGGGTCGTGACCCTTTTTCAGAGAGAAATCCAGACCTACTGCCTGACGGGAGGTCATCTCAACATCAGCTCCCAGAGTCAATAGCTGATCCAGGTAGTTGTCATCAGAGTCGGCATCGTAAGAAGCACTGTTCAATTCATAATAAGCGTTTAACTGAGTGACGCCCATATCTGCCTTCAACGCCACATTCGGGCGTATCGCCGTAATGGTAGAGCTGGTTTCGTCGTTTTCTTGCAGATAAATATTGCTGTTGTCACTGATGGATACTTCGACACCTGGCAGCAAAGTCACCCCGCTTCCAAGCATGATTCCATCTGGCTGAACTGCATACGCGGCCGTACTCACAGACGCCATTGCAAACAAAGGTAGCTGCCAAGCTTTCATATCGATCCTCTCATAACTGGCTGGTAAAAGTTTTACGTCTGCCAGAGTCTCTGGCGTCCAAAATTTGGGCAATTATGACTGTTACTTACAGAAATTAACAGTACGGCAACTTTCTAATTGCCTCAAAAATGCATCATTGCGGTGAAATTTTCACCAAGTCATCCTGCAGGAAGCAAAGTCACCCTCTGAGACCTACAAAGCTACCGACTAAACCGGCTAAATCGACAGGCATCCAGCTAACCGCAAAGATCCAGGAACACTCCAAGGCAGCATCGGCAAGCTGGGACTAACATACCCTTGCAATCTGCTACCGCGCCACAACAACAGAACCAATCAGGTAAGAAGCGTGCCCAATCCCGACAAAACATCAGCCTCGCGGCATAGCCTTTACAAATCACGGTACAACCTGAGGAATATTACACTCAGGATATGAATAAAACATGAATTACAAGCAGCTAAAATTACAAGTAATAATCATTCGTAAATTCATAAAATAACCAAAAAACGAAGTTTGAACCGGCACCATGCCATTTCACTATATTCACACTGAGACTGACTACCTCGAGACCATCTAGATAATGATTATCTCTACAATCATCCTATTATCCCTGCCTAGCACTTCATCGAACCATACTTATTCAAACCAGGGTCACTCTACTCAGACAAATATTAGTGAACGTGACTTCCGGTAAATCCCTTGAAAAAAGTCAAAAATACAATTTTCACATCCATCCATAACGACCAATTACGAATATATTCCAAATCGTAATCCACCCGACCAGACATTTTATCCAGTGTATCCGTCTCACCACGGTAACCATTAATCTGGGCCCAACCGGTGATTCCTGGTTTGACCTTGTGCCGCAACATGTAGTAGGGGATCAGTTTGCGGTATTCCTCATTGTGTGCAACCGCGTGCGGTCTGGGGCCAACCACAGACATACGCCCTTGCAACACATTAATAAACTGGGGTAGTTCATCCAGAGAGGTTTTGCGAATAAACGCTCCTACTGGAGTAATCCGGGCGTCGCCCTTGCGCGCCTGAACAACTTTGTCAGAGTTTTCCATCACACTCATGCTTCTGAACTTCCACACCTGAATTTTCCGCCCATCCAGCCCGTAACGGTACTGTTTAAAGATAACCGGCCCAGGGGAAGTAAACTTTATCGCCGCAGCAATCACCAACATCGGCAAGGTAATCACACTTAGCACCCCCACCGAAAAAACAACATCAAACAGACGCTTAAGCACGTCATTAAAGCCAAATATCGGTGTATCGTAAACACTAATGGTTTGCATATTCCCCACTTCGCTAAGTCGGGCGTGAATAAGATTAAATGTGAAAAAATCTGGAATCAAATGTACCGATGCCGTCGTGTCGCCACAGTGCTGCAAAATCTCATCAATACGCTTTTGAGCTTTGAGTGGTAACGCCAGAAAAATAACTTCAAATTCACCATTCTGTGTTCTACTTATTAGCTCGGCAATTTGCCCTTCCAGAACAATATCCGGGTATTCTTCCAGCACCCTATTATTGTTACGATCATCAAAAAAGCCGCCAAATACATAGCCCAACTCCGGGGCCGACTCCAGCTGGTGTCGCATTGCCAAAGCGCATTCGTTTACCCCAACAATTGCGGCCCGTCGAGTATTGATCCCCTTGGCACGCAAATAGCCCAGCAAACGGCCAAAGCCAAAACGCCATAACATCATCGACACCGCCACCGACAGCATCCAACCCCCAGTAACCACCCTGGAGAAATCTGATGTCACCTTGGCAAAAAATGCCAGCGCGGTCAGCCCAACACACACCAACACCCAAGCTGCCCCCGCCACAGAGAGAATATGCAGAGCAGAGGTACCACGCCAGGATCGGTATACTCCGAACAACTCGGCGATTAACAGATAGGAAATAGACGACAGCAAGCCGGCAGAAAAATAAATAAACGACATGGACTGGCCGTAGGCCCACAGGCACAACGGTAACAACCCCAGAATCAGCACGATATCCAACAAGCGAAACAAGGCACCGTAGGTGTTTTGATGAGATCGAATCATTCCCTGAGTAGTCATTTCACTCTTCTCTGTAACATCACGTAACTCAACTTAAACAAATCTATCAGAACCATTCGCCAGTCGCCACCTGATCTTTTGCTACTCATGGCTAGCACCGGGTATAAAGAGATGTCTGCTCTCTGGCTCCGACCAATGCTAACCAGCAAAATTATCACGACTACACCGTGAACTGTCTATCATTTTTAAAATTTTATTGAGGGTATTTTGAGTAGAAAGCCGTATGTTAGCCTCTATCGCTCTCCACCACTTATTTAGTGCTCTTTCTCACTACACACATACAGACCACGCCATCCGCTCAGCTCCCTCAAAATCGGTATCTTACTCTTGTGCAGTATTCGTCTTGGGTATTTTAACTAATGCCTGTGGCAATAACGCTTGCAATTTGGTTTTTAGCGCCTGTTTGGAATCCGCATCGCCATGTACAATCCGAATATCTCCTGGGGGATGGCGCATCCGGGTGGCAAAATTTATTAAATCTTTTTGATCAGCATGGGCACTGTATCCAGACAGCGTGTGAATATTGGCCTGAATCGTTACACGTTTACCATCCAGCACCACATACCCGCCTTCTGGCCCCCAGCGCTGAATATCGCGACCTGGTGTACCACGGGCCTGATAGCCAACAAACAACACATCCGTTCTCGCATCTGGCAATAAGGCTTTCAGGTAGTTAACCATACGGCCACCAGCGCACATGCCACTGGCAGCGATCACAATGGCCGGCCTGCCCGTACGTCGTAAATAACCAACCGTTTGCAGATGTTCTTCGTGGGAGTTGATGGTCAGTAACTGCTCGAACGACAACGGATGACGGCCCCGCTCCAGCCTTCCACGAGCCTCGGCATCCCACAGCTCACTAAGACGACGGTATTGGCGGGTAAACTCAGCCGCAAGTGGCGAATCGACCACCACATCGATATATTCGGATAATGGCGACTGTTGCGGCGAAGACTTGCCAAGCCGATAAAAAATATCTTCCAGCTCGTACAACAACTCTTGCGTGCGCCCAATCGAAAACGCCGGAATCAAAATAGTCCCGCCATCACGCAAACAGCGCTCGAGTAGCGACTGCAAGCGTTTTTGCCGAACCCGGCGACTATCGTGAAGACGGTCGCCATAGGTACTTTCAATCACAAGAGTGTCGGCACGATACGGCGGCTTGGGTGCGGGCAATAAAGGCGAATACGGTGCCCCCAAGTCTCCTGAAAAAATCACTCGCTGGCGGTCACGCACTCGACGTCCGTTACCAATATCCAGTTCAATGTAGGCAGAACCCAGAATATGGCCAGCCACCCGAAAACGTGCCCTCACCGGCGCAGAGGAGAATTCGAAACCGGACACATCAAACCATTGATCGTAGGGTAGCGGCACCAGTAACGCTTTCAGGGTTTTTATTATCTGAGCGATAATCGAGCGATTGCGGGTAACTCCCACCTTGAGTGCATCTTCAATAACCATTGGCAATAATTCACAAGTTGCCACTGTGGCATAAATCGGCCCGTTAAATCCGGCAGCCAACAGATAGGGAATACGGCCAACGTGATCAATATGGCAATGTGTGACCAGTAGCGCTCGCACAGTACTCACGTCAAAATCGATACGGGTGCGATCCAGCTCCGTATCTGGCCCATCCGACGAAGTCGCCTCTGCCCCCTGGAACAAACCACAATCAACCAGAAGGGACTCACCACTATCGACCGTTAGACGATGACAGGAACCCGTTACTCCCGTAACAGCTCCGTGATGAATAATGTTGTAGTTATAGGTGTCGTTATAGGTGTCGTTGTACATAGCTCCTCCTTGAGATAACGCCGACTAACTCCGTTAGCTATTTTTAAAAATGACTGCTTTCGAAACTGAATTCGATTCTCTCATGCAGGAGCGGGCTTGCCCTTGCTTGAAACGGATGGATGACCAATGACATCCACCGGACACTGGACGCAAACGCCCTCCTACAGGTTTCCTACCAATCCTCGTCTACCAATTAAGCTAATGGTGTTGCGTACTCACTTGCAAATCCTGATCGATCCATCAGGCATCACCACCAAATAAATCCCGCGTGTAGACCTTGGCCTCGACATCAATAAGATCAGGCGACATGCGGTTCGCAACAATCACGTCGCACTCTTGTTTAAACGCATCCAGATCCTGAACCACCCGAGAATTAAAGAAGCTGTCTTCTTTAAGCACAGGTTCGTATACCACAACCTCAACGCCCTTGGCCTTGATACGCTTCATAATACCCTGAATCGCCGACGCCCTGAAATTGTCAGAGTCAGACTTCATCACCAGGCGATAAATCCCCACCACCCTGGGAGTGCGTCGCAAAATCGAATCCGCAATATGATCCTTACGGGTTCTGTTGGCATCAACAATGGCGCGAACCAAAGTACTTGGTACTTCCTGAAAGTTTGCCAGCAACTGCTTGGTATCTTTCGGTAAACAATAACCGCCATAGCCAAACGACGGATTGTTGTAGTGAGTACCAATACGAGGGTCAAGCCCCACCCCTTCGATAATCTGACGGGTGTTCAGGCCGTGCGTCTCTGCGTAGCTATCCAGTTCGTTAAAGTACGCAACGCGCATCGCCAGGTAAGTATTGGAGAACAACTTCACCGCCTCCGCTTCGGTCGAATCGGTAAACAGAATATCAATATCCTGTTTAATCGCCGCATCAGACAGCAGACGAGCAAACACTTGCGCGCGCTCGGAACGTTCGCCAATAATGATCCGGGAGGGATAAAGGTTATCGTGGAGTGCCTTCCCTTCACGCAAAAACTCCGGAGAAAAAATCACATTGGCACAATTCAGATCCTGCTTCAGCCGCTCGGTAAAACCTACTGGCACCGTAGATTTAATAACCATCACCGCATCAGGATTGATAGCCATCACATCACGAACCACACTTTCCACGGTTGAGGTATTAAAGTAGTTGGTTGCGGTATCGTAATCGGTCGGCGTCGCAATAACGACATAAGAGGCATCAGCATAGGCCTCTTGCTTATCAAGAGTCGCCCGAAAATTCAGCGGCTTTTCTGCCAAATAGTGCTCGACCTCCACATCGACAATGGGAGACTGCTTGTTGTTCAGCATCTCCACCTTTGCTGGAATCACATCCAGCGCGACAACTTCATTGTACTGAGCCAACAACATGGCATTGGACAATCCGACATAACCCGTGCCTGCAATGGCGATTTTCACAATATTAATCCGTAAACCATAAATTAAAACATCAAACCTGACATCGTCAGCAGCACCAACATAACTTATGTGTTAATAATCTTGCTGACGCATTCCAAACACTGATTCACCAGTGCTTTAGCCTGCAGATAATTCCCAGCCTCGGCATAACAGCGTAATTCCGGCGCATTCCCGGAAGGCCGAAGGTGCACAATATCACCAGAAGACAGGGTTACCCGCAGTCCATCAGTTGTGTCTGCAGATACAGCTTCACCTGGCAAGTGCAACAACTCAAGCATCGCGTTGAGATTCTCAGCCCAACTGACAATCAATGCCTTGCTCTTGTCGGTCGGTACATCCTTGATTCGATCACTGGCGGTAAATCGTTCCGGCAATTCAGCTAACAACGCACTGATTGGCTTACCCTGCAAGGCACTACCAGCCAATAACATCAATGCAGGCAACAGAGCGTCTCGAGTTGGCAACGGAGCAATTATAGCAGCCCCCATTGCCACAGCACTCTGTAATAAAAAACCACCATTCGCCTCAAAACCGGCCACCCGTTCAAAACGTTCCGCCAGAACCGCCATACCCTCAATCACATAAGGAGACCCTATCCGCGTGCGTTTTACCTCGGCGAACAAGTCACTTTTTTCAATTGCGGTATTACAACTCACTGGCACCGCCAAAGCCTGAATATCAAGTGCACGGGCACATAAAAGCCCAAGTATATCACCGCGTAACCACTGGCCATGTTCATCTGCAACCAAGGGTCTGTCGCCATCACCGTCGGTTGAAAAAATCGCGTCCAGCTCATACTCAGACGACCAGGCAAGCGCTTGCTGCTGATCTTCTTCCGATACCGCCTCGGTGTCGATCGGCACAAAGGTATCTGTGCGACCCAAAGAAATTACCTCAGCACCTAATTTTTTCAGTACCTCAGCGTTTAATTCACGCCCAGCCGCCGAGTGCTCGTACAGGCCGATACGCTTACCTTGCAACAAGTCTGGCGCAAACAATTGTGTATAGCGCTCCATATACAATTGCCGTGCTCTCGCAGACTCACCAGGTAACACTGACTGAACCGGTTTAACCTCTACTTCCGCCTGCAGAATAGCCTGTTCGTCAGCTTTGCTGATTTCACCATCCGGGCGATAAAACTTGATGCCGTTACGATCGAAAGGAATATGGCTACCAGTAATAACGATAGCTGGAATACCATCCTGCATCGCCTGCAATGCCACCGCAGGTGTCGGTAACACACCGTAATAATCCACCGTTACGCCAAGATCTGCAGCGGCTGCGGCACAAGCGGCAGCCATCGACGGACTACTGGGACGGCGGTCAATGCCAAGCGCTACGCGTTCTACGCTGAATTCTTGCTTCATTACACTTAGGAAAGCCAGCGTGAATGCAGCGCACACCGGGTCGGTAAACTGCTCGACCAGACCACGAGCGCCACTGGTGCCAAAGTTGATCCCTGATTCTAAAAGAATAGCGTTTGAATAGGTTTTCACTTGCTCCTCCCGAGAATTAAAAATAGTTTATCTATAAAATATCATTTTCTATGATTACTACAATATTTTAGGGATAATTTCTGCACGAATCTTCTGCATTTAAAGTTTTAAAATGAAAACTCGATGATCTATAAGTGTGCTTATTATAGAAATAAAGTCTACAGCAAGTTTTTTAAATCACTGTGATAGCCAAAAGATTTTGCCATTTCCATACGAAAGTCTTCCTATCCGAGCCAATAGCTACTCAAAGCAGTTTACTAAATCCAAAAAATCTTTACACAATCAAACCCGAATTCCGCCCAAAAGCCTGACATAAGAAAAATAAAGAATTGGAACGTAGACTATCGCTAAAGAAAAAACAACGCTCAATAAGGAAAAAATCACGCCCATATTTTCAAAATATAAAATTCCGTATAAAAAAATTGAAGAATAATAAAAAATAGCGTATATAATTGAGATCCCCACCAACAACAGCATACTAAATAAAATATCCAACTGTGCATAAAAAACAGCTATAGCCAGCCTTAAAAAACCAGACAAGAAGAGACCGGCAACACTATATAGTAAAAAGTCAAAGAAATCTTCTACAAAGACAGAGGAAAGTACACAAGTTAGAAACACAACACCCACGTTCACAAGTTGATTAACTAGTAACAGTTCGGGTTTATCTATACGAATGTATAAGCTGGCAACAAACCAAAGACTAACCTGAACAACAACCCCAAAAGAAAAGAGAACTGAAACCCTTGCACTTTCCAGCCAATTATTACCAAAGAAAATACCAATTATTTCATCCGAAAAAGCTCCTAACAAAGCCATAACTGGAGTAATAATAAGACCAACAAAAAAAACAAACCTAAAATATGAACCTCTAGGATCACAAGATCTAGCAACTAATGAATTTGCTACGGCATTAAGAGGAACCATAAATACATTATATATAGTAACAATCAATTTCCTTCCAACATCCAGTATCGCCAAACTGCTAGAGCCGTATATAAGAACCACAAACACTTCGTACATTTTCGAACCTGAAAAATTCAATATTTGAGAAAAAGAGATTTTCCACCCAAACTGCCAAAGCCTCTTAATGTCGGAGTAATCTACAATACTGCTCGTTTTAACTCCAACAAACCTCCGTAAAATAAAATAATCCGATATCACATAAACATACCTATAAACTATCAAAGAATATATACCAACACCCAAAAATGCCAAAATACAAGCAACAGAACCGGAAGATAAGGATATAATACTAGACCTAATTGCAATCTCTTTAAATCGAAAATCTCTTTGTAAAATAGCCATGTAAAATCCCGAAAAACAAGCTATGGATGGTTGTATCGATATCAAAAGAGACAGAAAGCCAATTTCCTTACCTGCAAATAAAAACATAATAGGAGACACAAAAAACAACATCAATATCAGTAAGAAAACTGACACATACTGAACAAACCTATAGCAATAAGACAACAATTTATTGGTTACTGCATCTTGCCTAACAATATATTCTTTTACTCCGAAAGAAGATAGATATCCTAAAAATTCTACTATTAAAAAAACCGCGACCAAATTACCAAAGTCCGCTACATCTACGCTACGAGATACTATCACGTAAACTACCAAGGCCATTATTTTTTCAAAAAATGCCCCTAGCACACTCCAAAACCCAGCCACCGCTATCATAATTCATCCATGCGAATAAAAATCAAGCAAAAATTTCCATGGGAAAGCTATCAATGAGTTTGTCGGTATTGAATTCGACACCCCCACCATTATAGTTGCTATTAATAGCATCAACTATCGAACCAAAACAAATTGGAGCTCGTCCAGTAGATAAATAATAATCATAGTATTTAAAACATGGTTCTTTAAGAGAGTCTGAAACATACCAAATCGCTTTTATCCCATATGCCTCCGCAACAATAAGACCATGAAGAGAGCTAGAAATTATAACATCACATCTAAGTATATCCAAAATAACATTTTTTGGACTCCGAAGAGGATCTATAACTAAAATCTCATCTGATTCAGGAATAATTGATTTGTCATTAAAATGCTTAACAATACCAAATTTATAGGTAGCCGTTTTTTTTCTATATTCAGGAAAGAGTCTTGGAAGCAACACGGCTGGGTCTCCAATAATTTCAGGCCTCCCCATACACAAAGAGGAATTAACAAACGATTGTGTTATAGGACCACGAACACCAGCAATAAACACCTTGTGCGGCTTGATTTTCCTCGCATGAAATTTCGGATTATTCAAGCCGACTCCCCAAGCAACATCACCCTCATTGATCAAATGAAGAACCGACCCTCCTGGATAAAATGTAGATTCATTGTGGTCGCCTCGCCGGACATTTATCCCTACTATCCTAACCACTATTTCGTAAAACAATTCGTCACCGAAATTTGGTTTACCTGTAGGATGACTCCAAGCATGAACTATAGTCTCATTAGAACTAATAAATCGCCGTTTTAAAGCAGTAATATTATAATTAAAAGATCCCACCAAAACCTCCATAAAAAATTAAAACTTTATCTACTAAAAAAGGAATAAAATTTTAAAAATCAAGCCCGACCGTACAAATCCTTGAAACGTACAATATCGTCTTCACCAAGATACGAACCCGACTGCACTTCGATCATTTCAAGTTCAATTACACCGGGGTTTTCCAATGCATGCACCTGACCGATAGGAATGTAGGTCGATTCATTTTCCGTCACCAGGTAAGTCTCTTCACCATTGGTCACCTTGGCAGTTCCAGACACCACGATCCAGTGTTCGGCACGATGATGATGCATCTGTACTGACAATTTAGCTCCCGGTTTGACTGTGATGCATTTGACCTGGTAACGATCACCACTGTCTACCGAATCGTACTTACCCCACGGACGGTATACCTCCCGGTGTTGCTCGTACTCCGAGCGTCCCTGCTGCTTGATTTGAGCAACAATTTTCTTAACTTCTTGCACCTTGTCTTTACTGGCAACCAGCAAGGCATCCGGTGTATCCACAATCACAATACCATCAAGGCCCAACGTTGTTACCAAGCGAGTATCGCTATACACAAAGCTGTTACTGGTATCTTCCAGAATAACGTCGCCACCACCCAGTGTGGCATTACCGTTCTCGCATTTTTCGGCAATATCCCAGAGTGCAGACCAGCTGCCAACATCACTCCAGCCAGCATCTAGTGGCGCAACCACGACCTGAGCCTCTCCAGCATCCAAAGCAGACAGCGGTTCCATAATGGCGTAATCGATCGATTCATCCGGGCATTGTGCAAAGGCTTCGGCATCGACCCGAACAAAGTCCATGTCGGCCACAGTTGCAGCCATCGCTTTAACACAAGCAGCATGAATATCCGGGCGGAACCGTTCCAATTCTTCCAGATAACGATCAGCCCGCACCATAAACATGCCACTGTTCCAGAAATAGTTTCCTGCATCCAGATACTGCTGCGCGGTTGCCTCATCCGGTTTTTCAACAAATGCCTGCACAACCTGACAGTCATTTTCAGCGTCTGATCCTGCCTGAATATAACCGTAACCCGTTGCAGCTTCGGTTGGCACAATACCCAATGTACCAAACTTGCCTGCTTTCACCGCTGGTAACAGCTGTTTGGCCGCTGC
>TARA_R110000868_G_scaffold46376_15_pt1 | contig 13937 bp, 15 predicted proteins | sample TARA_R110000868 | Tara Oceans TARA_R110000868 (sample SAMEA4397489) | marine metagenome | biome: Polar Biome; feature: [SRF] surface water layer (ENVO:00010504); material: water (ENVO:00002006), including particulate matter (ENVO:01000060) such as... | depth 5 m | reverse complement strand
CTGGCGGCCGATTTCGCCGGCTGGCAGCGCGACGATGCCGAGATTGCCGATATGGGCCTGCGCGATTCCTGCCGCCGGTTCCTCGAGCGCGAAGCCCGGCTGCTGGACGATGGGCGCAGCGACGACTGGCTCGGCCTGTTCGCGCCGGAATGCCTGTACTGGGTGCCGGCGGCCGTCGGCGGCGGCGATCCGCGCCGCGAAGTGGCGATTGCCTTTGACGACCGCCGCCGTCTCGAAGACCGGGTGTTCCGCCTCGCCAGCCCCTGGGCCTGGTCGCAGCAGCCGGCATCGCGCACCAGCCGGATCGTGGCCAATGTCGCCGTGTTCGCGACCGGCGACGACGATATCGTCATGACGCGTGCGAGTTTCCAGATCAGCGAATTCCACGCCGGCGACTACCGCACCTGGGCCGGATGGTACGGGCACCGCCTGCGCCGCGCCGGCGACGGCTGGGAAATCCTGGTCAAGCAGGTCAACCTGATCGATTGCGACCGCAACCTGCGGAACCCCAGTATCACGCTGTAGCGCATTCAGCCCCGGCGTGGCGGTGTCCCGGTCTGCGTTACTTCAGGGCGCCGGAATCGGCGATCTCCGGCGTTCCCCGTTCCGCCCGTATCTCTCCGGCGGCCTGGCGCAGGATCGATACCGAAGACTTGATGAAAAGCCCGGCCATCAGGGCGGCGACGACGAGATCGGGCCAGCCCGACGCGGTGGCCCACACGGCCGCGGAGGCGATGAGGACGCCGATATTGCCGATGGCGTCGTTTCGGCTGCACAGCCAGACCGACCGGACATTCGCGTCGCCGTCGCGGAACCTCATCAGAATCAACACGCTTATCAGGTTGGCGGCCAGTGCGAGGAAGCCGACGGTTCCCATGATTTCAGCGCGCGGCGGCTGCAGGATCAGAACCTGATAGGCCGTCAGTCCGAGTACGGCGATTCCCATCACCAGCAGCGAGGCGCCCTTGAACACGGCGGCGCGGGCGCGCCATAACAGCGGCCGCCCGATGACCGCCAGGCTGAGGGCATAGGTGGCCGTGTCGCCCGCGAAATCGAGCGCGTCGGCCTTGAGGGATTGCGAGCCGGCCGCGACCCCGGCGGTCATCTCGACGCAGAACATGACGGCGTTGATCGCGATGACCCACCACAGGGCACGACGAAAGCCGCGCGATGCGCCGTCGAAATTCCGCTCGGATTCGCAGCAACTGCTCATTGGCGCAGTATAGGGCAGGGGAACGGGCAGGGGAAACAGGCGGCCTGAACAGGGCAGAGCGGGACGGGTATTAAACCCGCCCCGCTCATTCTGTTTTCCGGTCTCCGCTATTTCAGCGCATCGATATCGGCGATCACCTGGGCCGGATGGTCGGCGGGCGTTACCGCGTCATAGGCCACGGCGATGTTGCCGTCCGGTCCGATCAGTACCGATTTCCGCGGCGAGCGCGGACTGTCGGGTTCGGACACGCCGTAGGCGACGGACATGGCGCCGTCCGCATCGCTCAGCAGGTCGTAGGGAAACGAGAATTTGTCGCGGAAAGCACCGTTATCGGCGGTGCTGTCGTAGCTGATGCCGACAATCGCGGCATTTCTGTCTTCAAAGTCCTGGATTCGATCACGGAACCCGTTGCCTTCGATCGTTCAGCCGGGGGTGTCGGCTTTGGGGTACCACCAGAGCAGGACGTAACGGCCGGTGAAATCGTCTTTCTTCACCGTGTTGCCGTCCTGGTTCGGGAGGCTGAAATCTGGCGCCACGGCGCCGGCGGCAATCAGTGCCATTCAGGTTTCTCCATTGGTTTCGGTTGACGGCGAAAGTCTAGCACCTGTGCGGCGAATCCGTCAGCAGCCAGAACCGCACAAAAAAACCCCGGTGACGGGCACCGGGGTTTTCAGGATTTTCGTAACGCGTACTAGACGAAATCGGGCTCGCTGCGTTTCCGGCAGCGAAGGCACAGGCGGTTGTGCCATCCTTCGCTCGCAAAATTTTCACCGCAGGACATGCATTTGCGGTCGGTCGGCAGGTCGTGGGCGGCGCGATGCTCCAGGACCAGTTCTTCAGCTTCCGATGAACCAGTGTTCGATTCGCTCATTTAAAGGCTCCCTCTTTGCGTCTCAGGTTGTAGGTCTCGTATTCAGGTCGTCGGTTGTCCCTGCCGCATTCGGGCGGCTTGTCTGGATGTGTCGGAGCGATGGCGTGGCCCGGCAATGCCTGCATTTCGGAAATATTTTTCATTTGCCGGCGTCCAGAACGGACGGCCCGGCCGGTGTGGCATTGTCTTCCCTCTATGTCCCATCTTCCGGATTTTCCGCTGGAAAAGTAATTCCCGGCGGAAACCCGTCCCCTTGAAGGTCCCCCGATTTTTCGGGTGAACCGACAGGACGCAGGATATCACGGGATTCACTTTTGGCGGTAATGAATCCGTATATTTTTTTGAATTTTAACCACTTTTGGATGGCCTGAACGGCGGATCCGTTGATTCCCGGGCGATTCCGTCGTTGCATCCGGCCCCGGCCCGTTAAGACCGCGCCGCGCCCGGAAAGCCGCGAACGCGCCCGGCGTCGCGGCCCCCCGGGCGGGGTCGTCAGAAGGTCTGCGAACCTGGTATGGCGGCGATGGCGACCGTCGCGACTTCGCGGTCCTGTTCGCCGGTGCCGGACCCGACCCCGACGCCGCCGATGCACTGGCCGTCGACGATGATCGGCAGTCCGCCGGGCAGGTTGATCCGCTGGCCGTCGGTGCCGAGGGCGAGCTTGATATCGATACCTTCTTCGAGACCGCCGGACGGCTGGCCGTAACAGGCGGCCGTCCTGGCCTTGCGGAGCGCGGTTTCCAGCGACATGTGGAACGCCCCGTCCATCCGCACGAAAGCGAGCAGGTGCCCGCCGCTATCGACGACGGAGATGCATTGCGGCTGGCCCATATCGGCGGCCTTGGCGATGCCGGCATTGAGGGCGGCAAGCGCGCCTTCGTGGGTCAGTTTCAGCGAAGCGGTCGTTTCGGCCATATGGATTCTCCTCGGTGCGGGTTTCCGGGAGTTTTTCAGGTAAGCCGGCACGGCGCAAGATCGCGCGCCGGAATTGCGGGCATAAAGCCGGCGGCCGCCGCGCCGGGTCAGCCGTTGCCGCGTTCGAGGGTATGTATCTCGGCGCCTGCCGCGATCTCGTCGGCATCCGCGCCTTCGCCGAGTTCGATCTGTTCGATCTTCTGGCCGCGGCTGGTGACCTTGCCGGTCGAGATGCTGATCTCGCCGATATCCTTTTCGGCCTGTTTGAAATGTTTCTGCAGGTTGCCGACGCGCTCGTCGATGCGCTCCACGTCGACCAGCATCTTGCGCACTTCGGTCTGGATCACGCTGGCCTGTTCCTGCATCGAGGCGTCCTTGAGCACCGCGCGGATGGTGTTCAGGGTCGCCATCAGGGTGGTGGGCGACACGATCCATACCCGCGCCCGGTGGGATTTTTCGACCGTCGCGGGATGGTTGGCATAGAGCTCCGCATAGACCGCTTCCGACGGCAGGAACATCAGCGCGGATTCCGCTGTCTCGCCCGGAATGATATAGCGGTCGGCAATATCGCGGACATGTTTCAGCACGTCCGCCGCAAAGGCGCGGGAATGCTGGGCCTTCGCCGTATCGTCATTCGCATTCCGCAACGCGTGATAGCTCTCCAGCGGAAATTTCGCATCGACGGCAATGGCGCCCGGCGGGTTGGGCAGCATCAGCACGCAGTCGGCGCGCTTGCCGTTGCCCAGGGTTTTCTGGAATTCATAGGCCGAGGGCGGCAGCGCCGATTTCACCAGGTCCTGCAGCTGGACCTCGCCGAACGCGCCGCGGGCATGGCGGTTCGACAGCACGTCCTGGAGCTGGACGACCTGCTCCGACAGGCCGGTGATGTTCTTCTGCGCGACGTCGATGACGGCAAGCCGTTCCTGCAGCTTGGTCATCGTCTCGGAGGATTTGACGCTCGACTGCTGCAGCGAATCGCCGACCTTCTTGGTCACGTCGGCGAGCCGCGCTTCGAGCGTCTTGGTGATCGCGATTTCCTGGTTCTGCAGGCGCTCCGACAGGGCCTTCTGGCTGGCCGCGTCGGCCTCGGCGATCTGCGACAGCCGGCCGACGAGTTCGGCCTGGGACGCGGCAAGCCGCTCGGTGGTGCGCGCAATTTCTTCTGCGCTGTTCCGGGCATCCTTCGCGCCATTGCCGCGGGTGAGCGCAAAGGCGGCGACCGCCAGGGACACCGCCGCGATAATCAGAGCTATAATTGTCACAGGTTCCATGACTGGAACATACCACGAACTTCGGCGAATCGCGCGGGTCGGCGCGGCGGCGCCGTGCGGTTTCGTGCCCCGGCCCGGTCCCGGCCCGGACCCGGATCTGCGCGCCGACTTGACCCTGCGGGCGCAAGCGAATACCTAACGCCTTCCGATATAGAGGTATTTCGATCCGATGGCCCTGTTGCCGATCATCACAGCCCCGGACCCGCGACTGAAATCGGTCGCGGCGCGTGTCGACGCCGTGGACGACGATATCCGCCGCCTGATGGACGACATGCTCGAAACCATGTACGCCGCGCCCGGCGTCGGTCTCGCGGCGCCGCAGGTCGGGGTGCTGAAACGCGTCATCGTCGCCGATGTCGCGCGGTCGGGCGAGCCGCCGCAGCCGATGCGCATGGCAAACCCCGAAATCCTCGAAGCGTCGGACGAACGCTCGGCCTTCGAGGAAGGCTGTTTGTCGCTGCCCGAGCATTTTGCCGAGGTAAAGCGCCCCGAGCGTGTCCGGGTGCGCTACCTGGATCATGAAAACGAGATTCGCGAACGCGACATGGACGGGTTTCTCGCCACCTGTATCCAGCATGAAATGGATCATCTCGACGGCGTTCTGTTTGTCGATCACATATCCGGTCTCAAGCGGGGCATGATCCTGCGCAAGCTGACCAAGCTGAAAAAGCAAGACGCCGTGGCCGGCGCGTGAACGGGGTGCCATGCGGCTGATTTTCATGGGGACGCCGGATTTCGCGGTGCCCGCGCTCGCCGCCCTGATCGATGCCGGGCACGACGTCGTGTGCGTCTATTCCCAGCCGCCGCGTCCGGCGGGCCGCGGCCAGCGCGAACAGCCGTCGCCGGTCCAGGCTTTCGCCGAATCCAGGGGGCTCCCGGTCCGCTATCCCGCAAGCCTGAAGACCGCCGACGCCCAGGCGGATTTTTCGGCGCTGGATGCCGATGTCGCCGTCGTGGCGGCCTACGGGCTGATCCTGCCGAAGGCGGTGCTCGACGCCCCGCGGCTCGGCTGCATCAACATTCATGCGTCCCTGCTGCCGCGCTGGCGCGGCGCCGCGCCGATCCAGCGGGCGATCCTGGCCGGCGATACCGAAACCGGCATTACCGTCATGCAGATGGACGAAGGGCTGGATACCGGGCCGATGCTGGCGACCGGCGCCCTGCCGATCGGGCCGGAGACAACGGCGTCGGACCTGCACGATGCGCTGGCCGAACTGGGCGGCGAGATGATCGTGCGCGTTCTTGCCGGCGAAATACCGGACGCGGAGCCGCAACCCGCCGAGGGTGCGACCTATGCGCCGAAGCTGGACCGCGCCGAAGGCCGGCTCGACTGGTCGGAAGAGGCCGCCGCGCTCGATCTGAAAGTCCGTGCCCTGAACCCGTGGCCCGGCGTCTGGTGCGAACATGACGGCGCGCGGATGCGGGTCCTGGCGGCGACACCGGTGGACGGCGACGGCGCGCCGGGAACCGTGATTGCCGCCCCGCTGACGGTCGCCTGCGGCAAGGGGGCGCTGCGGCTGGACCGCGTGCAGCGGGCCGGCAAGTCGGCCATGTCGGCGGCGGATTTTATCCGGGGCAACAAGGTGCTGCCGGGAACCGTTCTGCAATGACCCGCTGGCGGGTCACCATCGAATATGACGGCGGAGACTATGTCGGCTGGCAGCGCCAGGATAACGGCCCGTCGATCCAGCAGGCGATCGAAGAGGCGGTGTACGCGTTCTGCGGCGAAACGGTGCGCGTCTTCGGCGCCGGGCGGACCGATGCCGGGGTGCATGCCCTGGGGCAGGTCGCCCATATCGACATCGACCGGCCGACAACGGCGGATACCGTGCGCGACGCGCTGAACGCGTATCTGCGCGAACAGCCGATCTCTGTCCTCGCGGCGGCGGCGGCGCCGGACGGGTTTCACGCCCGGATATCGGCGCGGGAACGGGTCTATCTGTACCGTATTCTCAACCGCCGCCCGCCGCCCGCGGTGGATGCGGGGCGGGTCTGGCACGTGCCGTGGTCGCTCGATGCCGAGGCCATGCACGATGCGGCGCAGCTTCTCGTCGGCACCCATGACTTCACGAGCTTCAGGGCCGCGGTGTGTCAGGCCAGGTCGCCGGTCAAAACCCTTGATGTGCTCGATATCCGCCAGGCCGGGGAAGAAATCCACGTCCATGCGCGGGGACGGTCGTTCCTGCATCACCAGGTGCGCAATATCGTCGGCACGCTGGAGCGGGTCGGCGTCGGAAGATGGACGGCGAACGACGTATCGGCCGCCCTCGCGGCGCGCGACCGGGCCGCAGCGGGACCGACGGCACCGCCCGAGGGGTTGTATCTCGTCTCGGTCGGATATGGCGGGACCGCCTGACCGCCTGACCGCCTGACCGCCTGACCGCCTGACCGTCCCCGGTGCGAAACCGGCCGCTTCCTTTTTTGACACTAGCGTAAAATTTGGACGCCCCGCCTAAAAAGCGGACAGGCGCGGCGGAGGGCGCGGGCGTTTCGGGCCCGGACAGCGTGGAAATCCGCGATTCCGGCTGTTGGCACGACAATTGCTTATTCTAGCCGAGCCCCGGGCGGCAACCGTCTTCCGCCGTGCCGGATACAAACAATATCAGCAGGAGAATAACTTGATTCGCAAACTTTCAATCGCCCTCGCTTTGGCGCTGGCGACCGCGGCACAGCCGGCGCTGTCGGACTCCGTCGAGGATTTCTATTCCGGCCGCACGGTCACGGCGGTGATCCCGTCCAGCTCAGGCGGTTCCTTCGATGCCTATATGCGGCTGATGGCCGATCATCTCGGCAAGTTCATTCCCGGCAATCCGAACATCGTGCCGCAGAACATGCCCGGCGGCGGCGGCGTGAAGGCGCTGAACTACGTCTATAACGTTGCGCCCAAGGACGGCACCTATCTCGGCATGCCGATCCACACCACGCTCACCTTCGGGCTCCTCAACCCCAAACGGGTCAAGTTCGAAGGCCCGAAATTCAACTGGATCGGCAGCATGGCCGGCATCCACGACATCATCGGCGTGTGGCAAACCACCGGCGTCAAGACCGTCGGCGATGCGCGTACCAAGGTCGTCAACATGGGTGCCACCGGCCGTGGCGGCAACACGTTCCTCGATCCCGTCATGGCGAACAACCTGCTGGGCACCAAGTTCAAGGTCATTGCCGGCTATCCGGGTGCATCCGAGATCAACCTCGCGATCGAGCGCGGCGAACTCGGCGGCCGCGCCAGTAGCTGGGAAGGTCTGATCTCCAAGAAGCCCGACTGGTTCGCCGACAAGAAATTCGTCACGCTGGTCCAGATCGGCCCCGACAAGGTGCCGGAGCTGGGCGATGTGCCGAGCTTCAAGGAAGTGCTGCAGAATCCCGACGACGAGGTGATCGTCGACGTTCTCAGTGTCGGGCTGACGCTCGGCCGCGCGCTGTTCACCACGCCCGGCACGCCGCCGGAGCGGGTTGCCGCGCTACGTGCCGCGTTCGAGAAGATGGTGAAAGATCCCGCCTATCTTGCCGACGCGAAGAAGTACCGGATGTCGGTGCACGATCCCAAGCCGGGCGCGCAGATCCAGGACATCGTGTCCAAAACCTACCAGCTTCCGAAGGCGGTTCTCGCCAAGGCGAAGGAAGCGCTTACCCCGAAGAAGTAAAGGGGGTCCCCGGGGGTTGGTGGTGCCGTTCCGGCCCCCGGGATTTTTTTAGAATATCGTCGGCAGGGACGTCGCCGTCCGAGCACCGGTATCGTGGGTCTGTCTTCTATCCCGATTTGCCGGATCAGGGCCTCTGTTCAAGCGCCGACGCTGTAGAGCGACCTGCTGATCAGGCTCAGCCCGATGGCGATGGACAGGTCGATTACGACCACCAGCACCGCGGCGGGCACCGGAATGTCGAGCGTCGTCCGGGCGATAAAGCCCTGGTAGAAGAAAATCGCCAGCATCGCGATCAGGCTGATCATCCCGCCGAGATTGTCCGGAATGGCGCCGCTTGCCGAAAAGGCGGTGACCCCGAGAAACAGGAAAGACTGAAGGACGATCGACCAGTTCCAGGCCGCGATGAACCGGAAATAGTTCTCCGACGCTTTCAGCGTATCCGTAAAGGCAACCATCACCAGCGGGAACATGACCCATCCGATGACATAGGAAATCGATTCGACGCACAGGATGCGCATCCCGCCCGCCTCGACCGGGTGCTGCGCGAAGCCCAGCATCACCAGCAGCGCATAGGCGGGCAGGGCGACAATGGCGGCGTTGAACGACCGCCAGAAGGCTTCGGGCGTGTTGTCGAAGAACTGGATCGCCGACCGGTCGAGCGTCGCAAAGCGCCAGGCGCCGTAGAGCGCGACGGACAGTTCGCGGGCGCCGATCATGACGGCCTCAGCCGCGCGCTGCGAAATAACCGTCGAGGATCGCGGTATAGATATCGGTCAGCGCCCGTATGTCGGCGACCGGGATGCGTTCGTCCACCTTGTGCATGGTCTGGCCGACAAGGCCGAATTCCGCGACCGGACAGTAATTCTTGATGAAACGCGCATCCGACGTGCCGCCCGACGTGCTGAGTTCCGGCGCGTTGCCGGTGACATCCTTCACGACCCGGGACATCAGGGCGCTGAATTCGCCCGGCGGCGTCAGAAAGGCGTCGCCCGAAATCTTTACGTCCAGGTCGTACTGCCCGCCGATGGCATCGCACTGTTCGTGAAGCCATTTTGTCAGGCTTTCGCCGGTATGCAGGTCGTTATAGCGGATGTTGAAGCCGGCGGTCGCCTGCGCCGGGATGACATTGGTCGCCGGGTTGCCGGTATCGACGGTCGTCAATTGCAGGTTCGACGGCTGGAAATGGTCCGTGCCCTCGTCGAGGGTGGCGCTGGAAATGGCGTCGAGCATGCGGACAAGCCGGGGCAGGGGATTGTCGGCAAGATGCGGATAGGCGGTGTGGCCCTGGACGCCGGTAACGGTCAGGGTGCCCGTCAGGCTGCCGCGGCGGCCGATCTTGATCATGTCGCCCAGTTTCAGCGGGTTGGTCGGTTCGCCGACCAGGCAGACATCGATGATCTCGCCTTCCGCGGCCATCCAGTCGAGGACCTTCTGCGTGCCGTTGATGGCCGGGCCTTCCTCGTCGCCGGTAATCAGCAGACTGATCGATCCGGCGACGCCGCCGTTTGCGACAATACGCGATGCCGCTTCGACGAAGGCGCCGATCGCGCTTTTCATGTCGGTGGCGCCGCGGCCGTACAGCACGTCGTCGATGATTTCGCCGCCGAACGGATCGACCGACCAGGAGTCCGGATTGCCCAGCGGCACGACATCGGTGTGCCCGGCAAAACAGAAATTCGGCGCGGAATCGCCCAGCCGCGCATAGAGGTTATCGACGTCCGGCGTGTCCGCGTCGGAAAACGGCAGGCGGTGACATACGAATCCCAGGCCTTCGAGGGCGGCCTGCAAAACGTCCAGCGCGCCCGCGTTCTCCGGCGTCACGCTCGGACAGCGGATCAGGTCCCGGGAAAGTTCAATTGCATCAACGATGGCGATCAGTCCCGCAGCAGGTCGTTGATCGACGTCTTCGACCGGGTCTGTTCATCGACCCGTTTGACGATCACGGCGCAATAGAGGCTCGGCCCTTCGCTGCCGTCCGGAAGCGGCTTGCCGGGCAGGGTGCCGGGCACGACGACGGAATAGGACGGCACGCGGCCCATGTGAATTTCGCCGGTCTGGCGGTCGATAATCTTGGTCGACTGGCCGAGGAAGACCCCCATGGACAGGACCGAGCCCTGTTCGACGATGACGCCTTCGGCAACTTCCGACCGCGCGCCGATAAAGCAGTTGTCCTCGATAATCACGGGATCCGCCTGCAGCGGTTCCAGCACGCCGCCGATGCCGACCCCGCCGGAGATATGGCAGTCCTTGCCGATCTGCGCGCAGGATCCGACGGTCGCCCATGTGTCGACCATGGTGCCGGAATCGACATAGGCGCCCAGATTCACGAAGCTCGGCATCAGCACGACGTTGGGGGCGAGGAACGCCGAGCGGCGCACGGTGCAGTTGGGGACCGCCCGGAAACCGGCGGCGCGGAATTTCGCTTCGTCCCAGCCGGCGAACTTGGACGGAACCTTGTCGAACCAGGCACTGTCGCCGATGCCGGGAAAGCCCGGCCCGCCCGGAAGCGGCGCCATGTCGTAGATGCGGAAGGACAGCAACACCGCCTTTTTGAGCCATTGATTGACGGTCCAGCCGTCCGCGCCCTTTTCGGCGACGCGCAATGTGCCTGAATCCAGCCCTTCAAGGGCCGCCTCAATGGCGTCGCGGGCGTCTCCCGTCGTGGCGGGCGTAATCGAGTCGCGGTCTTCCCACGCCTGATCTATGGATTTTTCGAGTGCGGTGTCGGTCATGTTGTTTTCGCTCTGTCCCTGGAAATTCGGCGGGAATATAGAGCATTATCGCCGCCGGAGGAAACGCGTCAGGCGATCTTTGCGACATTTTGAAGCCAGACCGCCAGATCGTCGGTGACGTGGTCGATATGATCCGTGTCGGTGACGTCCTTTCCCCAGTGGGTGTCGGTGCGCACCCAGACCGTCGTCATGCCCAGTTCGGCTGCCGGTTCGAGATTGCGGGAAATATCCTCGACCATGGCGGCGCGTTCGGGGTCTATCCCGTGCAGGCCGCACAGGCGCCGATAGGACTCTATGGCCGGTTTCGGGACGTAGTCTGCGTCTCCGATATCGTAGACGGCATCGAAATGGGCGGTGATGCCGATGCGTTCCATCACGTCGCGCGTATGCCCGGTAAAGGCATTGGTGTAGATAACTTTGCGGCCGGGCAGTTGGTTCAGGGTGTCCGCCAGCCCCGGATTCGGCTGGATTTCGGACAGATCGAGCTGCGACAGATGATCGACGTAAATTTGCGGATCGAGGCCGTGTTCGACCATCAGCCCGCGCAGTGTGAGGCCGTGGCTGCGAAAATAACCCTTCTGAATTCTGCGCGCCTCGACCCGGTCGACCTTGAGAAAATCGCTGATGAACGATCCCATCAGGTCGTCGATCTGCGCCAGCATCGCAGCGCTGGTGCGGTACAGGGTGTTATCGAGATCGAATATCCAGGTATCGATATGGCTGAAATCGGGGCCTGACAGGGGCCGGGTGTCGGAGTTTTGCATTACAGGAATGTGGCCCCGGAGACGCGGCGGCGCAAGGAATCGTTAACAGCCGGGGGGTATTATGACGTCAGTTTCCCCGGGGCTTCAGAGAAAAATCGGATCCAATGGCGCAAGCGCAGGCAAATCCCGAATATATCGATACGCTGAAGAAAGAGCGCGACCGGTTCGTGGCCCTGGCGTTCTGTGCAGCGGATATGCTGTTCGAGGTCGATCAGGACCAGGTCATCACCTATGCCGCCGGCGCAACCAAGGCGTTGACCGATTGCGAACCCCATGACGTCATTGGCCGGAAATTCGTCGATCTGATCGATGCCGCCGAACGCAGCTATGTCGCCGGCAGGCTGGAAACGCTCGGTTCGGCAAACCGGCTCGACCCCATGATGGTGCGCATGAAGGGCCCGAGCGGTCCGACTCCCCGATTGATGCTCACCGGGTACCACCTGCCGGACCTCCCCGGATCGTTCTTTTTCGCGCTGCGTCTGGCCAGCCAGGACGAAGCGCTGACGGACAGGTCCGACACGCGGCGGGACCTCGAGACCGGGCTGCTGAACAAGGACGCCTTTACGGAATTTGCCGCCCAGCGCATTGTCGAGGCGGAGGCCGACGGTCAGGACCTGAAGGTGACCATGGTCCGGCTGGCGGAAATGGGCGAGCTGCGGACGCGGCTCGACGCGGAAGCCGATCGCGATCTTATGCGCACGCTTGGCGGTTTCTTCGAACAGGGCGCCGGCAACCGGGACGTCGCCGCGAAATTCGACGACGACAATTACGGCGTCCTGCACGATGAATCCTTCGACGTCGCCGATCTGCGTGCGCGGCTGGAATCCCATCTGCGCGATGTCGATCCGGAGGGTGTCGGCATCCGCGTCAACAGCAGCACGGCGGCGGCCAGCGTCAATGGCGCCGACAGCAAAGATGCGATCAAGGCGCTGCTCTATACCATCAATCAGTATTGCGCCGATCCCAGCAGCGAACCGGCGATCAGGAATCTCGGCGAGAACCTGGACGCGCTGACGGCGGATGCATCCGCCAAGATGGTCGAATTCCGGGAAATGGTCTCTGCCGACAGTTTCGACGCCGTCTTCCAGCCGATCGTCGCATTGCCGACCAGGGCGGTCCATCACTACGAAGTGCTGGCCAGATTTTCGGGCGGTCTCGACCGGTCGCCCTACGAACTGATCACTTTCGCCGAAAACATGGGGCTGATCTGCGATTTCGACTTTGCCATGTTCCGCAAGGTGATCGGGTTACTGAACGGCTGGCGCAAGAAGGGCAAGATCGTCAATCTGGCGGTCAATATGTCGGGCCGTTCGATCGAAAACGAAGCTTTCGTCGAGGCGTTGCTCAAACTGCTCGCGAAACACGAAAATCTGCGCAAGCAGATCAGTATCGAAATCACGGAATCGGCGCGAATCAACGATCTGATGCGGGTGAACGGGATCATCCAGAGCCTGCGGACCGCCGGTCACGACGTCTGTCTCGACGATTTCGGGGCGGGGGCGGCCGCCTTGAAATATCTTCATGCGCTCGATGTCGATATCGTCAAAATCGACGGCGCGTATATTCAGCAGGCGCATGACGACCGGAAGCTGCGGGCGTTTATCAAGGCCATCGCCGGGTTGTGCCGGGAACTCGATATCGACACGATCGCCGAGATGGTCGAGGAAGAGGCGACGGTCGCATTTCTCACCGACTGCGGCATTCCCTACGCGCAGGGCTATCTCTACGGCAAGCCGTCGCCGGATATCTTCAGTTTCGAGCCGAAGCAGGCCCCGCGGAAAAAACCCCTGGGCGGTGGCTGGAGCCGCAAACGTTCCACAGGCGTCTGAGCCATGTTGTTCGGCCTGTTCAAACCGCGTGAAACGGCGCTTGAGACGTTAGAAAGGCCGGCGGAAAGGCCGGCGGATATTCGGGCCGGGAAACCGCTGCAGGATCGTGCCGCCGCCCGGCCCGTGCCGGCCGCCGTCGAAATCGCAGAACCGTCCCCGGACAATCCGCCCGACCGCGCGCCGAAACCGGACAACGCGCTCGTCGATGCGCTCGTCGAATCGCGCCGCCGGTTCAAGGAAATCGTCGAAGTGTCCGGCGACTTCGCCTGGGAAACGGATGCCGCCGGTGCTTTCGTGTTCGTCTCGCCGGGGCTGACCCTCGGATACCGGCCCGACGAGATGATCGGGGCGCCGGCATCGCGGTTCCTGGCCGAAGGCGTGGGCGCTGTATCGGAGACGCCGTTTCAGACGCGTCAACCTGTGCGCGACATCGATATCTGGTTCCGGACGCGCGACGGCGGCGAAGCCTGTCTGAGCACGTCGGCGATTCCCGTCCGGGACGACCAGGGCGCGTGCGGCGGCGCGCGCGGCGTGTGCCGCGATATCACCGAAGAACGCCGTCAGAATGCCGCCTTCGCCGCGTTGCAGCAGCGCGAGGCATCCATGGCCCGCATCGTGCGCGCGGCAAGCAGCGAGATCGACCCCGATGCGATGCTTCGTTCCGCGCTGACCGAGACGCGGAATACGCTCGGTGCGGA
>TARA_R110000868_G_scaffold2590_2_pt1 | contig 13937 bp, 12 predicted proteins | sample TARA_R110000868 | Tara Oceans TARA_R110000868 (sample SAMEA4397489) | marine metagenome | biome: Polar Biome; feature: [SRF] surface water layer (ENVO:00010504); material: water (ENVO:00002006), including particulate matter (ENVO:01000060) such as... | depth 5 m | reverse complement strand
ATCTTCGTACTGCCTCGTCGATGTCCATCTTGATCTCCCAGTTGTCAAAACAAATTCTGCTGCCGTTCGGCCACCTTGGCATTATGCACCAACCACATCCGCTGAATGTTAATGTGCGTCTTCACTTGATCGCGCCAGTGCTCTGGGCATCCTCTCAGTGCGGCCTTCTGCTTGTCCTTGTCGCTGCCAGCTGCCATAAAATCGGCCGCGTAGCGGTACGGGAGTTTTCTACTCACGACCACCCCCAAGATGCCAAGCATCCGCGAAGTCGCCAATTTTGTCTGGTATCTTGACTGTGACCGTTTTTCCTTTTTTGACCAGATTCTGCGCTAAAGTGTAAGCTGCTTTCTGCCCGGTGAAGCTGGCGTCATTGTCGCCGTAGATGATCACGCCCTGTACTGCTGGTGGTGGCGAGAACTTTTCCAGCATCCCTGCGGTGCCTGATGCCCAGCACGGAATGTTGTACATCTTCATGACTGCTAGTGCGGTTTCAATGCCTTCCGCAATTCCAACGGCGTCGTAGTCTTTGGTCAGACGAATGAAAGCCCCGTCTGTGCTGCAGCGAGGAGTCAGGATCTTCTTCACAGACGGCACAGGCGCCTTGGCTCCTTCTGCCGTCAGGTACGTGATGTGCAGCGTGGCCACAGCAGTCATGTTCTCCACCAGTGCCACCATCGCAGGAAATATCCCCACGACTTTCCCGTCCGCGTCGTAATACTTCAGCCCGGGATGCTCTCGCAAAAATGGAGACGCTTTCACGCCCCGCGACGCCAGATACTTCCTGACGATGCCGCCGTGGAAATTACTGATCGGTACACTCTCAGCGATGATGCGCCGGATCCTGCCGTCGCCGTTCTGTGCCGGCTTTTTTGGCTTCACGTTGAACTGCTCGGCGCGTGGGGCGATCTCTGCCATCAAATCTTTCAATGGTTTGCCGGTGTACTTCGACAGCAGATCGAGTCCGTCACCGGATCCACACCCAGAGCAGAAGTACGTGCCGCGCCCATCCTTATCGTCGAACCGATACCTATCTGTGCCACCACACAATGGACATGGCCCGTGAGCATTACGCAGGAAACTCTGATCGATGCCGTACGACAACAGGATGCCGTACCAGCGTCCGCGTGTCGCCGCTCTAAAATCTTCAAACATTGGCACCCTTCCCTTTTGCGTAGCGGATATTCATCGCCGTGATATAGCTGAGAATTTCAGGTGACGGCGGAACAGCCATAGCATCTTTGTGCCGGTTGGGCCATACACCGTACAACCTTTTGTACAGGTTGGCCGCATACCCCGGCTTTTTGCCTTTTTCCCTGCAGTACCAAAGAAACTGCCCATACACTGATTTTTTTTGCTCTGGTGACGCATTTTTGTTGTTCTTCTTCTGCGTCCGCGTGAGTTCATCGAGCTGACCCTGCGCCTCTACAACAGCGTGCTGGCGCTCCGGCTTGTATCCGCAATTTGGACACTCCCAGACCTTCACCGGCTTGACGAACTTGCACTGCGGACACTCTTTCGGCAACGGCTCAACTTTTTCTTGTGGTGTATTTTTCTGCTTCTTGCCCATGTCGAGCACCGTGTGCCTGTCGTCAACATCAGTGACAAATCCCAGTCGCAGCGTGGTGCCGGTGTGGTCGATGATCAAGCAGAAATCTTTCCCGTCAGCGGTACGAAGACCACGACCAATAATCTGCTGATACAGCGAATCGCTCTTCGTAGGACGCGCAAGAATGATGCAGCGAACGTCCCAGTCGACGCCCTTGACAAGACAGCCAACACTCACCACGCCAACTACCCGGCCGTCGTGAAACTGCTGCTTGATCTCATCGCGCTGTTCGCGTGTCGTGTATGCATCAATGTATTCAAACTCGATACCAGCCTCTTGGAACTTGCGCTGGATGGCTCTGGCGTGCGCCCGGTCTACGGCGTAGCAAAACGTCGGACGATTCTCTGCGAGCTGCTTCCACTTCTGGACGATGTCTCCGACAAGGTCGGCCTGATTCATCACTGCTGCGAGCTGGTCTTCTGAATAGTCACCCGCAACGATCTTCACTTTGGAAAGATCGGGAGTTGATGGTGCCCACACTTTGAAATCGCTGAGAGAGCCTTCGTCGATCAGCTCTTGCGTGGTCGCTGTAGAGATCAGCTGCTGAAAGTGTTTACCGAGACCTTTCGTGTAAGGAGTTGCACTGAGGCCGATGAACGGGATCTGATCCCACTTCTCCATCCACTTTGTGTAGAAGCCATAGTAAACGTGTATTTCATCCACAAGCACCAGATCCGCATGCGGCAGATGCCTGCGCCTCATCAGTGTTGCCTGCGAGCACACCTGCACCATGGCGCTCGGATTGGTCATCTCATGGTCGGCTTGTATGACCCCGATGTCAGTAATGCCCTGCTCGTAGAATGAACGCGCAGTCTGGTCAACAAGCGTGATCGCATCGACAACGAAGTGGACCCGCTTACCCTTTGCGATAGCTGCATGGATGATCTCAGCTGCCACAACAGTCTTGCCGAATCCGGTGGGAGCTTTGAGCACCACCCGCTTGATCCCTGATCTGAGAGCCTCGCGCAGCTTATCTATCGCAAGCGACTGCCTCGGTCGTAATGTCTTTCTGCCCATGTTGTTGTCCTGCCTTGTTGTTAGAAATTGAATGCCAGCTGGCTGACTCTCATAAACGCTTCACGATAGCACTTGCGCCAACGCCTGTCTTTGTACGGCACATTGTCGATGCTTTTGCCGGTGCGCGCATCTTCCGCCGCACGGATTTTAGCCATCGCCATCCCGCGCTTTTTTGGAATCTTTGTTGCCATATTTGATCCTGACTCGCGTCAACAGTTTTGAAATGTTCTTGCGTGTTTTTGGGTACGGAAGATGGCCGGTTGCCGATGCTTGAAGCCTCGACACTGTCGCCACATCAATCTCCGCCTTGCGTGCAATCTCGCGCATACTCCACTGCGTCAGACCGTAAATTTCCTGCAGTGCCGTTCTCGCTTCCGCTCTCGTTTCGATCACTATTTACCTCCTGTGCGCCCAGCGACGCGAATCACATCACGAACTTATTTGTATTGCAAGAGTGTTGACAAGCTGTTGCGAGTGTGAAATTCTGAATGCCCAAAACAACTGAGGTGATGTATGTCTACACACAATCTCGCAATACAAAGTGTGCCCATCGAGCCGGCACTTCCCGCAACCCCTGCCGCACAACTAATGACCGTCATCGAACGCATGTCTTTGATGCCAGATATTGACATGGACAGAGTAGAGCGTGCGTTTGCGATGCACCAGAAGATGGAGCACGACGCTGCTGTGCGAGCGTTCAATTCCGACATGGCGAAGGTGCAGGGCCAGCTGCAGGCTGTTGCCGCCAAGCTGAAGAACTCGCACACACAATCCCTGTACGCCGACATTGACGCCATCCATGCCCAGTGCAAACCTGTCTGGACATCGCATGGCTTTTCAATCGTCGGCGGATCGAAGCCGTGCGCCCAGCCGAACCACATCACGATGACGCTTGAAGTCCTGCACTCTGGCGGTCACAGCAAGCTGTACGAAGACGATTGGCCGCTCGACAATGCCGGCAAGGATGGCAAGTCAAACAAGACCGCGATTCAAGGCAAAGGCTCCAGCACTACCTACGCAAGGCGCTACATGGAGCTGGCAATTTTCGACATTGCCATTTCCAGACTGGACAACGACGGCCAGAGCCAAGCCGCCAAAAAGCCTGAGAAGGAGACCGTGTCCGTGAAACAGGTTGCCGACCTGATCGCCGCTGCCGAGCTGAAGGGGGTTTCTGTATCCGCGATCTGTAAGCGCCTGCGTGTAGAGTCGCTGGCGGATCTCACCGTTGACCGGCTCCAAGTAGCCGTCAATGCGATTGCAAACACAAAAGACAAGACAGCACCGGAGGTGTCAAATGCACAATAACATTGCAGACAGAGATGACATTGAAATAATCGAATGCGAGCAAGGCACTGCAGAGTGGTTTGCCGCCCGTGCCGGCGTGTGCTCTGCCAGCATGTTCGGTGTTGTGCTCGCAAAGGTCGGACTGCTGGATGAGAAGCAGCAGATGTACGTCGATGCGATCCGCGCAGGCAACGACGAAAAGGCAGCGATGCTGATCGCCGGGTACAAGGCTCCGCCGAAATCGACGACAGTGGCCAAGGCGCTGCGTGGCGAGAAGATCGGCGAGTGGTCAGATGCTGCGCTGAACTACGCTTTCCGCCTTGCTTGCGAGCGGGTCGCAGGTGAGCCGCTGGTTGAACAGTTTGAAACCTATGCCATGCGTCGTGGGAAGGAGCTGGAAGAGGCTTGTCGAATTCGGCATGAGATCGACATCAATGAGGTTGTGGATCTGGCCGGATTCATCCGCACGAAGGATGGCCGCTTCGGTGCGTCTGCTGATGCGCTGGTCGGCAAGAGTGGTGGCGGCGAATACAAGTGCTTCTACGCCCCCGACAAGACCCGCCCGATCATCCTCGACAACGACTTCGGTGACATCAAGCCGCAGGTCCAAGGGTGCATCTGGTTGTACGGCGCAGAGTGGTGGGACAGCTGCCTGTATTTCCCTGCATTGAAGTCTGTTGGCAAGGACTACACCCGCCAGCGGTTGTTGCGCGATGACGACTTTATCGACAACATGGAAACCGAGCTTCTCGCATTCGACGCCCTTGTCTGTGAGTACGAAGTACAAATCAGGGCACCGCGCATTATCATCACTTAAAATGCTGAAGTACGACATAACGCCAGCGTGGGCATCCTACGCTGCGCGCAAATGTACCCGGCAAGCGTTCAACGACGCGACCATCCTTGAAAATGGGGTAGGCCAGCTCACCGGAACACTGGGAGAGCTGGCCTTCGGTCGGTGGCTGAAGGATGCAGGGATCGCTTTCGAGTACGTGGCCGAGAAAAAAGGCGCGCACGATTTTGTCGTGAATAGCCTGAAGATCGATGTGAAGACCAAGGCTTGCACTTCTCCACCGCGACCGAACTACACCTGCCATGTGCTGGCTGCGCAATCCAGCTACGATGTTGACCTGTACGTGTTCGCTCGCACAGACATCAACGGCCATGTGTGGCTGCTTGGCTGGATGCACAAGAACAGCTTCTGGATCAGCGACAAAGCGTGCGATGTGAAGCGCGGCCAGATGGCTGACGGCCTGATTCAGACCGCCGACTCTCGCCGGATCCAGATATCAGACATTGCCACGATGGACGGGCTTCACGCCCTGCTTACTCTTTCGGTTCCCGCTTGAGAGGGCTGCGGCCTTTCATGTCTTCCTTGTCGCGCATGAATGCCAGCGCAGACGGCAACCGGGATGCTTGGACAATGTCGGCAGGTATCCCAAGATAGTCTGCCGCGGCTCTTGCGCCCCTTGATACTCCACGCGCAGTTGCTCCAGCCCCATACAGCAAGTTACCCATCAGTCGTGGAGATGTGAAAGGGATTGGTGCCAATAGCAGCGGGTTTTGCATTGTGACCGCCGCCGCTGTCGCTGCCGGGATTGACACCCCTTTTTCAATGGCCCCCGTCATTCCGCGAGGCATCCAACTGTTGAGCGCCTGCCCAGCCAGTGCCGGCATCAAATCTATGCCGCCCTCTTCTCCCGCTTGTCTCACCAGCTCAAGCCTGTTGCCGTAGTTTGTCTGCGCATTGTTTCGCATCACTGACTGCAGTTTGCGCAGCGAGGCGTCGATAGGTGAGTTTGACTTGCCAGACAGCGCGCCTGTTATCTCATCTAGGGTATCGCTTGCATCGCTGTACCGCGACATGATGCCGTTGTACACAGGGGCGTCATTGGCAATCTGACGCCGTACTGCGTTGTATACCTGATCAGCGGCGTGCCGAGAGGGCATGCCAAATGGCTGCGCGTTCTTGATGTGCCCAATCGATTTCTTCAGCGCGTCCATTCCGGCCGGCGTGTGGTATTCAGCTGGATCAAGCAGTGACCACTGATCCAACTGACCCTGCAACTGCTGCAAGACATCAGCTGCCGGCTCGTTTATAGGAACGCCTTTGTAGTAGCCGGTGTCTCTAACGCTATCCAAAGCCCTCTGCATATCTGCCATGTCCAGAATTTGGCGGTCGCCCGACAATGCGGCCATGTCCGATTGATATGAGGCGTTTCTTCGCCTGACCATTTCACCGATGTTTTCCCGAAGCGAGTCCACAACAGATCTCATCGGCACACGACTGTTTACGTTGTCGAGAAATTCACGTTGCCCCTGTCTGCCTGCCGAGTAAGCTGTATCAATAGCGTCTTCGCTTGTGCCTGTCATGCCGCCCAGCGCAGTGCGCCCAAGATACCCAGTGCCCCGCAGCAAAGAGCCAAGCCCTTCCATGCCAATAGGCAGCGCAGCACCCATAGCCACACCCGTTTCGGCGGTGGACGGATCGACAAGCGCTGCAGATGTCCCACCAGCAATCCCGCCGCCTGCAACCCTTGCTCCCATCTGCTCTAAAAATGGCAAGCCTCGCTGTGTCGCCATTCCGCTTGATTCAATAGCTGGCAACAGTGTAGGCATCGACCTCGCAATCGCCGGGACGCTGCCAAGAGACTTTGCGATTCCGCCGGGAACTCCCAGCGTGCCGGCAACATTCGTTCCCGCTCTGGCAAGCCTGTATGCGCCAGAATCGGTGTCGGCAACTTCATCCATGATTGTCGCAATATCACCGCGCCGATCTTCTCTTCCGATCAAGCCGTAGCGATCAGCCAGCATTGCCAGCGATGACAACACAGGATGACTGGCAATTAACGAATTGCGAATTTGGCGCGGAAGTCGATCTGCATTCCTTGCCATCCAGTCAACAGGGGTCATCAGTGTTGCGCCAATGTCGGCAGCTCCACTTATGACACCAAGCGCAGCGTTTGCAGCTCCGCTATTCTTGCGGACGACCGGGGCGGCTTCTTGTCGTGGCACAGGCATCTGAAACGCAGAATCGCGCAGGCGCGGCTTTTCGAGAAACGCATCAGGATCGAACGCGGTAGCATCGCTCGGCTTGCTTTTGCCAAGGTACTCGTCTGGATCAAATGCCATTGAGTCGCTCCATTATTTGCGCAGCCCGTGGATCGTTCGGGTTTGCGTTTGCCCACTCAAGCGCTGCCTGATCTTCTGGCGACATGCCGCCGGACAATGCGCTTTTCTTCTGCTCTACGTCGGCAAGTGCTCTTGCCAGTCTGTCGCTTATCTCCGACAACGACGCCATCATTCTTGACTCGCCTGCTTTTGGATCAATGCCGCTTGCTGAGTTGGCGATCAACAGAATGTCGCTATTGGAGAGCACGCCTGTCAGCCTGCCAAGATTTGCCATAGTCAGAAGGCTGGTTAGCTCTTTCAGGTCAGCCTCAAATTCTCGCGTTGCTGCGCGGAGAGATGGCAGCGAAGCGTCTAGGCCAGTGGCACCGGCCATTCCATCGGTGTTGTTTGCCATTCTTTGCGCTACGACAAACGCTCTCTGCAGCTCAACAGCCTCTGCGTCGAGCTTCTTGTTGCGCGCCTCTTGTTCGTCCGCTTCTTTGCGGCGTTCTCTGTCCATCATCTGATCTATACGTGCTGTATTCGCATCTGCCGAGCCAACAAGCCTATCCTGTGTTGCCAGTTTGTATTCCATCTCCTGCTCATATATCTCTTTGACGCGAGCAATGAACGCTGGCGTGCCGGGAATGCGCCCCTCGGCTTGTGCTTGATTTGCTGCGGCTCCCGTGACGGCGTTTCTTTTTTCTTCCACAGCATCTCTGCGCGCCTGCATTGTCAGCTCTGTATTCAGATTGGTGCCGGCCGCATCCATATCCAGTTCAGCCAGCTGCGACGCAAAGTTTCTGCGCTCTGCAAGAGAGTCGTTTTCAGCAGCGCGCTTTTCACGATTGTAATCGCCCATCGCAGCCGCTGCGCGACCAGCCGCTTCACCAAAGCTGCCGGTCTTGCCGGGGTCCAGAAATGCTGACGCAAGACGGAAATACTTTTCAGACTCGCTCGGGCCTTTTGGAGTTTCCTGCATGCCTGCCATAGCAGCTGCGCGTAGGCGCTGAGATGCTGCGTCGTACCGTTCGCGTGCTGCTGCAACTGGATCCACGGGTGCCGGTGCGACAGGAGCACCAGCGTATCGTCTTGCCAAACCATCAAGGGTGGGCGACGAATTCTGTTGTGCGAAATCGATCATGCTTTGTGGCGGGGGTCTGCGCAGATCGCCCTCGGCGTATTTGTTCACAGGCCGGGAGTGATACATTCCACCTTTAGCTTTGCTTTCCGGTGTCATAGGTGAGCCGTCAGGATTGCGCATCATCATGTCTCGCATAGTGGTGCCGCCGAAGTATTTCTGGTACAGAGCGGGGTCGTAACGCTCGGCCCACGATTTGACAGCGTCATCACCAAGCGCACGCCTTATATCGCCAACGTCCGCACCCCCGCTGTTTACAAGGCTGCGCAAAGCATCAGGACCGCCGCTGCTGGCTGCGAGCGCTTGAATGTTGCGGTCGTTGACAGTGTCTCCGCCGTACGTATTGGTCTGCATCCAATGTTGCACAGGAGCGGATCCAAGCGCTTTTTCAGCCTGCGCCATCGACAGCTTGTCCTGCTTGTAGAGATCAAACAACTGAGCGTTGCCAGTTACTGTGCCGGCCATTGATCGTATCTGTTCATCAGTCATCCCCGGTACTTTTTTATCTTTGGGCGGAGGAATCTCTAGGGCTGGAAGATTGGTCACGGCAGTGGGCACACAACTGCGTGTTGAAGGGTCGAAATTGAAACCGGGCGGACACTGGTTGCCGCCAATGTTTGGGCTGCCGGTTGACACTGTGTTGCCGCCAATGTTTGGGCTGCCGGTTGACACTGTGTTGCCGCCAATGTTTGGGCTGCCGGTTGACACTTTTACGCATGTAGCCGTCACAGGGTCATATCGGTAACCGGCCTCACACACCAGCTGGCCGGGGAAGAACTTGTTCATTGGATTGGCAGGCGCGGCCATCCTACCCTGAGCAATATCAAGGTATGCGTTGTACAGCGTATTGCCTGTCGGATTGTCGTACATCTTCGCCGACTGTATCGGCGCGAAGTATTTATCCAGTAGTTGTTGGTCGGTGGTGCGAGGCGGTGTTGGCGCCGCCGCCCCATAGCGTTTCATCAGCTGTGACAGCTCATACCCGTAGGTGGGTATATTGGCCTGCGGAGCAGCGGCGCCACCAGCAATAATCTGCGCATTAGTCGCGGTGTTAGTGCCACTGTCGTAGCCCGTGTTGGTGCCACTGTCGTAGCCCGTGTTGACAGTATCTTCCATCTTCTTCTCCAGTTACGGGGTGGTGATGCCTCGACCAATGCTATACAGCCCAGCAATTTGCGACAACGGTGACGGAGTCGGAATTGGCGTGGTCGCGTTCTGCGTTGTTGTGTTCGGCAGGTATTGGCCGGTGTTTCGTAGCTGAGCCTGATACCAGTCCAACTGCGTTTGCGGATACTGTTGCTGCGCCACATAGTCCCTGTATGCGGCATCCAGCTGTCTCTGCTGCAGCTCCTGCTGGCTTTTACCAATGGCCTCAAGCGCTGCCGAATCGCTAGAAATCAGACCCTGCTGAGTCTGCCCAGCATTTGCAAGCGCTTGCAGCGCTGACTGCTGGCGAGATGCGTCGCCGCTGCTGGCACTTGCTATGCCAGACCCTATATTCATCAACTGGCCGCTGTACTGTCCGGTGGCGCTTGCTTGCTGCCCTCCGATAGACGCCAACTGGCTTGCGGCTTGTAGCTTTCTGGCCAGATCTGCCTGCTCTGCCTGTTGCACTTGCCCAAGCGCCGATAGGCCGGTCTGTTGCTGGCCGGCGCCGGCCGCAGTCTGAGCTTGACCAATCGCGGTGAGATTCTGCTGCTGCCCCTGAGTGAGCTGCCCTGCTGCCTGCCCCATTGAGCTGTACTGCCCAGCGCCCTGAAGCGTGCGAGACAGGTCTGCACCAGCGATACTTCCGGCCGTGCCAGCAAGCGTCGCCTGCCGCGCAAGATCGGCTTGTGACGCGGCAAGAGCTTGCCCGTAACCCTGCTGCAGTGCTTGAGCCTGTTGAGCAAGTACCGACTCTTGCGTGTCGCGCAACGCCCGTTGACCGAACTCACCCATCCTGCTGCCTCCGAACTGACCGGCCGCGACAAACTGGTCGCCCAGCGCCGGCAACAGGTTTTCTCTGAGGTTCCTCGCGCCCAGCCTTGCAATCTGATCTGTCACTGCAGAGTTGTACTGATTCATGTACTGATCTGTGCCGCCGGCCGCATTGCCCCCGGCCGACTGCAGATACGGCTGTGCGGCCGCAAGAGCGCGCTCGCTGATAGCCTGCTGTGTCGCGCCTGCCGCCTGCCCAAAATAGGGCTGCGATGCGCCGACAGAGTCAAGAGCACCTGCTCTGCTATAGGTTTGTTGCCCCTGATCCAGTCCGGCGTTAGCAAGATCTGGTCGTAGATATTGCCTTTGATCTTCGGCCAAAGACGCTGCGGCACCTTGCTGGCCTTCGTTAATTCGACCCACTGCCGAGTTGAGATACGGCTGCTGACTGAGCATCGGATTGTACCCGGCGGCGGCCTGCATATAGCCTATGCCGCTCTGTACTCCCGGGTCGGCGCCGCCCAGCGACTGGAATCCTTTCATCGCCACATCATAAGACGGCTGCCATGCGCCAACATTCTGCCTGACGCCTTGATACGCGGCCTGCTGATCCGGGGTAGCTTCAGCCACTGTAGGCAAAGCGTATGGCTCATACGGCCGACTAGCGACCGCTCTGGCCTTCGCCATCTGCTCGTAAGACAGATCCTGATACCACTGGGGAGTTTGGTTGGCTGTTGTGGTGGACGAGCTTGGCGCGCTCGTCACTTCGCCTTCAAAAAGACCGGCCATTATGCTGTCCTCATGTAGGCCAAAGGCGATTTAGCCTTGGGCGGTATTTTGTCGTGACTGACTGAGCGGTAAGACTTGCGAGCGCCTTTCATCAGCTGTCGGAGCTTCTTCGCTCCAGTATTGATCGACCCGCCGCCGATTGCCTGAACAGCCGCCCGGGGAATCCTGAACTCACCATTGGAAAGCAGCGCGTTGACCTCGCCGCCGGTCTCAGGCTGAATCTCACCGCCCGTCAAATCGTGAACCATCTGGGTGAGAGCCCTGAAGCCGCCCTCGGTGGATCCAGACCCCAGAGCGCTTACAACGTCCGCCGTGATGATGAAGTCGCCATCTTCCAGCACTGCAGGCACTTCATCGTCCTGTCCGTCGCCCGGCCCACCAACCGCAAGGTGCTGTAACGCTGCCAGACCGCCTGTAGCCATCTTCAGCGGAGGGGCTGCTTGTGGTGTAGGGATACCGGCCAGCGTTGGGGCTGTGGGCGCTGCTGGAGGCGCTCCGAGCCTTGGGGCATGCTGTGCAACCGATGCATTGAACTTATCCCAGTTCTGCGCGAGACAGGCACCGAAATTCTGTGCGGTGTCGCACATTGTGAAATTGGTCAGGGCGTCGTACACCGGCCGGGTGTCAGGGTTGGCACCAACGGTCTGGGCTGCAGCTGCTACCGCCTCGGCCTTGGTTTGATACTGCGCGACCTGAGACAGCAGCGAGGTTGAGGCGGCGGCCATGCCCGGCGAGCCAGTCAGGTTCGATGTAACCGGGCCTGTAGCGCTTGGCACCTGCTCCCCTGTCCAGATGTTTGTCTCTGGCTTACCGCTGGCCTGTTGTGGCGTAGGCGAGCCAGTAGAGGCTTCTGCGGGGTTCTTGAATTTCTCAAGGGCTGCCTGACCAGCACCCATCAATGCTCCAACGCCTGCGCCCTTGATCGGATCTCCGGCAGTCATCCCTGCCACCTCAGCACCACGCAATGCGCCCAACGCGCCCTGCTGTAGAAGCGGCGAGTCGGCCAAGCGGTTTTGCACGAAGTTTGAGCCTGCGGCCTTGTCGGCGAAGCTGCCGATCATTGCAGATCCGAGCGCCGTCTTGAGCGGGTCTTGGCCGGTAGCATAACCGCTGGCAGCACCCATAGCGGCCCTGCCGGCCATGGTCTGAGTGGCCGCACTTGCGTTGCCCAGCATCGGGATTTTTGACCCCACATACTGAGACCCACCGGGGACTGATGCAAACCCACCAACAAGCCCCATGAGAGCGCCTTTCTTGCCGCCAGTAGCGCCACCAAGGGCCGCCCCGGTTAGCGCAGTGGCGGTTGCTTGAGACATGCCCATGAAGCCGGCTTTTGCAATGGCTGCACCAATCCCCGGCACCATAAAGCCGAGCGCAATCGGCGCAACCACCTTTAGGATTTTCTTCAGGCTCTTCAGGAAGCCGTACTCAGGCAGACCAGTGTCAGGGTTGATGATCGGATCGCCCCACTGATCGCGGAGCTGCTTGAACTCTTCCTCGTTCACATGCAAGAGAATCGTGTCGTCGCGGCGACCAGCCTTGCGCACCTTCTCGGCCGCGCTGTGCATCCCGCCATTCTTGTAGCGCAGGTAGTTGTCCAGCTGACCCTTATCTGGATCAAACGCATGGATCGTCAGCGCAACACGGTTGTGGCCGGGCCGCATCACTGATTCTGGCAAGTTAATATCGTCGTACATCACGCGAGCTCCCCGCATACGTATTCTGCCCACAGTTTCCAGTCGGTGAACTGGTATGGATTTGGAATTGCTATGTATCCCAAACTGATAATGGCTGGCAGCTGCACAGCCCATCCCTGCCAGTTGGTGTCTTTCAGTTTCTGCAGCGGACCGTATGCATCGAGATCGAGCACGACCCGATCAGCCCATTGCTGCAAAGTCATTCCTGTTGGTCGAGTCATTGAAATCATGACAGCTTGGTGTGATCCCCTGTGTCGATGTGTGCAATGATCTGCCCGGCCTGATAATCGCCGCCGGGCGCATTGCTGCCGAAAGTCAGATTCATAAGCCGGTACTGAGCCTTGAGCATCACGACTTGCTCGTATGTCTGGAGTGCATTTTCTGGATACGTCACCACGGCCGTTTCCTGCTCTGGTGCCCTTGCGTTTGCGCGCCCACTGACGACCAGCGTCATCGGCCCGGCCTGCACAAAGTCTGGCTCAACTGTAGTGATTCGCAGACGCGCATCCACACTCTGCGTGGCCGGCAGCGACAGATCTGATGTGGTGTAATACGAGTTGATGGCATTGATGTCTTGGCCATCAATCTCGTCGAGCCCTCTTTCGTGCAGCCAGACTTTGTAGCCGTCTACCGTTTGGTCAACGCCAGTCAGAACTGGTGACAGCAGCTCCGAGTTGTAGATACCTGCAGACCGGCCGGAATTCGGCAGCTCAGTGTCGTACCAGACGTTCTCGCGCACGTTGTAGATGATCGCGTGCGTACACTCCTCTGCATCGCCACGCGGATAGCACCACCAGATCTCGCCGAAACGCGGCACTTTGAATGCGAATACTTTTTCGCGGCTGTTTTGTTGAATGTTGTCGAGGAAGTAGTTGATGTTGAGATTGTTCTCAATCTCTCTGACGACACCGTTGAACATCAGGAACCTATCAACTGCGCACCAGTAGAACACTCCGTCGTAGTCGATCACGCAATTGGCCGACATGATGGAGCTTGCGGTCATCAATACGTCAAAGCTGAACACTGGAGTCCCGCCGACATACGACATGCGAATTACTGCGTCATACGCCCAGAAGATTCCTGCAGGAGAATTGCCACCACCGGCACGAAGCGGAAGCCCTTTGATAAACTTCTGGCTCCATGGTCGAGCCTGACCAGAGCCAGAGCCGCTGAGATCTGTTGGATCCCCCGGGACACTCCAGCCGATCATTCCGTTGCTGCCGTAGTAAACAAGGTATGGATGCAGAACCACGATCCCACCCGTTGCATTCATGTTGGCTGGGAGCGCTATCTCCACCAGCTTGTCAGAGCTGACAGCCTCGCCGTAGAAAATCTGTCCACCCGTGTCGGCATAACTGCACTCCAGATTCTG
>TARA_R110000868_G_scaffold10138_4_pt1 | contig 13940 bp, 8 predicted proteins | sample TARA_R110000868 | Tara Oceans TARA_R110000868 (sample SAMEA4397489) | marine metagenome | biome: Polar Biome; feature: [SRF] surface water layer (ENVO:00010504); material: water (ENVO:00002006), including particulate matter (ENVO:01000060) such as... | depth 5 m | reverse complement strand
GGGTCATTTCGCCGAGGCCCTTGAAGCGGCCGATATCGACCTTGGACGAGCCCTTGAACTCGTCGCGCAGCAGCTGGTCGCGATGGATCTCGTCGCGGGCATAAAGCGTGTGGCTGCCCTGGGTGAGGCGGAAGAGCGGCGGCTGGGCCAGATAGAGGCGGCCGGCATGGATGAGATCGGGCATGGCCGTATAGAAGAAGGTGATCAGCAGGGCGGCGATATGGGCGCCGTCGACATCAGCATCGGTCATGATGACGATGCGCTGATAGCGCAGGTCTTCCAGCTTGAACTTGCTGCCGGTCTGGCAGCCGAGCGCCAGTTGCAGATCGCTGATTTCCTGGTTGGCCGAAACCTTGTCGCTCGCCGAGGAGACGACATTGATGATCTTGCCGCGCAGGGGAAGGATGGCTTGTGTCTTGCGATTGCGCGCCTGTTTGGCCGAGCCGCCGGCCGAGTCGCCCTCGACCAGGAAGAGCTCGGTGCCATCGGCATCGGCGCGCGAGCAATCGGCCAGCTTGCCGGGCAGGCGCAGACGCCGTGAGGCGGTCTGGCGCTTGACGGATTTCTCCTTGCGGCGGCGCAGCCTGTCTTCGGCGCGCTCGATCGCCCAGTCGACCAGCTTGGTGGCTTCCTTGGGCGAGCCGGCAAGCCAGTGATCAAACTGGTCGCGCACGGCCAGCTCGACCAGCCTTGCCGCTTCCGGCGATGCCAGGCGTTCCTTGGTCTGGCCCTGGAATTCCGGTTCGGTGATGAAAACGGACACCAGCGAGCCGGCACCGCCGAGAATATCGTCCGGCGTGATGAGCGCTGATTTCTTGGCATTGCTGTGATCGGCATAGGCACGCAGCGCCTTGGTGATAGCGGCGCGGAAACCCTGCTCATGCGTGCCGCCCTGCGGCGTTGGAACGGTGTTGCAGAAGGTCTGGCAAAAGCCGTCATCCTCGCTGCCAAAGCCATTGTTTGACCAGGCAATCGCCCATTCGACGCCGCCGCCATCGCGCTCGACCTTGCCGGTGAAGGCTTCGGTCGTGACGACGGCTGATTTCGTCGTCAGCTCGGCCAGCCGGTCAGCCAGGCCGCCGGGGAAGCAGAGGATGGTTTCGGCGGGGATGTCGGTGCCTTCGACCATGCTTTGCGGGCAGCGCCACTGGATCTTGACGCCGCGGCGCAGGAAGGCTTTCGAGCGCGCCATGGCATAGATGCGCGCCGGGCTGACCTTGATCTTGTCGCCGAAAATCTGGGTGTCGGGCAAAAAGCGGATACGCGTGCCGCGGCGATTGGGGGTCGGGCCGACCTTGACCAGAGGGCCGGTCGGCAGGCCGCGCGAATAGGTCTGTGACCACAGGATCTTCTCGCGCGCCACTTCCACCTCAAGCACCGAGGAGAGGGCGTTGACGACCGAGATGCCGACGCCGTGCAGGCCGCCGGAGGTCTTGTAGGCCTTGTCGGAGAATTTGCCGCCCGCGTGCAGGATGGTCAGCACGACCTCGAGGGCAGACTTGCCCGGGAATTTTGGGTGCGGATCGACCGGGATGCCGCGGCCATTATCGGTGACGGTGATATAGCCGTCCTCGTCGAGCACGACCTCGATCCGGTCAGCCCAGCCGGCGACGGCCTCGTCCATGGAATTGTCGAGCACTTCGGCAAAGAGGTGGTGGTAGGCACGCTCATCCGTGCCGCCGATATACATGCCCGGACGGCGGCGCACGGCTTCAAGGCCTTCGAGAACCTCGATCTGCGCAGCCGAATATCCGGCCGGCGGCGTGGCGTCCGGCGTCGGTGCGGGCGAGGAGGAGAAGAGATCGGATTGAGATGAAGGTGTCGACATCAGGCCAGCATGCCCGAGTCGGCCAGCTCATGGGAGATTCAAAACAGCCAAAAGCGGTGGGAAAGCCGGCGTTCGCAGCCATTGATCTGTGTCTCATAGCGCGTCGCGTCGCGTTGCACTTCGGCGGAGACACGCAAGAGCCAGCTATTGGACCGGTAGCTGCCGCGATTATAGCCGCCATGTCCCTCATGATAGGAGAGGTAGAGATCGCGGGCATTGTGCGGGTCAATGCCGGAGAGGCGCCGGCTCTTGTCGGCATACCAGCCAACGAAATCAACCGCGTCTCCGAAATTATTGCGATTGGCGCCGCCGCGCCCGGAATCCTCGCGATACCAGTCCCAGGTGCTGTCGAGGGCCTGGGCATAGCCATAGGCGCTCGAAGGGCGCCGGCCTGGAATGATGCCGAACAGGCGATTGCGGGCGGGCCGCGCATGGGCGTTGAAACTGGATTCGCGCTTGAGAATGGCCAGCTGTACGCCGGGTGGCACACCCCAGCGCCGTTCCGTGCGCTGGATAGCCCGCCACCAGGCGCGATTATCCTCGAGGATCAGGCAGACATCAGCGGTCTGCGTCGGTGTCGGCGTGGTGCACGCAGACAGGCCCGCAAGGGCAAGACAGAGGATCAGGCCGACATGTTTCATGCCGGCCATGATCGAGGAACAGGGTTAATCCATCGTTGCGGTGCAGCCGGTGTGGCTAGAACACCATCCGGATCACGACACGGGCCGTGTGGCGGATGAAGTCTTCGCGCATATCGGCATCGTAATCGAAGGAGAAGACCGAATAGCCCGACCCGGCCGAGAGCCCGAAGCCGAAGATGAAGCCGGTTCCCGGGATCTGCTGCGAGCGCAGGGTGAAAGTGGTGTCGTAATCGGCGAAGTGCGCGTCAGTCTGCGTTTCCGCGCTGCTGAACTCATTGCGGAAACCGGCCCGCACATGCGGTGACCACCAGCTGTCAGTGCCGGTAAAGCGCGCACCGGCGGTGAGCAGGGCCGTCGCCGAGAAACTCGTGGAATCGCGATCAGAGACGACGAGATCGACACCATTGCCGCCGCCGGTCTCGGTATAGCCGCTCTCATAGAGGCCGAGATAATCAACCGAAACGGAGGGGCGCAGGAAGTAATTCCCGTTCGTGAAGTCGCGCCCGGCGCGGGCCGAGCCGGCGAGGTGATAGCCGGTCCAGGAGGCGGTCGGCGTGGCATCGAACGCGCCGATCAGGACGCGGCGGTTATGTTCGAAACTGTCATAGCCGGCCGCGGCGTAGAAATCGACATCGACACCATTGACCCGCGAGGCCGCATAGGCGCCGAGCTGGCCGGACACGGCCGACATCGGGTCGTCAAATCCGTCGACTTCCGAGATCTCGCTGGCCGAGCCGACGAAATTGACACCGACAGCATAGAAGGGGCCGACCGGTTGGTCGAAACCGACGGCCAGGCCGATACCATGGCCGCGATAGCCGGGACCGAAGGAGGTGCCGGCGCGATCCGCGTAATAGCCGAATTCCTGCACCCACAGCCCGCCGCTCTGGTCGGGGCTGCGACGCACCGCGTCGAGACGATTGGCCAGGGCACCGACGGCGCTGTCATTGGTCGCGAGCGCAAACTGGATGGCGCTGGCGGCGTATTCCGGCAGCAATTGGTCATAGGCCTGGAAGAACTCGCCCTGGGTCGTCAGCGACGCGATGGCGGCGCCCAGCTCGGAATTGCCCTGCCAGCCCTCATAGGTCGCCGCATAGGCCCCGGCCTGGTTGGCGTTCATGCCCAGCTGCTCGGAGGTCCGGCGCTGCAGGGTCAGGATGAGCGAGTTGGAATCATTCGGATCGAATTCCAGAGCTGCCTCATAGAGATAGGGCGCGGTGGTATCCTGCAGAACGTCCAGAGTTTCTTCGATGACGAGACTGTTCGCCGTCAACACGACAAAGGTTGCCCCTTCGCCGATCAGATTGGTCAGGGCCGTCGACACGCGTGATCCGGTCTCGAAAGTCACGGTTCCGCTTGCAACGACATGCGCCGCGACGCCGGTCTCGTTATCGACCTGGAAGCGCAGGGTTGAGCCATCGCCGAAGCGGGCTTCGCGGATTGTCGTGTCGGTGGTGGGGCCGAGGGCAAGGCTGGCGCCGTCGACCTCGATCGAGAGGTCGCCATCGGAATCGCTCAGGGCGCCTGTGACCGTGCTGCCATTGGAGATGATCAGCTGGTCTGCGCCATCACCAAAGCTCAAGGCGCCGGTAACCGTGCCATCGGCAACGCGCAGTGTGTCATTGCCGCTGCCAAACAGGATATCGCCCTCGATGGAGGTCGTGGCGCCATCGGGCGCGTCGGCGGCGAGGTGCTGGTAGACTGTTGTATCCGCGGTGGCGTGCGACAGATCGAGCGCCACGGCTTCATAGGCGACGGGATCGACGCCGTCAGCGGGCGCGGTGTAGGAGGCGCGGATCGTGCCGGTGTTTTCCACCGAGTTCAGCGTGCCGGAATAGTCGCGCACGGCGACAACGCTGCCGCCATTCAGCGAGATCGCTGCGAGATCGCCAAGATTGAGCAGGGAGGCCAGCGAGCCGCCGGCTTCGATGATCAGGCCGTGCGCGGTGCCGCCAATGCCGACGGCGGTCGAGCGCACGGCACCGGAATTGTTGAAGACCGGGATGATCGCACCGTCACCGATGGCGAAAGCTGTGCTGACCGAGTCGCGATCCGTATTGGCGGCGTTCGCCGTATTGCCATAGCTCGTCGCCACGATCGAACCGAGATTGAGCATGCCGTCGGACAGGGTTGTCGTGAAGCCGCCGCCGCCCTCAATGCGCAAGGCGTTTGCATTGATGCCGTCCAGCTCGCCGGCCGCCGTTACCGTGCCGCGGTTGATGAAGCTGTAGCCGAGCAATTGTGCCGGCTCGCTCTCGTCTTCCGTGGTGTCCGGATCATCGGCGATCGCCGGGATGACGACCTCGCCCAGCACGATGTCGCTGGTATTGGCCAGGATATGCAGGGCTGGCGCGTCACCGCGGGCATAGATCGAGGCTGCCGTCACGGTCGATTCATTGAGCGCTGTCGCCTCATTGTCCGCGATCGGGCCATTAATCAGCAGACCATTGGCGATATTGCCGCTGATCATAAGCGCCGAGCCACCGAGCAATCGATCCTCAGGGTCCACGGTCAGATCGTTATTGTCGAGAAAGAGGTCGGTCAGGGAGCCGTTGAAGCGATAGCCGGTTGCGAACACGGCACCATTGATCACCACGCGGCCGCCGACATCGCCGTCAATATTGACCGCGACGCTGTCTTCGCCCGTTGCGGTAATCTGGCCGCCGAGTGCGACATCACCGGAAATATTGCCCTGCGCGTCGATCGCGAAGGAGCGGTCGCCAATGACGCCGTTCGAGCCGGAATGGCTGAGATTGCCGTCCACGCCGGTGAGAATCCGGATGCCGGCCGAATCATTGCCGCGCACCACGATTGAGCTGCCCGTTGAAAACAGGATGTCGCCCGTGAACACGGCGGCGCCATCAACCAGGACGGCGACACGATTGCCACCCGTCGCGGTGTCGCCATCAAGATCACCATCCTCGTCATCGTCCGTGGGGAGTGTTTCAGACACAACCTGGATCGTGCCGGAATTGGTGAAGTCCCCGGTATGTCCGCCTTCTAGCAGTACGCCGACGCCGCCATCATCATCGGTCGTGACCGAGATCTGTCCGCCATTGGAGACCGAATTATCACTGTCCAGGGTCACAGCCGGTGTGGTCGCGGAGGTGAGTGTTACGCGTCCGCCGCTATTGATGACGATATTGTCCGCCGCGCCGCCATCACCCGAGGTCGAGGTGGCGATTGGAGCGGTAACAGTGTCAGACACAGTACGATCAGCGAAGGCGGCTGGAGCCGCAACAGTCAGCGAAACAAGGGCGCTGGCAAACATAAAACGGCGACGCATACCGACTCCTGATGACCTAGGCCGAAAACGGTTCGGCGATCTCGAATGGATTTGTAGCGAATGCAATGGCGCTCGTCGACCATTGAGGATGCGCAAACTCATACAAACACGGCCGGGAAGGATCCCGGCCGTGCTGGCACTGCAGTCCTGACGGGGAGAATTCAGGTCAGCTTGAGTAATACATGTCGAACTCGACCGGATGCGGATGCATCTCGAAGCGCAGGACTTCTTCGGTCTTCAGCTCGATATAGGCGTCGATCTGATCGTCATCCATGACGCCGCCCTTCTTGAGGAAGTCGCGGTCGGCATCGAGCGATTCGAGCGCTTCACGCAGCGAACGGCAGACGGTCGGGATGCCCTTCAATTCCTGCGGAGGCAGATCGTAGAGATCCTTGTCCATCGGATCGCCCGGATCGATGCGGTTCTCGATCCCGTCGAGACCCGCCATCAACAGGGCGGCGAAGGTCAGGTAGGGATTGCCGGCTGGATCGGGGAAGCGGGTTTCCAGGCGCTTGGCTTTCGGCGAGGAGACCCACGGGATCCGGATTGATGCCGAGCGGTTACGGGCGGAATAGGCCAGCAGGACAGGCGCTTCAAAGCCGGGAACCAGGCGCTTATAGCTATTCGTCGTCGAATTGGCGAAAGCATTGATGGCGCGGGCGTGTTTGATGATGCCGCCGATATAGTGGAGGCAGGTTTCCGACAGGTCGGCATAGCGGTCGCCGGCGAAGACGGGATTGCCGCCCTTCCAGATCGACTGGTGCACGTGCATGCCGGTGCCGTTATCGTGCCACATCGGCTTGGGCATGAAGGTCGCCGTCTTGCCATAGGCCTTGGCCACCATTTTCACGGTGTATTTATACATCTGCATGCGGTCGGCCATGGTCGTCAGCGTGTCGAACTTCATGCCGAGTTCGTGCTGGGCCGGGGCAACCTCGTGGTGGTGCTTTTCAGGGCGCAGGCCGAGCTCTTCGAGCACGGTGAGCATTTCGGTGCGCATGTCCTGGCCGGTATCGACCGGATCAACCGGGAAATAGCCGCCCTTGGGGCCCGGACGGTGAGCCATATTGCCGCCCTCAAACTGGCGGCCGGAATTGTGCGGCATCTCCACGTCGTCGATGGAATAGCTCGTATCATTCTGTGTGGTCGAATAGCGCACATCGTCGAACACGAAGAATTCCGCTTCCGGCCCGAGATAGGCGGTGTCGCCAATGCCGGTCGAGGTCAGGAAGGCTTCTGCCTTCTTGGCCGTCGTGCGCGGATCGCGATTATAGGCTTCGCCCGTGCCCGGCTCGAGAATGTCGCAGAGCATGATCATGGTTGGCTGCTGGTAGAAAGGGTCCATGAAGACCGCCTTCGGATCCGGCTTGAGCACCATGTCGGACTCATTGATCGCCTTCCAGCCGGCGATGGACGAGCCATCGAACATCACACCGTCTTCAAAGAAGTCCTCATTGACCTCCGAGCGGTCAAAGGTGACGTGCTGCAGCTTGCCGCGCGGATCCGTAAAGCGAAGATCGACATACTTGATGTCTTCGTCATGCAGTTTCTTGATAATGGCATTCGACATGGATGTGGCTCCGGGTTTGCTGGGCGGCACAGGGTTGGGTTAGAGCGCGTCGAGACCGGTTTCGCCGGTCCGGATGCGGATGACACGTTCGACCGGGCTGACGAAGATCTTGCCGTCACCGATCCGGCCCGTCTGGGCCGCAGTCTGGATCGCCTCGATCGCGGCTTCGACGCGGTCAGCGGGAAGCACGAGCTCGATCTTGATCTTGGGGAGGAAGTCCACGACGTATTCCGCGCCGCGATACAGCTCGGTATGGCCTTTTTGCCGACCGAAACCCTTGGCCTCAATGACCGTCAGGCCCTGAACGCCAATTTCCTGCAGGGCTTCCTTCACATCATCCAGCTTGAACGGTTTGATGATGGCTTCGATTTTCTTCATGACCGACTCCGAAATCCTGAATGAGAAGCTAATGGTGCACGGATGCGTTACAAGGGACAATCGGTGACCGGGAAGGATCGTGCCCGCTATTGCCTCACAATCGGGCAGGTGTGCTGCACGTTGGAGCGATGATGCCTTTGGACGTTCTCAAGACCGCCGATACCGGCGTGTGTGATCGCTTTGCGGCCCGCCAGGGTGTGGCCGGATTTGTCCTGATGCAGGCGGCTGGCGAGGCCGTTGCTGCCGCAATTCTCGCACGCTGGGCAACGCGCCCTGTTCTGGTCCTGTGCGGGCCGGGAAAGAATGGCGGGGATGGCTATGTCTGCGCCTGTGCCCTGCAAAGGGCGGGTTGGCCGGTGCGAATCGCATCACTGGGCGATCCTGCTGCACTGGAGGGCGATGCTGCCCGCGCCAGGGCGCTGTGGCACGGGCCTGTCGAGCCACTCAGCGCTGACGGCAGCGCGAATGCCGAATTGATCGTCGACGCACTCTTCGGGGCGGGGCTCAACCGGCCAATGGAGGGCGTCGCCGCCGAGCTGGCCGGGCAGCTGGCAGAGCGCGCCATTCCGGTCGTCGCGATCGATCTGCCGAGTGGCATTGCCGGGGATCGGGCCTGCGCCCTGGGCGCAGCCTTTCGCGCCGATCTCACCGTGAGCTTTCATCGCCCCAAGCCTGCCCATTGTCTCGAACCGGCGGCCGCGGCCTGCGGCGAAGTGGTGATCACGGATATCGGGATTCCCGATGGCTGGCAGGCGCTTACCGCACCGGTCGCACGGTTGAATGATCCCGAGCTCTGGATCGACGCCTTGCCTCGGCTGGCCGCCTCGACCCACAAGCATCGGCGCGGACATCTTGTCGTCTTCTCCGGTGGCGCCGCCTCGACCGGGGCCGCGCGCCTGTCCGCCCTGACCGGTTTGCGGGCAGGGGCGGGACTGGTCACCTTGGCCTCACCGCCGTCGGCCCTGCTGGTCAATGCCGCAGCCGCGACTGCGGTCATGGTTCATCGCTGGGAGCGGGAGGGTGATACTGCGGCCCTGCTCGGTGAGTTGCGTGCTTCGGCCTGCGTGATCGGACCGGCGGCGGGCATTGGCGAGGCGACGCGCCGCGCGGTCCTGGCCTGCCTGTCCCATGAGGGACCCGTTGTGCTCGACGCTGACGCGCTCACCAGCTTCAAAGCGGACCCTGAGGCACTCTTTGCCAGCCTGCGTGCCAGCGACGTCCTGACCCCGCATATCGGAGAGTTCGAGCGTCTCTTTCCGGGTCTGCTCGCTGCAGCATCCAACAAGCTGGAGGCGGTGAATCGTGCCGCGGAGAGGGCAGGCTGTGTCGTCTTGCTGAAAGGCCCCGACACAATCATCGCGTCTGGCGGTCATACGAGCGTGATCAATCGTCATGCCAGCCCTGTGCTCGCCACGGCGGGGAGCGGGGATGTTCTTGCGGGTCTGATTGGTGGCCTGCTGGCGCAGGGAGTTGCCGCCTTAGATGCCGCCTGTGCCGGCGCCTGGATGCATGGCGATGCGGGCTTGCGGCTCGGGCAGGGCGTGATCGCGGAGGACCTGCCCGGCGCTGTACCCGCTGTCCTGCAGGCCCTGTCGGCAAGGGCCGCGCGAGCCGCAGCCCGGGCGCGACTGGACGCGGTGTCGCGATAGGCGCACAGCGGGGCTTGGCTGACGGGCCGCGTCGGTTCATGTTCGCCGCACACCCTCAACAAGGTTGATCCATGCCCAGTGATTCCCCCCAGAACGCCGACAGCCAGCTCGATATTGATGCGCTGCTTTTCCATAGCAAGCCGACACCCGGAAAGCTGGCGATCGCCTCGACGAAGCCGATGTCGACCCAGCGTGATCTGGCCCTGGCCTATTCGCCCGGCGTCGCGGCGCCAGTGAGGGCCATCGCGGCCAATCCTGACGCGGTCTATGACTATACCTCGAAGGGCAATATGGTCGCAGTCGTCAGCAATGGGACAGCAATCCTGGGGCTGGGCAATCTCGGGCCGCGCGCCTCGAAACCGGTGATGGAAGGCAAGGCGGTTCTGTTCAAGCGCTTTGCCGATATCGATGCCGTGGATATCGAGATCGACTATACCGACCCGGAAGAATTCATCGCTTGCGTGAAGGGCTTTGGCGACACGTTCGGCGGGATCAATCTGGAAGATATCAAATCGCCGGAATGCTTCGAGATCGAACGGCGCCTGCGCGAAATGCTCGATATCCCGGTTTTCCATGATGACCAGCACGGCACCGCGATCATCGCCACCGCCGGCCTGATCAATGCGTGCGACCTCACCGGGCGCAAATTCGAGGATATCAAGGTTGTTCTGTGCGGTGCCGGTGCAGCCGGCCTCTCCGTGCTGGAACTGATCGAATCCATCGGTGTGCGCAAGGAAAACACCATCGTCGTCGATATCGAGGGCGTCGTTTACGAGGGCCGCAATGATTTGCACCCGCGGCTGGCCAAGCACGCCATCAAGACCGAAGCGCGCACGCTTGCGGAGGCCGCGGTCGGTGCGGACGTATTGCTCGGCCTGTCAGCTGCCGGTGTCTTCACCAAGGAGATCGTCGCCAGCCTCGCGCCCAATCCGATCATCTTTGCCATGGCCAATCCGACGCCCGAGATCACTCCGGAAGAGGTCAAATCCGTCCGCGATGACGTCATCATGGCGACCGGGCGGTCCGACTATCCCAACCAGGTCAATAATGTCCTCGGCTTCCCCTATATCTTCCGTGGCGCGCTGGATGTGCGCGCCCGCACGATCAATGAGGAAATGAAGATCGCCGCCGCGCGCGCCCTGGCGGCGCTGGCCCGCGAAGACGTGCCTGACGAAGTCGCCGCCGCCTATAAGGGCGAACGCCTGCAATATGGCCGCGATTACATCATCCCGGCGCCCTTCGATCCGCGCCTGATTTCCTGGGTGCCGCCCTTCGTCGCCAAGGCTGCGGTGGAGAGCGGTGTGGCGCGCCTGCCCTTTGATGAGGGGATTAATTACACCCAGCAGCTGGCCCGGCGCCTCGATCCGACGGCGGCGCTGCAGCAGCGCGTCTCGGCCTCCATCAAGGCGGAAATGAAGACGATCGTCTTCGCTGAGGGCGAGGAGCCCTCCGTCATCCGCGCCGCCCATGCTTTCCAGTCGCAGGGGCTGGGCAAGGCAATCCTGGTGGCGCGCGAGGAAGTGGCCCGCGCCAATATGCGTGAGCTCGGCATACCGGTCGACACGCTGGAAATCTGCAATGCCCGCCTGTCCGAGCACAATTCGGAATATGCCGACTTTCTCTATGGCCGCCTGCAGCGCAAGGGCTATCTGCGCCGCGACGTGCAGCGCCTGGTGAATAATGACCGCAATGTCTTCTCCGCCTGCATGCTGAAAATGGAGCATGCCGACGGGATGGTTACAGGCGTGACACGTCACTCCAATGTGGTGATGCGCGATGTCCGTCTGGCGCTCGAGCCGGCCGATGGCGGGCGCGCTGTCGGGATTGCAGCGGCAGTGTCGCGCGGACGCACGCTGATCATTGGCGACATCACGGTGACCGAATTTCCCGACGCCCAGGCGCTCGCCGAGATCGCGGTCGCGACCGCCAATGCGGCGCGGCGTCTGGGCCTGACGCCGCATCTCGCTCTGTTGTCCTATTCCAGCTTTGGCAATCCTCCCGGTGAGCGGTCAGAGAAGATGCAGCATGCCGTGCGCATTCTCGACGAGATGGGCGTTGATTTCGAATATGAGGGGGAGATGGCGGCCGATATCGCGCTCGATCCCAATCAGCACGAAGTCTACCCCTTCTCGCGCCTCACCCAGCCGGCCAATGTGCTGATCATGCCAGCGGTTCACTCGGCCTCCATTGCCGTGCGTCTGCTCAAGGCTGCCGGTGGCGCGACCGTGATCGGCCCGATGCTGGTGGGGCTGGAAAAACCGGTCCAGATCGCCCGTCTCGGTGCCTCGGTGACCGACATCGTGAACCTGGCAAGCATCGCGGCCTACGACCTCAACAAGGCCAGTGCATAGCCGCCATTCACGTCGAAGTGACGGCATGGGGGTGCAGACAGACCGGGCAGGACCTATCTAGTTTTGGCCCTAGCCTCGAAACAAGGATGCATCATGGCCGGACGTACCGCACACGACATGACCCAGGGGCCGGTCTTCGGACATATCCTGCGCATGCTGGTGCCGATGAGCTTCGGCATTCTCGCCATGATGCTGGTCGGTATTGTCGACACCTATTGGGTCGGCACGCTGGGCACGGCACAGCAGGCGGCCGTACAGATGAGCTTCCCGGTCACCATGCTGGTGATGAGCGTCTCCATCGGGCTGGGCGCAGGGGCAGTCTCGGCCGTGTCGCGCGCCGCCGGGCGCAAGGATGCCAGCTCCATCCCGCGCATTGCGACCGATGCGATGACCTTGTCCCTGCTCTCGGTCGGCGGCGTGTCGATCCTGGGCATTATCTTCGTCGGGCCGATCTTCCGCGCCCTGGGAGCCAGCGCCAGCATGCTGCCCTATGTCGTCGAGTATATGACGGTGTGGTTTGGCGGTATTGTGCTGATCGTCGGGCCAATGGTCGCGTCCAACATCCTGCGCGCCCTGGGCAATGCCGTCATTCCGAGCGTGATGATGATCGCGGCCGCCTTCGTCAATCTGATCCTCGACCCGATCTTCATTCTTGATGATGTCTTCGGCATCATGCCCGGCCTCGGCTGGGGCGTGTCGGGCGCGGCGCTTGCGACCGTTGCCGCCAATGGGGTCACCTTCCTGATGGTCGGCTGGTATCTGGTGGTCAAGGAAAAGCTGATCGACTTCGGCTGGGCCGATTTTGGCGAGGTCCTGCACCATTGGAGCGATATCGCCCGGGTCGGGGTTCCCGCCTGTATTTCCAACATCTTCAATCCGCTGGCCATGACGGTGGCGATGAGCGGTCTGGCCATGGCGCGCTTCGGTGATGCCGCTGTCGGCGGACTCGGTGTGGCCGGCCGGATCGAGGCCTTTGCCATCCTGCCCCTGTTTGCGCTCTCGGCGAGTATCGGGGCGGTGACGGGTCAGAATGGCGGCGCCGACCGTCTCGACCGGGTCCGTGAAGCCTTCCGTTCAAGCTTCCTCTTTGCCATTGGCTGGAGCCTGGCCATCTCTGTCGTGTTGTGGCTCAGCGCGGACCTGCTCGCTGCCGCCTTCCTGCCCAGCGAAGCCGGCCGCTCGACGGCGATCTTCTATTGGCAATTAGTGCCGCTCACCGTTGCCGGCTATGGCATCACCATTGCCGCGAGCGCCGGGTTCAACGGTCTTGGCCGTCCCGGGCATGGCATGGTGATCACGGCCGGCCGTGCGCTGGGGCTGATGGTGCCCGGTGTGCTGATCGGCGCGATGGTCGTCGGTGCGCCGTCAGGTGTGATCTGGGGCGTGGCTGTCGCCAATATCGTCTCGGGCATTGTAACCGGTCTCTATGTGCTCACTCGCGCGCCGATGACGGCCAAGCATGGCAAGGCCCGCCGGCCAGTCGTGCCGGTCGTGGTGGCTGACGAGCCCGTCTAGCGGCGCGTCAGAATGCCGGCGAGTTCCGGCTTGCCTTTAAGGGACGGGTGCGGCCAGGCGATAAAATCATCGTCTTCCGGCCAGATCCAGCGCTCGGCCGGGAAGAGGCCATGCATTGCTTCGAGCGAACAGCCATAGGGCGGACCGCCCGGCTCATCCTTCTGCATGAAAAGCGCGAGCAGCATGCCGCCCGGCGCCAGCCAGTCGCACAGGGCCGCTTCATAGCTCACTCTCAGGCGCGGCGGGATGGCGCACAGGAAGGTCTGCTCATAGACGCGGTCATAGGGCGTATCCGGGCGGTGGGCGAGCACATCGCCTTCGAGCAGCACCGCGACCTGACCGTCCTGCGACAAGGCGTGGCGCTGGAAGGCGAGGGCGGTGGCGGAGAGATCCGCCCCGGTCACCTTCACGCCGCGCCGGGCGAGAAAGCCCAGTTCCGGTGAGCGGCCGCAGCCCGGGATAATGGCGCGCAGGCCGGGTTCAAACAGGCCGACCTCGGCCCAGGCCAGCATGGCGGGGTGCAGCGCCCGGCGTTCCCAGGGCGTATCGTCCTCGCGAAAACGGGTCTCCCAGTCAAAGCCCGTGCGTTCCGGTTCCTGGCTCATTGGCGCGGCTATCCTCTTCGTATGCTGAGGATAGCAATCTGCCCCATCAGGGCTCGCAGCGACACAGGAAATCCCGGTTGCGCCCCAAACCGGCTCATGTCATCACCGCGCCGCTAT
>TARA_R110000868_G_scaffold26347_2_pt1 | contig 13946 bp, 16 predicted proteins | sample TARA_R110000868 | Tara Oceans TARA_R110000868 (sample SAMEA4397489) | marine metagenome | biome: Polar Biome; feature: [SRF] surface water layer (ENVO:00010504); material: water (ENVO:00002006), including particulate matter (ENVO:01000060) such as... | depth 5 m | reverse complement strand
CCGCCAGGGCACGATCGACGCGACCCAGTATGAAGAGATCCGCGATGCGGTGCTCGAGATCCAGTCGCTGCCGCTCTATATCGACGATACAGGCGGCCTGCCAATCGGTGCCCTCGCGGCGCGCGCGCGGCGCCTGAAGCGCACCCACGGGCTCGACCTGATCATCGTTGACTATCTCCAGCTGGTCACTTCCTCGAAGAACCGGCCCGGCGATAGCCGCGTGCAGGAAGTCTCGGAAGTCACCCAGAACCTCAAGGCCCTCGCCAAGGAGTTGGAAGTGCCCGTGATCGCCCTGTCGCAGCTCTCGCGGAACGTCGAAAACCGCGAAGACAAAAAGCCACAGCTTTCCGACCTTCGCGAATCCGGCTCGATCGAGCAGGATGCCGACGTCGTGCTGTTTGTGTATCGCGAAGCCTATTACAAGGAACGCGAAAAGCCGCGCGAAGACACTCCGGAATACCTCGCCTGGGAAGAGGAATTCCGCCGCATTGAGAAGCTCGCCGAAGTGGTTATCGGCAAGCAACGCCATGGCGCGATCGGCACGGCCAAACTGGCCTTCGACGGGGCCCGTACGAAGTTTAGCGATCTTGATATACGATTTGAAGACGGACAGGACTGAGCCGGCGGCGCAACCGGCACCGCGCCTGATCATTGATCTGGCCGCGATGCAGCGCAATTACGCCCGGCTTCAGCACCTCGCACCGACCACCCAGGTCGGCGCCGTCGTCAAGGCCGATGCCTATGGGCTGGGCGCCGTCCGGGTTCTGCCAGCCCTCGCCGATGCCGGCTGCCGCACCTTCTTCACGGCCCACACATCAGAAGGCCGCGAAGCCCGCGAGGCCCTTGGCAGCCGCCCGGCCGACATCTTCGTCTTTAACGGGTTCTGGCCCTCCGAACTCGACTCGCTGCGGGATGCCCGCCTCTTCCCCGTCATCAATGACCTGCACCAGCTGCAGCAATTGCGCGAGCTGGCACCGGATCTTCCCTGCGCCATCCATATCGATACCGGCATCAACCGGCTCGGCCTCGGCCCCAATGCGACGCGCGAACTCGCCGCCAATCCGCAATGGCTGGAAGGGCTCGATGTCCGCCTGCTGATGAGCCATCTGGCCTGCTCGCATGATCCGGCACATCCGCTCAACGCGCTACAGCTGGAACGCTTTGCGGCCTTCCGCGCGCACTTCCCGCATATACCGGCGAGCTTTGCCAATTCCGGCGGCGCCCTGCTGGATCAGCGTTATCATTTTGACATTCTGCGGCCGGGCCTGGCGCTCTATGGTGGCCACCCGGCACCGGGTGTCGCCAATCCGTTCGAGCCTGCCGTGACCATTGAAGCGCCCGTCCTGCAAGTGCGCACCATCGCGGCCGGCGAACACGCCGGCTATGGCGCCATCTTCACCGCCCCGCACGCCATGCGCATCGCCACCGTGGCCACCGGCTATGCCGACGGGCTTTTGCGCGCCTGCGGCAATGGCGGCTATGGCCGGATCGGCGAGGCCAAGGCGCCCATCATCGGCCGCATCTCGATGGACCTGACGACGGTGGATCTCAGCGCTGTGGAAGGCAATGTCGAGCCCGGCGACTGGGTCAGCTTTCTCGGCGAGGATACTGAACCGCTCGCCCAGGCGGCCCAGACCATCACCTATGAATTCCTTGTCCGGCTGGGTCTGCGCTTCCACCGCGTCTATCGCGAGGGCCAGACCGCAGCGGTGTAAGCTTGCGGTAGAGCGGAACAGAGTGTGAACTGTCGACCCGTTTAGAAAAGTCGAATCGCCCATGGCCCGTTCCGAATCCATCTATGTCTGCCAGAGCTGTGGCGCGTCCCAATCGAAATGGGCGGGACGCTGCGATGCCTGCGGCAGCTGGAACACCCTCATCGAGGAAACCCCGGCTGCGCCGCTGGGCACCCAGGCGACGGCCGCCAAACGCCGCGGCAAGGGCAATGGGCTGGAGCTGGTTGATCTTGGCGCGGACACGCCGGAAGCGCCGCGCCTGAAATCAGGCATTCCCGAGCTCGACCGCGTCGCCGGCGGCGGCCTCGTGCGCGGATCGGCCATCCTCGTTGGCGGCGATCCCGGTATCGGCAAATCCACCCTGCTCTTGCAACTCGTCGCCCTGATGGCGCGCGGCGGGGCCCGCTCGATCTATGTCTCCGGCGAGGAAGCTGTGGCACAGGTGCGCCTGCGCGCACGCCGGCTCGGTCTCGCCGATGCGCCGGTCTCCCTGGCGGCAGAGACCTCGCTCAACAAGATCCTCGACGGGCTCAAGGCGGAACAGCCCGAGATCGTCATCATCGATTCCATCCAGACCATGTGGAGCGATCAGCTCGCCGCCGCGCCGGGCACCGTCGCCCAGGTGCGCGCCTGTTCGCAAGAGCTGGTGCGCTACGCCAAGCAGCGCAATTGCATCATGATCCTGGTCGGCCATGTCACCAAGGACGGGCAGATCGCAGGCCCGCGCGTCATCGAGCACATGGTCGATGCCGTGCTCTATTTCGAAGGCGAGCGCAGCCACCAGTTCCGCATCCTGCGCGCCGTCAAGAATCGCTTTGGCCCGACCGATGAAATCGGTGTGTTCGAGATGGGCGATTCGGGTCTGGGCGAGGTCGCCAACCCCTCAGCCCTGTTTCTGGACGGCCGCGGCGATGCCACATCCGGATCGGCTGTGTTTGCCGGCATGGAGGGCACGCGCCCGGTATTGAGCGAAATCCAGGCCCTCGTCGCTCCGGCCGCCTTTGGCACGCCGCGGCGCGCGGTTGTGGGCTGGGATTCGGGACGGCTGGCCATGGTGCTGGCCGTGCTGGAGGCACGCTGCGGCGTTGATTTCTCGAATCGCGACATTTTCCTCAATGTTGCCGGTGGGTTGAAGATCGCCGAGCCGGCAGCCGATCTCGCTGTTGCCGCCGCGATCGTCTCCTCGGCACTCGATGTCGCCCTGCCCTCCGATGGTGTTGTTTACGGAGAAATCAGTCTTTCCGGCGATGTTCGCCCTGTTGGCCGAAGCGATTCGCGTCTGAAGGAAGCCGCCAAGCTGGGCTTCACCCGGGCGATCGCCCCGAAAACCTCGGCAGATGAGACCGCACCGGTGCGTGTGCATGGCGTGGCCACGGCGCTCGAATTGGTGCAAACTCTGCAGACGATGGCGGGCGAATAGGGAAACGCGCCGATGGACGGATCCTTGAGTGCTTTTGACGGAATAGGTCTGACGATCCTGCTAGTATCCGGGCTGCTCGCCCTGGTCCGCGGATTCGTGCGTGAAGCCCTGTCAGTGACGGCCTTTGTCGCGGCCTCGCTGGCGACGCTGTGGGCTCTGCCCGCCTTTATCGGGCCGGCGCGCGATCTGATCGACCCGGACTGGCTGGCCCCGCTGGCCATCGGTGCCGTGATTTTCCTGTTGATCTATCTCGCCGTCACCTTCGTGACCTCCTCCCTCTCCAACGGCTTGGCAAAAGGCGAGGACGTCAATGTCATCGACCGGACCCTCGGCTTTGCCTTCGGCGTGGTGCGCGGGCTGGTCCTGCTGGCGCTGGGTGTGATTTTCATGGCGGCGACGCTCGGCACCGACGGGCGGCCGCCTGAAGCCGTGACGGCGTCGCGAATCTATCCGCTGGTCAATGCCACAGCCCGGGCCCTGCAGACCCTGGCGCCCGAGACATCGCGCATCGCCGGGACGCGCCCGCTACCCGATGCCGCTTACGACCCGATTGCAGAAACAATAAGAAATGATGCGGCCTCCTATGGCAGCCGGGACAGAAACCGACTAGATGACCTCATCGGTTCGACCACGGATGACCAGGATGACGATGGATGAGCGATAGACAGCCAATCACCGCCACGCTGACCTACGATCCCGAAACGGATCGCGCACAGGAAGAATGCGGCGTCTTCGCCGTATACGGAGCAGAAGACGCGGCGATTCTCACCGCGCTCGGCCTCCACGCCCTGCAGCACCGCGGACAGGAAGCCTGCGGTATCGCGACCCATGACGGGTCGCGTTTTCATATCGAGCGCTTCCTCGGCCTGGTCGGTGAAAACTTCACCTCACCCGACATGCCTGAACGCATGCCCGGCAAGGTCGCGATTGGCCATGTGCGCTATTCCACGCAAGGTGGCTCAGTGCTGCGCAATGTCCAGCCGCTCTATGCCGATGTCCGCGGCGGCGGTATTGCGCTGGCGCATAATGGCAATATCACCAATGCCCGCGCCATGCGCGAGGAGCTCGTCGCCAATGGCGCCATCTTCCAGTCGACCAGCGATTCAGAAGTCGTGCTCCATCTCGCCTCCCTGTCGCGCAAGTCCAAATTGACCAATCGTCTCCTCCACGCGCTGAAGCAGGTCGAGGGTGGCTTCGCCTTCGTCGCCCTGGCCAATGACCGCCTGATCGCAGCGCGCGACCCCCATGGCATCCGCCCGCTGGTCATGGGCCAGATCGGCAATGCCATTGTCTTCGCGTCGGAAACCACAGCGCTGGAAATGGTAGGCGCCACCTATCTGCGCGATGTCGAGCCCGGCGAGGCGATCATCCTCTCCGATGGCGAGATGCGCAGCGAGCGCTTCTCACCGGCGCGCCCGGCCCGTATCTGTGCTTTCGAATTCATCTATTTCGCCCGCCCTGACTCGATCATTGGCGGCCGCAGCGTCTATGAGGCGCGCAAGCAGATGGGCCGTCAGCTGGCGGTCGAGACGCCGGCCGATGTCGATGTCATCGTTCCCGTGCCCGATAGCGGCGTGCCTGCCGCAATCGGCTATTCGGAAGCCAGCGGCATTCCCTTCGAGCTCGGCATTATCCGCAGCCACTTCGTCGGCCGCACATTCATCCAGCCGACCCAGGACCGGCGCGATATTTCCGTGCGCCGCAAGCACTCGGCCAATGCCGCCGCCGTGCGGGGCAAGCGCGTCCTGCTGATCGATGATTCCATCGTGCGCGGCACGACATCGCTAAAAATCGTGCGGCTGATGCGCGAAGCCGGAGCGACGGAAGTCCATTTCCGCTCAGCCTGCCCTGCAATCAAATTCCCTGACTTCTACGGCATCGACATGGCCGGCCAGAAGGAATTGATCGCCGCCAATATGAATACCGAAGAGATGGCGGCCAAGCTGGAGGCCGACAGCCTCGGTTTCCTCACCGTCAACGGCATGTACCAGGCCATTATGGGCGAGCCGCGTAATAACCGCGCGCCGCAACTGGCCGATCACTACTTCACCGGCGAATATCCGACGCGGTTGCTTGACCATGACCGCTCCCTGTCGGCGAAGGAATTCCAACTCTCCCTGCTGGTGGACGCATGACATCGACTGATTTGACCGGCCGCGTCGCTCTGGTGACCGGCGCCTCGCGGGGTATTGGCCGCGCCATGGCTATCGAGCTCGGCAAGGCCGGCGCCCATGTGATCGCGACCGCCCGCACAACCGGTGCGCTGGAAGAAGTCGACGACATCATCCGCGAAGCCGGTGGCTCGACGACCCTCGTTCCGCTCGACCTCCTGTCGAATGACGGTATCGAGCAGCTCGGCCAGATCGTCGAGGAACGTTGGGGCAAGCTGGACATTCTTCTGTCCAATGCCGGCGTGCTCGGCGTGCTGACACCGGCCTCGCAGGTCAAGGCCAAGACCTGGAATGACGTGATCGGGGTCAATCTCCTGGCACCGGCGCGTCTGATCCGCGCCTTTGAAGGCCTGCTGCTGAAATCCGAGACTGGCGGCCGCGCCGTCTTTATCTCGTCAGGCGCGGCCTCATCGCGGCGCGCCTTCTGGGCGCCCTATGCGGCGAGCAAGTCCGGCCTCGACGCCCTGGTGCAATCCTGGGCGGACGAAAACAAGAATAATCCGATCCGGATCAATATCGTCTATCCCGGCGCCGTACGCACGGTGATGCGCGCCAAGGCCTTCCCGGGCGAAGATCCAAAACTGCTGCAGGAACCGTCCGCGCTCTGGCCGAAGATCGCCGAACTGGTCAGCGATGATTGCAAACGCCATGGCGAGATCATCAATTTCGCATCGGCACCCGCGACAGCCTGATCCGCCACAAGGCGCACAAGAAAGAACGGCCCGGCAGTATTCCGCCGGGCCGTTTTCCATTCTAGCGCTTTTTCGGTCCGGGACCGCTGCCGCCGCGATCATTGCCGGGCTCATTATCGACATAGGGGTTCTTGCCAGCCTTGACGATGAAGCGGATCGGCACGCCCGGCAGCTCGAAGGCCGTCCGCAAACCATTGATCAGATAACGCTTATAGCTCTCGGGCAGATCAGCAGCGCGCGAACACATCATGACGAAGGTCGGCGGACGCGATTTGGTCTGGGTGAGATAGCGCGGCTTGATCCGCCGGCCATTGACCGCGGGTGGCGGGTGACGCTCGATCATCTCGTGCAGCCAGTCATTGAGGTCGCGGGTCTTGACCTTGGCGTCCCAATTACGGTGCAGCACCGCCAGGGTCGGCATGATCTTGTCGAGGCCCTTATTCTTGAGCGCCGAGATGGGCAGAAGCGGGGCACCCGACATTTGCGGCAGGAGCCGGTCGAATTCCATCCGCACTTCTTTCAGATAGGCTTCGCGGTCCGGCACGAGGTCGAATTTCGAGATCGCGATGGCAACCGCACGGCCTTCGGTGAAGGCCATGTCGGCGAGCTGAAGGTCCTGCTTTTCAAGCGGGTGGCTGGCATCCATCAGGAGCAGCACGACTTCGGCAAATTTCACGGCGCGCAGCGTGTCGGCAACGCTCATGCGTTCCAGACGGTCAGAGACCTTGCCCTTCTTGCGCAGGCCGGCCGTGTCGTGGAGGCGCACGCGGCGGCCATCCCACATCCAGTCAACCGCAATCGCATCACGGGTAATGCCGGCCTCGGGGCCGGTGATGAGGCGTTCCTCGCCGATCAGGCAATTGATCAGGGTCGACTTTCCGGCATTCGGGCGGCCAATCACGGCGATGCGCAGGGGCGGATCATCAGAACGGGGCTTGGAAGCCTTGCGCGGCTTCTCGCCAAGCGCATCGATGATCGCCGTATAGAGCTCGCTCATGCCCTCGCCATGGGCGGCGGAAATGGCAACAGGCTCGCCCAGGCCCAGCCGGTAGGCATCGAGCAATCCGGCCTCTCCGGCCTTGCCCTCAGCCTTGTTGGCGAGCAGGAGAACCGGCTTGCCGGCCTTGCGCATGACTTCGGCGAAGGTTTCGTCGAGCGGCATCACCCCGGCGCGCGCATCGATCAGGAGCAGGCAGATATCGGCATCCTTGATGGCGATTTCGGTCTGGGCGCGCATCTCTGCCTCCAGACCTTCCTTCTTCTCGTCATCATAGCCGGCGGTATCGATCAGACGCAGATCCATATCGCCGAGACGGCCCATGGCTTCGCGCCGGTCGCGCGTCACGCCCGGGCGGTCATCCACAATCGCCAGCGGCTTGCCCGCCAGACGATTGAACAGCGTCGATTTTCCCACATTCGGCCGTCCGACGACGGCGATGCGGGGCACAAAATCATTCATTTGTTTCCGGCCTATCGAAGCGCGATCAGTCGCGCATCATCCGTGACCACATAAACGGTCTCGTTGGCAATGATAGGGGCCACGAACACAGGTTGGCCCAGGCTGAACTCACGCACGATCGAACCATCATAGGCGTTGACGATAACGGCATCGCCATGGCTTGAGGCAAGGAAGACGCGCCCGCCAGCCAGAACCGGTCCGGCCCAGGCGATGCGGTTCTTGCGCCGGTCCGGGTTTTCAAACAGCGCCAGCTGGGTGATCCAGTGAACCACACCGGTATTGCGGTTGAGGCAGACCAGCTCACCCTCATTCGTCACCAGATACATGAAGTCGCCAGCGATGGACGGGGTATGCAGGCCACCGGCCGGCTGGGTCCAGACGCGCTCACCGGTACGAAGCTCGATAGCGACCAGGGTTCCGGAATGGCTCATCGCATAGACCGTGCCCTCCATGATCACAGGGCTGCCGGCAACGTCATTGATCTCGGACATGGCGGTGAGACCGGAACCGGTCGTCAGCGTGTCGGACCACACAGGATTGCCATTCTGGACGCGCAGGGCGACCAGTTCACCGGAGGCAAAAGGCGCCACCACAATATCGCCCAGCACAGCCGGGCTTGGTGCCGTCAGCAGGCGCGCCGTCTCGATAATGCCCTGATACGTCCACATCACACTGCCATTGCTCTCGTCGAGCGCCAGCAATTCATTGTCATCACTGGTGACGAAGACGCGACCATCAACGACGGTCGGTGCGCCCTGGAAGGGAACAAGGGTCTCGGTGCGCCAGACTTCAGCGCCAGTATCAGCGTCCAGGGCGACAAAGAAGTTGAACCCATTATGCGCGAAGAGACGGCCGGAATCATAGGCCAGCCCGCCACCGAAGGACATCCGGTCATAACGGTTTGCCGCGCCCAGGCGCGTCGACCAGAGTTGAGTGCCGGTTTCGGCATCCATCGCCGTCACGAGGCCGGCAGCGTCGATCGTGAAAATATGCCCGTCTGCGACGACTGGAACGGAATTGAGGCGCCGGTCATTATTGGAGCCCTGGCCGATGGAATGGCGCCATGCAACGTCCAGATTGCCGGTAGCCTGGGTGTGTTGCAGCGCGTGGGTCGGGTAGCCGCCCGGCTGTGGCCAGACCGAATTCACATAAGCTGTTGGCAGCGTCACCGTCGGCAGGTCGCCATCTGTGGCCGCCTGAAGCGTTTGCTCATAGCTCATGATCGAGACCCGCCCGTCGCTCGGTGCGGTGTCCTCATTGCCATTATCGCGGTCGAATATATCCAGCGCCCGCATTGGGTTGGGGACCGAGGAACAGGCCGCAAGCGGCGCGATAACCAGAGCCAGCATGGCTGCCCGAATACGCTTCAGATTATTCATCGCCTGTTTCCCCGGCGCTAGCTTGTTCAGTCTCGGGCGCAGCCGCCGTATCCGCAGCGGCTTCCGGCGCAGCGGTTTCGCTCGTCGCTGCAACGGGATCGGCAGCAGCAGGCACCGCTTCATCGGCGAAGGCTTCCGGAGTTTCGGCCAGGCGGGCGAGCGCTTCGCTGGCCCGGCGCATCACGCCTGGAGGCGCGTCGAAACTATTGGACAGAAATTGGTATTCGCGGCGCGCCCGAACAAGATCGCCGCCCTGCAGGGCTGCTGCCGCGATCGATTCACGCGCCAGGTGACGGAAGGGCGAGCCGGCATCGGTCAATGGCGAGAGACGTATCTCCACATCATTGAAGCTCAACCCGTCCCAGCCAGCCCAGACGGCTTTGAGGCTGGCGAGATCACTGACAAGCGGATCCGCTGAGGCCGCGGCAGCCTGCTCATAAAGCGCGGCGGCAGCTTGCGCATCGCCAGCGTCGAGCGCGATACCGGCCCGGCGCAGAAGTGCCATGGAGGCATAACCGGCTGTCCCGTTCTCGATGACACCATCAAAGGCGCGGGAAGCCAGTGCGGTTTGCCCGTCATCCAGCAGGTTCGCCGCGACCATGAACTGATCGGATGCCCCTTCGCGAACCGAGGTCTGCCAGGCCTGCCAGCCTTGAAAACCGGCTGCAGAAACGACTATCGCCAAGGCTCCGCCAAGCACCCATGGCCCATACTGGCTCGCGAGATCCTGGTATTTGTCCTTGCGAAGTTCCTCGTCAACTTCTTCAAAAATATCGACCACGTCGAAGCGGCTCCGTGCTTTCAGGATGATGTGGGCGCGACCCTAACGCCCGCGCGCCTCAGCGGCAACAGAGCTCAACCGTCGATCCGCTTCAAGGTGTAGACCTCGTCGCTGGAGGGAAAGCTGCGCGCCCTCACCTCGCTGGCATAGCGGGCCACGGCAGCATCCGTCCGCTCAGCCATATTGTCATAGCGCTTGACGAATTTCGGGGTCCACTCGAAAACGCCCAGCATGTCCTGGGTGACGAGAATCTGGCCGTCGCAATGTCCTGATGCGCCGATGCCGATGGTCGGCACTTTTACGGTCTGCGTGATCTCGCGCGCCAGATCCTCATCGACACCCTCGATCACGATGGCGAAGGCACCGGCCCGTTCGGCGATGACGGCTTCATCGATAACGCGTGCGCGCTCGGCACCGGTCTTGCCCTTGGCCTTGAAGCCTCCCTCGGCCAGCGCCGCCTGCGGCCGCAGCCCGACATGCCCGATCACCGGGATGGACCGCTGGGCCATGAATTCTATCGTCTCGCCAGCATAGGTGCCGCTTTCAATCTTGATCGCCTGACAGCCCGTCTCGGACATGATGCGCGCGGCATTCTCAAAGGCCTGGCCGGGCGACTTCTCATAGCTGCCGAACGGCATATCGACCGCGACCAGCGCGCGCCTCGATCCGCGCATCACGGCCCGGCCGTGCAGGATCATCATGTCGAGCGTGACGCCGATCGTGCTGTCGAGGCCATGCACCACCATGCCGACGCTGTCGCCGACCAAGAGGAGGTCGCAATGCGGGTCGAGCAGGCGCGCCATCGGCGCATCATAGGCGGTCAGGCACACCAGCGGCTCCAGCCCCTTGCGGGCGCGGATATCCGGCGCGGTGATACGGCGGGTCTGTGATTGGGCGGACATGGAAACGCGGCCTCTCGGGCTGGGGGAGGCCGCGAACCTAGCGCACGATGCTGCACTGCAAAAGCCTGATCAGGCGATCCGGCGCGGCAGGATCAGTGCGACCATGCCGATCGTCATGGCCATGGCCAGCGCCGCGAGGGTTTCCGGCGACATCAGGAAGGCGAAATTCGCCAGCAGGCCGTCGGACGGCAATTGGACATGGTTGAACACGCCCTCCAGCTGCGTCCCGGCAATGGCGGAACCGATCGAGCCCGCCCCGCCCAGCATCAAGGCACGCTTGCGGTCGGGGTGGGAAAGCTGTGTCACCACTCTTTGCGCGAAGCGGTCCGCTTCTGTCGTCTCGTTCAAAGGCTCGGCGGCCTCCGCGAAGGCGGCCTTGAGCCGTTGGTCAAAGGCATCATTCATGGTCATCACGCCTGTACCTCCGCTTCCGCAAAATAGGCCTGTAATCGGGCACGCCCACGATTGACGTGCGACTTGATGGTTCCCAGTGGCATGCCCGTCGCCTCGGCAGCTTCGGAATGCGACATGCCGCAAGAATAACACATCACCACGGCAACGCGTTCCTCATCCTTCAGTGTGGCGAGTGCGCGATCAAGATCTACAACATTACCCATATCACGCGGCGCCTCTGAATCTTCCATACCGCTGCCAAATCTCTCCATCGCCCGGTCCGTCGATTTGCGCTTGCGCGCGGATTTCAGGAATTCGGTATAGGCGATGGAGCAGAGCCAGGACTTGAACGTCCCTGTGCCCAGAAAACTGCCGATCTTCTCATAGGCCCGGATGAAGGTATCCTGGGCGAGATCATCAGCAAGGGCGTGATTGCGGCACATGCGATGCAACATGCCGCGCACCACGCCCTGATGGCGCCGGACCAACTCTCCGAACGCGGCGGCGTTTTTCGTCGCCATCACGAGAGCGGTCAGTTCTGCGTCCGACGCCTTCATCGACCGGACCCTTACTCGGCGTCTTTTTTATTGCCGAGCAATCCGAAGCCAACCAGCACCAGGCCGATGAAGCCCGGGAAGGCTGCAATGCCGCTCATGACGGTCATGGCTTCCGCCGCGTCTTCGTCCAGGCCTGAAACCATCATACCCAGCACAATCAGCGCCGCAGCGACGGCGAGCAGAATGGCACCGCCCTTAAGGTCACCATTGCGATCCTTGCGCGGCATCCCCAGCGCACGCACCAGTTCAGGCGTAACCTGCTGGCCAGCGCGGATGGCTTCCTCGACGGTCCTGAGCGCAGCCTTGCGCTTCTGCGTACTGCCATTGATAGCGATGAAAACGATCAGAACGACCGAACCGAACACTGTGAGCGGGGCGAGAATTTCCGGACCCATATCAATCTCCATAAACGAGCGGCACCACGCCGCCTCTTGTCAATAAGATGCGCGGGGTATGGCAAACGGATGCAAAGCCGCTATCCGATGATCGCTACGCCAAACAAGTACATGTGAACATTGATGATTATCATCGCGATGATAATGCCGAGAATGACCGCTGTCAGGTCCCCGCCCCAGCCTTTTACGATGGGCGGCGGCGTCTCGCGGAAGCAGGCCGAGACAAAGGTGACCGACGACCACAGGAAAAACCCGCCGAACAGCAGCATTGACGACAATTCGCCGTTCGCCAGGAAATGTGCGCCCGACCAGAGGACAATCCCGGCCAGCATGGGGTGACGGACAAGGCGCCGGATATGTCCCGGTGCGTTGGCGGCAACAATGAGGATCAGGCTCACAGGCACGATGAGAAGTGCGGCGTGGCGCGTCCACTCCGGCGGCAACCAGATATGGACGGGCGGATGGGAGGCAATCTTGCCATAGATGATCAGGGCAAGCCCGATGATCGACAGGGCGGAATAGGCCAGCTTGTAAGGCCCCTCACCCAGTCCGGCCCGCAAACGGCTGCGCAGACCGGGAAATACCTGCATCGAGTGGATCCCGAAGAAAAGCCCCAGACCGACGATCAAAATCAACATATTTCAAGGTCCCCACCATTCAGCCGCGAGTATAGGCGATTCACGCGGGCGCGCTCGCAAATCCTCACACGGCATCCACGCCGGGCAGCCGGGCTAGAAGAAGCGGGTGGTCCAGCCCGGAAGCCGCAAGGGGCGCGTGAGCAGGAGATTGCCGGCATAAATCGCCAGCCCGATAGCAGCCAGTATCACCACAGCGCCCTGCAAGGCGGCCGAAAGGTCTGGCACCAGGGTTTCAAAAGCCGGCCGCAACAGCAGCAAAACAAGATAGACCACCAGACCAGCCAGGGCCGAAGCCGCGATTTCAATACGCAGACGGCGACGCGCAACCGCTTCCATAACCCGTGTCCGGAAGGCCCGGTCGACGGCCGGCGCTTCACCCGCCGCGAAAAAGGCCTGAAGGGGATCAGTCTTGCTCATCTTGCACTCCCAATATCTCCATCAGCCGGACGCGGCCGCGGGCGACATGTGATTTCACCGTCCCCAGCGGCATGCCCAGAATGCGGGCTGCGTCGGCATGTGTCCAGTCACCGGCCAGACAGAGCGCCACTGCCGCTCGCTGATCATCCGGCAATTGGGCGAGCGCCTGTTGCATGGCTAGATTCAGCTCGGTGCCCGGCATGTCATGCTCGGGCCGCTCTGACTGCCAGCGATTATCACGCTGCCGGGTGCGTGCCATCGAACGCGCCATGCCCTTGGCCCGGCGCCAGGCGATGCCAAACAGCCATGAGCGCACCTGCTCGGGCGTCTTGAGGGTCCGAAGCGAGGTCCAGGCCGCCAGGAAGGTCTCCTGGGCGAGGTCGTCGGCATCGGCCTCATGGCCGCAGACCCGACATAGAAAACTGCGGACCGCCTGTTGATGACGGTCCACAAGCCTCGCAAAGGCAGTGTCCGAGCCCGACCGGGCCGCCGCGACCAGCGCGGCGTCGGTTGGCAGGGTCGACATCAGTCTTCCTTGCGTCCGCTCTTGAAGATGCTGGCGACAAGGAAGGCGAGAGACAGCACGCCCAGAATCATCGCCACGAAATAGAATTCGGTGTCTACCTCACCAAGCCAGCCGGAATAGCCGGTATAGGCGAAGACCCCGGCGAGCCCGGCGAACAGCACGACCAGGAAGGGACCGCCACGACCGCGGCCGCTCGAGCCGTGATCATCATCGTCCGACCAGTCGTGACGCCCGTCACCGGGCTTGTCTAGGCTGGCGATCAAATCCGCCGGCGGTTCCTTGCCCGAGGCGGCATAGGTCTTGAGCAGATCAATCTTCGCCTGGGTGCGCTTGTAGCGCATCATGCTGTGCCACCCCGCCGAGATGAACCAGAAAAGCGGAAAGAGAAGCCACCAGTATTGTTGAAACACGTGAACCATGACGCATCCTTTCGATCATGAGCAAAACCGCTCTCATCTCATAGTCGTCACGGTAGCGGCGGAT
>TARA_R110000868_G_scaffold34433_4_pt1 | contig 13970 bp, 12 predicted proteins | sample TARA_R110000868 | Tara Oceans TARA_R110000868 (sample SAMEA4397489) | marine metagenome | biome: Polar Biome; feature: [SRF] surface water layer (ENVO:00010504); material: water (ENVO:00002006), including particulate matter (ENVO:01000060) such as... | depth 5 m | reverse complement strand
ATTTATCGTCAAATCCGCCGTTTCCCGCCGGAAACAACAGGCGACGCACGCGTTAACCAGTTAAACTGACAACACGCGCGCGAACGGCGCGCCAAAAAATGGAGAGTGATTTTGGCCAAAGGTCAGATGAAGAGTAACAAGGAAAAGAAGAAGCCGAAGCAGGACAAAAAGGCGAAAGCTGCTGGCAGCTCAACCACGTCCGTCTTCGCAAACGAAGCAAAGCCGACAAAGGGTGCCAAAGGCAAAGCCTGATTAAAGCGGCGCGTGACGGAGGCCACCAACGTCACGCGCGTCTTTGCCGTTCAGTCGGCAACTATATGTGTCTGCAAATGCGCAGGCACCACAAGGTCTACATTGTCATAGGCCTCAAGTGCTGCCATGACATTTCCTGCTTCTTCCCGCATCAACTGTCCAGTGATCCCGCGCAACACACGCGGCAGGCAAAAGCGATGCCCGCTGATCGTTGTCGAATGCGGGCACATGCTGACATAGGCCGACACGTTGTAGGCGAAAACGCGCGACACCCAATCATCCGCGTCCGGCGTCCGGCTCAGAAATTCATAATGCGATCCGAGATAGGGAAAATCGCCGAGCATCGTTTGTGTCGCGTCTGCGGGCGGCGTGTAGCGATCCTGCCAACGCGCGATCACCGGAGCGAGGCTCGTCAGCTCCGCGCGTGATGCGAGATCGACCGTATATCCCGTCGCCGCGATCACATGATCGAACATAAATGTCTCGCGTGGTGTCGTGACGCTGATTGCATCACCTTCCATCGCCACATATGTCCAGGGCGCGCCCGCATGCATGTGAAATCCCTCGCGCGCGGTTGCCGCAAAAAATCCCGCCTCCGCCGGTGGCTGGTCATGCCGCTGAAAATGCCGCGCCACATTCCACCGCGTCTCGTCTGGTAGCTCGGGGAAATGCGTCAGCATGCCCGCAGTCTCGATATGCCGGTGCGGATTAACGAGCGGCAATTGCTTGCGCCGGAAGCACAAGTCCACCCGCGCCGCGCCTGCCTCAAGCGCCGCAACGCTTGCATCAAACGCCGACGCGCCATGTCCCAACACACCGACGCGTTTGCCTTTCAGCGCCGCAAAATCAATCGGCCCGTTGGAATGATCAAACCGCGAAGCGGGCAGGGCGCTCGTGATGAATTCCGGCACCGCCCAGCGTCCCGCGCCGTCATGTCCGGTCGCCAGCACCACAAGCCGCGCATGGAATGTTTTTGCCGCACCCGCACTCATAGTCTCGACGATGAGGCCGTCCACGCCTTTGCGAATATCGCGCACCATTGTGTCGCTCACCACAGGCAGCGCCAGCGTCTCGCGATACCAGCGCAGATAAGCCGCCCAATCCGCACGGGGCACACGCGTCAGCGCCTCCCATGCGTCGCGCCCGTGTTGGCCAATATACCAGTGCTGTATCGACAAGGCGCTCACGCCCTGTTCCATGCCAAAGAGCCCTTTGGGCGTGCGCAGCTCGCTCATGCGCGCGAAATTTTCCCACACGCCTTCGCGCCCCGCGCCCGCCTGATCGAGCACAGAAATCTTGGCAACGCCCGCGCGGCGCAATCCGTGTGCGACAGCAAGTCCCGATTGCCCGCCACCCACAATCAGCACATCCAGCATCGGTGCGCTATCGGGGCCCACGCGCCCGCTCACCCAATCACGTTCGGGATAGCTGAACAGCGCCAACTCGCCGCGCACAGCCTGTGCCAGTTCTTCTTCACGCGGCGTCATACTTGTCTCACTTGTCATTCAGCGCACTCTACCATCAAGACAGGTGAGCGCAGCGCGGCAATATCCCGTGTTCTTGTCCGCGAAACGAGTCGCCCCTTTGTCCCTCCAATCATCCCGTTTTATGTGCGCTGCGTCATTAATCGTCTCGGCAAGGAAGAGGTTGCGATGCGGGGCCGGGGCGTCAGGCCCGCGCTTTTCTGCGCTTTTTTCCCCACTTGCGGCATGGAACACAGCGGGGCCTTTTGGTTTACTTATGAAATATGGTCATGTATATAAAACACAAGGGGAGGCGAATGATGGCGCCGTTAAATGTGCTTGGTTCGTCCGGGGGGGTGCTTCCATCCATGGGATTCGGAGCAGCGCCGCTGGGCAATCTCTATCGTCCGTTAACGGACGCAGAGGTACACGCGTTGCTTCATGCAGCGTGGGATGCCGGATTCCGTTATTTCGATACAGCGCCGCTTTACGGCTTTGGCCTGAGTGAGCAGCGGCTTGGCGCGTTTCTTGGCAGCAAGCCGCGCGACAGTTTCATCGTTTCCACCAAAGCAGGCCGCATCCTTGTCCCCAATGATGGTTGGCATGAGCAGCGCGCTTACTTCGTCGATGCGCCCGCCTACGAGCCGGTATTCGACTATTCTTATGACGGCATCATGCGCTCTTTCGAGGCGAACCTGGAGCGGCTGAACCTTGATCGCATCGATATTCTCCTGATGCATGACATCGGCGAGAAAACCCACGGCGCAGCACACGACGCCCAATTTCATATTGCCATGGAAGGCGGCTACCGCGCGATGGACGAGCTTCGTCGCGCTGGTCTCGTCGGCTCCATCGGCATCGGTGCCAATGAGTGGCAGGTTTGCGATCTGGCGATGGACCGCGGCGATTGGGATTGCTTCCTCCTCGCCGGACGCTACACGCTGTTGGAGCAGGGTGCCCTTGTTCCGTTTCTTGAGCGCTGCGGGCGCGAGAGCAAGCAGGTCATTATCGGCGGCGCCTTCAATTCCGGCATTCTCGCCACCGGTGTCGTAGAGGGCGTGCGCTTTGATTATGGCACAGCGCCTGCCGATGTCGTGGCGCGGGTGCAGGCGCTCGATGCCGTTTGTCGTGTCCATCGTGTGCCACTGGCCGCCGCAGCGCTGCAATTTCCGCTCGCTCATTCGGCTGTCAGCACAGTCATTCCCGGTTTCGGTAGCAAAGCCGAGCTTGATGAAATCCTGCAATGGACAGCCACAGCTATTCCGCCTGCTTTTTGGCAGGACCTGAAGGCGCGCGGCCTCATCGATCAGCGAGCCCCCGTTCCCTCCGACGCGGTCTGCATGGTGCTGACATGAAGATTAGGGCGGCCGAACTCATTTTTCGAAAAACGGCGAACCGTGTCTGCGGACCGGTTGGCATGGAGCGCGCTGCGCGCACCTGTGCAGTGGAGGGCAAAATCTATGGCGCGCATTGAACATGCAGAAATCTTTCTTGTCCCGCTGACGCCGAAGGTCACCCGCTTCGACGCGATCCAGCAATTCGTGTGTCAGGAGACGGTGATTGTCCGCCTCTATGATGCCGATGGCGCAATAGGCACGGGCTACAGCTATACGATCGGCACGGGCGGCTCGTCCGTTGTGGCGCTGCTTGTCGATCATCTTTTGCCTCAGGTGATTGGCCGCGAAGCCGAAGAAATCGAATCCATCTGGCGCGATCTCAAGTTTCATACGCATGCAACGACTGTTGGCGCGATTACCTCGCTTGCCCTTGCCGCCATCGACACAGCTCTTTGGGATTTACGCGCCCTCCGGGCAAAGCTGCCACTCCATGTGATTGCCGGTGGTGCGCGTAAGAAAATTCCGGCCTATACGACAGAAGGTGGATGGCTTCATCTATCGACAGAAGAATTGGTCGAGGGAGCGCAGATCGCGCGCCGCGATGGTTTTCACGGCGTGAAGATCAAGATCGGTAAGCAGTCGGTCAAAGAAGATGTTCGCCGCGTCGCAGCTGTCCGCGAAGCTCTCGGCGATGAGCTTGAGCTTATGATCGATTGCAATCAGTCCTTCGCCGTGGACGAGGCGATCCGTCGCGCTCACGCGCTTCAGCCCTTCGACCTTGCATGGATGGAGGAGCCGCTTCCGGCTGATGATCTCGACGGTCATATCCGTCTTGCGGCGTCAACGCCCATTCCTGTGGCGGTCGGTGAGTCCATCTACGGCATCCGTCACTTCCGCGATTATCTGCAGCAGCGCGCCTGTTCGGTGGTTCAGGTCGATTGCGCGCGCATTGGCGGCATCACGCCTTGGCTCAAGACGGCGCATCTCGCCGAGGCCTTCAATGTCGCCGTCGCCCCGCACTTCCTGATGGAGCTGCATGTGTCGCTCGCCTGTGCCGTATCCAACGGACGTTGGGTCGAATACATCCCGCAACTTGACGAGATCACGACCTCGCGCCTGCGCATCGAAAAAGGCATGGCCTTTGCGCCGGAAGCACCCGGTCTCGGCATCGAGTGGGATTGGGATGCAGTCAGGCGCCTCAGCGTGATCAAGCACGATTTGCGCAAGGTGGCCTGAACGTCAATTGACATGAGTAACAAGTGACATGAGTAAAGAGAAGCAACGAACATGCCCGCTGATATGAACAAGTCCGGCCGCCTCGCTGGCAAGAAAGTATTGTTGACCGCTGCCGCTCAGGGCATCGGCCGCGCAACCGCGCTGGCGATGGCGCGCGAAGGTGCCCATGTCATCGCGACCGATCTCCGCGACGCCAAAGATGCCGCTGTCGGTGTGGCCGAATTTCGTCAGCTTGACGTAACTGACGGCGCGGCTGTGTCCCGTCTTGCAAAAGAAGTCGGTGCCATCGACGTCCTCTTCAATTGTGCGGGCTTCGTTCACCACGGCACGATCCTCGATTGCGAGGAGGCGGACTGGGACTTCTCGATGAACCTCAATGTCACCGCCGCCTATCGGATGATCCGCGCTTTCCTGCCGGCCATGATCGCGGCGGGCGGTGGCTCGCTCATCAACATGTCGTCGGTTGCATCTTCCATCATCGGCGTGCCAAACCGCTTCGTCTATGGCGCGAGCAAAGGGGCTGTCATCGGCCTCACGCGCGCCGTCGCTGCTGATTTTGTAACGCAAGGTATCCGTTGCAACGCGATCTGCCCGGGCACTGTCGAAACACCATCTCTGGGTGATCGTATGCGCGCGCAAGGTGACTATGACGCGGCGCGTGCCGCCTTCATCGCGCGTCAGCCTATGGGACGCATTGGCACACCGGACGAAATTGCCGAGCTTGTTGTGTATCTCGCCAGTGACGCCGCGTCCTTTATGACAGGCAGTATCATCACAGTCGACGGCGGATGGAGCAACACATGAAACTCTTTCGCCATGGCAAAGCCGGTAACGAACGGCCCGGTATGATCGACGCTTCAGGGCAAATGCGGGATCTCGACGGTGTTGTGTCCGACATCGCGGGTGACGTGCTTCTGCCCGAAGGTCTGGCGAAACTCGCCGCCCTCGATCCGGCGTCATTGCCTCTCGTGCCGGAAGGCACGCGCTACGGACCTTGCGTCGGGCGGGTGGGAAAGTTCATCTGCGTCGGCCTCAACTATGCAGACCACGCCGCCGAGTCCGGCATGGATGTGCCGTCAGAGCCTGTACTTTTCTTCAAGGCCACCAGCGCCATCTGCGGGCCGGACGACGACGTGATCATCCCGCGCGGTTCCGTGAAGACGGATTGGGAAGTGGAGCTTGGCGTCGTGATTGGCCGCGAAGCCAGCTATGTCTCGCAGGCCGATGCGCTCGATCACGTCGCAGGCTATTGCGTCATCAATGATCTTTCAGAGCGTGAGTTCCAGCTTGAACGCGGTGGCCAGTGGGTAAAGGGCAAGAGTTGCGACACCTTCGGTCCTATCGGCCCTTGGCTCGTGACGCGTGATGAGGTGCCGAACCCGCAGCAACTCGGCATCTGGCTTGAGGTGGATGGTGTTCGCCGTCAGAACGGCAATACGCGCACGATGATTTTCGGCATCGCCGAAATCGTCAGCTACATCTCGCAATTTATGAGCCTCCAGCCCGGTGATGTCATTTCCACCGGCACGCCGCCCGGCGTCGGCCTCGGCATGAAGCCCGAACCCGTCTATTTGCGTGCGGGTCAAAAGATGCACCTCGGCATCGACGGGCTCGGTGTTCAAACACAAACGACAGTCGTTGCAAGCGGCGCGGCAGAAAAAAATGGAGGCCGCCATGCACTATGAAGGCAATTTGGAATCCCTGAACGCGCGTGCGCTACCGCAATGGTATGACGACGCAAAATTCGGCATCTTCATTCACTGGGGCCTTTTCGCCATTCCGGCTTTTGCCTCCAATCTCGGCAAAATATCGGACGCCTTCAAGAAGGACTACGACCGCGCTGTTGCAATGACGCCCTATACGGAATGGTATGCCAACGCGATCAAGGTGCCGGGGACACCTTCAGCAGATTTTCATGCGAAGGAATATAACAACCAGCCCTATAGCGCCTTCAAGCAACCTTTCGAGGAAGGCCTGAAGCAATGGGATCCGGATGCATGGGCGGAAGCCTTCCGCAACTCGGGCGCAAAATATGTGGTGCTTGTCACCAAGCATCATGACGGCTTTTGCCTGTGGCCCAGCAAGGTCAACAACCCGCACGAGAAAAACTGGACGTCGGAGCGCGACATCGTTGGTGAGCTTGCGCGCGCTGTCCGCGCACAGGGTTTGCGCTTCGGCGTCTATTATTCCGGCGGCATTGACTGGACATTCAACAGAGAGCCGCTGCGCACCTTTGCCGACTTCGTGGGTTCCATGCCGGGTGGCGACTATCCCGACTACGCTATGGCCCAGACCCGAGAACTGATCGAGCGTTACGAGCCGAGCGTGTTGTGGAATGACATATCGTGGCCGACAGGGCAGAGCGATCTCCTGAACCTCTTTGCCGATTATTATAACGCGGTGCCCGAAGGCGTTGTGAACGACAGGTGGGTTCACGCGGGCTTGTTTGCCAAATTGATGCGCCACAAACTGCCGCGCAAAGCGCTCGACTTTATCGCCAAGCGCTACATTCGCAAAAACCCGCATGTGGTGGAAGGCGTCATTCCGCAGGTCATTCCGCACAGCGATTTCCGCACACCGGAATACACCCGCTTTCCTGACATCCAGACGAAGAAGTGGGAGTCAACGCGCGGCATGAGCCATTCCTTTGGCTTCAACCGGCATGACACCGAAGCAGCTTATGCCTCGCCGGACTCGCTGCTCTCAGATTTCATCGACGGGGCGTCCAAGGGCGGCAACCTGTTGCTCAATGTCGGCCCGCGCGGAACCGATGCGGCCATACCCGCCGAGCAACTCTCGCGTCTGAAATTCTTCGGTGACTGGCTGTCGGTGAACGGTTCGGCCATCTATGGCACGACGCCGTGGCGCCGCACGGATGCGGCCAATTCCGATACGGAAACAGACACCGGCATTCCCGTGCGGTTCACCCGCAAGGGAGCGGAGGTCAACATCATTTTTCTCGGCAAGCCTTTGGGCAGCACGCTGCGCTTGCGCGACTTGATCCTGTCAGGCGAGGGCAGACAGGTGGCGGATGGGAGTCCGGTCTTGCTGCGTCAGGACGGTGCCGATCTGGTTCTCGAGTTTCAGGTGCCGCTCGCGGGCGCTTTTGCGCCTGCGGTGACGGTGACGACACAGGGATAGTCGTCACGCCGGTAAAGCGTGGCGATTGGAGGAAGTTGGAGGGACGGTCCGTGCTGCATGGCACGGCGTCTTTAGGATTAATGGGAGGAAAAAATGAATATTAAGAACAAGAGATGGCCCGTTGCAAAACGTGCAGCGTGTCTGATGGCGGGGGCAATTGTCGCCGGCATCGGTTCGGCGACGCCCGCATCGGCGTTGGAATGGAATTTCGGCAGCGTTGACGTGAACCTCAAATCGACCTTGTCGGCCGGTATTGGCGTGCGCACGGTCGATCCTGATGGTGATCAGATCGCCGTTTCCAACGGTGGCCGCAACGCCGCTGTCGCTGGCGAAAACTTCGACGACGGCAATCTGAACTTCCGCCGCGGCGATGTTTTCACCGCTTCGACCCGCATGTTGCACGAACTCGATATAAAGAACGGCAACTATGGCGCCTTCGTCAGCGTGTCCTATTTCTACGACTTCATAAACAATGATGCCGAGAGCACACGCCGCACGGATCTCTCGTCTTCGACGCGTAGTCAGGCCGGTCGTGGTTTCGATCTTTACGACGCCTATCTCTATGGCAACTTCGACGTCGCGGGCATGCCGCTCACTATTCGTGGGGGCAATCAGGTCATCAACTGGGGTGAAGCACTCTTTCGCGCCGGTGGTGTCTCGCAGACCAATGCCTTCGACGTTTCACGGCTGGTCACACCCGGCACAAACATTCGTGAAGGCTACCTGCCTTCGCCCATGCTCTATGTGAACACGTCACCGTTCGAGAACTTCAGCCTCGAAGCCTATTACCAGTTCAAGTGGCGTGAGACAGAGCTTGTCCCCGTCGGCACCTTCCATTCGACCGAGGATATTCTGGGCCGCGGCGCACAAGGCTTCTTCTTTGCGGGTGACCCGGGTGCCGTCGGTCTTACTGCCGCCATGGCAGCAGGCCTTCCCAAACTTCCCAATGAAGAACCCAAAGACAGCGGCCAGTACGGTGTCGCTGCGCGATATTTCATCGACGATCTCGCGACTGAAGCGAGCCTCTATTATTTGAACTATCACTCCAAGACACCCTATCTGTCTGCCACCGGCGCTTGCCTGTTCAACCTTCCGCCGTGCCTGCTTGCCGTGCCGACCGCCTATTACTCCTACTATCCCGAAAACATTGATCTTTATGGTGCTAGCCTCAGCTTCCCGCTCGGGCCTGTAGCCTTCGGGGCGGAAGTGGCCTACCAGCCTGACTATCCGCTGATGCTCGACGATGCGCTGACCGCCGCTCAAATTGCAGCCGCGGCCTCCGGCACCACATCGCGCGTCAACGGCGTCGCCTATGCAAACCGCGTGAACTACATCGCCAACGTGGCGATCTCCGTTGCTCCGAGCCTGCCCTATGTCGGTCAGGTGCCCGGTTGGATCGGTGCGGATACGATTGATATCTACAGTGAGGCAGGGCTTGTCAGTTTCGACAAAGCACCTGTTGGCGTCACGGGCGATCTTTCCGCTTGGGGTTTCACAACCTCCGTCAGCGCGACCTACACCAACGTCTTTGTGTCGGGTCTCAAGCTCACACCGAACGTCAGTCTCAACTATGACGTGAATGGCCTCTCGCTCGACCGCGCGATGGGTGGACCGGTAGAGGGCAAACGCTCTGTGTCGGTTGGTGTCTCGGCAGACCTTCGTTCCACTTACGCTGCTTCCATCAGCTACACCAACAACATTGGTGGCGGATTGGTCGCGCGTAACTCCGACCGGGATTTCGTCACGCTGACCGCGTCTTATTCGTTCTGATCACAGGGTGGTCCGCGAAGACGGACCAGGAGGAAAACAATGTCAAAAAGAAATATGTGGATGGGAGGCGTCACAGCATTCGCGCTGACGCTCTCCTATGCGGGCAGCGCCCTTGCGGCGGATGCAAGCGACCTCGGCAACAGCCTCACGCCTGTCGGTGCAGAACGTGCGGGCAATGCTGATGGCACTATTCCGGCGTGGAATGGTGGCGATATGACACCCACGGCGGGATGGAAGAAGGGCGATCCGCGCGTCGATCCCTATGCGGGCGACCAGAAGCTCTTCTCCATTGATGCTTCGAATGTTGACCAATATGCCGACAAGCTTTCGCCAGGTCAGATCAAGATCATCAAGCGTTACGCCGGCTACCGCATGGACGTCTATCCGACACGTCGTAGCTGCGGCTATTCGCAGGCCATCTACGATGCGACCAAGGCAAACACGTCTCGTGCAAAACTGAGCGACAGAGGCGGCATTCTTGACGGTTTCGGCGGCTTCCTGTTTCCGATACCGGAAAACGGTTTGCAGGCGATTGCCAACTACCGCACGGGTTTCAACGGTTTGTACACCCACCTAAAGGTCAGCAGCACGATTTCGCAGACCGGCGGCGGCTTTCTCCTGAACACCGGCATCATTGACACTTACGCGCCTTACTACGAATTGAATGCGCGTGAGATCGACAACCGCTACATGACAAAATTCATCTACAAGGCGACTGCACCCGCAGCGTCAGTGGGTGGCATCATCATGACGTTGCAGCCTTACAACGACAGCAACGAGTCATGGGGTTACATCCCCGGTCTTCGCCGCGTGAAAAAAGCGCCAACGGCGAATTACGACACTCCCGGTCAGGATGACATCCGCACTTTCGACCAGACCTACATGTATAATGGTCTGCCGGATCGTTACGATTGGAAGATCATCGGCAAGAAGGAACTCTACGTTCCCTACAACGCCTCGCGCTTGCGCACGGAGAATCTTGATATCTCCAACCTCATTCAGGACAAATTTCCCAACCGCGATCTCGCTCGCTACGAGCTTCATCGTGTCTGGATTGTCGAAGGAACCGCAAAAGCGGGCTGGCGTAATACGTTCAGCAAGCGCGTTTTCTTCATGGATGAAGATACGTGGACACCGCTGGTTGCTGACCTCTACGACACCAAGGACCAGCTCTGGCGCTTTCAGGAAAACCACACATTCATGGCACCTGAAATGCCCGGTTGCGTCTCGGCGGCAGATTTCTATCACGATCTGAACGCCGACCGGTATGTCGCGGACAATCTCATCGTGAAGTCGGCCGATGCCAACTACTCAGCGGGTGATGTCGTCAAAAGCGACATGTTCACGCCGGACGCGATGCGTCGCTACGGTCTGCGCTAAACGCTGAAGAAAGCTCCCTCCACGGGTCTACCTCGGACCTGTGTAACTCCGGCCGCAGTGGAAACATTGCGGCCGGCTTGTTTCCATCTTGTGAAGTTGCGTAACAACGGACGATGTAATGACGGACAGCACGAATAACGGCAATGGGTCACGCCTGAGCGTGTGGCAACTGGTGGGCTAAGGTCAATTCATCGTGCCGCTCGCCATCATCGGATTGCCCATCGGCATTTACATTCCGGCTTTCTATGCGGGCACTTTGGGGCTTGATCTCGCGACAGTCGGTTTCATCCTCATGATCGCCAGACTAAGCGATGTCGTGACCGATCCGCTTATCGGCCTTCTCAGCGACAAGACCAAGACGAGGTTCGGTCGCCGCCGCCCGTGGATCGTCGTCGGCGCACCGCTCCTCGTCATTTCGTCGCTCATGCTTTTCCGCCCGCCGGGCGAGGTGACCAACCTCTATCTCCTCATCTGGATTTCGGCCATCTATCTCGCCTTCACGCTGATCGCCATTCCCTATATCGCTTGGGGTACTGAGATTGCCGGAGACTATCAGGATCGCAGCCGCGTCACCGGCACGCGTGAGGTCTTCATGCAGCTTGGTCTGTTGATCGCGATTTCCATTCCGGTTGCCTATGGCGTCATGTACGGCACCGGCGGGAATGAAGCCTCAAGCCGTGGCGCGATGGCATGGCTCGGCTGGTCAACGGTGCTGTTTGTGCCGCTCTGCATGCTGTGGCTCTTTTCTTCCGTCGGCGAGCCGCCGCGTCCGGCCGTCACCTCGGTGCCGTTTGGCAGAGGCATCTGGCTCGTGCTGAAGAACGGACCCTTCCGAATTCTCCTCATTGCTTCCATGTTCGGCGCGCTTGCCAGTTCTGTTGGTATGGGCGTCGGCATTCTTTTCTTTGAACACGCCCTCGGCCTCGGCGCGCAGGCCCCGCTGCTCATCCTCGTCACATTCGTCTGCGCTATCCTCGGTGCGCCGCTTTGGGTCTATCTGGGTGGCCGTATGAGCAAACATCGCGCGCTCGGCTATGCGGCAGGCGCGAGCATTCTGGCCTTTGCTTTTGTCCCCTTGATCGTTCTGTGGTTGAAGCCCGCCTCGCCGGAACTCGTCCTGCCCGCCATGCTCGCCGTTGTGACAGTGCAGGGGCTTGCGAGTAGCGCAGGGGCCATTCTCGGCCTCTCGATCCTCGCCGACATTGCCGACATCGACATGCTGAAAAGCGGGGAACCGCGCGCGGCCTTCCTTGTTTCTTTTCTCGGCATGGTCCGCAAGATTTTTGAAGCCATCGGCATTGGCATGGCGCTTCCAGCCCTTGCCTGGGCGGGTTTCGATCCCAAAATGTCAACGCACAGTGACCGCGCGATAGACGCCTTGCTTATTGTCTACTGCGTCGTACCGCTGATCCTGTCGCTCTGTTCAACGATTGTGATCTGGCACTATCCGGTGAGCCGCGAACGGCAAGCCCGTCTGAGTGCATTGCTGGCGCGGCGCATCGCCCGGCGGGTCTGAAGGGCAGGGAGCGGGGCGGCGGTTTGTCTCCCCCGCTTAACAAAGTGACGATTTTGCTGTAATCCTCGCGCCATGCTCGACTTTACGCGCAAAATCTCAGTGGCTCCCATGATGGACTGGACAGACCGGCACGACCGGGTGTTCCTGCGCCTCATTTCCGCGCGCACGCTGCTCTACACCGAAATGGTGACAACCGGTGCCATCATCCACGGCGACCGCGAACATCTGCTGGGCTTTGATGCTACCGAGCATCCCGTCGCCGTGCAGCTTGGCGGCTCCGAACCCGACGCGCTCGCCGAGGCTGCCCGCATTGCGCAAGACTATGGCTATGACGAAGTGAACCTCAATGTCGGCTGCCCGTCCGACCGCGTGCAGTCCGGCCGCTTCGGTGCCTGCCTCATGCGCGAGCCGGCACTCGTCGCCGATTGTGTTGCGGCAATGCGCAAAGCCGTGTCCGTACCTGTCACCGTGAAGTGTCGCATCGGAGTAGACGAGCAGGATCCTGATGTGGCGCTACCCGATCTCGCGCGCCGCGTGGCTGACGCGGGCTGCACAACGCTCATCGTCCATGCGCGCAAAGCCTGGCTCGAAGGCCTGTCGCCCAAAGAAAACCGCGACGTGCCGCCTCTCGAATATTCCCGCGCCTATGATCTGAAAGCCGCGATGCCCGAAATGGAAATCATCATCAACGGCGGCATCATGACGCTCGATGAATCCGCTGCGCATCTCGCTCATGTCGATGGCGTCATGCTCGGCCGCGCCGCTTATCAGACACCCTACGTGCTCGCCGAAGTCGACCGTCGCTTCTACGGCGCTTCAACGCAGGTGCCGACACGCCACGAAGTTCTGGAACGCTTTCTACCTTACGTTGAAGACCAACTCGCCAGCGGCACACACCTGCACGCCATGTCACGCCACATCCTCGGTCTTTTTCAGGGCATGCCCGGCGCACGCGCCTACCGCCGCCACATCTCCGAAAACGCCCCGCGCAAAGACGCAGGCGCCGAAGTCATCCGCAACGCGATGGCGCTGGTGCCGCGCGAAACCGAACTGGCTTGATGCCACCTCTCATCGCACGGCACAGAAGCTGACCATCAATCTGCGTATTAAGCCCTATTGCAAAGCCGCGCGCAGGCCGGGATCTCTCAGCATTGTTTCAATGGCCCGCTGGAACACAGACGAAATAGCAGAGCCACCATTGTACATGGCAGCCTGATCAATGGCTTCTTCGCCTTGTATGGTTTTTTCCGCCAGCAGTTGATTGCTTTGGTCGAGCACTTTTGTGGTGACGTCATAGTGGATAGATGTGCGCATCAGCGAGTCGCTGCGCCATTCTTGAATGGTCACGTAGAGACGACGGTTCGCGCCCGATGCCGCCAGAGCTTCCTTTGCCTGTGCATCCGTCATGTTTGGCGTCACTGTTGCTGTCGTTACCTTGCCACCGCCGCGTGTCAGCGCATTCGTGATCATACCGGTTACATCTGATGAGAGAGGCTGACCGGATGAAGTGCGTACGTCATAGGGTATGCCCCAGCCGTCGCGCTGCTTGCCGACAAAGTCAGGTGATTTTTCACCGGATTTGATAGCTGCCCGATTGTCCTGAACAGCCAGCGCGATTGTCTGGCCTTCTTTGACTGGTGTTGCCTCGAAAGAGCGACCGCTATAATCGATCTTCTGGCCCTGTGCACAACCCGCCAACAGGCTCGCTGTGAAAGCGAGACCGATAAATTTTTTGAACATGAAGTCCCCCGTTTTGTTCCGACAACTGACCGAAACTCCCCTTCCTCATCAAAGAGAGTTGATCTGCATTCGTCAATGATTCAAACCGGTGAGAGCGAGGACCTTTCCTCCGCGTTACGACAGGTCCACGCATGA
>TARA_R110000868_G_scaffold176318_2_pt1 | contig 13972 bp, 15 predicted proteins | sample TARA_R110000868 | Tara Oceans TARA_R110000868 (sample SAMEA4397489) | marine metagenome | biome: Polar Biome; feature: [SRF] surface water layer (ENVO:00010504); material: water (ENVO:00002006), including particulate matter (ENVO:01000060) such as... | depth 5 m | reverse complement strand
TCGTACTTACCTTCAACCCCACGGAGGCCGGGGAGCAGAAGGTCTTTAATGGCACTAAGATTAACAGCCATAGTCCCTACTCCTCGTTAGATTGAGATAAGCGCTCTGGTGGAGACGTTATTGAACGCTACGATAGCCCGCTGATACGCGCCAGCTTCCGTGCCATTCGCGCCAGGAGGCGTGGTGACAAGGGAGACAACACGAAATGGCATGGTAGCATCTGTCGCCAGAGTCTCAAGAAAAGCGCCGGAAATGCCGCTGCTGGCATTACCAGTACCAATGTTGAAACCGACGCCGCTGTTTACGTAGCTCTGAGCAACACTGACGTTGCCAAACTGCGCAATAAAGCGAGCATTGGGATCATTGATGATGTAAGCTTCGACGTTGCCCGAATTGTCAGCGCCCGGCCAATAGTTGGACCAAACGGTGCGCTTCTGGCTGACCGAAAGATACTTGCAGCCCACAAACACACCAGCGATCTGGGTGTTCCCAGACGAGCCAGAGGTAACGCCCACAACGATATAGCCGTTGGCATCGGGGTTTACGGGGTCGCCGTTGTAGATAGGGGTTGTGCTGGACGAGACGATGGTTGCAACGACCTGTTCATAGGTCGGAGCAGAACCATTCCCGCTGTACTGTTGAAAACCGTTATAGGCGGCAGTGTTCGCCATGACGGAATCTCCTTTTTCAGGAGGCTCGTCATCTCACGCCGGGGAGACTCGGAAGCCGGGGAAAGTTTAGCCATCCGCGCCGGGGGATGAGGACAGCCCATCAGGGCTTCAAATGAGAAATTACAATTATAATCTACAAATGTAAAGGGGCCGCAAAATGCGACCCCCTCCAGAAACATATTTTAATCGTTGGGAACCTCAATCGGGGAATAACCCTTCTTGATTTGAGCCCTAGCGCTAGGATGGTCACGGGTCAAAGTGCCGTCCGGGGCAGCGTTAAGCTGTTGTTCTTTCACGCGAACTTGGTTTCGAGCCTTTCTCAGCTCATTTGCCCGCGCCTCGTCCGAAATAATTGCCGGGCGCTGCATGAGAACCATGCCTTTACGCTCAATTACAGGGTGATTGCCCTGAATTGGCATCATATTAGGATGGCGATTGGTAGAAACAGGCTCCCAACCCATGCGCGCCAGCTCAACCTGATACGCCGGGTCTTCTTGTCCCAGCAAAGTGCGGCGCTTCCACTCGTAGGTCCAGCCATCTGGCGCATCCGGGGTGCGAAATTCGTCCACACCCTCGTCTACGTTCTCAAACTGGTCGCGAATTTCAGCCGCACGGCGAGCAGCAGCGGCCCTAGGGTCATCTTCCCGCATAGCAGGACGCATAGGCGGGCGCGCCGAGATTACTTCTTGGACATCAGCAGCCTCAAGAGACGCATCTTGCCCGTCAGTTACGGGCGGCAAGGCTGTCCTAGGCGGGCGACCGCGACGTTTTGCAGTAGAATCAGTCATTTAACTCTCCTCAGTTCAGGCGATTATTCTCGCGCATCTTGTTCCGGTAGTACTCTTGAGGCGTAATCCCGCTGATTTTAGCGGCCTCCACCTCTGCAGCAGTCAACGTAATGACCCCCGGCCTATGATTGGGTGAATCAATAGGCTGGCGGGACACCGGGGCTGACGGAGGGGCTGACCGCCTCTGCTTGCTTGATGCTGCACTGGACATAACGTCATCCACCTCAGGGATAGATCTGCGGGTTGCGTTGATTCCAAGCCTGTTCTCTACAAACTGGAAGTACGCATCTGATTCAGGAGCAATCCCATAATCAACCGCATCCTCATGCGCCCGCGCCATCACACGGATTGACCGCGCATCCGGCAAAGCATCCCGATTTTTCTTCAGCCACTCCGCAGATCGCGGGGTAACCCGGTCAATGAGCGTATCAACCGTCAATTCCCCTGGCGGGGCTGCCTGAGGCTGCATTCGAGGCTGCTGCTTCATCTCTTCAAACCCGCGCTCAAGCTGGCGAAGGTTTGTGATGTTGGCAGTCATCTGTTCTTGAAGCTCAGCGGCTTTGTCAAAGTCGCCAATAGCCATGGAATCTCGGAGATTAGCTTTTAAAATCTCCTGATCCCGCCGAACAGATTCAATAGCACCGCTCACGAGGTGCATATTGCTGTCGCTAGCCTCGTTCTGAGCCATGCGAGCATGTTCCGTAGCTTGCCTAGCCATAGCTTCGGCATCCATACGGGCCTTGCGCTCTTCCTCAAGCTTTTTATTTAGCTTTTTCAAGGCTTTATCAACATCCTTTTCAGGTGCCTTAGCCTCAACTTCAGCCGGATCATCAACAATCTCGATTTCCGGGTCATTTTCTTTGGCACCCTCCATTGGCGGGGCGTCGTCCAGCTTAAATTCAATCTGTTCTTCGTCACCAGACATTGGTTTCTCCTATCACCAAACACGATCAGGCTGATCAATGCGGCCTTTTATGTTCACATCATCAATCATCCGGCAAAGGACATTGTTGACCGTGATGCTCCAGCCATCAGACGGGCGAAAAACGATCCAATCACCTTCTTCAATGTTCAGGCCACTGAACCATTGACCGGAAACATCTTCAAAAGCCTGCGGACCCTTTTTAATGACAAGGCCAACTTTGGACTGATATCGATCTTCATCAGTAGTCTGGCTGGTCAAAATGATCCCGCTCTTTGTCTTTTGAGGGCGAATGTACACCGCCACCAAAACTTGATTATTGAACACTTCAACTGATGAAATGTCCCCCATTTCAGTCCGTATTGATTCAGCCGGATCTGTCTCATGCTCCATCGTCATAAAAGGCATTGTATTCCCCCTACTCTTTGCCATTCACAATGGCTTCCGCCTCATCGCACAGCTCAAGCGCCATGCGAAGTCCTTCGACTCTACCTACATGGTGTCGGTAGCCCGAAAAGTCAAAACCGTTGATTTGATAAGAGCTTACGAGAGTTTCTTTAATTCTCTCGATATGCTCATTCAGGAGCTTTTTCAGCTCATACTGATAGTATGCTTGATATGTTGTCTTCATAGACCGCCCCCTGCGGCCCCCCTGATGGATTGGTGGGTGGAGATACGAAGGGGGATCGCATCCCCACCCAATTCACGACGGTCTCGATCACCGTCGCAAATTCAGTAGTTGCCCGGCTCAATGCGGGCGGTCTTGGAGGCAATCTCAGCCTTTTCCAACCGTCCTTTGCCAGAGCCAGCGCCAGCATCCATGTCCTTGTAAGAGCTATAGGTGCGGCCACCAACTTTGCGGGCGCTACGCTCAGCAATCTCGGTCTTCTCAAGACGACCCTTGCCAGAACCCGCGCCAGCGGTCATGTCCTTGTAAGACGTAGCCCGCCCACCAGACTTGCGGGGCATCGGCATACCCGGAGGGCCAGCAGGGCCAGCGGGGCCGGGCATCGGGATAGGCATCGGCATTGGCATGGGAGCCGCGCCGGGAGCGCCACCCGGAGGCGGAACAGCTATAGGCATACCACCAGGCATCCCATCCATGCCCGGAGGCTTGGTGGGTCCACCCATGGGGTTAGGCATCATGTCGCCCATCCCAGCAGGCTTGCCTGCGCCAATGATGATGTTGATGTTGGTCTTGCCTTTGGCTTTGCCGCCGCGAGCATGAGCCGTGCGACCGCCAGTAGCGCCGGGAACCTTGCCGGGGTAGCCGGGGCCAGAGAAGATCCCGCCGCCAGTAGCGCGCTTGGCACGACCGCCCTTCTTCATATATCCATAACCCGGCTCATCCTTATCGGGAGCAGAGCCTTTAGGTTGGCCACCTTGCCATGATGGAGAAATTTCAGTTTTTTTCTGCCACTTAGCTGCGTCTTCGGCAGAAAGGCCAGATTGACCCATAGGAATTTTTTTTACCTGAAGTTTTGCGGCAGCAAGACCACCATCATCTTTGCCGGTGCGAGCAGCAGGCTTTACCATCTTCTTGATGAGCGCCTTGTCCTCGGCAACATCCTCATGCTTTTCAGCAGAGCCGCCTTTTTTCATGCCACGCAAAGGGGAGAGCGCTCCCTTCTTGACGGGCGAGAAGTTCATGGTAGCGCCGGGGACATCGCCAACAGCTTGTGCGCGCTGCATCATTTTGGCAGCACCGGCCATAGGACCGCCAACCATCTTCTTGGCGCGGCCACCAGACTTCAAGCCACCAATGTGCTTGTAGCCTTCGCGTTCCTCGTTGGCTTCCTTCATGTCCTTGTTCACAAGGGAGTCAGCCGTAATGGGTTTATTGCCGGTGCGGACAGACTTGCCCATGTTAGAACCGGCCTTGCTGCCCTCAACCTTGCCGCCAGACTTGTACGCCCGGCGGGAAATAGGACGCATGCCCGTCTTTACATCTGCCCTAAGAAGCTCAGGCGGGGTCCAAGAAGAGGAATCAACTTTTTCAGTTGAACGATCAGAACCAAGGCGCTGGGCCTTAGCCTTCATGGCCGCACGGGCCTGTTTTGCCATATCAGACATGACGACTCCTAGTACCAGGATTACGGGCGTCCCCGTTGGCGATTTGCCAATTTAGAAGCTATCACAACCGCTTGCTCAGCAACAGAGCGGCTTTTTCCCTTTTGGGGTTTAGATTTTGGCTTCCGGCTTGCGGAAACCTCCAAAGCCTTCTTTACCATTTTATCCCTGCTGGCCCGTGGGGTTTTGGTTACGAGGCCACCGCGCTTTTCACCGCCGCCACCGCCATCTCCTCCACCACCGCCATCACCCCCGCCGCCGTCGCCGCCACCATCTCCACCACCGTCGCCGTCTCCGCCATAACCGCCGCCGCCGTCGCCGTCGCCGTCCCCGCCGTAACCGCCACCGTAGCTGCCGTCGCCATCTGCGCCAGAGCCACCCCAACCACCCCAGCCGCCACCCGTGTCACCACTTGACGATTCACCACCCCATGAACCACCACCGTAGCTTTCCCCGCCAATGGAACCATCAGAAAACCCAGCCGCATCCATGGCTGCTGCATCGTTAGCCGCAGCTTGGGCAGCAGCGTCATCTTCGCTGGAATCCATAAGACCCGCAACGCCATAGGCAGCATTCATGGCCGCAGCAGGAGAAGTTGCGCCAATCATATCTGATGGAACATCAGCAAGCTGTTCGGCTGTAGCAAATGGGGTTGGCGCGGCAAATGAGGGGGCTTGCACTCCAGGGGTGGCAGCAGGCGCTGCGGGCTGGTCAGGTTGAGTAATCTGACCGGGGGCAACAAGAGCGCCGTAGGGATTAGTTTGCTGCTCTGGCTGAGCTACTTGTTCCGGTTGGGCAATCTGGCCGGGAGCGACAAGAGACCCATATGGATTGGATGTAGGCTCTGGCGCTGCAAACGGTTGAGCATTTACAGAAGCCCCAATTGGGGCAATAGCGCCACTAAGTTCAGCAGCCCGGTCAGCTTCTAGCTGTGCAGCAGACGGAAGATCGGAAGCGTAAACTGCTCCAATAGGCACACCAGTGAATGAGAACCCTGGTGTTGTTCCCTGCGGTGTGCCAGTCGCTGTTGTAGATGACATTATCCCTTCTGGAGTGGCTGAAGGCAAACCATAGGATCCGGAAAGACTATCGCCTCCACCCCCGCCAGAAGACGGTGTCTTCCCACCAACATCAGGCGTTTCCAACACATCCGTGCTTGGCACATCCTTAACCGGCGGCTGATAAGAGGTGGTTTTTGGACCTTGATATCCCGTGCGCAGCGGCTCAATTTCAGGCAAAGGCTTTGCCCTCTGGGCCTCAATGTCACGCATAAGCTGTTCATAGGTATCTTGCCCATAGAAGGGGCTACCTCCATCAGCATAACGCTTGCGGGCTAGACGCAGGGCTTCATCAACCCCGCCACCGTTTTTATACTTAAAATCTTCAGGTTTGCCGTATGTCGGTTTATGGGCCAAAACAAGCGGCCCAACTTGAATTACTCGTTCTGCCGAAATAATTGGAGCCTGCGTTTGTCGATCATAAAAAAAACTATGGCGCTCTGGGTCCATACCAACTTGCCGCCACTCTGGGTTTTTCATAGCTGAATTGGCTAGCGCCATGGCTTGTTCTGGAGTTGTAGATGACCATTTTCCATCAATTGTTGCAAAAGGACTTTTGGCTGTTCCAGTTGCAACACCCATCGCTTTGTTTTGAGGAAGAGTAAAAGTTGCATTGTTGACCATAGCAACTGGTTCATGTGCCATAACTGTAGATTTAGAAGAACTTCTGTCATGAATTGTGGGTGCCCATGTGCCAAATCTTGTATATGCCGGGATATCAAGGCGCAGGCCAACTGGATGGCCTTCTGGTATCTCAACACCTTTTCCAATGTTTGGTTGTTGTTTATCCTTCAGTGATGCTCTTAACTCATCATAGGTGGCGGGCTTTGGAACGGATTCCCATGGGCTTACAGGTTTGTGTTGATTAACAAGAGACTGGTAGTCTTTGGAAGACATTTGTCCTGCATCAACTTTTTGGGCGGCAGTTGTTAATTGCGGAACACGCTCCGTGACATCCTTAAAGTTCATATTAATGCGTGGATTTTGCGCTGCGGGGACCATTCCTTGTCCACCAAGAGGTTGCACAATTGCTTCACCAGCATCAGTTCCAATGCCAAGGCGCTGATCTACAGTGGGGCTAATTGGCTTTTCACCACCAAGCTCTAACCAATTGCGCGGATCTTCCGTTGGCGGGATATCCGCCCCACCACCCCAAGCGTACTTCTTGCGTTTAACCATTTTGGCAATGCGCAGGGCTTCGCTGATGGAAGTGGGACGCTTCATGGCTGAGCCCTTAATGACTGCGGGTCAGAAGGTGATGGATGATCTCAAGGGCTTTGTGAAGCGAATCAGGTTTGGCGTTAGCAGCCCCGCCACGGGCTCTGCCTTCTTCTTCTTGACGCTTAGCCATAAGAGCTTTGTCAGCACGGAAAAAGTCAGCAGCGCTGTCAGAACTGCCCCAATTAACCGGCGCACCACCCATGGGCTCATTTACCGGCCTGCTGTTGGACTGGTAATCTTGCCCAGAGAAGATGCGGGAAAGCATGCCTTCATCAGGGCGGCGCATTGGCGCGGGAGCCCTATCAGCAACTGCTTGAGCGGCAGCTTGGCGGCTTTCCAAAGAAGGCGCAGCAGAGGGACGCCGCATAGGAAGACCAGCAGCTTCGCCTAAAGCTCTAGCAGCAAGCATGTTGGCGCGTTCGCCATATTGCTCACCAGATATAGAACCGTCTGCCATGGCCTGATCATAACGAGAACCATAACCCTCGCCAGATATTGTCCCGTCCGTAGGCGGCGCGGGTAAAGGTGCGGCAGTCGGCTGATCCATTAGAGCGCCAACACCAGCAGTTCCCGCGCCAAGAGCTAAGCCACCAGCAGTTCCTTGCGCTACCCGTTGGCCGGGAAGAAAGTAATCTGGCTGGCGGAACCTTTGCCCCCCAATCTTTTCCCCGGTTGCCGAAAGAGTTCCGGCTGGATGTTGACCCGGAATACGAGCGCCCGTCGTAGGGTTGCGAATTACGCCAGCAGGAGTTGTCAGGTACTCCCACACACTTCGTGGCGCGGCGGCAATTCTCTCACCTACGCCCATGGCAGAGCGGGCAACTGCCGGGGCAGCTTCTACAGCAGCCGCGCCAGCCGCACGGGCGGGGGCAGCACCAGCCGCTAAGCTAAGAGCAGATGTGCGAGCCGCTTGCGCAGCATTGCTGCGCGCCGCTGCATTTGCGCGCTTTGTAGCTTCTTCAGCATCAACGCCTTGGCTGATTAGAAAGTCCCGCATCTGTTCTGCGGAGGGGAGACCAAAAGCCATTACAGTTCTCCAGTCTTGGTGCCATCCAGAGTGGGCTCATTGCCCTCTAGACGCTGAAGCATTTGAGGATCAATAACTGATCGAGCCATCTCAAGCCCATCGGGGTTGCGCATGACTTCTTCAGCTAACTTGACAGCGGCAAGGCGCTCGCGGCTTTCTCGGTCACGCTTGCGGTTGATGGCATCCAAAATCGTGTCCTGATTGCGCTGCTGAATTTCCATCCGCTGCGTATCAACTTGGGCCATCTTGGCGGGGTCGCCCTGATCGCGCTGCATCTCCATCTGAAGACGCATGTGGTCCAGCTCAAGCCTTGCCTGAGACTCCTGCGCACGGGTCTGGCTGTCCAGCATACGGGCGTCAGCGTTGCTCTTGTCGTTTTGGGCCTTAGCCATGGCCTGCATAAGCTCTGGCGGGGGCTTGCCCTGCGCAGACGGCGGGATCATAAACTGCTGCGGGTTGGACCAGCCAAGAGCTTGTAGAGCCGCCGTATCGACCGCAATTGGATCATACAGAGACGGATTGGACGCCACCAACTGCTTTAAAGCCAGCACTTTCATAAGCCGCTGGGTTTGGCTTGAGGTATTAGGATCCGCCTGCGGGACAAAATAGTAATTGTCCAAAGCGTCCAAGAATGTCTTCTCGTCCCAAGGATATGCTGCTTTCCGGCGCTTCTGCCAAAAACTCTCTGGGTGATCCTTGAAGCACTCAACCAACATCTCAAACTCTTCAGATTGAGCTGCATGGAGGCGCTTGTGGACCGAGTTTAGAACCTTTTGGGCCTGCTCAATCATAGCAAGCGTCGTGCCCACAGGTGCATCAGGCTTACCTTCGGTCACCATGACCTCAGATGTGCCGCCAACGCGCATGCCAGTCTCAGCCATCTGAACAACGAGGTTCATCAGGGCTCCAGAGGGCTCCTTGTAGGGCAAAGGCATGATGGCTTGGTTGATGGGCATGCCGTTGGTCTTGACCAATGCACCCCCGCCAGGAGGAACACGGAATATGTTGGTGTTCTGCCTTGCCCCGGTGTCAGCCATGAGGAAGCCGGGGAAATTGTTGTACATGCCAGCGTCTAGGAGTTCCCGCCACGCTGCCGTGATAGCATTCGTCGTGTTGCCAAGTATATGGAGCAGGCCAATGTCATAGAAGCCCATGCCAGGGACAAAAGTGTACTTAACAAACCGACGCTTAGCGACCGGAAGCTCTGCATCATCCTCTGCATAGTTGCGCACCACTGACAAAACTTGGTTGGACGACACATCGAGGGTCACGATGTACGGGATTTCCAACCCAGAAGGCTTTTTCTTGTGCTTGTGCTCAAACCCAACAAGGTCCAGCTCGCAATAGACCTCGTAGATCTCGCGATCACGATCATCCGGGTTCATAGAGCCCGTAGCGATGCCCTGCTGGGCGCTCTTTTCGCGCTGGACGCTGTCCAGATCCGGCTCTTTGGGCGTAGACAGGTCAATATCGCGGTAAACCCCAAGGATTTGAAGCCTTTTAACCGTGCTCGGACGCATATAGGACCGATGAGTGATCCTCTTGGCATTCCTGAGGTCTGTCGCAGAGTTATTGACGATCAAATCGTTCGCATCGACGCTCTCAGACACCGGGCGGTTGCGCAACGGGCAGAAATAGACCTTCTTGAAGCTTGTGCCACCAAAGCCAAGCATAAGAAGCATGCGATCCGTGTCAGGATAGTACTCAGTAGCCGTCGCAGTCAGATAATGATTGAGATCATTCTCCAAGGCATTGGCTAGCTGGTCGTTCTGAAGGGTCGCATTGTTGTTGTCATTGCGAATTTTGACCGGCCCATCGGTGGGCAACAGCTCAGAACGCGCATTTGCTTGAAATCGCAGTACTGCTTCAAGCAGCAGCGGGTGGCGGACCTTGCTCATGCCCTCTACCGGAGCCCCATCAGAGGCTCCCTGCAAGCCAGGAACCTCAAGCTTAAGGCCAAGCAGCTTAATTCCTTGTGCCCGGTCCTCAATCCAGTCATTTCTGCTTTGAATGTCATCCCGAATGCCGCGCAAAAGCTCTTGCGCAATGCTGTTCAAGTGGCTTTCGGCAACGTCTTCAACCAAATTGCGATACCAATTGGTTTCATCACGCTCTTCGCGGTTGTCATCAATAGGTTTCCCATCAAGGGAAATGGTTATTGAGCCATCCGCATGCTCAATTTCAAGGATTGCGCCGTCTTTGTCAGCCTTTTCAGTATCTTGGCCGTCTTCAATGATCTCAATGATCGCGTCGCCATCGCTGAGAGCTTCTTCCTCAGGCGGCGCTTGCCTAATGTTCCCCATAAGCCCAGGCGTCATTGGCATAGAAGTTATTCCTTATTAAGATCAAGGGCTTCCATCTCATCGACAAAACGCCGAATACCTTCTTGAGCCGCAACAGTATCGGATTGCGCCATAATTTCATAGTGGCGAACATAGTCATAGGGGTTCTGGCCCCAGACTTCGACCCGAAAGCTCCCTATTGTTTTGGGAGTATTAGGCTTAATAACGTCAACAGTTGCGCTTGCAAGTACCCTGGACATAACATTCCCCTGCTATATGCCCAGAACTCTACAGGATTTTGCTTAAACTGGATAGAGCGGCGTCCACTGATTGTTGCCCTTAAAGGCCAAGCTATCCTCAAGCTCTGCTTTGAACTCATCGCCGCGCATGATAGCCCCGGTCTCGCGCAAGTGCCTCATAGCCATGCTTACGGTATCGACCAAGTCATCGTGCTTGCCTTTGGGAAACTGGCCTACTTGGGTGATGACCATCTCAGCCCACTGCCTGGCGGGGGCAAAGACCAGCCCTTCGGCAAACAGATGCTGAACTGAATACAACCGCGCCAGCTTGTCTTGGGACTTTGGGTCAAACATGTGGACGCCAAATTTTTCAAACCCGTACATCCGGCGAATTTCTTGGGCAACCGAGTGCCCGGCGGCTTTGTTCTCGATGAGAAGCGTGTCAACCTTGAGCCTGCGGCATGTGTCGGAAACCTTCAGGACCAGATCGTGCAACTCATAGCGACCTTGCCAAGCATGCATGAGCATAACCCTTGGCGCGGTCTCAGTGTACTGGCGCTCATAGGCCATGCGCTCGCCGTGGCGGTTACCGGCATGGCTGGGGGCCTGAACAGAAACTCCACTTGAGAATACGCCCCACACTGTCATGGCAGACGGATCGTTCTCAGTCTTGGTCGTGTATGCGGTGTCCAACGTGGCTATGATCAAGTCCATATTGGGGAAGTGCGGGGAATCCCACGGCTGCCACCACTCACGCTTGATGATGCCGCCGCCTTTGGGTTCCGGGCGCTGTTGGAGCTGACCGGCTGCGGACCAAGGTCCAAGCTGTTTTTCAAGGATAGTGACTTCGGTCTCGCCAAAGCGATCTGGCCAGAGGAGTTCACCTTCGCGGGTTTCTTCAAGTTCAATCTGGGCTTCAATGTTAATGGCGACCCGGTTGCCCTCTTCATCTACTTCAACGAGGGGCTCACCTTCGTCATCGCAGCCACGGGGATCGTTCCAACCAATGGAGGTGACGGAGTGCCGCTGCCATTCATAGCGCATGGGCAAGCAGAGGTGGGTCCATTCACCTTCGTCTTTGGACATGATGTGGCCGGTCAGATCTTCTTCGGACAGCCTCTGCTGGATAACCACGAATGCGCCGGTCTTGGGGTCATTAAGGCGGGTCGAGAGCGCGCCGTCCCACCATTCGATGGTCGATGCAATGGTGGCTTCGGAAAAGGCTTCTTGGGCCGCATTGGGGTCATCGACAACAATAATAGAGCCGCCTTCACCCGTAAGAGCGGATCCCACCGATGTAGATAAGCGCGATCCATTCTTGTCATTGTCAAAGCGCCCTTTGGTGTTTTGGTCTGAGGTGAGCTTAAACCTGTCGCCCCAGAGTTCTCGGTACCATGGGCTCTCAATAAGGCGGCGGCATTTGACGCTATCACGCAGGGACAACTGCTGAGCATATGATGCATGAAGGAACTGTACGCCCGCGCCAGAGGTGGGGCTGGTGTGAGACTGCGCCCATACCCACGCAGGGAACGCGCACGAGGTAATGGACGACTTACCCATGCGGGGCGGGATGTTGATAATGAGCCTGCGAATCTCACCATCTGCGACTGCTTGCAGATGTTCAGCTATGGCCTCAATGGGCCAGCCCTCGGTGAACGGCGATGCGTCAATATATTTCCACGCATATTTCAAGAACTTATATAAACTTTCTTCACAATCTACTCGATCCAGCTCTGCAAGCTGGCGTTCAATATCAATCTGTTGGCCGTCGAGGGTGAGCGTTGTCATAGGATAGGGGCGATCCTGTAGAAGTCCATTTCGGGGTGGTGGACCAGTGCTTCACTATATATGCGGTCAAAGCCGTAGTGGTAGACCACTATGCCTGGGATCCATTTGCCTATGAGAAGCCTGGCTTTCCAACGGCGTTTGGAGATATTTTTGCGCATTGGCATCCCCCTTATTCAATATAACTATAGTTGATGGTTGATTATTTTGCTATAGTGATTTGGACGGATCTCCCGTCATAGCAGCACCAGGAGAGCAGCATGTTTACGATTAAGCACATCGACAAGAACAACACCGAACATCTTATTGAGGCCGAGAGCGTTTGGTACACAGACAACTGTGAAAAGCTTCTTGCTCTAAATAAGCCATTTACCGCCGATCTTATTCGCGGCAAGCTTCACTACACCACCGGCCCGTTGGTTCACGGCGGTCGCCTAACCCACACCATAGATTTTGGCATGGTCTATGTGATGAATTACAACGGTCGCACGGTGGCTGACTATGACCTTGGCGACCCGGAATAGTTAGTTATCTAAGGAACGCCCGGTTGGTTTAGCCGCGCCAACAAGTCAGCGGGTATTGGGGATGGCTCCATAGCGGCCATTAATGTTTCACGTGAAACACTGGGGGCAGCATGACAATCAAGTTGGGTGGAAAGCGGTGCCGCCGTTGCGAAGGCCCGGTACATATCAAAGACTACAAACTTTACTGTGAGCGCTGCGGGTTTCAACCGCCATATGACCGGGATGGGGCTAAGCCTAAGAATGTTTCACGTGAAACACCGGGAGAGTGCAATGATTGCATCAAGGCGTAACTTCTTGGCGGGGTTTGGAAGCCTATTGGCCGCGCCAGCGGTTGTACGGGCAGATAGCCTCATGCATGTCCGATCTATTGTTAAGCCATATGCTACGGTGTGGGGCGTAGGTTGGGACTTGGAAGTTATTGAGCATGCCGTTTGGACGCCAGATGACGCGCTGAGATTTGCCCGGTTTGGGATTGGCCGAGATGGGATCAACAAATTTCGAGAAGTAACAGAGGTGGTCTATGCCAAGCCGCCGTCTCCCGTGTTGTGTTCAGACCACTGGGTTAAGCGCGTGTCCCCAGCTAAAGCATTTTTTGAAGAAGAGCGCCGCAAGTTGGCCAAATGCGGCGAAGATGGCGAACCTACGCAACTCATAATTGCTTCATCTCAAGACCGTTGGTTTGGGATTAGAAGTGTCTAATGTTTCACGTGAAACAAATAGGAGTTTAATGCTATGGCCAAGCGCAATTTGCCATTAGACCCGATGGACGGGTTTGCCAAGATGCAGCACGGTGAATGGAAAATAACTCCGGCTCCATCGGTTGAGCATCCGCATGCTGTCAGGTATGAACCAATTACGGTTTTTGACGACGCTAAAGAGATGGAGGGCAAACATCCCTACATTCGCAAGCTTGACCTGAAAATGCATTGCGGGGACCGGCATGCGGAGCATTTAGCTGAGCTTGAGGAAGCTAACAAAACCCGCAATGACCCATGGGAGATTGAAGGCAAGGACCAGCACAGGGTTGATGTTGCCCACATGTATGAGCTGTCTACCGGCAATAGCGACAAGTGGGACTACGACCGCTGGGTGGCTTTTATGGATGCTAACAAGCCTGCGGGACCATTGCCAAAAGTAAAGTTTAAGGTTGCGGTTAAGTCTATTGTCTAGTGTTTCACGTGAAACATCTGATGTGGTAAAGCCAAGTTGATGGCCGGAATGGCCGGTGAGATCCTGGGTGCGCGCCGGGGTATCAAGATGCTGGGAGCCCGCCAGCCCATCACACTCAAGCTATAGTGTTTCACGTGAAACATTTGCCATACCTACTGGCGGGGATACCAGCTTCCGATACCTATGGGACAGATATGGGTACCTATGGGATGGGT
>TARA_R110000868_G_scaffold28547_9_pt1 | contig 13973 bp, 12 predicted proteins | sample TARA_R110000868 | Tara Oceans TARA_R110000868 (sample SAMEA4397489) | marine metagenome | biome: Polar Biome; feature: [SRF] surface water layer (ENVO:00010504); material: water (ENVO:00002006), including particulate matter (ENVO:01000060) such as... | depth 5 m | reverse complement strand
GGGTTTGGAGCTGTGTTTAACATGAATACTTGTGGTTGATAAATCGATGTTTTGAGGTTTTGAATTAAGTATGTCGTGAATCATTTTATGGTAAGACTCAAAATTATTTAAGTTTTTATGGCCGCCACCAATTACCGAATGGAGTTTAGTAAGTTTTGGATTTACTTTTGATAATTTTATACTAGTTTTAAACGGAATAAGTTTGTCATTAGTGCCATGAATAATATGAATTGGGCACTGCACATATTTTAACCATTTATAGGTTGGTAACGGATATTTTAATAAAATGGATAGCGGCATAAAAGGTGCATAACGGGCAGTTACTTTTGTTAAACTGTAATATGGCGCATCTAAAATGAGCATTCTTGGGTTGTTCATAGAAGCTAATTTTGCTGCAAAACCTGAGCCTAAGGAACGACCATATAGAATAATTCTATCTTCGGTGGTTAGCTCTTTTATCTTATTATAAACTTCTTGTAAATCTCTTTTTATGGCTTTTTGTGAGCGTCTGCCAGTGCTTTTCCCAAAACCACGATAATCTACCATCAAAACATTATAGCCATGTCTGGTAAAATCTACTGCAAACTTGCCCCAGCCTTTTATACTTTTTGAGTTTCCTTTTAAATATAAAACAACACCTTTATTTTCCCCTTTTGGAAAAAACCGGATGCCATTAATTACCGCGCCATCTCTGGTTTCTAAATTGTATTCTTTAAATTCTTGATTTTCGTAATTAAACTCAAAATCTTTAGAAAGCTTTTCAGGTTTAAATAACATGTAATCTTGCAAATAATATAACGCAACACTTATTGCAACGTAAACAACCAAAACAATAATAAGCGTATGTAACCAATATGGCATAAAGAAAATCTGTTAGAATACTAAGATACAATAAATGGACGAACCCTTTTAGTCTTGTTTTTCAACATAATCTTTAATAGATATCTCATCAATTATCACATCTTCTAAAACGGCTTCACCTTCTTTTATAAAAACTAATGCATAGGTGTTATTTGGAATAGAATCTCGTTGTCTATTTCGTACTGCAACCTCGGCATCATAAGCTTTGGTTTCTTTCATGTAATATTTATTAAAAGGAAATTGAATGTTTAAATGCTTTGAATAAGTATCGTAATAACCTGATTGTACTTCTACATAATCATTTTTATTTTCTTCCAATATACTTCTACTTACTGCATCAATTTTAGCATAACCTAAACTATCCGTTGTTAAATACACGTAAATAGGTTTGTTTCGTTGCCATAACGAATCGTTCGTGTTAAAAGAATTTATCTCATAATTTAATGCGATATATTTTCCCTTAAATGGATCGCTTGGGTCTACAGGTTGTGTTTTAAATTTATAGGCTGTACCTGTTTTTAAAATAGCTTCTTGATTTAAAATCATTTGAGATGGAATACATAATTGCGCTATAACTACAAGTATAAATATGATAAATAGGTGTATTGTTTTCATTTTTTAATTTTTGTGTTTATTGATTAATCCAAAATCAAATGGTGCCCAATAGCAGATTTTTAAACCAATTTTTTAAAACTCTCATCTCTTTAAGATTTTAGTTTTTTCTGTTTTTTCAGCATCATATAATTGGTTGCAAAAAAACCAACGCCAACTACTACAAAAAATAATCCTCTTAAAATAAAACTCATATTAGTATCAAAAAAGCGACAAACGATGAGGATAGAAATAATTAGTAATCCGTAGTTTAAAATGCCGAAGTGAAATTTATCAGCTCCTATTTTTATAGCCATAATACCCAATGCCAATATTAAAAGGTTGGTTAAAACTATAGGAAGCGTGTTATTGCTAAAACCAGTAAAAAAGATAATAGCAAATAGTATAAATACATATTGAAACAAATTAATACCAACTACCCATTTTTTTAAATGGTTTAAAACCAAAACCGCCAAAGCTGATAAGAATAAGATTATTGAGATATAGGTTTCTTGTGAGTTAAAAAGAATGTCGTCTCTAAAAAAGTCTTGCCATAACCAATCAAAACTGGCTAGCATGAGCATGTAAATAGTTCCTAAAGAGCCTAATACCAAAAAACCATTTCGTCTTAATTTTTGATTATTGAAAAAAGGTAACTTCCCTAAATTATATAACAATCCAAAAAACGTGATGTACATGATATAGCCAAAAATGCCATTATTATTTACAAATGCTCCTAAAACAATAAGTACACTTAATGGTAAAAACCAATTAAATATAGACGTAATGTTAGCTGTTGCCTCTTTTTTTAAAAGCATTAAATAATAAGGTATTATTGCTAGTATTAAAACAATATAAAGCCACGGTGTGCCAATAACAGACCCGTAAAAATAACCATATACACATGCATAATAAGTTGCAAATACAATATGCAATAAAGCTAGAGTATGGGATTTTAATAGATAAATAAGCGGTAAACAAAGTAGCGTCCAGGTTAATAAATACGTACTTAAATCTCCAGGAATATTATAAATCTGACTCACTAAAGCCATACTTGAACCTACAGCAAAAAACAAAAATACTCCTGAAGCTTCTTTCCAAGTGGTGCTTTTGTTTTTTAAAATTGAAAAGCCAACACATAATTGCCCAATAACTAATGGTAAAAAAGCAAAAATGGTTTTTACTGTTCGCGAAAAATTATCCCAATTATGCGCTAATATTAAAATAATACCTAAGCCTACCAAAGTAGACCCTAAGACGGCAAAAACTGTAAATAACCTGTTTGGTGCATCAATTTGTTTTGATTTATAATAGGATTCTATTTTTGATGCAATGTCTTGAGATATAACTTTCTTTTCAACAAGTTCGTTTATATCATTTTGAATTTTTGAATTCATAGAACTTTAATTTAATAATTTGAAAGATAATTGATTTTTAAAACCCCGCAACCAAAAGTCACGAGGTTTTGGGTTAACTAACCAACCATCAAAACAACTCTTAATGCTTTTGTTTCGATTTTCTATTTCTATTCATCCTCTTTTATATTTCTATCAATATATTGTATGTCTCTAGTGTTTTTCTGCACCGCAATAGCAGCGAATAAACTTAAAAGAAATGACATGCCGTAAAATCCTTTTTCGCTTAATAATAAATCGGCATTCCATAAACCAATAACCAATAACACTATAGATGTAAGTGTTGTAAACCAACTAATGCTGTAATAAATATCGGTAACTGGAATGTCTTCCATTTTATCTCTCACTGCTTTTTGTACCGAGATTACAGAAAACAAACCAAAAAGGAGTATGGTAAAATAATAGCCTTTTTCATTAAGCATCATATCGGCATTCCATAAACCAATACAATACGAGGTCATACCAATTAATAAGGCTGACCATGAAGCGCCTACAAATGCAGCTGTTGGTTTTTGATCAAAAACTTTAATCTCTTTTTTACTTTTTTTTTCTTTCGATTTTTCATCTAAAGAAACTGTTGTTTCATAATTCATAATATTTTGTTTTAATGATTACATGGCAAAACTGCAAAACTTATCAAAATTCAGAAAAACAATATTTCAAATAAACTGACGATATAAATTATACTAATAAATAATAAAATGCTATATTTATTAGTATAATAAAATATTTACTGACGATTAAATGACTGATTTAAATGATATAATTTCTGGGTTTTCTACAGAAGATCAACAAAAATTCGTGTCTTATTTAGAAAAAAAGAATAAACGCATTGATACTAAAAACGTTGAGTTGTTTAATTATTTGTTAAGCGATAAATTAAACTCTAAATCTATTTGCATAAAACTTTACGGAACAAAAAAACAAGATGCTTACCATGCTTTAAGAAAACGGTTGCATCAATCTGTAATAGATTTTACAGCAAACCAAAGGCTACAAGAAGAAGGCTCAGTTAATATGCAAATTATAAAATACATATTGGCATCAAAATCATTTTTACAACAAAAACAATATAAAGTTGCCTATAAAATTTTGGATAAAGCAGAAATGTTAGCAACCGAACATTACTTATTTGCCTTGCTTAACGAAATTTATCACACAAAAATTCAATATGCTTATGCAAACCCTTCTTTAGAATTAGATTCACTTATTTTAAAATTCAAAAGCAATCAAAAACAAATTTTTTTAGAAGATGAACTAAATATTGTTTATACAAAAATTAGAAACACCATAAATAATATAGCGTATAAAGGAGATGTTTTAGATTTTGAAACCATTTTAGAAAACACTTTTAAAGAACATCACATTACAGTTAATGATGCTTTATCCTTTAAATCGCTTTACCAATTGGTAACTATTGCCAGTATTTCAGCTTTTGTGTCTAAAGATTATTTGAAAATTGAACCTTTTTTAATTAGTACTTACAATGCTATTCTTCATCATAAAAACAAAGAAAAGCAGCCGTATTATCATATTCAAATTTTATATGCTATTGCTAATGCACTTTTTAGAAACAAAAAATTTAATGAGTCGTTGCACTATTTAGAAATTATGCATGAACATATGTGTCTTAGAAAGAAAAAGCATTACAACGCATTCAAATTAAAATATCATTTATTGCTAGCTTTAAACTTAAACTATAATAATGAGCATACAGTAGCCATAGAAACTCTGGAGTCTGTAACAATTAGCAAACATCGGGATATTGAAACGCTATTAGATAGTCGTTTAAGCTTAATTGTATTATATTTTCAACAAGAAGATTTCAAAAAATCACACAATATGTTTTCTAAGTTTTATCATACTGATACATGGTATACTGAAAAAGCTGGAAAAGAATGGGTTATAAAAAAGAATTTAATAGAAATATTACTCCATATTGAGCTTGAAAACATTGATTTGGTAGAATCTAGATTATTAAGTTTTAAAAGAACACATTTTAAATATTTAAGAAACATTAATCAAGAACGAGTTATTAGGTATTTAAGTTTAGTTGAATTTTATTATAAAAACCCAGAAATAGTAACGTCAAAAGCATTTAAAAATAAAGTCGAGAACTCTTTTGAATGGATTGAAAAACAACGCGAAGATATTTTTGTTATGAGTTTTTACGCATGGTTAAAAAGTAAAATGGCGAACACAAACCTTTATATAACCACACTAAACCTGATAAATAGTCGCAATTAATTCATACTCCTTTTTGTTAATATCCAGTTAAAATTAGCAACCTCTTTAAACCTTTTCAAATTCGCTCAGTCCAAACAGCAATTAAACATAAAATATTAAAACATGAAAAAATTAGTATTAATTGCTTTAGCTTTTATAGCCTTACAAGCTACTGCACAAGAACAAAGAAGACAAGGACAAGACGGTCAAGAAAGAAGATACCAAATGGAGAATCTTTCTGCTGAAGATATGGCAACATTACAAACCAAAAAAATGACATTACATTTAGATTTAAATGAATCTCAGCAAGCCAAAATTCAAAAAATAAATCTTGAAAATGCCATACAAAGAAAATCCATGATGGAAAATCGTAAAGCAAAGAAAGAAAGTGGTGAATTAAAAAGGCCTACTGATGAAGAGCGTTTAAAAATGGCGAATGTAAGGCTAGATCATAAAATTGCTATGAAGGCTAAAATGAAAGATATTTTAGATGATGCGCAATATGCAAAGTGGGAAAAAGCACAATCTAAAATGGGAAAGAAAAGAGATGGAATGAAAGGGAAGAAAAAAGGCGAAAGAAATAAAAAATAGTATTGATTTTAATTTGATTGATTAAAGTTAGTTTGTTGATGAAAAACGCATCCCGAAAATTGGGATGCGTTTTGTTTTGTATAACTTCTGAGTTTGTTTATTCATCTTTTTTTTATTTTCTGGTTTAGAATTACAAGTATTTACAAGATGAATAAAGGATAATGAGCTCATACCAAAAGCTGTTGTTTTAATTGGTTGATTCAACTATATAAAAACCTTCATTTTCATTTCCGCTCATAAGTCAAAAAAGAAAACTCATGGTCATGATCAGCATCCTTTTTATGGAATACATTTGCCGTTTCTTTCCAAACTGTAAGATCAATTTTTGGAAAATAAGTATCGGCCTCAAAACGCTCGTGCACGCGAGTTAATTCAATTTTATCGGCTAATGTCATAGCTTGCTTATAAATTTGTCCGCCACCAATAATAAAAGGTTGCGTATCATTTTTAGAAGCGTCAATAGCATCTTCTAAGCTGTTTACAATAATAACACCTTCAGGCACTTTGTAGTCTGCTTGTCTAGTAATAACAACATGCGTTCTATTTGGCAAGGGTTTCGGGAAACTTTCAAAAGTTTTGCGCCCCATAATTATATGATGTCCGTTAGTTAAATTTTTAAAGCGTTTTAAATCATCACTTAAATGCCAAATAAGTTTATTTCCTAAGCCTATGGCATCATTTTCTGCAGCAGCAACAATTACTGTAAGATTAGATTTTTTATAAGTTAGTTTTTCTGTATTTGAATTTGATTCATTATAAACCTCGGTTTGTGCTATTAAAGCTTCTTCCTTAACAAAACCGGCCTTCAATTTTTCAATACGAACTTGTTGTTTGGCTACCAACTTTTCTAACTGATGTTTTTCCCATGCTTTACCCATAAATTTATGAGTAATAAACACATTAAAAAGGTGATAAAGAAATAAGAAAAGCCATAAAAGTATGGCGTATAAAAACCAATCATATCCAAATGGTTTAAAATCTTTGCCCATACCTAAAACCGTATTAGCAAGAATTAAAAAAACAGCTCCAATTAAAAAAATGACAAAATGAATGTATAAACGCTTTTTTTGTTTAATGCGTTTTTGGGCATTTTCAATTAACTCTAATTGATCTTTGTCTATTTGTGGTATAGTTTTCTTTTTTCCAAACATATTCATGAAATGTATTACGTAAAGTTAATGCTTTTTAGCGATATGAAAATGATTATTAGTTGGCTTTAATTAATAATAGTGAACGCAAACGTTTTCGTGCTAAAGTAATTGATAATCAGTAAGAAACGTAGTTTACACACTGATAATAATATAAATATTTTGCTAATTTTTTAAGCACCTTTAAATTTTTATGAATTCATATTATCAAATTGATAATTCTTTTAAAGTAAATTAATCAAGATAGATAAGTATAACAAATTGTTTTTAATTTTGTACTGAAAAACAACACTTTAAAAAATTAAAATTATGTCTATTAAAAAACAATATTTAAAAAGTAAACCAGTATGTAAAGTAACTTTTGCTTTACCTGCTGAAGATGCAAAAAAAGTTTCTGTTGTAGGATCTTTTAATGATTGGAATGCGAAAAAAGCACCACTTAAAAAATTAAAGAATGGTACTTTTAAAGGAACTCTTGATTTAGAATCTGGAGCGTCTCATGAATTTAAATATGTTGTTGACGGTGTTTACGTTAATGATGAAGCTGCTGATGCTTACACATGGAATGATTTTGCTGGAGCAGAAAATGGTGTTATAAACTTATAATTACTGTATTTCAAAAAGCTTAAAAGCACCTCAATTGAGGTGCTTTTTTGTTTTATACTGCTACAATTCCCTTTATATGGGGGTGCGGATTGTAATCTACTAAAGTAAAATCCTCAAAATCAAAATCAAAAATATCTTTAATGTCTGGATTCAAAATCATTTTAGGTAACGGACGAATATCTCTAGAAAGTTGTAATTCTAATTGCTCGAAATGGTTACTATAAATATGAGCATCACCAAAAGTGTGAATAAATTCGCCAGCTTCATAACCACAAACTTGCGCCATCATCATAGTAAATAAAGCATACGATGCAATATTGAAAGGAACACCTAAGAAGATATCGGCACTTCTTTGATAAAGTTGTAGCGACAATTTAGGTTTTGCATTTTCGCCCTCTTCGGGGGTTGGGGGGCTTACATAAAATTGAAAAAAAGCATGACAGGGCGGAAGCGCTGCTTTACCATTTGCAACATTTTCATCAAAAGATTTTGAAGTATCTGGAAGCACTGAAGGATTCCATGCAGAAACTAACATGCGTCTACTATTTGGATTGTTCTTTAGTGAATGGATAACATCTTTTATTTGGTCAATGTCATCGCTATTCCAATTACGCCATTGATGTCCGTAAACAGGGCCTAAATCGCCATTTTCATCAGCCCAGTCATTCCAGATACGTACCCCATTTTCGGTAAGATATTTTATATTTGTATCACCTTTTAAAAACCAAAGCAACTCATAAACTATAGATTTTAAATGTAGCTTTTTTGTAGTTACCATTGGGAAACCTTCACTTAAATCAAATCGCATTTGGTGTCCAAAAACACTTTTTGTGCCTGTACCTGTTCGGTCTCCTTTTTCATTACCGTTTTCTAAAACGTGTTTTACTAAGTCGTGGTATTGTTTCATAGCTTTTCCCACGAAAGTGGGAATCTCATTAAATTAAACTTGATTTTATCATGACAATCTAATGCCTAGAAATATTTGCCTTAATTGCGATAAGCATAACATAAATTTATCAGGATTAAAAATAAAAAATAAGAGTCGAATCGGTTCAATGTAATTCTAAATAATATCAAAAGTTATTAACTAACAGAATTAGATTTAGGATCGTGTCGTTTTTGTTTTCTGATTATGAGATTCCTGCGTTCGCAGGAATTGGTTACCCTATAATCATTCCTGCAATAGTAGCAGAAATTAAAGAAGCAATTGTGCCGCCAAGAAGTGCTTTCATTCCAAATTTAGAAAGGGTTTTACGTTGTCCAGGCGCTAGAGAACCAATACCGCCAATTTGAATACCAATAGAAGCAAAATTTGCAAACCCGCAAAGCATATAGGTTGCCATAATTATGGATTTTTCGTAATTAAGATGAATGGCGTTAGTAACATCTTTTAAATCTCTTAATTGAATGTAGCCTATAAATTCACTAGCTGCTAGTTTGATGCCTAAAAGTTGACCCATTAAAGCCATATCTTCTTTTGCAACACCAATAAGCCACATAAGTGGTGCAAAAGCATAACCAAGAATGAGCTCAAGCGATAAACTTTCGTAAGATGTATTATTTGCAATCCATGTATTTATATTTGAAATATCGCCCACCCAACCTAAAATACCATTAAACATGGCAATAAAAGCGACAAATACTAAAAGCATAGCACCAACATTTACAGCGAGTTTTAAGCCTTCAGTAGTTCCGTTTGCAATAGCATCTAAAAAGTTTGAGCCTATTTTTTCCTGAGACACTTCAACGTCTGTATTAACGTCTTCAGTTTGTGGATATAATATTTTAGAAATTACAATAGCACCTGGAGCGGCCATAACCGATGCTGCTAAAAGGTGTTTTGCGTAAAATAATCTTAAAGCAGGATCGTTACCACCAAGAAAGCCAATATAGGCTGCGAGTACAGCACCAGCAACGGTTGCCATACCGCCAATCATAACCAGTAGCATTTCGGACTTATTCATTTTTTCTAAATAAGCCTTTATTAAAAGTGGTGCTTCAGTTTGCCCTAAAAAAATGTTTCCTGCAACGCTCAAACTTTCTGCTCCAGAAATTTTTAAAGCTTTAGAAAGTAACCAAGCCATGGCTTTTACAACTTTTTGAATAATACCTAAGTAAAATAAAACGGATGTTAATGCTGAAAAGAAGATAATGGTTGGAAGTACTTGAAAGGCGAATATGAAACCAAAAGTATCCATGTCTACAACTAAACCTTCAAATAAGAATTTGCTTCCTGCACGAGTAAAATCCAATACATTTACAAATAAGCCTCCTACAAATTCAAAAACATTTTTTATAAATTCAACTTTTAAAACACCAATTGCTATTAAAAGTTGAAAGGCTAAACCGATACCTACAATTTTCCAGTCAATGGCTTTTCTGTTGCTACTAAATAGAAAAGAAATGAATATGAGTGAAACCATTCCTAAAACTCCACGCCATAAACTTGTGAAGGTAAATCCTTCATTTGGAATTATTTCAACTTTATTTTCGCTTTCATTTAAAGTTTTAGAAATAGTATTGCTTTCTGAGTTGTCTAGGTCATCACTAATTTTTAGTGAATTCTGACTTTTATTAATTGAATCTGAATACGTTTCAGATACAGTTTCAACATTTGTTGAATCCGCATTTTGAGCTAAAATTGTTGAGTGTCCTACAAAAATGGTAATGATGAGGCACAATAATAGCTTTTTCATGTGTTTATATTTATTGTTTTTTATTGGTCACATGTAGCATCCATTTAATCATTTCACTTGGGTATCAAGTTTTAGTTATGGATGTTTCATAAATTCAAAATAAGTGGGAATTATTGTTCTCGTTTTGAGATTTCATCTCGAATATTGGCTGCCTTTTCGTAATCTTCATTGGCAACAGCTTCTTCTAATAAAGTATTGAGTTCTTCAAGTGTTTTTCCTTTAAAATTTTCACGAGGTGTATTTGGTTCTAGCTCATTTGCAACTAATTCATCCATTAAAATACTATCCTGCGCATCATCATCTTCATCCTCTTTTTTAGGATTCACTTTTAAGTAAATACCCGCTTTATCAAGTATGTTTTTATAGGTGAAAATAGGTGCCTGAAAACGAAGTGCTAAAGCAATAGCATCACTTGTTCTGGCGTCAATAATTTCCTCAATTTTATCGCGTTCGCATATTAAACTTGAATAAAAAACACCATCAACTAATTTATGAATAATGACTTGCTTGACAACAATATCAAATCGGTCTGCAAAATTTTTAAATAAATCGTGGGTTAATGGTCGTGGCGGACTTATTTCTTTTTCCAAAGCAATAGCTATAGATTGTGCTTCAAAAGCACCAATAACTATTGGGAGTTTTCTGTCGCCATCTACTTCATTCAATATCAATGCGTAAGCGCCATTTTGGGTTTGGCTGTATGATATTCCTTTTATGTTTAATTTTACTAAACTCATAATTTATAAAAAAGCAAAGAACTGTTTAAATTAGGACTTTACCAACTGCCAATGGCGATTTAAGATAAAATGCGAATATAATCAGTTCAATACTAGTACACAATTTATAAAAAATAATTTATTGTTGTGCTTTAAATGCCTTTAATTTTTCGATTAGTTGCGGAACCACCACAAAAGCATCGCCAACCACACCATAATCTGCAGCTTTAAAGAAAGGTGCTTCAGGATCTGTATTAATGACTACTTTTACTTTTGACGCGTTGATTCCCGCTAAATGTTGAATAGCACCTGAAATTCCAATAGCAATATATAAGTTTGATGCCACAGGTTTTCCTGTTTGCCCAACGTGTTCCCCGTGAGGTCTCCAACCTAAATCGGAAACGGGTTTAGAGCAAGCAGTGGCTGCACCTAAAACATCAGCGAGTTCTTCAATCATACCCCAATTTTCAGGACCTTTTAAACCACGACCTGCAGAGACTACTATTTCTGCATCAGCGATAGTTACTTTATTTGTGGCTTTATCAACCGATTTAATTGTAACACCTAATTCTGAAATTGAAGGTGAAAAGTCTTCCGAAGAAGCATTTCCACTATTTTCAACTAAACCGAATGAGTTATTTGAAACACCAATAATTTTAACATCGGTATTTATTTGCGTCATTTCAAAAGCTTTATTTGTAAAAGCAGTACGTTTTACCGTAAAAGGTGAAGTGCTTGAAGGCGAAGCAATAACATTAGATGCATAACCCGCATTTAAGCTTACAGCTAAAAGAGGTGCTAAATATTTACTATCTGCACTTGAGCTTACAACAACAACTTTCGCAGCTTCTTTTTCGGCAGCTTGCTTAATTGCTTCAGCATAACCGTTAGCATTAAAAGCACTCAAATTTGAATTGGATACATTTAAAACTTTATCAACACCATAATTGCCTAATTCTGATGCATTATCAACGTTTATAGTTACCGCAGTTACTGTGGTTCCTAGTTTATCGGCAACAGCTTTGGCATAAGATGCTACTTCTAAAGCTACTTTTTTAAATTTTCCTTGTTCTGATTCTGTGTATACTAAAACTGACATAATGTTAAATTTTTTTTCTCACCCCAACCCCTCTCCGAAGGAGAGGGGTTTTTGAGCTTGTTTGTGTTTTATATCCTAATTTTCCGTACCCAGTTCCCCTCCTTCGGAGAGGTTTTGAGTTCGATTGTTTTTTAAATATTAATTCGGTCTTTTTTAACCATATCCTTCCGCAAACGTTTCCCCTCGTTCGGAGGGGCTAGGGGAGGCCTATATAACCTTAGCTTCGTTATGAAGTAAGCTTATTAATTCATCTAAATTATCTGGAGATACTAAAGTAACAGCACCTTTAGGCGTTGGTTTTTCAAATGAAACAGAATTTGTTTCAGCATTCGCATCAATGGGTTCAGCTACCGTTAATGGTTTTTGACGCGCCATCATAATACCACGCATGTTTGGGATGCGTAAATCACTTTCTTCAACTAAGCCTTTTTGACCACCAATTACTAATGGTAATGCTGTTGAAACAGTTTCTTTACCACCATCAATTTCTCTAATAGCTGTTGCAGTTGTGCCTTCTATTTCTAAACTAATACAATTATTTACAAAGTTGGCATTAGTTAAGCCCGCAATCATACCAGGTACCATTCCGCCATTATAATCAATAGATTCACGACCTGCAATTACTAAATCGTAACCACCGTCTTTTACAATGTTTGCTAGTTGTTTTGCAACCGAAAAACCATCAGTAGCAGGCGTATTCACTCTAATTGCAGCATCTGCGCCTATAGCTAAAGCTTTACGTAAAGTAGGCTCGGTTTCAGCACCACCAACATTTACAACGGTAACATGTGCACCTTGTTTTTCTTTAAACCACATAGCACGTGTTAAACCAAATTCATCATTTGGATTAATAACAAATTGTACGCCATTTGTATCAAACTTTGTATTGCCTTCAGTAAAATTAATCTTTGAAGTAGTGTCTGGAACATGACTAATACAGACTAGTATTTTCATAATATTTGGTATTTAAATGTCTTATTTTTTAAATCGGTACGAAGTTAAATATTTTATTTTGAAAAATACTATGCGTGCATAATAAATTTTGAAAATTCTTTTAACAGAGTTAGTCATTTATTGTTATTTTTGCAACTCGATTTAAAATATATTCAATGAAGACAATTCAATTTAGAGAAGCTATTTGCGAAGCCATGAGCGAAGAAATGCGTCGTGACGAAAGTGTTTATTTAATGGGTGAAGAAGTAGCAGAATATAATGGTGCTTACAAAGCTTCAAAAGGTATGTTAGACGAATTTGGTGCAAAACGAGTTATAGACACACCAATTGCAGAGCTTGGTTTTGCAGGTATAGCAATAGGTTCAACAATGACTGGAAACAGACCAATTGTTGAGTACATGACCTTCAACTTTTCTCTAGTTGGCATTGATCAAATTATAAATAATGCTGCGAAAATCAGACAAATGTCTGGTGGGCAGTTTAAATGTCCCATTGTTTTTCGTGGACCAACAGCTTCAGCTGGACAGTTAGGTGCAACCCATTCGCAAGCTTTTGAAAACTGGTTTGCAAATACACCTGGTTTAAAAGTTGTGGTTCCTTCTAATCCTTATGATGCAAAAGGACTTTTAAAAGCTGCAATTCGTGATGATGATCCAGTTATTTTTATGGAAAGTGAGCAAATGTATGGAGATAAAGGTGAAGTGCCAGAAGGTGAATACGTTTTGCCAATTGGTGTTGCCGATATTAAAAGAGAAGGAACGGATGTTACAATTGTATCTTTTGGAAAAATAATTAAAGAAGCCTATAAAGCTGCTGATGAATTAGAAAAAGAAGGCATTTCTTGTGAAATTATCGACTTACGTACAGTTCGTCCGATGGATAGAAAAGCTATTTTAGAATCGGTTAAGAAAACCAACAGATTAGTAATTTTGGAAGAAGCATGGCCTTTTGGAAATGTGGCATCTGAAATTACTTATTTAATTCAAAATGAAGCTTTTGATTATTTAGATGCGCCAATACAAAGAATTAATACCGCAGATACACCTGCACCGTATTCACCAGTTTTATTA
>TARA_R110000868_G_scaffold87844_2_pt1 | contig 13975 bp, 8 predicted proteins | sample TARA_R110000868 | Tara Oceans TARA_R110000868 (sample SAMEA4397489) | marine metagenome | biome: Polar Biome; feature: [SRF] surface water layer (ENVO:00010504); material: water (ENVO:00002006), including particulate matter (ENVO:01000060) such as... | depth 5 m | reverse complement strand
ATTGTAATAGCTTTTATAGTCGGTCTCTAATTTCCGTACTAGTTGACGGTATTCTTCTTTTAGGCTAAAAAGAGCATCCTTAAGATGGCTCTGATCTTCTTCGGAATTTTTGATCTGTTTTTCCAAATAGGTAATTTCAGATTTTAACTCGCTCTCTCGCTCCAAGACCTCGCTGGGTATATTTGCAAATTGGGTGGCCTTGGCTTCCAATAGGGCCTCCAGCAATAAGACCGATTTACTTTTTTCGGAATACCGGAAAGCGAGATCTATATAAGACTCATCATTGGAGGAAGCATAAAGCTGGTAGGCAGCTTCCAGGCCGGATTCAAATAGGGGAAAGGCATCTTCAATAAGGAACAATTGGTCTGCCTTACTCCTAAAAGTGGGTTTTAAAGTGTCCAGGGTATTAATACCGAGATTTACAGTTTCCAAGGTGGCCTCATAATTATCAATATTGCCCAAGCTGTTCAGGGAAATAGATTTATTTTTGAGTAGCTTTAAGTCTATGGTTTCCCTTGCGTCTAAATCCTCCATTTCATCCAATCCCAGATTATAATTGGTTACTGCACTAACATCGTGTCCAAAAGTTGCCTGCAGCATTCCAATTTCATTGTAAATTAGGGCGATACTCTCACTTGTGGCATTTTTCCATTTATCCTTTTCCAAATGAAGTGCTAAATTCAATTCCTTAAGTGCCAAACTATAACGGTTCATTTTCTGTTCCAATTTTGCTTGAACCCTATGATGATAGGAGGCAAAATGATGGGTTTCGTTTAAATATACTTTGGCCAATTTTAGATAATGTTGGGCACTATCCGTTTTGGAAAGGGTTAGAAAGTTTTCTGAAAGATTATGGGCTGTTGCAATAATGCCGTTAATGCCTGTTTCATCTTTTAAATAGAATCCAAGTGCTTTTTTGAAATATACGTTGGAGTTTTCATATTGCCCTTTTTTACCATAGAGTTCCGCCAAAAGACTATAATTTGTGTTCAAGGAAGCGAGGTCATTGGGTTTTTTTTGAAGGATGTACCTTATGTTCTTGTCGTAATATTGTTGGCCAAGTTCATATTTACCTTCATCGGTGTACATCTTGGCAATAAAACTATAGGAAACCGATAAAAGATCAACTTGGTCTTCATCCATTTCCGCATCGGGCAATGTTTCCAGGGCAGCAATAATTTGACCGAAAGATTGTCGGGAAGACTTAAAATTGTTAAGCTGAAAATAGTAATTGCCTTTGTCGTACAATAAGGAATTAACGAAGAGTCGTTTTTCCGGTAGGGTATCCAGATAGGCCTTATGTGTATAAAAAAGGGAATCCAAGCGGTGCAGATTATTGCTTAATTGGTCAAGGTCATAAAAAGCGCCGGCGTTTCTGTTGGAGCTAATTAAGGCTTCAAAAACGATTGCCCAGTCCTCATTTTTAACGGCCAGATCTTCTATTTCATTGAAATAATAGTAGGCAGAATCCTTTTCTATATACAGATACTCGTAGGCCTTAGAGAATAGTTCATCTATTTGGGTTTCATAGGACGCCTTTTGGGCAAAAGCCGTAATGGAAAAAAGTCCCAATAAAAATGGAGTATACCGGTTCATAAAAAAAAGCCAATCTAAAAAGTCTATTTTACTACCAATTCAGGAATAGTGGAGAACTTCAAACCAGTGAGTTTACACCATCTCGACTACTCTCGCTTGACAGAGGAATTAAAAATACACTTTTTAGATAAGCCTTTGTATATGTAATGTCCTTTTAATAGGATTACTGATATTCAACTGTATAGCTGCGCACGATCCCATTTACCTCATAAACCTTTACAGATAGGGTGATAGGGTCTTTATAGGAATCAACCTTTAGTTGACTAAATTGGATCATACCTCCGGTTCCTGACAAGGGTCCCAAATCATCAATGATTCCGCCACCAATGGTCTTGCCATTCTCATTTAAAATTAGAAGTTCTATTTTCTCCGCGGTATTTGTTGTTAATAGGTAATCGAAGGCCGTAAAATCACAGGTATGTGGTTGTGGACAAGGTGGTCTTGGTCTCGGAATTCTTAGGCCAACTTGCTCTAAAGATATAATTTTGGCTTTTTCAGAATCAAGGTTTTCCTTGGCCTGTTCCGCTGCCTTAAGATCATCCAGTGTTGTCTGGTCGGCCTGATTGTTTGCTATGATGTCGTTCAGGGCCGTTATGGTGACGTCCAATTTTGTAATCTGTTGATCAAGGTATACGCGGTATAGATCTCCCTCATATAAATAATTATCCTGGGTAAACTCTATTTTATCACCTCCTTGGCCAACATAGTCCTTTATGCAAGATGCCATAAGAAGCACTGCAAATGCAATAATAATGATCGGTTTTTTTTTCATAATTCTAGTTTTAAGTATTTACAATGTATTCCTATTTATTAAGTGGTAATGGTTTTAAATTATTTGCACGAGCTTTGCAGCAATTAATTTTTTCTTTGGCATGTTAATGGACACTCATATTCATTGTGCCTAAATTGGACTATTTCTTGAGCAACTTTTTTAAATCGTCCGTATCGGAATAGGCTACACCTGAAAAATTAAGGTCCGAAACGGTGATTAAAAGATCGTCCATGTTGCCAAGTTTGTCCTTTTCGAAGTCGTTCTGTACAGTGAAAATAGCATTGCCGGCAGCAAAGCGTTGGTCTTCCGTTAATGTTACGGTCCCGCTCATGCTAGCTTCGGGATTCCGGTCTAAACGGTCTACGGATTGGTTGTAAAAGTTGGTAAATAAATTGCCTTCCTTATCCGGGCGTTTTAGCTCTGCCAAGACACGGGTCAGGGTATTGGCATCCACATCGTATTCCAACTGTACGGACTCACTGCCCTTTTCAAGTTTTTTTATAAAGGTTATGGTAGCGGTCCGTACCTTGGTAGAGCTATTGCGCGATACTAGACCGTCGGCCGAGGTATAGCCCCAATCTTCACCGTTGATCTTACATAGATAGGTGTTGTTATTCCTGCTTTTTGCTACTGTTTCCTCTTTGTTCTCTAGGTTGATTTCAGTTGCGCTCTCTGCCCTGTCCTCTACTTTCTTAACGGTTTCCCCACAGGAAATAAGGAGGGTCAGTAAAATGATGGTGTTAAACAAATTTTTCATGGGAACGTTTTTTATTTAATGCTATCTTTTTTTGTTTGGAGCATAAATTCTTTTGCCAGGCCTTTTTGCAAGGAATCCTTGCCTTGGGCGTCCAAAGTTTTGGAATACTCCATATAGGTATCCCGTAAATTTTGCTTATCGGCTTCCGGCATATCACTTTTGTTTACTAGGTCTAGATAACCGTTTACCTCCCCATTGCCTCCAGTTAGAGAATCTCCAAAGATGTTGCCAAAGGTACTGGCTTGTAAATCCAAAAAGTTATTGGTAACCGGGGTCGTTGGCTTGGGTTCGGTTTGGGCCTGCACGAAGCCCATACCCCCTAAACAGGCCAATAATAAAAATGTTTTTGGCGTTTTCATAGTTCTTATTTTTTTATTGTTACCCTTTAATGACATTTTCTATGGGAGGTTAACATTTTCGTCTTGTTTTTTATGGAATCTGTTCTAAGATTCCTTCAAGACCCCACCGGCCCAAAACGTAATTGATTTAATTTGGTGGCTATTAATTAATATTTTATAATTGGTCATGTAATTTTCAATCATTATTTAGGCTGATAATTGATGCTATTCTTCGGGTTTAAATATTAGTATTAAGTATAGCGTTGAATATGCCAAGAGTAAATTTTAGATCATGTTCAAAAAGATTGGAAGGTCAAGTTTTTTAGTTTCCATTAAGATACTACCAATGTTTTTTGATATTGGTAAAAACCCGTCCTAAAATGCACCGGTCGATTGTATTCCAATTTTCAAACCTTTGATTCCTAATATTATAATTTAAATATATTTAAAGAATACTATTGTTGGGAGGAGTTATGGGTTGCTATTTAAAAAAATGGGATTTTTTACAAAAGCTTCCTTGACAAATTCAAATTTGTCCAAATGAAATTGTTTTGGGACCTCGCCACAGTATTTTTTAAAATCTTTCCTGAAGTGTGAGGAATCGTAATATTTGAAAAAAGCACCTAAGATATGATAATCATTTTTGTTGTGTTCGTCCAGTTCTGAAAACAAATTATTGAATCGTATAATTCTGTTATAAGCAGAGGGGGCAATGCCGACCATTAATTTGAATTTTTTTTGGAAATAACGTTCGCTAACATTCAATTTCTTGATAATGGAGGAAATGGTGCTGCAGCCTAGGGAAGCATTCATTAAATCTATGGAGACATCAATAAAATTATTTTTGAATTCTTTGTCCCCAAGCTTGCCCAAAAGCAAATTTTCAATAAGTCCGACCCTTTTATCAGCTTCACTCTCAGCCTCAAATAAGGTTTCAAAAGATTCTAAGTCTTTCCCAAAAAGTGCTTTGGTGTCCGTTGGTATATTGGTAAAAGTGGAGACATCTACATTGAATAACTTATGTAAGCCCGTTGGATTAAAGGCGGCACCAATTAGTGCCATGGTTTGATAATCTGAGAACACGGTATAATTGGAACTCTGTTGCCCTATGGTGTAGTACTTGGGAACAAAAAGTTCTTTTTCGTTAATGGTTCCCCTAAACCTTCCTTCATACTGAAAAACCATAAATGCTTTTCCGCTGGGTAGAATTACTTCCCGAATACCATTATCATAATCCTTGCTTTCCCATTTCATTTCATAAAAAAAGGAAATATAGGGCTGCAACTTTTTAGTAACTGGAAATAATGTAAACATGTAAAAAGGGAGGTTGTAAAAAGGTTTGACGCCAATTTAAAAACATAGTTTATGTTAAACCAATAGCATTACTGGTGTCATTTTTTAAAAGAGGTAAGCTCACTTTTGCTTATTAGGTCCCCTTTTTTATTGTAGGTTTCCTGCTTTACCATTCCTACTCTTTCCGCAAGCCATAACTTGGACTGCATTGTTTGTTTTGCGCCCATGGTCTCAGAAATAAGGTCCTGGGATAGTACGTAACACTCATAGGTTCCGGCAGGGGTGGTGATACTTTCCTTTTTTTCCACTTTTCTATTGATCTGGTCTACCTTGATAGTCATTTTCATACCGGTCATTTTAATGGTCATCGCCACATTGGCGTCTGCCAAGTCCTGTCCAACACTAAGGTCATTGGGTAATTCTATATCTGTTCCACTAATATCCATATCTACCCCCATATCTGTGTACTGTTTCATCATATTTGAAGGCACCAGTGAATTGTAATCTATTTTGACCGAACCCCCTTTACAGCTCATTTTATAATCGGATATCATGATTTCCTTACCTTTTTCATCGGTAAACTTCATATTCATGGTGGCATTGATAGCGCCGCCAGAATTATCAACATTTGTAATTGAATAATCGGTAACACCTTCGGTCTTACCTTTTTTGTTGGTCATGGTATATTGAAAAATTGTACCTTCCTCCATTGGGTAGAATTTGCTACAGTCCTGTGATAGAGCGGTGGAGGTGAAAAGGAAAAAGCTATAAATTAAGGCAAGGGTTCTCATAATTTTTATTTTAGTTGGATAATGATTTAATATTATATTTTCTTGAAAACGACACGTCTGTTCTGGGCCTTGCCGTCTGGAGTAGTATTCTCTGCTATGGGTTCGCTTTCTCCCTTACCTTGAGTTTGCAAACGGTTGTCTGCAATGCCATAGACTTTGACAAGGGCGTTTTTTACCGCCTCAGCCCGTTTTTGGGACAGGCTTAAATTGGCGTCTCCCGAGCCATCGCCATCCGTATGGCCGATTATCATAATGCTCATGCCATTTTCTTCCTTCAAAACTTGTGAGATTTGTCGAATGATCCCCATGGATGATGGTTGTATATTGGCCGATCCTGAATCGAACAGAATTCCATTGGTGGAAACAGATCCTTCCGCCAATAGTTTTCTTCTTAGGTCAACACCACCTTTGGCAATCTTAAGATTATTAATAAATATCCTATCCTTCCCATCTGCCAGGCCTTCTGGATTAAATCTCAAATACTTTAGTAAGGCGCCTTGGGACACTAATCTCGGAATATCTATATATTTTCTTTCATTAACCCACAATCGAAATCTTTGGCCGTTTACGGCAACTGAAATATGGGGTTGCTCCAATACAACGGCCCTCATGTCAGTTTCTATTAAATTATTGATTAGGGTTTCTGTGTTGATTTTATTGCTTACTCTAATGTTGGCGTCAATGTATTGACAGAATGGAAGGGTGGCCGAAACACTATTGTCACCAGATTTATACCAATCGTAGGATTTGTTTTCGGTTAGGCTTAATTCCAAAAATGCCTGACTCGAAGTATCATTATCCAGGCCCAAGGTTAATATATCAAATTCTATAGTATAATCTTCTGGCAATTCGGGGGCAAGGGGGATATAAGTGCTACCAGCCTTAATTTCGAACCACTTTTCCGAAGAACCATCTGCCATAACTATTTCCCCACTACCATTGGTGTCCCATTTGGAAGGGAAGTCACCAGTGAAATCATTTGAAAAATCATCAAAAAACATTAATTCATCCCCCGGCACGAAATCAAATTTACTATAGACCGAAATGGAAGTAGGAGTGTTTTCAATACCGCTGTCATTGCCTTTAGTTGTATTCACTTCCACCCCAGTATCAATTTCTTTTTCCTTTGGCTTTTGGGGTTTCTTTTCTGAGCCTGAACCGGGCTCTAAAATACTATCCAAAGCTTGATCTGTTTTCTCTTGCGTTTCTTTTTCAACACGGCGTTCTACAGTTCTTTGAGCAGCTTCTTCAGCCCTTTTGCCAAGTTTTTTTAAAAATTGGCCCTGAACCCCACCCGTAAAAAAGAAAATTAAAGAAATGGATAAAATTACTTTGAGGGAAATTTTGAAGCGATTCATATTCTTAATTTTTACTGTGATACTTGTGTTCTTAATTATTTAATAGATGACAATTATGAAATAAAATTAGGGAAATTTCAGGCTTACTATGGGATTGGTGTATATGTTGTCCATTTTTATGTATTAATAGTAGGTTAAGCCCTATGGTTAACATTTGAGTTAAAAAAGTTTTTAAAAAAAGAGTTTTAACATAACGCGGAACCTCCCATTTGTATAGGATTATTCGTGTTAAAAACTTCTATATTCCTATTCAATAGGATGAAAAATGTGAGGAATTTTATTTGAAGGGAAAATTTGAGTTCAAAAATATTGTTTAGTTAATCTTATAGACTATAATTGAATTGTCCTGTTCCTTTGCCACAAGCTCCAGTTTATGGTCATTATCCATATCAATTAAGTCGATACTGGAATTCCCGGGAACGGGAAAGTTGGAAATGGCTTCGCCCTGACTGTCGAAAAGATATATTTTTTGGTTCTGAATATCCGTGACACTTATGTATATCTTGTCGTTTAAATAAAAGATCTTCGGTTTTGAATACACCCCTAGGTCCAATTCCACTTTTTTGCTCCTTATAGTCAGGATATTATCGTTCATGAGGGCCAATGTGTTACTTGTTGCATCTATACCATGATCGGGAAGGAGGTTGAGATTGGCCGTGGTTGTTTTGCCTTTTTCGTCAATTTGGAAAAGACGTCCTTTGGTATCGGTTACTGTAAACTTGTTTTTATGAAGTAATACCTCGTTATCGGAAAAATTTATTCTTTCCTTTACGTTAATACGGGAATCACCGGTCCTGGACAATATTTTTAACTCGCCACCTTCCTGTTTCAATACCAAATAATCCTTTTTACCAACCCTAAAATGTTTGGGTGTCCCCAGGATGGGGTTTTCGGCTTTGGTGTACTTAAAGCCTTTTACGATCTGCCCCAAGCGGTTGTACATGGTCACTTTTGTTCCCTGGGTCACCACAAATCGATAGTCTTTTTTGCGGTCGTAATCAAATACGGCCAATGGGTTTAAATTGCCTCCCTCATAAGTGAAGGTAAATGGCGGTACATCCTTGCCATTTCTATCTACTATCAGAAACTCATTATCTGTTGTAAAGGCCAATTGTAATCTTCCATTTTTGTAGAGGTCCACCTGTTCCACACGTCCCTGGATCCTGCCTTTTAATTGTTTTTTCCAAATTACTTTTCCGTCCGTTGAAATGAGATATAGGTTGTTGTCCTGATCCTGAACGATAATTTCGTCCTTATTGGTCCTATGGTTTTTAACAAATTGAGGGGTGGTAACTATTTCGGTCTCCAACTGAAGGGTGAAGTAAGGAATAGTTTTATTCAAGGTGGTTTCGTGGGCTATTTTTTGAAAAAGTATATTGGTGTGATGAAAATTATCATCAGAAACCATTTGGGCGGCAAAGGAATATTCGGAAAGTTCATTGGTTTTAATGTCTTTGGTAATCTCTTTATCGATATACCTATTTAAAAAATATTCAATACCATCCGCATTGGCAACAAAAAGCATGGAAGATTCGTCCGCCAATTGTTCCTTTGCGGTTTTATAAACCGATGTTTTCTCAAAAGTGGAAGCATTTTTGTAATTGCCAATAAAGGTCTTTAGGGTCTCGGAAGTGGCCGAGAAGACAAAGGCATTTTCCAATATAGTATAATATTTGGCATCGAAATCCTGTATCAAGGGATTGAAGTAATGATTTAAAAAATCAGATTTGGTAAGGCCAACAATTTCATTGCCCTGATACTCTTCTGATGCCTTCTCCAATTTATCCAGATAGTTCAAGATATTCTCGGAACCGTAAGTGTGAAGTATTACCGCCTTTTCATTGTTCAAATAAACAAATCCAATTTCTTCCACTGCATTAAAAGTGGTGTCTATAACTATGGAACGGTCCAAATATTTTTTTTGGTTCAATGCAAAGTTTTCGTAATTGTCAAAGGTATAAGCCATTATAGCGTCGGCAGCCATTGGAGCAAGGTTGGGTGTCCTAGGAGTTAAGGCATGGCTATCCTTAAAAAGATTACTATAATTTATAATGGAATCATTGGCCATGCTGATACCATTGAGTTTTAAGTGGTCTTTATTGCTATTAAAATCGAGGGAAACCCAGTCCGTAAATTTGGAAATTTCGGCTTTATGCCCATCGTAAAAAATGTGCGTTAGTAATGGGTTGCTTTTGTTGGTGTTTACAAAAATATTGGCACTACTCTGATTATTGGCAATCTGGTAGAGTTTATTTAGTGATTCGTCTGCAGTTAGATCCTTTTCGTTGCGAAGTATGTTTTCAATCAGCATTTGTGCCGAGCTTATTATTATTTTGTCATTTAGCACTGTAGAAAAGAAAGTAGCACCTTCCACAGTATACTTGTCAAAATTATTTCCTTCATAGCTGATGTTTTCCACAATTTTATTGCTTTCATCGGCAATTTGAAATAGGTCGTCACTCTTTTGTGCAATAAAGAGCAATTCAAAACTTTCCTTGCCCAATTCCACGAAGGCTAAAATACTTTCACCATTGGGTTGAACATATTTGAGCGACTTTAGTTTGTCTAAAACGGAGGAATAGACAGTGGTAGCGGATAGGGTATTGAGCAGGTCGCTGTTTTCAAGTTCACTGGAAAAGGATGGTTTATCGTTTATTTTTATAATAATGGCACTATTCTGGGGAACAAAGTAAAGTAATGATGAGGTTTTGGTACTTTGTTCTGCACATCCGATGGTCAATAATAAAAGAACAGTAAGTAATTTGAATTTCATAAATGAAGCTTTGAACAAATTTAAGTTTTTTAAACATCCAGTTTTAATTGATCCGGTAATTGTCTAAAAGTTTTTCTATGGTACTTGGTTAAGCCGTATTTTCGGATAGCGTCCCTATGTTCCTTTGTCGGGTAACCTTTGTTTTTTTTCCAATTATACATTGGGTATTCCAGGTCAATCTTTTCCATATAGGCATCCCTGTAGGTTTTGGCGAGTATGGAAGCAGCGGCAATACTTAGATATTTGCCATCACCTTTAACTATACAGCAATGGGGGATGTTTTGGTAGGGATTGAACCGGTTGCCGTCCACTATAATAAACTTTGGAGTTACAGTTAATTGGTCAAGGGCTTTGTGCATAGCCAGAAAGGAGGCATTTAAAATATTTATTTTGTCTATTTCATCAGGAAAAACTTGCGCAACTGCATAGGTCTTGGCGTTGGTTTCAATAAGTGGTCTAAGGTAATCGCGTTTCAATGCGGTCAGTATTTTTGAATCGTTAAGGGCTTCATGTACAAAATCTTTAGGTAATATAACGGCTGCTGCCGTAACTGGTCCTGCTAGGCATCCTCGACCGGCTTCATCGGTTCCAGCTTCCAAAAGGTATTTGTACTTGGCTTTTAACATATATGGGTTTTCTACTGTTTGTTATGATGTTAAATGGGATGCCGATCATTAATATGTAACCAACTAAATTTTGGCTTTAAGAATCCTCACTGCGGCCGCTGATGCCAAATATAAAAATTTCCAAAACGGATTTCAGTCCGTTTGCTTCAAATTCCATCAGATATACTAATATAATTTATGGAACCTTAGTAATTGGGTATTTGACACCTTGGAATAATAAGTAAAAACGATCAAGTTCAAAGCCAAAAGTAGTATTGGGCAAAAGTATTGATCAAAAAAAAGCCGTTAAAAGGGGTTACTACGTTGAAAGTAAGAATAAACTTATAACAATAATGATGAAAAAAGGATGGATTTATGAGTTTAACGTTATTTAACTGTTATATTTTTGATAATTTAATAAATATATAACCTTAATTTAACAAACATCGGCCCTAATGTTAAAAATTTTAGTTTTTTTAACGAATTTTTTACACATTTGCAATTGACTAATTCATAAAAAAAAGTAAATGAAATCAAAACTAACTTGGATTTTAGCTCCAATTATGGGGCTATTAGTGAGTTTTTCCTACGCACAGGAAAAAACAATCACAGGTACCGTGACCGATCAAATGGGTCTAGAGTTACCTGGGGTAAACATAGTGGTTGAAGGGACTACTAATGGAACACAGACGGATTTTGATGGCAACTACACCATTCAGGGTAGTGAGGGCCAAACTTTATTGTTCAGTTATATAGGACAAAAAAGTGTCACCAAAGTTATTGGTGCATCTTCCACTATTGATGTTGTTATGCAAGAGGATGCAGAAGCACTTGAGGAAGTGGTTGTAACCGCTTTGGGTATTTCTAGGGATAAAAAATCCTTGGGATATGCTACACAGGAGGTTCAAGGAGAGGACTTGAATACTGTAAAAAGCGGAAACTTTGTAAACGCCCTTTCGGGAAAAGCTTCTGGTATTCAGATTAAAAAGAACAACAACCTAGGAGGTTCTACCAATGTGGTTATTAGAGGAAACGCCTCCTTGACAGGTAGCAACCAGGCCCTTTTCGTTATTGATGGTGTGCCGGTAAACAATACCAATACAAACTCTAAGTATCAAGGTGAAGCAAGTGGTAACTATTATGATTATGGAAATACCGCTTCCGATATTAACCCTGACGATATAGAGTCTGTAAACGTACTAAAGGGGGCTGCTGCTTCTGCACTTTATGGTTCAAGGGCTGCCAACGGGGTCATTATGATTACTACCAAAAAAGGAAAGGATAGCCAAGGAATAGGAGTTACCGTTAATTCTGGAATAACAATTGGTTCCATAGATAAAAGCACTTTCGCCAAGTACCAAAACCAATATGGTGCTGGGTACGGACCTTATTACGGACCGGACGAAGACACTTTCTATAATCAGGAAGATGTTACCGGTGACGGAATCGCTGATTTAACCGTTCCGTTTACCGAAGATGCTTCTTATGGTGGAAGGTTCGATCCAAATTTATTGATTTATCAGTGGGATGCCTTGGATCCAGATTCTCCAAACTATAGAACGGCTACCCCATGGGTAAATGCCAAAAACGGGCCAATAACCTTTTTTGAAACACCTATTACAACAACCAATTCGGTTTCGTTTTCAAGATCTTATGATGATGATGGGTCTTTTAGATTAAACTATACCCAATTTGATCAAAGTGGTATAATGCCGAACAGTTCCATAAAAAAGCACAACTTTTCTATGAGCGGTTCATTTAAATTAACCGATCGCTTGACCGTTACGGGATATGCCAATTACATCAACACCAAGGCATTTGGACGTAACTCAACAGGTTATAATGATAACATCGTCAGTAATTTTAAACAATGGTGGCAGACCAACGTAGATTTAAAAGATCTGAAAGATATCTATTTTGACACTAAAAGAAACGTTACTTGGAACCCAGCAAGCACCGATGCTGGTTCTGCACCGATTTATTGGGACAACCCCTATTGGACTCGTTACGAGAATTACCAAAATGATGGTAGAAATCGTTTTATAGGTAATGTGTCATTGGATTACAAATTTACGGACTGGTTAAACTTTACCGCAAGGGCAGCAACCGATACCTACTCTGAAATACAAGAAGAGAGAAGGGCCAATGGTAGTGTGCCAACAAGCTTTGGTATTCCTGATAGCGCCGGAAACAGAGGAAATGTGGATTCTGGTTATGGAAGAAGAAACCTGGAGGTTACTGAGACCAATTATGATTTCATGTTTAATTTTCAAAAGGACCTTTCCGATGAATTTAATTTAAAAGGAATATTAGGTACCAACATAAGGAGGAGCGAATTTCAATCTATCTATTCTGCTACAAGCGGTGGTTTGAGTGTACCAAGACTATACTCATTGCAGAACAGTACAGGTCCACTTGCCCTTCCTGTTGAAAATGACGAAAGAGTAGGTATAGACGGTATTTATGCCAGTGCCTCTTTGGGTTACAAGAGTATCCTGTTCGTAGATGCTACTATAAGAAGAGATCACTCTTCAACTTTGCCTGCAGATAACAGTTCTTTCTATTATCCTTCAATTGCCACAAGTTTTGTATTCACCAATCTTTTGAATGCTGATTTCATCACTTTTGGTAAATTAAGGGCCAACTACGCTGAGGTAGGTAACAGTGCACCTTTCGATTTTTTATATGACACTTATAATGTGAACATTCCACCAGGGGCACCAAGTACTTCTGTGGACAATGAAAAAAAGAATCCTAATTTGAAGCCAGAAAAAACAGAAAGCTTCGAGGTAGGTTTGGAAATGAAGTTTTTGCGTAATAGATTAAGTTTTGATTTGGCGTATTACCAAACCAATTCCGTTGATCAAATTTTTGGAGTTCCTGTATCTAGAGCTACAGGATATGAAAAAAAGATATTAAATGCAGGTGAGATTGAAAACAAAGGTTTGGAACTTTCCATCTCCGGTAATCCAATCAGAACCGATAACTTCAGTTGGACGGCCATGGTCAACTGGACAAAGAATAAAAACGAGGTGGTATCATTGGAAGATGGTATCCAGACACTACAGTTGGGAGATTTCCAAGGTGGTGTAACCCTTAATGCGGAAGTGGGAAAACCATACGGTGTTATATACGGTACAGATTATACGTACCTAAACGGGGAGAGAGTAGTTGATCCCGCAGACGGGCAATATATAAAAACCGGCACATCAGATCAAACCATTGGAGATACCAACCCTGATTGGTTAATGGGGATATCCAATAAATTTAATTACAAGAATTTTTCTTTAAGCTTTTTGATCGATATACAACAAGGAGGTAGTATATTTTCCTTGGATCAATATTATGGTCGTGCAACCGGTTTGTATACAGAAACTGCCTTCATAAACGATTTGGGTAATCCTGTTAGGAATTCTTTAGCCGATGGCGGAGGTTTTATTAACGAAGGCGTTAATCCTGATGGTAGCGCAAACACTTCTAGGATCAGGGCCGATAGATTTGGTGCCTTTGGTTATAGAAGAGGTTTGCCGGACAAAGCATTTGTTTATGACGCCAGCTTTGTTAAATTACGTGAAGTGGCACTTATCTATAATTTGCCTAGCAAATTATTGACCAATACTTTCTTGACCAATGCCAGTTTAAGCCTTATTGGATCCAATCTATGGATAATAGACAAAAATATTCCACATGAA
>TARA_R110000868_G_scaffold224338_1_pt1 | contig 13981 bp, 13 predicted proteins | sample TARA_R110000868 | Tara Oceans TARA_R110000868 (sample SAMEA4397489) | marine metagenome | biome: Polar Biome; feature: [SRF] surface water layer (ENVO:00010504); material: water (ENVO:00002006), including particulate matter (ENVO:01000060) such as... | depth 5 m | reverse complement strand
AATAATCGCTTCGCCGCGCACCGGGTCGAGCCGGGAGGTGGCGAGGTAGTCGAGGAAATACAAAGGCTCGGCGCCCTGGGCGAGGACGTCATTGACGCACATCGCCACCAGATCAATGCCCACCGTGTCGAGCTTGCCGGTGTCGATCGCCAGGCGCAGCTTGGTGCCGACCCCGTCGGTTCCCGAAATCAGGATTGGATCGCTATAGCCGGCAGCCTTGAGATCGAAGGCGCCGCCAAACCCGCCCAGATCGGCCGCAGCGCCGGGGCGGCGGGTCGATTTGGCGAGCGGTTTGATGCGGTCAACCAGCGCATCGCCGGCATCGATATCGACGCCGCTGGCGGCATAGGTCAGCCCGTTGGGGCGCTTTTTGTCATCATTGGCGGTCATGCTGGTTCCCAAGCCCTGTCTGAAGCGCGGCGGAGTACAGTCGAAACCTGCCTGAGAAGCAAGTCACGGGCTTCACGCGCGACTGTGTCTGGCTATACTAAAGGCCAATCGATACCAAGGAGTCGTGCCCGTGCGACCGATATTTGCCGCCATCTGCCTGTTTTTTGCTCTTCCCGCTCTCGCGAGCGCTGATGATCCCTACACGATTCTGGGCGTCTCGATCGACGCCACGGCGGGCAATGCGCTTGACGCCCAGACCATAGCCATGCGGCGTGGACAGGCGATGGCGGCGCAGCGCCTGATCGAAAGACTGACCCTGCCGGAGGATCGCACCGGCACGCCGCTCGATTTCGCTTCGGCCGGCGCGATCGACTCGATTTTCGACGCGACGGCGATTGCCGAACTCATCTCCGGCCTGCAGATCGACAATGAACAGCGCAGTGCGACCCGCTATCTCGGCGAATTGGCAGTCAGTTTCGACCGCCGCGCCGTCGTGCGCCTGCTCAATAGCTATGGTGTGCCCTTCGTTGAATCCCAGGCGCGCCCGACCCTGGTCCTGCCCGTCTATGACGCCAACGGGCAATTCTATCTCTGGGACGAAAATCCCTGGATATCCGCCTGGACCAGCCGCTCCTATGCCAATGCGCTGGCGCCGATGATCGTGGCCGCCAGCGACACGGGCCGTTCCATCATCTCGGCGCGTGAAGCGCTGGCGCTCGACGAGCCGCGGCTGCGCGAACTCGCGACGCAATATGGTGTCAGCCGGATTGCCGTGCTGCGCGGCCAGGACCGCGACGGCGTGCGCCGCATCGGTGGTTTCCTGGTCAGCTTCGAGGCCGGCGCCGAAATGGCCGTCGACACCTGGGGGCCGGAAAGCGTCTCGGGCACTTGGCGTGATGGCGCGCTGAGCTTCGTGATCGGGCGTGAGAATGTCTGGAAACGCGTCGCCATCGTGCGCAATACCTCGACCGAGGATATGCGCGTCACGGTGATCTATGGCGGGCTGGCCGAATGGCAAGTCCTGCAGGCGGCCCTGACGGGAACCTCATTGGTGACCAATGCCCGCCTCGATGCGCTGTCGCGCGACGGGGCGCTGATGACGGTGAGCTATCGCGGGGCTCTCGAACAGCTGACGTCCGAGCTGTCCGAGCGCGGCGCGACGCTGGAACAACATCCCGGCCTGGGCTGGGTTGTTCGCAGCGCTTTTTGATCCAGAATCGGACCGTAAACGCATGACCGGGCAAATGGCGCTCAATCTGCCGGTGAGGGTGGATTTCAGCGCGGAAACCTTCGTCGAAGGCCGCGCCAATGCGGATGCTGTCGCTGCGCTGGCGCGGTGGCAGGACTGGCCGCGCGCGGCCATGGCGCTGGTGGGGCCGGCCGGAGCCGGCAAATCCCATCTCGCCGCCATCTGGGCCCGCAATGTGTCGGCCAGAATTACCGATGCGGCAGGACTGGAAGCCTGTCTCGCCGTCTTGCCCTCGGGCCATTGCCTGGTGGTCGAGGATGTCGATGAGAACATGCCCGAAGCGGTATTGTTTCACGCCATCAACCGGGCCGCCGAAGGCGATATTCCCGGCTTGCTGCTGACTGGGCGCAAGCCGACCGTGTTGTGGCCGGCGACCTTGCCGGACCTGGTCTCGCGCCTGCGGGCCCTGACCCATGTAAGCCTGCACGAGCCCGATGATGAATTGCTGACCCGGCTGTTGCAGAAGCAATTCCATGATCGCGGCGCACCGGTTCGCGCTGGCGTGATAGACTATCTCCTGCCGCGGATGGAGCGATCCGTGTCGGCGGTCCGCGATCTGGTTGACCGGATGGACAAGCTGGCCCTGGCCCGGCGCACGCCTATCACCCGGGCGGTGGCACGGGCCGTGCTGGACGATCTGCTCGAGGATGGAGACAGCGAATGAGCTTGCCGATCACGGATACTGCGCCGGAGATTTCGGCGCTGATGGTGTCGCCCGACCGTTTCCTGAACCGGGAATTGTCCTGGCTGCGCTTCAACAGGCGCGTCATTGGCGAGGCGGAAAATCCCAATCATCCGGCGATGGAGCGCCTGCGCTTCCTGTCGATCTCGGCCAGCAATCTCGATGAATTCTACATGGTGCGCGTCGCCGGCCTGCGGGCGCAGATCCGCAATGGTGTCACCGCGCCCAGCCTTGACGGGCTGACGCCGGCCGAACAGGTCGAGCAGATCCACGTTCTCGCCAGTGAGCTGATGGGCAAGCAGCAATCCCTTTGGTGTGCCCTGCGCGACGAGATCGCCACGCTCGGCGTCTGTGTCCTCGCCGAGGCCGATTTGTCGCGCGCCGATGTCGCCTGGCTGCGCGGTGAATTCCTCTCCCACACCTTGCCCGTGATCACGCCGCTGGCGATCGATCCGGCGCACCCATTCCCCTTCATTCCCAATCTCGGCTTCGCGATGGCGCTGCAATTGCGCAATAAGCGCACCGCCAAGATGATGAATGCGCTGATCCCGATGCCGTCCGGCGTTAAACGTTTCGTTGAACTGCCGGCACGCTCGCATGGCGAACGCGGCCGGCCCGACAGGCGTTTCGTGACGCTGGAAACCGTGTTGTCGATGTATGTCGACGAGCTCTTTCCCGGATTTGAAATGCTCGGGCGCGGCGCCTTCCGGGTGATCCGCGACAGCGATATCGAGGTCGAGGAGGAATCCGAGGATCTGGTTCTGGAATTCGAACGCCTGGTCAAACAGCGTCGTCGCGGCGTGATCGTGCGCTTGACGCTGGACGTCGAGATGCCGGAGCCGCTGCGCAATTTCATCGTTGAACACTTGTTCGCCGAAGAGCAGGACGTGGTGCCCGTACCGGGCTTGCTCGGTCTGGCCCAGGTCGACCAACTCATCCCCGACGACCGTTCCGATCTGGTCTTCCCGGCCTATGAGCCGCGCTATCCCGAGCGTATCCGCGACCATGGCGGCGATTGTTTCGAGGCGATCCGGGAGAAGGACATCATTGTCCACCATCCCTATGAGAGCTTCGATGTGGTGGTGAAATTCCTGCGCCAGGCGGCTGCCGACCCCGATGTCGTCACCATCAAGCAGACGCTCTATCGCACCTCCAAGAACTCGCCGATCGTCGCCGCCCTGATCGAGGCGGCCGAGTCGGGCAAGAATGTCACCGCCCTGGTCGAGCTCAAGGCGCGCTTTGACGAGGAGGCCAATCTGAAATGGGCCCGCGATCTGGAACGCGCCGGCGTCCAGGTCGTCTATGGCTTCGTGGAATACAAGACCCACGCGAAAATCTCGCTGGTCGTGCGGCGCGAGGGCGCGGCGCTGCGCACCTATGCCCATTTCGGCACCGGCAATTACCATCCGATCACGGCGCGCATCTATACCGACCTGTCGCTCTTCACCGCCGACCCGGCCTATGGCCGCGATGCCGGGCGGATTTTCAATTTCGTCACCGGCTATGCTCGTCCGGAAAACCTCGAACGGCTTTCGGTCTCGCCGCTGCGCCTGAAGGAAGACCTGCTGGCGCATATGAACGTCGAGATCGCCAATGCGAAAGCGGGCAAGCCGGCGGCGATCTGGGCCAAGCTCAACGCGCTGGTGCATCCGGAAATCATTGACGGCCTCTACCGCGCCAGCCAGGCCGGGGTACGGATCGAACTCATCGTGCGCGGTGTATGCTGCCTGCGTCCGGGCATACCCGGTCTGTCGGAAAATATCCGGGTCAAAAGCCTGGTCGGCCGTTTCCTCGAGCATTCGCGCATTGTCTGTTTTGCCAATGGCAGCGAGATGCCGTCGCCGGCGGCGAAAGTGTTCATCTCCTCGGCCGACTGGATGCCGCGCAATCTCGATCGCCGGGTGGAATTGCTCTGTCCGATCCAGAACCCGACCGTGCATCGCCAGGTGCTCGATCAGATCATGGTCGCCAATCTCAATGATACGGCCCAGAGCTGGTATATGGACGGGCAGGGCGAATATCGCCGGGTTGATACCTCCGGCATGAAAAAAGTCTTCAGCGCCCATGCCTATTTCATGACCAATCCGAGCCTGTCGGGGCGCGGTCATGCGCTCAAGAATGACCAGCCCCCCGTCCTCACCGGCGAGGACTAGTCCCGGTGAGCGCGGCGAGCCTTCACCAACCGATATTCTCCGAGAATGCGGTGGAACGCGATATCGCGGTGATCGATGTCGGCTCGAATACGGTGCGTATGGTGCATTTCCGGCTCGAGGGCCGGGCGATCTGGCCGGTTTTCAACGAGAAGGTGATGGCCGGGCTCGGCCGCGGCCTGCGCCAGCGCGGCACGCTGCATCCGGACAATATCGACATTGCCCTGCGCGCCTTGAAACGGTTTGAACGCCTGCTCGACGCCAAGGGCGTGACCGAGCGCTTTGCCGTTGCCACCGCCGCCGTGCGCAATGCCAGCGACGGGGCGGATTTCGTGCGCCGGGTCGGCGAGGAGACGAGCTTCAAACTGCGCGTCCTGACCGGCGCTGAAGAGGGCGAGTTGTCGGCGCGCGGTCTGGTGACCGGTATTCCCGGTGCGCACGGCATGATGGGCGATCTCGGCGGTTCCAGCCTCGAATTGACGCCGCTCGACCATGGCGCGCTCGGCGACGGGCAGACCTTCGCGCTCGGGCCCCAGGAAGCCATTCCGCCGGGGCCGTGGGATCTCGATACCGTGCGCGGCATCATTGATGACCGGCTGCGCGAGGATGGCGTTCTGCTCGGGCAGGGCGGCGAGTTTTACGCCATTGGCGGTGCCTGGCGCTCGGTGGCGCAACTGGCCTTCGCGCGTTCCGACTATCCCTTGCGCGTGGCGCACCAATTCCGCATCGACGCCAAACGGGTCGCCGAGCTGACACGGATGGCCAGCCGCCTCAGCACGGCATCGCTGGCCGGTATTCCCGGCATCTCCTCCCGCCGTGCACCGACCATCCCCTATGCCGCACTCCTGCTCAGCCGGATCGTCGAGATGGGGAAATTTTCCCACGTCGTATTCTCCGCCTATGGACTGCGCGAGGGCGTCTTGATGCAGGGACTGCCGGAAGCTGTGCGGGCGATCGATCCGCTGATCGCCGGCGCTGAAGCGCTGGCGCGGCCGGCTTCGCCGACGCCGGATTTTGGCCGATCTCTGGCCAATTGGATCGCTCCGGCAATGGCCAATGTCGACACCGTCTTCACCCCGCGCCGCGACCGTGTGCTGCAGGAAGCTGCCGCGCGGCTGGCCGATCTCGGCGCGAGACGTCATCCCGATCATCGTCTCGAACTGACGCGCGACAGCGTGCTCTACGCGCCCTTTGCCGGCATTAATCACGCTGAACGCGTCTTCCTCGCCGCCGTGATGCACCACCGATATGGCGGCAAGCGCAGCGCGCTCGAGGATCAGCCGGTCTTCCATCTGATCGATGAGGCCCAGCATGATGTCGCGCAAATGCTCGGCTGCACCTTGCGCCTTGGCGCCAAGCTGTCAGGCCGTTCGGCCAGCCTGCTCGATTGCTTCACCCTGCGCGTCGAGTCCGGCCTGGTCTGCCTCGATATCGATGAAAGCGTCCACGACCTCTATATCGAACGCTCGGTCACCCTGCTCGGCACGCTGGCCGGCGCGATCGGGCGCAAGGGCGAAGTGCGGTACCTCTAGCCTTTGCCAGGCACCGGCCGCGCCGCAACCTTGCCATCTTCGAGCACCAGCGCGATCTCGCCGCGCTTGAGGCCCATGGCCGGTTCACCAAACACTTCACGGCGCCAGCCGCGCATGGCGGGCACGTCGGGATCATCGCTGGAGGCGATCTTTTCCAGATCAGGCGCTGTTGCGATCAGACGCGTCGCAACACCGGCCTCATCGGCCACCAGTTTGAGATAGACTTTGAGCAATTCAATCGTCGGGCCCACGCCCTGCGGTGTCGGGGCTGGCTTCTCCACCTTCGGCGCATAGGCTTCAGGATCGGCCATGGCAGCCTTCATGTCGGCATAGAGCCGCTCGGCCGGGCGCGAACGTTCAAAGCCCTTGGGCACGGCGCGCAGGCCCTGCATCTGGCTTTCCTCGGTCGGCGCGATCGTGGCGATTTCGTAGAGGGCATCATCCTTCATCACGCGCTGGCGCGGCATGTCGCGGGTCTGGGCCTCGCGCTCGCGCCAGGCGGCGGCGGCACGCAGGGCGGCGAGCCATTTGGGATGGGTCTTGCGCAATTTGAGACGCTTCCACGACTCTTCCGGATCCATCCGATAAGTGTCCGGATTGGTCAGGATCGCCATTTCATCATGCAGCCATGAGGTGCGATTCTTCTTTTCCAGCCGCTCGCGCATGATCGGATACATGTCGCGCAAATGCGTCACATCGCCCATCGCATAGACGAGCTGATTGTCCGACAGCGGCCGGCGCGACCAGTCGGTGAAGCGCGAGCCCTTGTCGACCGGGCGCTTGAGCAGGGTCTGGACCAGATTGTCATAGGCAATGCTGTCGCCCAGACCGATCGCCATGGCGGCGACCTGGCTGTCAAACATCGGCGTCGGGATCAGACCGTCGCCGAGATTGTAGAAGATTTCCAGATCCTGGCGCGCCGCGTGGAAGACCTTCATCACCCGCTCATCAACCATCAATTCCCAGAACGGCTCCAGGTCGATGCCTTCGGCGAGGGGGTCGATGATGATTTCCGTGTCGCCGCCGGCGGCCTGGATCAGGCACAGGGCGGGCCAATAGACCGTCTCGCGCATGAATTCGGTGTCGACGGCCACATGTTCGGCCTGGAGGAGGGCGTCGCAGGCCCGGGCGAGCTGATCTGTTGTCGTGATAATGTTCATGCCTTGGCCTTTAGCCCCTGCATCGCGATTTGGCCATCAACCAGGTGCATCGGCGGGTTTGCGGCGCAGGCTGAGGCGCCAGCCTGTAACGGCCGCGACCACGAGGCTGCCGGCCGCAATCAACAGGAAGGCTGTCTGGATCGGCAGGCTGCCCAGCGCGATGAAGGCGAGGGTGAACTGACCCAGAGTCGCAGTGGCGGCATTCATGATCCCGCCGGCCGCGAGCAGGCGCCCGCGCATTTCCGGCGCTGCGCGCCGCTGCGCCATCGCTTGCAGGGGCACAACGAACAGGCCGGCCGAGATGGCGGCAAAGCCGAGATCGAACAGCAGGCGCCAGTTTGAGCGGTCGGCGAGGAATTCACCGGCCCCGATCAGCGGCGCACCGTGTGGCACCAGTGTATTGCCCCAGGTGTTGAAGGCGATGTCGAGATTGAAGATCACCAGGCCGACAGCGCCGGCGATGGAGAATGCCAGGGCATCGCCTCGGCCACTGAGCGCGCCGCACAACAGGGCGCCCAGTGCCGCGCCGATCGTGAACAGGGCGCTGAACAGCAGCACTACGGTTGCGTCAGCACCGAGCACCGAAGCGGTAAATACCGGCATCAAGGTGATGATCGAGGCCGCCAGCATCCAGAACCAGGCCGCGCCGAGCAGGGGCCGCAGAACTTGCGGTGCCTTGAGGGCATAGCCCAGCACGCGGAATGTTTCGGCGATGAAATTGAAGGTCAGGGGCAGGTCTGGATTGGAGGCTTTCGCGCTCGGCAATTGCCGCGCCGACAACCAGCCCAGGATCGCGATCACCACCAGGGCGGCGCCAATGATTTCCGGACCCAGTGGCCGGACCGCAAGCCAGGTACCCAGCGCCACGCCCATCAGGATGGAGACATTGAGAAACCCGCTCAGAAGGGCATTGGCCGGCACCAGTTCGTGCGGCGCCAGCAAGGTGGGCAGGGCGGAATTCTTGGCCGGCGTGAAGAAGGCCGATTGCGCGCCCATCAGGAAGAGGGTCGGCAAGAGAATGAGTGGCTGGCGCAGGAAGAGCGCGAGCGCGGCCAGCAGCATGATCCAGATCTCGATCTGCTTGGTGAAGCGCATGATGCGCGTGCGGTCGTACTTGTCAGCCAGACGGCCGGCGACGGCCGAGAACAGGAAGATCGGCAGGGTGATCATCGAGGCCGCGATCGGCACCAGGATGTCGCGCTCGAGCCCGAACAGGGTCAGCCCGCTGAAGGTGACCATCGTCACCAGCGCATAGCGGAACAGATTGTCATTGAGCGACCCCAGGCACTGGGCCAGCAGGAGAGGCAGAAAACGCCGCTGGGTAATCAGTTCGGCTGCGATCTTGGCACTCATGATCGTCCCTCCACTTCGAGTTCACGGCTGCGCGTTTCAATCGCATCCTGCAGGCGTTGCATGAAGATCTCGCGCGGCAGGCCCGGCGGGATCGGCTCGAGAAATTCGATGACGGCAGGTCCGGGATGTTTCTCCCATTCCTCTTCGGGCCAACGCAGGCCCAGATTGGTCGCGACCGGTATCACGGTGCGGTCCAGTTCAGCATAGAGCATATGCACCCCCTTGCGGTAGCGCCGGGTGACCCCGACCGCCGACATGCCGCCCTCGGGATAGATCAGGATCGGCCGGTGATCATCGAGGGAACGGCGGATGCTCGCCTGCAGCGCACCCTGGGCCCGGGTCTCGCCCTGGGCATTGACCATGGTCGCTCCGGCGCGCTTGACGATGCGGTCGACCAGCGGAAATTTTTCAATGCCATTTCCGATCACGAAATTGATGTCGCCGGTGAGCGCCAGCATCAGCGGACCATCGGCATAGGCCTGGTGCTTGGCGGCGATGATCACCGGTTCGCCGCGAGGCGGCTGGCCGCGCACCTCGACCGCAATCCCGGCCACCCAGCGCATGCAGAGCCGCGTGGTGCCGCCATAGACGATCAGGATCGACATCAGGGGCCGGCGCCAGGGGAGCCAGGCTGCCAGGTAGGAGACGAGGGCGAACAGGGCCGACAGGCTCCAGAACAGGATGTTGAATATCAAAGAACGCATCGCGCAGCTCCTGCGATTAGTGGCGCAATCAGACCAGGCGTGTGTGCATGGCCTCGTCTGTCTTCCCTGCATTTTCGGGATGAGAAACCGATTCTGCCACCGGTGGCGCAAATTCAGCCTCCAGGGCGCGTGAGCGGGTTTCGACACAAGCCTCCAGCTCGGCCAGAAACGCGTCGCGACCGGGGCTCGGTGCCATCGGCTCGAGGAATTCGATCACCGCCGTGCCGGAAAACTTGGTCCATTTCTGCTGCGGCCAGCACTGGCCCAGATTGGTCGCCACCGGCACGACCGGCCGGTCGAGCTGCGACGAAAGCTGCCAGGCACCGGAACGATAGCGCAGGCCGGTGCCGACCGGGGTGAGGTGGCCCTCGGGATAGATCAGGATCGGACGCGGACGGCCTTCACCCTGGGAGCGCTCCACACCGGCGCGCAGGCTGGCCATCGCCTCGGCTCCGCCCTGGTTGGAGACGACGATCGCGCCGCAGCGTTTGAGCACCCAGCCGATCAGCGGATAGTTCAGCATATGGTCGCCGCAGATGAAATTGACGTCGCCGCACTTGGCCATCATCACCAGGCCATCGCCCCAGGACTGGTGTTTGGCGGCCAGGATCACGGCCTGGTTCTTTGGCGGCGTGCCGCGCACTTCCACCTTTATCCCGCAAATCCAGCGCATCAGCAGCACGGTCAGACGGGCATAGGAGCGTATGCCATGCATCAGGATCCGGCGTCCCGGCACCAAAGCCAGGATGGCGCAGATCACCGCATAGATGGCGGACACGGTATAATAGGCGATGTTGAAGATGAGCGAGCGCATGATGTGTCTCCGAAAATCTCGTGGCAGGGTTTCAGGCGGCGCGAAGCACGGCCATGATGGCGGATGTGAAAACCGGGATGAGCTGCGTCATCGGCTGCTGGATGCGGCCGAAAATGCGGTATTCCGCCGGCTGCATCACAAGGCCGAGCGCCATGGCGGCGGCCAGTTCCGGATCGCGCGCCGGGATTTCGCCGCGCGCCATCGCCGCCGCAATGCGGGCACTCATCACGTCAGACGGGTTGGCGCCGCCATCGCCCGACGCGGCGAGGAAATAATTGCGGTGGGTGAGGTGATAGGTGAATTGCGCCGGATCGCTCTCGGCCAGTTCGCAATAGGCGCTGACGACCGCGTGTACCGTCTCTTCCAGGCTGGCATCGGCGCGGATATTGGCGGCGACGAGTTTGAGCAGGCGCGCATGGATGGCTTCGAACATCAGCCGGGCGAGATCATCCTTGCTCTTGAAGTGGCGATACATCGCGCCATCGGAAATCGTGCAGGCCAGCGCGATCTGCTTGATCGAGACCCCGTCCATGCCGTGACGCGCAAACAATTGCAGCGCCGCGCGCTCGATCCGAGCCTTGGTGGTGCCGCGCGGTGCCGTCACGCCGATATTCGGATCGGAGCCCTCAAACAGGTCTTCTCGAAGTTTTCCGGTCATGGCGTTATCCCCGTGAAAGGTGCAAGTAAGTGTTCATTCACATGCTGTTTGTCACGGGATTCGCGGCGATGCAAGTGAATAGTTACTTACATCGCGACATTTTTTGCGAATTGGGGTGGTTCGGTGGCCGGCCTTGGCGGGCGGCGCAAGCACGGCCACCGAACTGCCAGGGCATCACCATCTCCGTCCCGGAACAAGTCCGGGCCACCTCTTCCATCAAGGAAGAGGAGGGCATTTGGGCTGAGCGGTATCGATTATCTCCCACCTCTTCCTTGATGGAAGAGGTGCCCCCGAAGGGGGCGGAGCTGGTGAGGATGACGAGGAAAGCGCAAATGGCGCGTCCACACCCTTGTTTCGCCTTGTCTGACAGATCTTGTTGGGCGACCGTGGCACCGGCGGTGGGTGTTCCCGTTTTTCGCGCCGTGGGCCCGGCGACCGCTTACAGGAATGCAATCAATGAGGGGATTCGGGATGGCTATTAAATTGCTTGGCACCGCAATGATGACGGCTCTTGTTGCTGGCTGCGCCATCGCGCCACAGAGGCCCGCGGACACGCGTGAGATGGCCTTGGACACGCGAGGCAATGAGGTGCTTCACCTGGGTGGTTTGGCACGCATTGAAGCCGAAAATCACGAAATGATTGCGCGACTAATTCAGGATTACACAGAGAATCCCTTGGAGAGTGGCTCCAATAGAATTCGTTTTCACGCTGCATTATTCGATGAGATCAACGCCGTCGAGTATTATGTTTTCTACATTGATTTCCAAAGCGATGTGTATCTGGTATACTTGGTTGATGAAGGCGGAGCTGTTTTGAATAGGTATATTTATTCAACATGGCAGTGACGGCGCGGAACCAAATGGTGACAGGCACCCATTTAAAATTCAATGGTCACCGGTACCCATTTCAACACCATGCGAGCCGCGGCGAGGGAACGGATTCTATATTTGGGCGGCCAGTCGTCGATAAATGATGCCTGTCACCATTTATCGACGGGGTTTTGCGCCTTGTATGTGGAGGGGCATGTAATGAAAAAGGTTTCATTTGTTTGGATCGGAATTGTCGTTATATTTTTTTCTTTGCTCTGTTTATTGGTGTTGAAAGAAAGAAGACCTTACCCCGTAAGCCTTGAGCAATTGCAGAATTACAGCCGCTTTCACGACTTTGCGGGTCGATCTGTGTTGGCGGGAGGTGTGCTGACGCACGATAATGGCGCATTTTTCTTGTCAGCCGAGATGGATGGGCATCAGTGGGTCATTGAAATCGACTTGGAAGATGCGGAAATGCGCCAGTGCATGTTACAAATGGTTGGGATGAATTTCGTCATCGTGACTGGAGATTTTTTGGCCAATGCTCGGTTGGAAAATATAGCACAGGTGACGGGCGGAGGGACTGCATGTTTCGCGAACTGAGAATTCGGGAATAAATGGTGAAAGGCACCCATTTCGGCGAGCCAAGCATCAATAATATCAATTGAATTTCCATCCCGTCCGGTCCGCGCCAGGCAGATCGACCCCTGAATTCCTCGCCAAGCAGGGCGCCAGACCGGACTTAACGAGTCAAGGGCGCGAAGCGCCGCTGCGCGGGCAAGACCCTTCACGTCGCAAGTCCAGCCTGGCCGGATCCCGGCATGGTTTTAAGGTCATGGGGCGCGAAAAAACAGGGACGTCGGCCGCGCGCCAAACCCGCCCCCTTCACGACTTCGTGTGCCCTGCTTATCGATCTTGCTAGCGGATCAAAAGCAGCCTCATGGTGGCGCGCTTTGACCCCGGCGCGGATCCCGCGTGCGGGCCCGTCAGAGCGGTTTTTTGGGGCGTGAGCCCCATCGGTCATCCAGGAGAGAGACCCCCATGAATAAGTTCGTTTTGGCCATGATGGCAGCGTCGAGCCTTAGCCTGATTGGCGCCTCGACCTATGCCATGGACCACCACATGGCCGGCGAGGCCGCCGTGCCGACACATGAAGACTGCATGGCGCTGCACCAGGAATTGATGGGCGATGTCGCCCATGGTGACACCGCTGCCCGCGACGCCGTGATGGCCGGTCTGGACGATGAAACCCGCGCCCGCGCCGATGCCTGTCACGCCATGATGGCGGCTGGGCATGCAGCTGATGGCGACGCCCATGCCGATCACCATGGTGATGACGCACCGGCCGCAGAAGACATGCATCATGAAGAAGCTGAATCGGACGCAGCCGAGCAGCCACAGGAATAAGCCTGATCGGGCTGAGGCCTGATTGAGCGGATAAACGAAGGCGGTACCGGTCCCCGGTGCCGCCTTTTGTTTGGGCCGTCGGGACGGCTATTTTTGACGCGGCGGGGTCGGGCTCGACGGCGCGGATTCGGGATCGCCGCTATCAGGCCGCCCGGCTTCCGCCGGATCGGCGTCGCTCGCCGGCACCGGGATGGCATCGAGGCCGACCTCTGCCAAACCGGAATAGGCCGGATCGATTTCATGGGCGAGGCAGGGCGGTGAGGCAAAGCCACGCAATTCATCCTCAGGCTCGCTCATCTGACCGGCTCCGGCTCGAATTTCGGGAACACGACTTCCTGCTCCCATTGCAATTTTCCCATACTCGCCCGGCCATCATCGCGTCCGGTCCAGCCACGGTACACGCCGTCCGGGATTTGCACACGAGGAAAGAGGGGGTGCGGCATGATGCGCGGTGGCGGAATCAACGGCTCGCCGGTTCACTCATGGTCCAATGATTCGATTCACGTCCCGCCCGGCACCCGCCTTTCCCGGCACATCGCCGTCCGCAATTTGACACCTGACCGAGAACGCCATGATCGCCCTGCAAAAAATCTCGACCGATATCTGGGACATGAAATACCGCTTCCGCAGCGGCGAAAACGGCGTTGTCGACGAGACCATCCAGGACACCTGGGACCGGATCGCCACGGCGCTGTCGCGCTGTGAGGGCAAGAAGGCGGCGCACTGGAAGCGTGAGTTCCGCGCCGCGCTGGAGGATTTCCGTTTCCTGCCCGCCGGCCGCATCGTCTCGGGCGCCGGCACCGGCCGCAATGTGACGCTGTTCAACTGTTTCGTCATGGGCACCATCCCCGACAGTCTGGGCGGTATATTCGACATGCTGCGCGAAGCGGCCCTGACGATGCAGCAGGGCGGCGGGATCGGTTATGATTTCTCGACCATCCGCCCCAAGGGCAGCCGGGTCGCCGGCGTCGATGCCGATGCCAGCGGACCGTTGAGCTTCATGGATGTGTGGGATTCGATGTGCCGCACCATCATGAGCGCCGGCTCACGCCGCGGCGCCATGATGGGCGTG